>Ga0307929_1000374_pt1 | contig 45766 bp, 31 predicted proteins | sample AceLakmetage1330_FD_203160 | JGI IMG/M metagenome (GOLD analysis project Ga0307929, IMG submission 203160) | Saline water microbial communities from Ace Lake, Antarctica - #1330 | ecosystem: Environmental > Aquatic > Non-marine Saline and Alkaline > Saline | place: Antarctica: Ace Lake... | reverse complement strand
CGCGTCTGTACATCGCGTCTGTACATCGCGTCTGTACATCGCGTCTGTACATCGCGTCTGTACATCGCGTCTGTACATCGCGTCTGTACATCGCGTCTGTACATCGCGTCTGTACATCGCGTCTGTAAAATATTTCGAAAGATTCCATTGTACATCGCAATCAGTAAAAATCCGTACAATCTGCGCCATCCGTGTTCTAATTTTATTTATTCATCCACCGCTATCATTACATTCGAGGCTTTGATGAGTCCGTAAACTTCCTTGCCTTGAAAGTAAATAAAGTTGAAAATCTTTGCTATCTTTGGGGTTCTTCACAAAAATGCAAACAATATGAAAGCTGCCGGATATTACGAAGAACTGTATCGCACCCAAATAAAATGCACACTCTGCCCGCACTATTGCACGCTGGGCGATGGCAAAACGGGAATATGCCGGGTGCGAAAAAATGTGGAAGGCGAAATGTTTTTAAACACTTATGGCGCGGTGTCGTCGATGGGTTTCGACCCGATTGAAAAAAAGCCGCTCTATCATTTTTATCCCGGCAGCATCATTTTTTCGGTGGGCAGTTATGGCTGCAATCTGCACTGCAAGTTTTGTCAGAATTACGAAATTTCGCAAAGCGGAGGAAATAGTTTTGATTTTCGGAAATTGTATGAGCCGCGCCAAATTGTGGATATGGCCGCCGAACAAAAGGGTAACATCGGTATTGCTTTTACCTACAACGAACCCATTGTTTGGTTTGAGTATATGCGCGACATCGCCGAACTGTCGCGGCGTGAAAAGATGAAAAACGTGATTGTTACCAATGGCTATATAAACCCTGAGCCCTTGGAGGAAATTATCGGGTGGATGGATGCTTTTAATGTGGATTTGAAAGCCTTTAGCGAAGATTTTTATATGAGCCAAACCATGTCGAAGCTGGCACCGGTGCTCGAAACGCTAAAACACATCCGCCGCCGGGGTCGTCATTTGGAGATTACCAATCTGATCATCACCAACAAAAACGACAATAAAACCGAGTTTACCGAAATGGTAAAATGGATAAAAAGTGAGCTTGGAGCCGATACCGTTCTACATCTTTCGAGGTATTTTCCGGTACACAAAATGTCGGAGCCACCAACACCACCCGGCACTATAAGCCAACTTTTCGATATTGCCAAAGAGTACCTTAACCACGTTTATATCGGCAATCTGCAAACCCCGGAAGGGCAAAATACCTATTGCCCCGAATGCGGGCACAGGGCGATTTGTCGCAGCCGCTACGATGCCCGGCTCGAAGGCATCGACCATAAAGGCCGGTGCAGCAAATGCGGCCATCAGGTTTTGGTTGATTTGTGAAAAATAGATTTATTGAAGATCAGAATCGAGAATAATTCAGTTTGAAAATTTCATTTATTGAGTTTAACAGTGATTCGTTTGGTTTTGACTTTAAAACAGAGTCTCTAAATTGATAATAAAGTTTCAAGATTTCACTTTCTGTATTTGTATCTAAAAGCGAGAGATCAAGCATCATGGCTTTATTTAAGTCATTGGGTTCAAATTTTTGAAGGCCGTTACCGTACTCTCTTCTGTTGTCTTCAAAAATAATCTTGGCAACATCAGTTAATAAATAAGCGAAAAGAATATCAATATCTATATTGTCAAACAAATTTGATTGAACAGGATAAATACAATGGAAGGTCGTTAAATTTGAGATATTGGCTTCATTTCTGATAAATTTTAAACCATTTCGATTAAATACTGAAACCCAAATGGGAGCAGGTGATCTGTTTTCGAGCGAATACCAAGGCTTGCGACAGGATGTTAAATACTTTTTGTCAATGCCTCTTTTCTCCCCCAAATCAATATATTTTTTCACCTTATCATGGTCTGCACCAAGTCCATTGAATAAAAATATTGGCCGGTCTTTTTCTATTAACTTTTCATAATCATAAACCGTGAAAAAATTATTCTTCACATCAGCTGCTTTACAGATGCAGGGCAAAAGAAATTTTTCTTGGATTAGATATTTTTGGGCTTTGGATTTTGAAAAAGTGAAATATTCATTTGCCCCTGTGGCAATGCCACGAACAACTTTTGCAACGTTTGCAAATGGCACTAAACTATGAAATGCTATAGAATTTTGTTCTTGATAATATCTTCTCCATTTTACTTCCGGGTCAAGTTTGTTTAAAGGAATTGTATTGGAATCAATTTCAAAATTAGGATATTCATTTATATATTTTTCGATTTTACTGAGTTCTTCCAGTTTGCTAATAGTTGTAAATTTAACATTTTCAAAATGATTATCATTTGAGCAAAGAATTATGCACGCAGTAGTTAGCGCATCATCAAATACATTTTCTTCAAAGTTGAAAACAATTAAGTGTCTAAGAAATCTACTCTTTATCAATGAGGCTTTTACTAATTTCCCATAATCGGCATTTAAGAATTCTGATGGTATGATGTAAGCAATTCTACCCTTTGCGTTAAGTTGGTTAATTGATTTTAAAAGAAATAAGGCGTAAAGATTTGTGAAACCGTTAAGTTTTACCTTTATTTTATTTTCAATTTCTTTTATGATTGTCTTATTATCATAATCATGGAACTTAAAATATGGCGGGTTACAAATAACGCCATCGTATTTATTGTCCCAATCCATACACATATAATCTTCCAAATGGACATGTACATTTTTCTGCCCATCGAAAATTAAACTTGCTTCAGCATAGATTCTTTTATCAACTTCAAATCCTTTAATTTCGATGTCATTTTTTTGTGCAAGAAGTGCCCTTGAAAAAACCCCAAGTCCATAAGCAGGTTCTAATATTGTTTTCAGTTTTTTATTTCCTAAAAGCCAATTAGCCATTATGTTTGCAATTGTGAAAGGTGTGAAAAACTGCGCATACTTTTTCCTGTGCTCTAAAGAGGTTTTCTTTGAGTATTTTCTTTCGACAGAATTATCCGATTCAATATTTTTGATTAAAACTGTCATCAAAATTCGTTTTCTCTAATTGTCAATAAATTTCTCAAATTGTCAATGTCAAGATAAGCCGTTCCACCCTTAAAAGTTACATAAAAAAGTAGCCTTCCCCTACCCATTTCGCGTCTAACGCTATTATGCTCCGGTTCTAAAATTTTATATGCGACTTGACTTGTGTTTCGGGTATTAATTTTTATGGTTGTTTTATTCTGATTTTTAATATCCTTACTTATTTCATAATGTTCACCTTCTTTTTCTGAATCAGTCAATAGGGTAAGGATATTTTTGAAAGAAATGCCATACGATTTGTCGAAGAAGACCTGAAAATAATAATGCGGTACATTAAATGTTTCTGCCCATTTAAAAACCACTTTGATGTCTTCAACTTTCGGGGTTATGCTTAAGTAATCTCTTTTCTGGCTTATACTGATGTGATTTTTTAGGTCTTTGAAAAGAAGAGTCAACTCCTGTAATCTATCTGTGGAATTCCAGCTTGGTCTGCGAAAGTTTATTGCATAAATTGTATCCCTTTTTATACTCTTGAGCAATGCTAAATATGCTTGCCTTTTGGGGTGTTCTAATAAGTCAGAAAACTCTTTTACTATTTTATCCTTTATTCTAAGTACAGAATCAGTGTGAAATTTTGTTCTATTCTGCATTTCATTTTCATACTTATCAATTAGGAAGGCACTCGACCTGATTTCCAATCCTGCAATGGCTTTTTTTACATAATCAGTAATCTTAGAATGTGTAATTTTGCTAATGTTATCGCCAAGGCTTTTATCAAAATCAGACTTTCTAAATATTAACAAATCAGGTCTTTTTCCAATGCTATCTAATTCATCTTGAAAGTTGGTGTAGAATTCATCAAAGCCTTCTTCTCCTGCTACTAAATCATCAGATTTGCCATATCTTACAGCAATATAATTTTTAGAAGTTTCATTGATTGCTCTAAAAATTAAATCTTCTGCCCAATCTCCTTGTTCTTTGTTTGTTATAAAATTTGAAGAAGCCTGAGTAGGCGGAGAAGTTGTATCTCTTGGGATATTGAAATCAACGATTGTGTCAGGGATATTTTTAGTTATTTCCCTCAATTCGTCCGAATATGTCATATTAATTTACATTTTGTACAAATGTATAATTTTCTGCCGAGCATTGCCTAAAACTCAGCCTTTTGTTTTTTCCGGCTCTCTTTTCGGCTACTTATATTCTACGGCTCAACTTTTCATTATCAGCCTTGACCCCTGGCAGCCTCACATAAAAAGTCGTCCCCGCGCCTTCGGTGCTTTCTACACGGATTTGGCCGTTCATCAGGCTTACAAACTCTTTACACATGATTAAACCCAGGCCCGTGCCCGGCTCACGGTCGGTGCCCGAGCGGGTAAAATCGGAACTCAAGCCGAACAAGTCCGAAATCTTTCCTTCAGGAATGCCAATGCCGGTATCCCGAATACTAAATTCAACATAGCGCTCATTGGCCGCAGCCCGGATAATAATGTTGCCATGGTGGGGTGTAAACTTGATGGCGTTGTTGATGAGATTGATAAAAATGCTCCGGCTAAGATTAATGTCGGCATACACCTGGACATCCGTGTTTATTTGGTTAGCAATATCCTGATGTTTATCCCGAAAACGACCTTGCAAAAAATGGATGGCTTCATCGGCAGCCTTGTGCAAATTAATAATTGCGGGAAAGGATTTGATCATCCCTCGTTGCGAGCGGCTCCATTCCAGCAAATTAACAAGCAAATTATAGGTATTGCGACTGCTGCCCGACAGGGTGCGTATGATATTCAGTTTTTCGGTATCGGTGAGGGTGTCAAAATCAGTTTCGAGCATTTCCAAAAAGCCAAGCAAGGCATTAAACGGACTGCGCAGGTCGTGGGCTATGATCGAAAAAAATTTGTCCTTGGTTTGATTCAATCTGGACAGTTCATTTTTTTGCTCTACGAGCGAACGGTTTTTTTCTTCGATAAGCTGATTTTTGGTGGTAACCTCCTTATTTTTAATTTGCAGCAAGAGGTAAGTTCTTTTTAGTATTCGCCGGCTTCGGATTATCAAAACCGTAAACAGTCCTAAAACCAAGAGGCTGGCAATGATGACATAAAAAATGATGCGCTGATTTTGAATGACGTTTTGCTTCAGCTCATTCTGTGTGCGCAGGAATTCATTTTCCGCATCCTTCTTTTTGGTCTCATACATAATATCAAGTTCAGCAATTTTATTGTGTACATCTTCATTATCAATGCTATCCGAAACGTCTCTCCATTTAATAAGATTATGCATTGCTGAATAATAATCACCAGTGAGTGTGTCGAGTTTAAAAAGGCCACTATATGCGTTTAATATGTTTTCGTTGGCTTGAACTTGGCGAGCCATATTCAGACCCCTGTTAAGATAATCACGGGCAGAATCGAATTCATTTAAGTGCATATAGGCTAAGCCGGTATTTATGGTCATTGCTCCCCAGGTGTATGCATCCGGGTAAGGTAAGTGCAATTGGGCGGCCTGTTTAAAAAAATTGAGACCCTGGTCTAAATCGTTGGCATCCATGGCTACGCCACCTAAATTCATCAAATAGGTAAAATATCGATTTATCGTATCATTTCCAGAAAAATTATCGTAGGAAAGATTGAAATAATATCGGGCAGAATCCAGATCCATTTTTTTGAGCCAATACAGCACGGCAAGGTTATTATAAATGTCCATGAGCATATCAATATCATCGAGGGCCAAATCGTAGCTCAGTGCTTTCAAGCCATATTCACGCGATTTTTCAACATTGCCAATTCCCTCGTAGGTATTGCAAAGTGCTATGTAGGTATAAGTCAATTTTACCGAATCTGCTATGCTTTCCTGGTATTGCTCCGCCATTTTTTGATGCTCGAGAGCCAAATGATTATACTCCTTTTTGTTGTAAAGGTTACCTAAATTGAAGTGTATTTTTGCCTCCATCGCCCGATCGTTCAATTTTTGGGAAATCGTTAGTGCTTCTTCCAACATTTTAGCTGCACTGTCGATCATATTAATTTGCGTAAGCAAGGCCCCGATATTGGATAAGGTGCTCATATACTGGTGGTCGATTTGATGGGCTTTAGAATAAATGCGGGCTTCGTGATAATATTTCAAGGCACTGTCGGGCTTCCCGGCAAACCAAAAGTAAGCTCCTTGCAAGCTCTGTTGTCGGGCTGTTCTATCCGGATCATCAATATTTTTGGTCCAACGACCCGCCGAGTCAAGCATCTTCCAGGCCGAGTCCAAATCCTTCCACATCATCTGATAGGTAAGGCTATGGTATGCTTGCAGGCGTTTTGTTTCGTCAGGGTTATTACGGTAAGCTTGTAACAAACTATCGTGATCATTATGCTGACCCCTTGCACTTATGCTTAACAAAAAGATTGCAAGGAAAAAATAGAAAAATTTACCCTTAAATGTCCGAAGCATAGAAAGAAAGCATAGTTTTAATTTGCTGGTCATCATCATTTTAAATCCTGACATTTAATAAAATTATCCATTTGAAACCCAACAAAGATAGAAAAATGAAGTAGTGACTCGCATTATTCCAATATTTTAGACCATTTTTGTTTTTTCTTTGTTTTTAAATTTTCATAAAATAAATAGCCATGCAAATCAGGCATTTTACCATACTTCTCATTTTGGCGATATTCGCACTTAGCGCGTGCAAAACCAGCGAACGCCCCGAAACCATCACGATAAAACTTATCGAAACCAGCGATGTTCATGGTGCCATCTTCCCCTACGACTTTGGCGAAAACCAGGCTTCAAACCACTCGCTGGCACAAGTACACAGTTTTGTGAAAAATCAGAAAGCAATGGATAATCAGGTGGTGATATTTTTGGACAATGGCGACATACTCCAGGGCGACCCTTCGGTGTATTATTACAACTACATCGAAACCCAAAAAAAACACCTGGTTTCGGAAGTGATGAATTTTATGGCCTACGATGCTGCCACCTTAGGCAATCACGATATTGAAGCCGGCCATAAGGTTTATGATAAGTTGCGCAAGGATTTCAACTTTCCGTGGCTGGCAGCCAATGCCGTAGAGACAAACAGCGATCAACCGTATTTTGAGCCTTACACCATTATCGAAAAACAGGGCGTGCGGATTGCGGTGCTGGGGTTGATAACACCGGCAATTCCCCAATGGCTGCCCGAGATTTTGTGGCAAGGGATGATCTTCGAGGATATGATTGAATCGGCAAAATATTGGGTGGATTATATCAAAAAAAATGAGAAGCCTGACCTTATGGTTGGCCTATTCCATTCGGGCTACGATCACAGCTATAACAAAGAAAATGCGGATACGCCCAAAAATGAAAATGCCGCCGGGCTGATTGCCGAGCAGGTGCCGGGCTTTGATCTTATTTTTGTAGGACACGATCATCATGGCTGGAACAAAAACATCACCAACTGGGCAGGAAACCCGGTGCGGCTTTTGGGAACTACCAGCCGGGCCGCAGATGTGGCTGTAGCCACCGCCACACTTAGCCTAAACAAAAATACCAATCACTACACGAAAACTATCACCGGCGAAATCGTGAAAATGGATACCGTGAAACCGGATCCTGAATTTATCCAAAAATTTGATCCTGAATTTCAAATAATCAAAAACTATGTGGCAGAACCTGTGGGCAGCATCACTGCCAGCGTTTCTACTCAGGATGCCTTTTTTGGCGATGCCGCCTTTACAGATTTGATACATCAGGCGCAGCTCGACCTTACGGGAGCCGAAATTTCGTTTACAGCACCGCTTTCTTTTAACAAGACCATCAACGAAGGGGAAATTTTTGTACGCGACTTGTTTAAAATTTACCGCTACGAAAACATGATTTATACCATGAAACTGGGAGGCCAGGAAATAAAAGACTATCTGGAATATTCAGCACAGCTATGGTTTGTTACCATGAATTCGGCTGAGGATAATATGTTGAATTTTAAAAAAGACAGCTCAGGGCAAATTGAGATGAATGATGGACGTGCCCAACTGGCGCAAGCCTATTTTAACTTTGATAACGCCGAGGGCATCCGTTACACGGTCGATTTAACCAAGCCAAGTGGCGAGCGTATTAATATCGCCGCCTTGAATGATGGCCAGCCTTTTGACCTGAACAAGACCTACACTGTTGCGCTTAATTCGTATCGGGGCAATGGCGGCGGTGGACATCTTACGGCCGGAGCCAAAATAAGAAGCGAGCTACTGGCCGACCGGATTATCACAAGTACCGAAAAGGATTTTAGATATTATCTGATGGAATGGATTCGTGATAACTCGCCTGTTACCCCAGCCACCAACAACAACTGGCAAATCCTTCCAGAGTCTTTTGCTGCCCAAGCCGCCCTGCGTGATCGGGAATTGTTGTTTGGGAAATAATCCTCTTTTGATGTCAGATGTCCGATGTCCGATGTATGATGTTAGATGTGGATGTGTGATGTTGGATTTTTGATGTGTGGGTTGATGGGATTTGATTTTAGATTGAAGATTTCAGATTGAAGATTTTAGATTTGGGCGGAACAGCACGCATCCATAAGATTCTTTTTTTGAACAGTCTCGAATTTATATTTTTGACGTTAGAATGTCCTACGGACGATTCTAAGTCGGGGCATTACTAAAATACTCCATCACTCCAAAACTCCATCACTCCAAAACTCCACTACTCCAAAACTCCATCACTCCATCACTCCACTACTCCACTACTCCAAAACTCCACTACTCCACTACTCCAAAACTCCATCACTCCACTACTCCAAAACTCCATCACTCCATCACTCCAAAACTCCAAAACTCCAATACTCTCCCGTCTTTGGCGAAAATTTAACCGCCGCATTGATGTCAGATGGCAGTTTTTAGAAGTGTTGCGCCGTGCAAACGGACATCTGACATCTGACATCTGACATCGGACATCATACCTCCCCTTTTTATCATTAGCTTACAAGAGCTATAACAAATCCTCACATGATAAAGCCCTGCAAAAGCCACCCTTTATCTTTGCAGCCGAATTATAAAAATTACCAATATGGAAATGACGATTAGTTTTGAAGGGAAGAAAAAAGTGAATGCCGAATTCAACGGCCAAATCATTGCTACCGACCAAGCTCAGCAGGCGGGTGGCGATGGGAGTGCCCCCGCGCCTTTCACCCTTTTTTTGGCATCCATCGGTACCTGTGCGGGTATTTATGTGAAGTCGTTTTGCGACCAGCGCAATATCCCCACCGATGAGATTAGCATCTCGCAAAAAATGAATTACAACTATAAAACGCGCTTGATAGATAGCATCGAGCTAAAAGTACATCTTCCCAAAAGTTTTCCCGAAAAGTATAAATCAGCCGTTATAAGTGCCGCCAATCTTTGTGCTGTTAAAGAACATCTGAAAAACCCGCCGAGCATCGAAGTAATAACCCAAACGGCAAACTGAAGCCGAAATAACAGAAATTACCCTGTGCTACAAAAACTGTCCATCGCCGGCTATTAAGACAATAGCTACAATAGCCAGGGCAATGCCAATCCAATTCATTCGCGAAAGCCGCTCTCTGAAAACTGCAAAGCCAACCAGGGAAGCCAGGGCGACAACACCCACATTGTAAACGGGAATAAACACTGAAACCTGAAACACATCCAAACCTTGCAAAACAAAAAGCGTTGAATACCAGTTGAGCAATCCCAGAAAGATGCCGGCAATCACATTTTTAAACTGAATGCCACCGCGCTGTTTCATCGCCTTAAAAGCAAAAACAATCAAACCAAAGAGCAAGGCAAAGCCAAAAGAGGTGGCCAGGAAAGGCACAAAATCGGTGGTGATATAAAAGTGCTCGGCTACCTTCATCAGCGAATCATTAGCACCCACAGCCAAAAAAAGTAGGAGAGGAAGGAAAAAATAGGTGGTATTTACCTTGGTTCCCTTGCTTTTGATCGAGCTTAGAAAAAAGGCTACCAGGCCTGTAATGATTCCTGCAATTTTGATAAGACCGGAACTATCACCAAAAATGAGAAAGCCCAAGGCAACCGGAATAACCACCGACATGCGGCTCGAAATGGCCGTTACCGCTACGCCCGCCTTTTGCGCCGAAAGTGCAAAAAGGTTAAACGACACAATAAGCGATAAGCCCATCAGCGTAGCAAAGTAAAACCACGACTCCTGAACTAAGGTCTGTGGATTAAAACTTCCCGGCTCGCTCCAGAAGCCAAATACTGAGGCTACCAGATAATTGACCGTGATGGCCTGCACGATGCTGATTTTAAAATTATTAAAAATCCTGAAAGTAATGATGATGGCTGTCGAAAGCAGGATGGAGATGAGCAGGTAAAACATGGGCAGTAAGTTGAGATGGGTGATAGATTAGTGTAGTTGATTTTTGATATTGGCGATCGACAAAAGTATTTCATCGTTGGTAGCAGGCAGATTAAAGGGAGGCTCAAACTGGTGATTTCCCGTCGCGCTGATGGCATCCTTGATAGCCAGCCACACCGAAAGTGCCAGCATAAAGGGAGGTTCGCCCACCGCCTTGCTGTTATTGATGGTGTCGGGGTTGGGATTGTTTTCGAGAAGAGCAATGCGGAATTCTTCAGGGATATCGCGCGCACCAGGGATTTTGTAAGTGTCGGGCGAATAAGTGAGCAGAAATCCTTTGTCGTTCCATTTTATTTGCTCGGTGGTAACCCATCCTGCCCCTTGCACAAAACCACCCTCGATTTGCCCAATGTCGATGCGCTTGTTGAGCGTGGTACCCACATCGTGTACAATATAGGTTTTGGTGATTTTGTGATAACCGGTAAGTGTATCGAGCAAAACTTCGGAAACGGACATGCCATAAGCAAAATAATGGAAGGGATGTCCCTTTCCCCGCTCCCGGTCGAAATGCAAACCCGGAGTACGGTAGTAGCCGGTGGCACTCAGGCTTATCTGATCAAAATAAGCCTGCAAAATAAGATCGCTGAATTGGATAAACTGCGTGGGTGTCCCAGCCACAAATACTTTGTTATCGGAAAAAACCATCCTGGATTCCTTGTTAAAAGGACCAAACTTTTCATTTAGCATTTTTTCGGCCACAGGTTCCAGCCTTTGTTTTAGCTTATCGATGGCATTTTTAATGGCCATGCCATTCAGGTCGCTGCCCGATGAGGCGGCAGTGGCCGAAGTGTTGGGCACTTTGGAAGTATTGGTATCACTAAGGATAATATTTTCATGGTTGATTCCCAGTGCCAGTGCTGCCACATTCAATATTTTGGTATGCAGGCCTTGTCCCATTTCTGTACCGCCGTGATTTACCTGCACTGTACCGTCTTTATAAATATTTACTAATGCTCCGGCCTGATTCAGAAAAGCCGTGGTAAACGAGATACCAAACTTGACCGGAGTAAGAGCCAGACCTTTCTTATAAAACTCGTTGGCATGATTAAAGGCGTCTGCTTCTTTTCGCAATGCCCAATAATCTGACATTTCCAAAAGTTGCCCATAAATAATGTCGAGCCGGTTGGCTTCCACAATTTGCCCGTAGTGTGTGAGATTGTTATATTTTTCCTGGTAAAAATTCAGCTTACGAATTTCGGCGGCATCCTTTTTCAAAAGTCGGGCTATGCGATCCATTACTGTTTCGACTACGGCCATGCCTTGTGGTCCGCCAAAACCACGAAAAGCTGTGTTGGGCGGATAATTGGTTTTCCATGCCTGCCCAAGCAAGCGGAGATTAGGAATGAAATAAGCATTATCGATATGAAACATGGCACGTTCCAGAATGGCTCCCGACAAGTCGAGTGCAGCTCCGCCATCGGCATCGAGGCTTAGCTCCAGGGCAAGCAATTTCCCTGAATTATCAAAACCTGCCCGATAATGTGAAATCAAGCCGTGCCGTTTTCCGGTCATCATCTGGTCGTCATCTCTAAAAAGATGAATCTTCACCGGGCGGCCTGTGGCATCTGCAAGCAGTGCCGACCAGGCGGCAACATGATTGGCCTGGGTTTCTTTACCCCCGAAGGCACCACCCATGCGGCGCATCTCCACTACCACGGCGTGGCTGGCCAGTCCCAGCACCTCGGCGACAATAGCCTGCGTTTCGCTGGGGTGCTGTGTTGAGCTAAAAACCTTGATTTGCCCCCCTTCATCGGGAACACAGATACACGATTGCGTTTCAAGATACCAATGCTCCTGCGCTCCGGTTTCGAGTTGCCCTTCGATGATGTGGTCGGATATCTCAAAAGCTATCCTGGTATTTCCGCATTCTATTTTGCGGGGCGGGGTCAGGCTTTGCCTGGCTTCTTTTGCGGCTTCGATATTCAGGATCGGCGCAAGCGGCTCGTAGGATATTTGGATCAGTTTTTCAGCTTTGCGAGCCAGGGCTTCACTTTCGGCAGCAATCAGCACGATAGCCTGCCCAATAAATTCTACCTTTTCCTCAGCCAGGCAAGGTTCATCATGAATAATCGGTCCCATCTGATTTGCGCCAGGAATATCGCGGTGCGTGAGCACGGCAACAACACCCGGAATTTTTTGGGCATTTCCGAGGTCGATACTTTTAATACGGGCATGAGCCTCGCGGCTGTAAACCACTAAACCATGGAGCAATCTGCCGCCGAAGTCCATATCATTTACATATACCGATTCGCCGGTAACATGTTGCACCGCACTATGATGGCCAGTTTCGTTTCGTGTATTTTTCATCCTTACACCGTTTTTTGCTTTTGTATGTCCGTGTTTGTTTCATCCCAGCATTTCAAAATCAGATTGGAGGCCATCAGCCGGCGTGCCTCTGCCGATGAGCGTGCATCGCTCATGGGCATAAATTCATCCCCCACTACGGCAGCTGCCCCTTCAGCGTTGGCACGATTCCATTGCTTCCCTTTCAGAAATTCCTCGGTTTTGTGGGCGCGAATGGGCACAGCCGCCACTCCGCCGTAGGCGATAGCTACATCCACGATCTGCTGATCCATATCCAGCCACAGCCTGAAACATGCCGAAACCGAAGAAATATCAAGGTCTCTCCGTTTGGATATTTTATAATTTTTGATGAATTCTGATTTGTGAGGCTTTTTAAACGTAATCATCGTAAGCAATTCATCCTGCGCCAGGGCGGTCTTGCGGTAGCCAACGATAAAATCCTGCAAATCCAAATCGCGTTGTCCCGCAGTGTTCATCAAGCGAACTTTGGCCTTCAAAACAAGTAATACCGGGAGCATATCCCCGATGGGCGATGCGCTGGCAATATTTCCTCCGAGGGTAGCCCGATTGCGAATTTGCAAGGCACCAAAAACATGGAGCATATCATACAGATATGGAAAGCGGCCTTTGGTATATTGATGCAGATCTTCTAAAGTAGTTCCTGCTCCGATGGCCAGTTGCCGATGATCTTCTACAATAAAATCCAAATCCGCAACAGCGGAAATATCTAAAATTGAAGGAAGCTCCATTCTTTTTTTAGTTTGCAACAGGGCAATATCTGTTGAGCCACCGGCGATGATGGCTTCCGGGTATTCTTCATGCAGTGCCAGTGCATCAGGTAGGGTGAAGGGTTTTAGGTAATGCTGATCTGAAGCCATGATTTCGACAGGCATTTTATCCGCATTGATATGCCGAAGCAATTCGATGGTATGCTCCTCTTTTTTGTCAAAAATGTCAGGGTGCTTATCCTTAAAAACCTGATGTCCGGCATCAATTATCGATCGGTATCCGGTGCATCGGCACAGGTTTCCCGTAAGGGCATCGCTAATAGTTTCTTTATCCGCCTGCTCATGATTTTTGTACAGTGCAAAAAGCGACATCACAATACCGGGCGTACAATACCCGCATTGGCTTCCATCATTTTCGACCATGGCCTGCTGCACCGGGTGCAAAAGGGCAGTGCCCCTGGCTTTCTGTGCCAGATTTTCAACAGTAATTATTTGCTTTCCATGCACCATGGGCAAAAAAACAAGGCAGGAATCAATGCTTCGGTATTCGAGTTGGCCACGATTGTTGAGCGAAGCCACCACCACCGTACATGCGCCACAGTCGCCTTCGGCACAACCTTCTTTAACCCCTTTGTGGCCGGGCAACGATCGAAGATAATTTAAAACTGTGGTGGTGGGCTTTAATTTTGAAAGGATGAAATCGACTTCATGTATTTCATCATCGAGAACAAATTTTATGGTAGAAGGATTCTTTTTCATTAGATGTCTTGCTTGTATAGCCTGCAAAGATAGGGATAATGGCTAATAATTTTGAAATCTGCAATCCTAATATTTTTTCTTTATCACCTTTTTACTTTCGCTAAGCCGAATGTAAGGATCAAATAAACTTAATCGGTTTATTAAAAATTCAATTAAAACAGAAAAGCACTTATTGATTTCGATAGAAACTAAAAAGCCAATTCCCCATCAAAAATCATTAGTTTTGCGCCGTCAAAAAAATAAATTTATTTTGAATTACACCGACATCATCATACACATACGAAAAATTGTACGGGCACTGAATCTCGAATCCAAGCGGATACAAAAGGAGTTTGGGATAAGCATACCCCAGGTGCTATGTCTGCAATTTTTGGCCGAACAGCACGATTTTAAAGCTACACACAAGGATGTGGCGGCCTATTTAAATTTGAACCGAAGCACAGTTACCGGAATAATAAGCCGCCTGGAAAAGAAAAATCTGGTTGCGCGGTTGCCTAAGTCTGGCGACAAGCGAATTACTTATATTTCGCTTACTTCGTTGGGATTCAAAATTTTGGATAAATCGCCACAACTGATGCACCAGCAACTGGCCCACAAGCTTCCCGAGCTGCTGCCCGAAAGCCTGGATCAAATAGATAGCGCACTCAAGGTGCTTATCGATTGTCTCGGCATTAGCCAAACCGATGCCTCGCCACTCTTCACCATCGAGGATCCAATCGCTGATAAAAACCCCGAAAACCAGGAGCTTTGATAGGGAATTAACCACCAGCTCGCCAACATTTATACATTTCATCTACTTACCGAATTGCCGCCATTCCACAAAAAAGTAGTAATTTTGTTTCTATACAAACTAAATAGCAAGACTAATATGACAGAAGAAGTTTTTAACCAGGTTGATCCCATCACAATGATGGCACAAGCGGAAACCATCGATTTTTTATCTCACCACCTCGATGGCTATGATGATGATGAAGAGCATATTGCCAATGCCATTCTCTATGCCATGAATACCAATCCGCTGGCCGGCGGCTTTATTTTATTGTTTCGCGATGAGCAAAAAATAATAGGAGCGGTGGTGATGAATAAGACGGGCATGGATGGATATATTCCGGCTAATACCGTGGTTTATCTGGCTGTACACAAGGATTATCGTGGGAAGGGTCAGGGAAAAAAACTTCTAAAACGCGCCATGCAATTAACCAAAGGAGATATTGCCATTCACATCAAAAAAGATCAACCCACCGATTTCCTTACCCGGGAAATTGGTTTTGAGAATGAATATCTTGAATTGAGATATCATGCTAAATAAAAATTTAAACCCTAATAAATATTGATTGAAATCTTGGAACAGGAATTAATGAATTATCCGTCATACATCGAAATTAGCCGTTCGGCTTTGCAGAAGAATATCGAGTTTTTGAAACAACAATACAACGGGCAGGTGCGTATTTCATCGGTTGTTAAGGCCAACGCTTATGGCCATGGCATAAAGCAATTTGTACCGATTGTAGAAGAATGCGGCATCGATCATTTTTCGGTGTTTAGCATGGACGAAGCTCTACGGGTAAAAGGAGCTTTAAAAAATCATGCGGATGTAATGGTCATGGGCTGGGCGCATCCCGACGACCTGGAGTGGGGCATCAGCAATGCCATCGAATTATATGTTTACGAACCCGACAATTTTGAAAAAATAGTAGCGGTAGCCAAAAAATTGGGGCGCAAAGCAATTATCCATATCGAGATAGAAACGGGGATGAACCGCACCGGGCTTAGCGATGTAGAGTTGAAATATTTGATTAAACGCATCAGGCAAGAGCGCGATCACATTCACATTCGTGGCTTGTGTACGCATTATGCTGGTGCCGAAAGCATCTCAAACTATGTGCGTGTAAAATCGCAAATAGGCCGATTTAACCGCACCTACAAGTGGCTGGCCAAGCGCGGCATAGTGCCAGACCTGCTTCACACCGCCTGTTCGGCGGCATCTATCGCTTATCCACAAACGCACATGGACATGGTGCGTATCGGGATTTTGCAATACGGCTTTTGGCCCAGCCCCGAAACCTTTATCCATTTTACCCACGGCAAGCAGGTGAAGCACGACCCGCTGGAGCGCGTGATAAGCTGGAAAAGCCGTGTGATGAGCACCAAGGAGGTTAAAGAAGGGGAGTTTGTAAGTTACGGCACTACCTATCTGGCCAAAAACGATATTACCATCGCTGTGGTACCCACCGGTTACTCGCATGGTTACAGCCGTTCGTTGAGCAACCAGGGTCGGGTGTTAGTGCATGGCCAGCGGGTGGGTGTTATCGGTATGATAAATATGAATATGCTCATTATCGATATAAGCGGTATCGAAGGTGTGGAAATTGGCGATGAGGTGGTGTTTATTGGTAAGCAGGAGGACAGCGAAATAACCGTTGGCTCTTTTATCGAATTCAGCGATCAGATGAATTATGAATTATTAACCCGCCTGCCTCAAAATATTCCGCGTTTTGTGGTGGACTAAGCCGGGGAGGAACAAACTTTTCTTACAACTTGCAAGCCCTTAGGCAGCAGATGCTAAAAAGCCCTACTTTTGCCTTTTTTCTTTTGCTAAGAATGCAGATATTTAAATACAACCACCAGGCTGGTAAAATGCTCAATTACTATCAGGTAATCGGCTATCGAATGATGGTTGCACTGACATTATTCTGGCTCAGCCGCTGCTTGTTTTATTTATTCAATATCCCCTACTTCTCACAACTTTCGTTTTGGGAGCTAAGCCGAATCCTGCTTTTGGGTCTGCGCTTCGACATTGCCGGTTTGCTCATGCTCAACTTTCCCTTTCTGCTGATGATGAGTATCCCGCTGCCCCTGCGCCGTTTTAAATGGTGGCGCGACATTGCCGGGTTTTTGTTTTACACCGGAAATATCCTCGGCTTGATGGTCAACTTTATGGATGTGGTTTATTTTCGTTTTACCCAAAAACGCATGACCGGCGATATATTTGCCTTTGCGGGCGATGATGTGGATCTTGCCAGCCTGATGCCGCAATTTGTCCGCGATTATTGGCCTTACCAACTGGCCTTTTTGGCTTTTGCCGTTTTGCTGGTCATCGTTAGCCGCCGCGTGAAATACCGTCCAAGAAAATTTTTTACCAAACCTCCTGCCAACATCATCTATCCTTACCTTGCATTTTTGTTTACAATCGCCATCATCATAATTGGGATAAGGGGCGGCTTGCAACTGAAACCCATCAACATTATTACTGCCGGCAAGGTTGCCGATGCCCAAGCTTCAGCTCTGGTGCTTAATACGCCTTTTACCATTATCAAAACCCTGGATATGCAGGCACTCCAGCCAAAATCCTGGTTTGAGCCGGAGGAATGCCGCCTGATTTATTCGCCGGTTCATTATCCTCAATTTGCTGCAAACGACGCACTCGCGCAGAAACCCTTGAATGTGGTAATTTTGATTATCGAAAGTTTGTCGAGCGAGCATATCGGAGCTTTCAACCGCAACAGGGAAGGCTATCAGGGTTTTACTCCGTTTTTGGATTCGCTTATCCCCCATGCCCTTACTTTTCGGGCATTTGCCAATGGCAAACAATCCATCGAGGGCATACCGTCTATTCTGGCCTCGTTGCCAAGCCTGATGGATCGACCCTACATCAATTCGGCCTACGCCAGTAACAAAATCCAAAGTCTGGCTGCGATATTTAATGCGATGGATTACAACACGGCCTTTTATCATGGCGGAACCAACGGCACCATGGACTTTGACGGCTTTGCCGATATGGCCGGTTTTCAGCATTATTATGGCCGCACCGAATACAACAACGATGACGACTTTGATGGCAACTGGGGGATTTTTGATGAGCCATTTTACCATTATTTTAACCAGCAATTGACGCAAACGCAAGTGCCATTTTTTGCTACCTTCTTTTCCTTATCCTCCCATCATCCCTATACTATTCCTGAAAAATATGAGGGGAAATTCAGAAGCGGGAAGCTTGAAATTCAGCAATCGATCATGTACGCCGATTTTGCACTGGGACGTTTTTTTGCGGAAGCAGCCCGGCAAACCTGGTATCCCAATACACTTTTTGTAATTACTGCCGACCACACCTCCGAGGCCTGGTTGCCCGAGTATAAAACAAGGGTGGGCATGTACCGGATACCGGTAATTTTTTACGCACCTGGTTTGGATTTGAAATCCACGACCAATAAAACTGCGGCACAAATCGATATTATGCCCACGGTTTTGGGCTTGCTCAATTATCCTGAACCTTATCTTGCCTTTGGGCACAATTTGTTGGACGACAGCACGGCAAGTTTTACCGTTAATTATATCAATGGCGTGTATCAAATGATTGAAAATGATTTTGTATTACAATTTGATGGAGAGCATAGCGTGGCCTTGTTTAATTTTGAGAAAGATAGCCTGCTGCAAAATAATTTGCTAGATGTAGATATAGAAAAGGCTGCCGCGATGGAACGAACGCTGAAAGCCTACATCCAGCAATACAACAAGCGGATGATCGAAAACAAACTTGCAATCGGTGTAGATGGAAGCGAAAATTAAAACACTATTTATTGTAAATCCCTTTTCGGGATTGGGCAGGCAAAAACGCATCGAAGGGCACATACAAAAAGTGCTCGATGGCGAACGCTTTGACTACCGGGTGGTTTACACCGAGCGGCCACACCATGCCACCCGGCTTTGCGAAGAGGCAATTAAAGATGCTTATCAACTTATTGTTGCCGTAGGTGGCGATGGCACCGTGAACGAAGTAGCCCGACCGCTGGCGGGCACTAAGGTAGCTATGGGAATTATTCCTTCGGGTTCGGGAAATGGTCTGGCGCGTCATCTCAAAATCTCGACCAATCCAGCCCAGGCTATCGCTGTGATTAATAAAATGCACCAGCGCAAAATTGACACCGTAAAAGTAAACGACCGGCTTTTTGTAAGTATTGCCGGTGTAGGTTTTGATGCCTATATTGCTAAGAAATATGCAGGTCAAAAAAAACGTGGCTTCACCAAATACGCCATGCTGTCCATCCAAAACTATTTTGCATACAAACCCAAAAAGTACCATCTTACGGTGGATGGCCGCACGCTAAAACGCCGTGCTTTGTTTATCAGCATCGCCAATTCCGACCAGTTTGGCTATAACACCTCCATCGCTCCCAATGCCAAAATTGATGATGGCCTGGTTGATGTTTGTATTATGAAAAAAGTACCCTGGTTCAAAACCGTCATCCTGGCTCCCTTGCTTTTTAGCCAAAACCTACACCGTTCATCCTACCTTGAGATTATCCGCGCCCGCGAGGTGGAAATTTATCAAAAGAAAAAACGTATTAATCTGGATGGCGAATCGGTAAAACTGGGGCAGAAGCTTCATTTTGAAGTTTGGCCTCTGTCGCTCATCGTGGTTACGCCCTGACTTTATTTTATGAAAGATCTTTCGCTACACATTTTGGATATTGTTCATAATTCCGTTCGCGCTAATGCTCGTCTGATCGAGATTATCATCAATGAAGATCCTGCTGCTGACCGCTACTCTCTGCAAATTACCGACAATGGCAAGGGCATCGAGCCAGAGATGCTCCTTACCGTTTCGGATGCTTACACTACCAGCCGCACAAGTCGCAAGGTGGGATTGGGGCTGCCCTTATTGCGTCAAAATGCCGAACAAGCCGGTGGCGGTTTCAGCATTGCTTCACAGCTGGGTCAGGGCACGCAGGTGCTGGCCTGGTTTGGCCACAAGCACCTCGACCGCCCTCCGCTGGGCGACATTGCCGGAGTGCTGGTGCAACTCTTTGCGGCTTTTCCTGAAATCGTTTTTATTTATAAACACCAAACCACCAAAGGAGATTACGTTTGCGATACGCGCGAGATTATGGAAAGCCTTGACGGAACCCCGCTGCACCAAAGTGATATCCGAAAATTTGTAATCGAAATGATCGATGAAAATTTGGATGAGATTGGAGCGAGCAGGTAGGATAGCCTCAACTTTCACAAAGGCCACGGCGACATTATTTGGTGCGATGAGCCTTTCCCGATTCTCGAATGTCTGGATTTTATTCCTTAATGGGCAATCAAAGTTTTAAACAAATCGAGCACGCTTAGACATATATTAAATCTGATGTGATCGATTTTAAATATTTTTCCTGAACCCCTTTTATTTCTTGTAATGTTTTCATAATATCAAAATTTCATAATCACAAAATTAAAATTATTATTAAGATTATTTCAAAATCTTAAACAGCCATAGCATGGCTTGAAGCCATACTATGGCTATCTGTTTTACCTATCCACCGGAAAGGCTTCATGCACGGGGAAGGTGCGCGGATTTTCTTCGATGTCTTTCAATATTACTTCTACCGCTTTCATTAGCTGAGTGTCGTAGCCTTCGGCCATTTTTTTGGAATCGATGTCGATGATGATGTCCGGGGTTATGCCTTCATTCTCCACCACCCACTCGCCTTTGGCGTTGTAAATGCGGTAATCGGGAGCAGTAAGCCCGCCGCCATCGATCAGATCGATAAACATCGAAACGCCCACCAGGCCGCCCCAGGTGCGTGTGCCAATGATGGGACCCATACCATTCCAACGAAATTCGTAGGGCAGTTCATCGCCACCAGATCCGGCATAGCGGTTGGTAAGGCAGGCCATCTGGGCATCCACGGCCAGCGCAGGAATGGTTTGGTCGGCAGAGTTGCGGCGTGTCCAATAACCGTGGGGCTTTTTAAGCAGACGTTGCAGGAATATCTCCGGGTCGAGGCCACCACCATTAAAACGGCCATCCACGATGATGCCTTCTTTTTTGGTCTGCGAATAAAAATAACGCGGAAAGTCAATGGCGGAGCCGTTGTAGGTATCCGGCAGATAAATATAGCCAATCTTGCCGCCGGAGGCTTCATCCACAGTTTTGCGGTTCCATTCCAACCAGTCGATGTAGCGCATTTGGCTTTCGCTGCGCGCCGGTTCTACTACCAACTCGCGGGCACCTTCCATGGTGGGCTGGCTATTAATTGTGAGCGTAACCTGCTTACCTGCCAGATCGATAAAATAACTGTAAAAGTTAAGATCGCTCGTAAGCTCCCGACCATTCACAGCTAAAATATAATCGCCTTCTTTTACATTGATTCCGGGCTTGGTCAAAGGCGGATAGACCCCGCGCGACCAGTCGCTTTCACCGAAGATTTTGGTGATTTGATAACGCTTGTTCTTTTCATCGGCTTTAAAATTAATTCCCAACATGCCCACGTTTACGTAATCGCCGCTACGCTGACGGTCGCCGCCATAAATGTAGGTATGCGAGGTGTTGAGTTCGCCAATCAACTTGCCGATGATGTAGCGCACATCCTGGCGGCTGGAAGCACGCGCGATGAGGGCACCGTATTTTTCTTTCATCATGTCCCAATCCTGACCGTGCATACCTGGCTCGTAGTAATAATCGCGTTCCATACGCCAGGCTTCATCGAATATTTGTTTCCATTCAGCCTTGGGCTCAAATTGCATTTTAAGATTCGATAGATCGAGGGTTGCGGCACTCTCGGCTGGACTTCCCGCTTTGAGGATGGCCATCGCATTTCCTTTTTTCCATATCAGATGGCTGCCGCTGGCCGAAAGCTGGTAATCGTTGATGTCGGCAATAAGCTCTTTCTGTTTCTCACTGGCAAAATCGTAGGCATAAAGGCTCATACTTTCCACCGCGCGAAATTCAAATTTATTAAAATCACCTTTTTCGGCATTTAAATAAAACAGCGAACTTTCGTTAACCGAGAGCTTGCGATAATTTCCCTTTTCTAAGGGCAGCGTTTCGGTGCGTTCGGTCAGACCTTCGAAATCAATCTTGACAGGGATGTTTTTCGCGGCTTCCGTTTTTTCGGCATTCACTTCATCATTTTTAAAAGGCAGGATGGAGGGGCCATCCACTTGCAGCGTCATGGCGTAAATGCCTGCCACATCTTTATACACCATTTCCCACTCTATGTCGCCATAGGTTGGGTCGTAGCGGCGGTCGGAAATAAAAAAGAGATGTTGACCATCTGCGCTAAACACCGGGCTGTAATCGTGGAAAAGCTCCTGACTGATGTGATGAATATTTTTATCGTCCAAACCATACATATAAAGTTGATACATGTAGGCCTCGTTCATTTTACTATACACCACAAAGCGGCTGTCGGGTGACCATGAAAAATCGTTAATAGGTTTTTTGGTCAGCGACACATCCACATTTTCGAATTCGGCTTTATCTACTTTAGTAATATTTTTGGTATTAATATCCAAAATATAAAGGGTAAGGGTTTGATCGGTAAAAGCTATTTTTTTGCTATCGGGCGACCAGCGCAGGCTATGCCTGAACCCGTCTTTAAAATTGCTCAGAGCCACCGCTTCCTCATTCCCTTTGTTGTCGGCAATATAAATTTGGTACTCGCCACTTTTATCCGAGAGATAGGCAATGTTTTTGCCATCGGGCGACCAGGTGGCAAAGCGGTCGTTGGCTCCGCTGTTGCGGGACAAGTTGTAAGTAGGGCCGTTTTCGACAGGTACCGAAAACACTTCGCCACGAGCCACGATCAAAGCCCTTTCGCCAGCAGGCGAAATATCAAAGCCATGCAATTCTTTGCTTACCGTTTTTAGATAAGGCCTTGTTTCTTCCATATCCACGTTTATCTCCACCGGTATTTGCGCGGTATTGCCGCTGGCGAGATCCAATTTCCAAAGGTCACCGCCCTGTTCGTAAACAATCGATTTTTGGTCGTGTCCCGGAAAACGGGTATCCCATTCCTGGTGATTGGTAATTTTGTTAATGGAATTGCTTTGGGTGTCGTAGGCAAAAATATTAAGCACACGGTCACGGTCTGAAGTAAAATAAATCTTATCGCCAATCCACATCGGCATACGGTCGGTACCCTCAAAATTGGAAATATTGGTTTCGGTATCGGTATTGAAGTCATTGATATAAACTTCTTGCGCCAGTCCGCCAACATAGCGTTTCCAGGTGCGATTTTCGCGGGATACTTTGTTGTAGGCTATTTTGGAACCATCCGGCGAAAAGCTGCCCCGGGCTGCATCATACATAATCAGTTCTTCGATGCCTGTGCCATCGGGCGAAATAAGAAACAACTTAGTGTAACGTGTGGTGCTGTTGCGTCCCGATGAAAAAATGACTTTGTTTTTTTCGGGATGCCAGCCCACCACCTCATCGTAGCCGGGATGGTAGGTAACACGGCGGATGTCGCTGCCATCGGCATTCATTACATACACGTCGGGGTTTCCATCGTATTGGCCGGTAAAGGCAATCATTTTACCATCGGGCGAAAAGCTCGGGTTTAGTTCATCGCCATCATCGAACGTTAATCTTTGTGCTAAGCCACCGCCAGCCGGGGATTTCCAAATATCGCCACCAGCCACGAACACAATATTGTTTTCGTGGATGTCGGGCATGTGAAGGATTGGGTTTTGGGCTTTTGCCGTAAAAGCCAGGGCAGCAAACAGTGCCAGGCTGAAAGTGATCAATGTTTTTTGAAACTTGTTTTTGTAGCTCATGTTATTATTATTTTACAAAGTGAATATTTGCAACAATATTTGGCTGCCAAAGTTAAAGTTTTTGGCGATGATGGCTACGAATACAAGAAAGGAGTATTGATTTTTTACAAACGCCAATACCGTTTTTCCGAACCAACGGCTGGTGAGCCTTATGAATGAAAGGCTCGTGAGCCTTATGAATGAAAGGCTGGTGAGCCTTATGAATGAAAGGCTCGTGAGCCTTATGAATGAGCGGCTGGTGAGCCTTATGAATGAAAGGCTGGTGAGCCTGTCGAACCAGAGCCTGTCAACGGTTAGTGAGCTTGTCGAACTAACGCATATCGATCACATCAAAATCAGGATAATCTGCTTCTGAAAAAGTAAAATCAGCATCCGTAGTTTTGATATCGGTTTCAAACTTGGTAATGGTGTAGGTATAAACGCTGTTGTTGAAATCGTAAATCTCCATACGATAGGGCTGCATTTTTTCTTTATTGATATAGAGATTCACGTTTTTAAAATTTTTCTTTTCGTTGGGACTAAGTTCGAGCAAATATACATCCACACCATTCAATTCGTTAACTTTCGGATCGAGTTTGGATTTATAATCCTCGGTGTAGTCGCTCAGCAACTTGGTTGGCGAAAACGACTCATCATCTTCGCTCACGGGATTAATTTGCACTTCTTCCGAATCTTCCAAAATAGTCCAAATTGTTTCTCCATCGTTAATCACAATTTGGCCGGCAATTTCGAGGCGATATTTGTCGCCACTCACCAGCACACGCCCCTTGGTTAACTCGTTGATGTTGGCATCCGGGTTTTCCATCTGATAGCTAAAGACCATGTCGATCGACTGGTACGACTTTGTTTTTTGGCTAACTTCCTCCAGTATTTCGCTGGCTTGTTTATTTTTGGATTGTGCTTCGGCATTATTACCAAAAACAAATAAAAGTGCTATTGCCACTGCTGTTACTAAGTTTCTTTTCTTCATAAGTAATTACTATTAAAATTTTAAATTCCGGCCTCGAGGTCTGTCAAAAATTGTTCTAAGTCTATTTCGGTTTTAATCAATACTTCGCGAGCCTTGCTCCCCTCAAAGTGACCTACCACGCCAGCGGCTTCCAGTTGATCGATGATGCGTCCCGCGCGGTTATAACCGATTTTCATTTTGCGCTGTAGCAGCGAGGTGGAGCCTTGCTGGCTTTGCACCAGTATTCGTGCGGCATCTTCAAAGAGGGCATCTTTTTCGTTGGGGTCAAATTCGGCCGGGCCATCGTTTTCTTCATCGGCAAACTCGGGCAGGATGTAAGCTTCGGGATAGGCACGCTGCGAGCCAATGTACTCGGTCAGCTTGTCGATTTCGGGTGTGTCAATAAAGGCGCATTGCATCCTAATAAGATCACTACCGGTGGATAGTAGCATGTCGCCGCGCCCAATAAGCTGGTCGGCTCCGGGGCTGTCCAGGATGGTACGCGAGTCCACCTTCGAGATTACCCTGAAGGCTACACGTGCTGGAAAGTTGGCTTTGATAGAACCGGTAATGATATTTACCGAAGGACGTTGCGTAGCGATAATTAAGTGGATGCCAATAGCACGGGCAAGCTGGGCCAGGCGTGTAAGCGGTATCTCGATCTCCTTGCCGGCGGTCATAATCAAATCGGCAAACTCATCGATTACCACCACGATATAGGGCAAAAAGCGGTGTCCTTCGAGCGGGTTGAGCTTGCGCTGGAGATATTTGGTATTGTATTCTTTGATATTGCGCACCTGGGCATCTTTGAGCAATTCGTAACGCGTATCCATTTCTATTCCCAGCGAATTGAGCGTGCGCACAACCTTTCGCGTATCGGTAATGATGGCTTCTTCCGAGTCGGGGAGCTTGGCAAGAAAATGGCGTTCGATTTTGCTAAACAAGGTAAGCTCCACCTTTTTGGGATCCACCATTACAAACTTCAATTCGGCAGGATGCTTTTTGTAAAGCAAGGATGCAATGACTGCATTAAGTCCCACTGATTTTCCCTGTCCGGTAGCTCCGGCCATAAGCAGGTGGGGCATACGGGTGAGGTCGGCGATAAAAACATCGTTGCTAATGGTTTTTCCCATCCCAAAAGGCAACTCATATTTTGAATCCTGAAACTTATCCGAAGCCAAAACAGATTTCATCGACACGGTGTCGGGATTTTGATTAGGAACCTCAATGCCTATTGTTCCCCTTCCGGGGATGGGGGCAATAATGCGAATACCAAAGGCTGAGAGGCTTAGCGCAATGTCGTCTTCCAGATTTTTAATTTTGGATACACGGATTCCCGGCGCAGGCACAATTTCGTATAGTGTGATGGTAGGCCCGATAGTAGCCTTGATTTTTTCGATTTCAATTTTGTAATGATTCAGCGTTTCGACAATGCGGTTTTTGTTGGCTTCAAGCTCATCTTTTTGCACATTGATGCGTTGGGAGCCATAATCGTTGAGCAGATCAAGGGGCGGGAATTTATAATGGGGTAAATCCAGCCGTGGATCGTAATCGGTGTCCAAACCTTGCCGTGGCATGGGCGCATTAGGCTTAGTCGTTACCACAGTTATTTCCGGACTGCCGGAGGAAAGAGCATCCTCACCAGGATTCTCGATCGTGAAATCAATATCCTCAGGATTCTTTTTTGCCACCGGCTTGTTATGTAATGGCTTATCTATCTCCAGTTCAACTACTGCATGAGATGGATTCAGACCTTTATCAGTATCTTCATCCTCATCTACCGCGTAATTATCCAAATTATATCGGTCGCCTTCCTTTTCCTTTTTTCCGATTTTATTCTTGTTTTTTTTGGCTCCACTTCCAAAAATATTAAGTGAAGGCCATTTTAAATTAAATATCTTAAAGAAACCCAAAAAGAGAAGCGCAATTAAAAGTACAAAAAATAGAAGTAGGCCGGTACCAACGGTACCCAAGAGCGATTGCAGCCAGGTGTAAATGTAAATGCCAAACCATCCGGGCAGCAAGCCACCCATGTAATGGGGAAACAAAAACGCAAAGGCCGCCGAAAACCAAAACAAGCCAAGCAAACACCAGCGCAAAACCTTCCATCCCGAAAGCGGCAACTTTGGCCACAGTAATTTGATTCCTGCAAACAATAAATACAGCACCACGAAAAAGGCCGATACGCCAAAGCCCTCTTTGATAAAACGAAAGGAAAGGAGCGCACCAATTTTCCCAGCGAAGTTAGCGGCAGTTTCCTCTTTGTTGCGCAGCAATTCCCAAAAAGAAAAATTGAAAAGCGGATCATCAAGTTTCCAGGTCATCAGGTAGGAGACAAAAGAAATAGCCATGAATATCGACACGAGCAAAAGGCTCAATCCGAAAACCTGCTGAAACATACGGTTACGAAAAAATGCTACAAGTCCGCCAGCAGGATTGGAAACTTTGATGGGCTTCTTTTTTTTGCCATTAACGGGCTTACTTTGATTTTTGGTCGATTTTAGCTTATTTGACTTTGCCGGCATATTTTCTTTGTCTGTTTTTTTGGATTGCAAAAGTAATATTTCGGAAAGAAACAATGTTTTCTATTTTTGTTTTTAATATTTTGATTCATATTTTTAAAATCCAATATTTATGAAATGGACACTCGAAGGGAAAAAAGCTCTGATAACCGGCAGCACCAAAGGCATTGGCAAAGCTATCGCCAAAGAATTTCTGGAACTTGGGGCTTCGGTTTATCTTGTAGGCCGAAACCAAAAAAGTCTGGATGAAGCATTGGAGGAGTTCGCGCCTTTTGCATCGAGGCTTGATGGCTTGGCTGTGGATATTTCCATTCCCAAGGAGCGCGAAGAGCTGGTGGCGGTGATTGCCGGCAAGTGGGGCAAGCTGGATGTGCTGGTAAATAATGTGGGAACTAATATCCGCAAAGCCACCGCTGAATATGCTGCTGACGAGATCGAATTTATTTTGCAAACCAATTTGAAATCGGCCTACGACCTGGCCATTCGCTTTTACCCCTGGCTCAAAAATTCGGGTGATGCAAATATTGTAAACGTTGCTTCGGTGGCCGGACTGACCAGCTTAAAAACCGGATCGGTGTACGGGATGACCAAGGCTGCGATGGTGCAGATGACCAAAAATCTGGCTTGCGAATGGGCTGGGGATAAAATCCGTGTTAATGCTGTTGCGCCCTGGTACATCGAAACACCACTGGCCAGGCAAGTACTCAAAGACCTGGATTACCTCCAAGCGGTACTCGAGCGCACGCCCATGAAGCGCATTGGCCAGCCCGATGAAGTAGCCTCGGCAGTTGCCTTCCTGGCCATGCCGGCAGCCTCATACATCACCGGGCAATGCCTTGCTGTGGATGGCGGTTTTACGGCTTACGGCTTTTAATAAAAAAAGAAGATAACATGGAAATGCTATCTTCTTTTTCGCTAAAAAAAATATGTGTGATTACTTTCTTCCGGTCATTGTGTCAGAAACAGTTAATCTTTTTCTGCCTTTAGCTCTGCGGCTGGCTAATACTCTGCGGCCGTTCTTTGTGGCCATACGTGCTCTAAAGCCGTGCTTGTTTACTCTCTTGCGATTCGATGGTTGAAATGTTCTCTTGCTCATAGTTCCTGTATTTTTTGAGGGTGCAAAAGTAGAATCTTTTTTAAAACTAACAAAACAATTTGATGATTTTTTTAGAGATAAATTTGTCAGCCGCTGATCTTTGTTAAAGACCACTTTTGTAAATAGCGACAGAGTACTAATTAGTGTCTGTCCATAAAGTCGATGCTTTTGACTAGCCCCGGGTTTTAACCCGGGGAAAAATGAGCATAAAATTATCACCCCCGCGATTCTGCAACGCCGCAGGCGTTGCGGAATCGCGGGGGTTTTTTATCCCGCCAATTAAAACCCCGCCTTAAAAGGCGGGGCTAATGATAATTCGATAAACCTACTAAAAAGACAGGCACTAATTAGTACTTTTGTCAAAAATTACTATTCTATCGAAATCTTTATCAACGAGCAACTACAAATGATGAACACAAAAAATAGTTTGAAGAAAATGAATTACTCGAAGCAAATTTCGATATTAGAAGCTGAAAAAATTGCTGAGGAATTTTATGGAATATCAGCCACAGCAAAACCATTGCCTGGTGAAGCAGATTTAAAATTTTTGCTGCGCGATACGAATAATGAATCCTTCACGCTAAAAATTAGCCACCCGGAAACGGTGCCTGCTGATTTAGATTTTGAAAAGAAATTACTAAAGCATTTATCTCAAAAAAAACTTCCATTTCAAATTCCAAAGCTCATCACTTCCAAAGCTAAACAATATAGCGAAACCTATACTGACGGGCAGGGGCAAAAGCGGCAAATCCGTATGCAAAGCTGGGTGCCGGGAAGAATGCTGAGCGAAGTTAATCCTCGCACGCCCGAATTGCTCCAAAACTGGGGTAGGATCTGTGGGCACTTGTGCAAGGCTTTGCAGGATTTCGACCATCCCGTGGCGCATCGTTTTTACAAATGGAATCCCTCAGAAACCCTGTTCTCAAAGCAAAATTTGAAATATTTCGGAGGTGCAGAAGAAAAGAAAATAGCGTCTCATTTTTGGGATTACTTTGAGCGGGAAACATTGCCCTTGCTGGGAGATTTGCGCCAAAGTGTAAATTACAACGATGCCCACGAACACAACCTTTTGGTAGATGGCAATCTGGAGCATCCCCGTATTTCGGGTGTGATTGATTTTGGCGATGCCCTTTTTACCCACACCATTAACGAGCTGGCCATAGCTTGCGCCTACGCCGGTATGTACGTGGCCGATCCTGTCATAGCGATGAGTCATGTTGTTAATGGATTTCATAGTACATTTCCTTTGCAGGAGAAAGAGATCGAGGTGCTTTATTCGCTCATTGCGTCCCGACTCTTAATTACGGTTAGCAATGCAGCTTTTCAAAAATCTTTCGATCCAGAGAACGGGTACCTGCAAATTAGCGAAAAGGCCGCCTGGGATTTACTCAAAAAATGGCAGACCCTAGATCCGAATTTAGCCCGTTGTTTTTTTCGCGATGCGTGCAAGTGGCCGGCATTTTCCCAAGCAGAAGATTTTGCAGCATGGTGTATTACCAATCAAAAAAGTTTTGAACCAGTTATCCGTTTTGATAACAAAAGTGTAAAAAAAATCGACCTTAGTATTGATAGCTACGAATTGGGTAATAATGTCAATTTTGAAACAGCTACGGCTTTTGAGCATAAGCTGCAACTGATGCTCGAAGATAAAAGCGCGGATATTGCTGTGGGCGGCTATTGCGAAGTGCGTCCCTTTTACACCACCGATGCCTACAAAATTGAAGGAAATTCGGGAGCACAATGGCGAACAATCCATTTGGGCACCGATATCTGGACAGCCGCTGGAGCTCCGGTGTTTGCGCCCTGGCAGGGCAAAGTCCATAGTTTCAACAATAATACCGCTTATCGTGATTACGGCCCCACCATTATTCTGGAACATGAAACCGATACCCAACAAAAATTTTATACGCTTTATGGACATTTAAGTACAGATTCGATAGAAGGGCTACACATCGGAATGTCGATAAATAAAGGACAAGAAATTGCCAGGGTGGGAGCAGGGCATGAAAATGGAGGCTGGCCGCCGCACTTGCATTTTCAGCTCATGCTAGATATGCTGGGGAAAGTGGGTGATTTTCCGGGAGTAGCCTTCCCCGAAGAAATTAAAGTTTGGAAAAGCATTTGTCCAAATCCTCGGTTACTGATGCCTGAACTCCCTGAGGCAGAAGCACAAGCCGATGATCTTTCAGCAGATGAAATTACAAATCTTCGTGGTGAAAAACTCGGAAAAAGTTTGAGTCTGAGCTATCAAAAACCCTTGCACATCGTCAGGGGCTACCAGCAATATCTTTACGATACGGATGCGCGCCGCTATCTGGATACCGTAAACAATGTGGCACACTTAGGGCACGAGCATCCCGCCGTGGTAGAAGTTGCTTGCAGGCAAATGGCTCTGCTCAACACCAATACGCGCTATTTGCACCCCAATATTGTAAAATTTGCCGAAGAATTGCTGTCCACTTTTCCACCAGAACTCTCGGTGGTATATTTTGTAAATTCCGGCAGCGAAGCCAACGAACTGGCCATGCGCATGGCAAAAACGATTACCGGTCAAAAAGATATCATTGCCATCGAAACCGGTTATCATGGAAATACCGGAGCCTGTGTAAATGTGAGCAGCTACAAGTTTGATGGGAATGGCGGCAGCGGAAAACCAGAACATACGCAAATCCTGCCCATGCCCGATTTGTATCGCGGTATCCACAGCCAAAGCAAAACGCCCGGTGTCGACTACGCCAAACATATCGATGAGGTGATTATGAATATCAAAAATAAGGGTAGGGGAGTGGCAGCCTTTCTTGGCGAAAGCATCCTGAGTTGTGGCGGACAAATTATGCTACCCGAGGGTTACCTTCAGTATATTTATAAAGAAGTTCGGCGCGCTGGAGGCCTGTGCATTGCCGATGAGGTGCAGGTAGGTTTTGGCCGGGTAGGCGAAAAATTCTGGGCTTACGAATTGCAAGATGTGGTTCCGGATATTGTAACAATGGGCAAACCCATTGGAAACGGTCATCCGCTGGCAGCAGTAGTTACCAGCCGCAAAATCGCAGATGCCTTTGCTAATGGCATGGAATATTTCAACACCTTTGGTGGTAATCCGGTATCCTGTGCGGTGGGCAGTGCTGTGCTGCAAGTCATGCGTGATGAGCATTTGCAGGGAAATGCACTAAAAACCGGAAGATATTTAAAACAAGAATTAGAAATACTGCAAGCCCAATTTCCAATAATTGGTGATGTGCGCGGACAGGGTTTGTTTTTGGGTTTTGAGTTGGTAGAAAACCCGGAAAGTAAAAAACCGGCCAGCCAAAAAGCGACTTATCTTGCCAACAGAATGCGCCAGCGAGGGATATTAATGAGCGTGGACGGCCCCGATAACAATGTGATGAAGATAAAACCCCCGATGTGTTTTAATAAAGAAAATGCAAATTTCCTTATCAGGAATCTTGCGCTTATTCTGAAAGAGGATTTTATGCAAGTTTCGGGCTAATGGTTAAAATCTAACCAATAAGTTGAATCGCCTTAATTAGTGTCTGTCCATAGAGTCGATACTTATGACTAGCCCCGGGTTTTAACCCGGGGAAAATGAGCTTAAAATTATCACCCCCGCGATTCCGCAACGCCATCGGCGTTGCGGAATCGCGGGGGTTTTTTATCCCGCCAATTAAAACCCCGCCTTAAAAGGCGGGGCTAATGATAATTCAAATTCCTTACTTTAAAGACGAACACTTAATAGTCCGAGCCTTTATTTCCTCTTTACTCCGCTTACCGCCTGTGCCTCCAGGGGCTTATCGGGCCAGGCATGTTTGGGATAGCGGCGTTTCATTTCTTTGCGAACTTCAAAGTAGGCATCATTCCAAAAACTTTTTAAATCGGAGGTGATTTGCACCAGTTTAAAACCCGGCGACAATAGATGCATAATCACTGGTGTTTGCCCTAAATTAACGGTGGGCGATTCCATCATACCAAAAACTTCCTGAAGCCTCACCTCAAGCATTGGCGGAGATCCATCGGGCATGTATTTTAGTTTAATCGCAGAACCGCTGGGCACGGTAATCTTCTCGGGTGCCAGCTTATTCAGTTTTTGTTGTTTTTCGGCAGATAGCGAGTATTCCAGAATTTCATGGAGATTAAGTTTCTCCAGGTCTTCATTTTTTCGGATCTTGCTAAGATAAGGCCTTAGCCAATGGGCAGAATCATTGATAAGGGCAGCAGTAGAAAAATCAGGCCATGCCTCATCAGGTCGCCATAAACGCAGGCTCAACACACGGTTTTGCATCTGAATTACCGCATCGTTAAAACTAAGCAAATGCTCTCCTTCATTTTTTACAGCATCCAAAATTGTTTGCTCAACCAATGCAGCATCTGGCGAGGTGAGCGGTTTTTGCTGCAATACAATATTCCCGATTCGCATTTCGCTAACAGCTTTAAGGCCGCCATTTTTTGTATCCCAATAAATATTTTCCTGCGATTTGACCAGATGCACCAAATCCCGGGGATTGAGCGGGGAGGCCAGAAAAATTTTCCCCATTCCATCGCGGGCATCCAGGTGGGCTATTGCAAGCCAGGCTTGGTGTGCCAAATCATCGCTATGATGAATCATGGCCAGCCTCCCGTTTGAAAGTTGAAATTGCGCATTGTTGCCGGGGCGTGCCGAGGCAATACGTTCAGGATAGGCAAAAACCAGCAGCAAACCGGTTGCGTAAGGATTAACAGAACTGTTGTCTGCATCAATACTAAACATTTTACGATAGGAAGCAGCCACTTTTTCGACTTGTCCAAAACGTCTTTTTCCAACACTTTGTGAGCGGAATCTTCGCAGGGCTTCAATACGCAAATTGATGTCAACGCCAAGCTCCTCGCCGGCCAGCGGGTCGCGTTCTTCCAATAATGCAGCCAGGTCGGTGGCCAGGGCTAGCAGGCCTTCATCCTTTGCCATGACCAGCGTATGCGCAATGCGTGGATGGCAGGGTAGGGTCTGAATAATTTTGCCGTGTTCAGTAATTTTGCCATCCTTCATCGCATCTATCTCATCCAAAAGTTTAAATGCCTGCGTTAAAGTTCCTGAGGGTGGGGGACTTACCCACGTCAAATCTTCGGGATTTTGCACTCCCCAATGTGCCAATTCCAGTGCCAGGGGTGCCAGATCGGCCTCGAGGATTTCTGGGGTGCGCTGCTCCTTTCTTCGCGTTTGCGAGGCATTGCTCCATAAACGGTAGCAAACGCCTGGGCTAAGCCTGCCGGCGCGTCCGGCACGCTGATCCGCCGAATCTTTTGAAATCAATGTAGTTTCGAGCCTGGATAAACCCGAACGTGGATCAAAAACCGAAGTACGGCCAAAGCCGCTGTCGATCACTATTTTGATGCCCTCGATGGTCAGGCTGGTTTCGGCAATAGAGGTGGCCAGCACAATTTTGCGCTTTCCGTGTCTGTCAGGGAGAACCGCTGCTTGCTGGCGTGCGTGAGGCAAGCGGCTGTAAAGCGGATGAATGGCAAAATCGCTGAGGTGCTTGCGCAAGAGGGCTTCACATTTCCGTATTTCGCCCTCTCCGGGAAGAAATACCAGGGCATCACCTTCGTGCTTGTTTACTACTTTGAAAATGAGTTGAGCTACCGTTTCAGGGATAAGAAAGGGATCGGTATCTCCGGCATAATTTACCTCGACCGGATATTGGCGGCCAGTTCCAATAATGGTTTTAGCACTGAACAAAGTCGCAAGCGCGCTGGTATCGATGGTTGCCGACATGATAAGAATTCGCAGGTCAGGACGCAGAATTTGCTGAGCCTGACGGCAAAATGCTAAGGATACATCAGCATGGATGCTGCGCTCATGAAATTCGTCAAAAATAACCATTCCGACACCATCCAGCGAATTGTCGCTTTGCAGCATCCGGGTTAAAATGCCCTCGGTAAGGACTTCAATTTTGGTGTTTTCCGAAATTCTTTTCTCTAGACGAATGCGATAACCTACGGTTTTCCCGGTTTCTTCACCCAACAAGGAGGCCATCCGGGCGGCAATCATCCGGGCTGCCAACCTGCGGGGTTCAAGCATTAAAATTTTACGGCCTTCAAGCCAGGGTTCTTCATATAATTCCAGGGGAAGCAGCGTGCTTTTTCCAGCTCCCGGTGGCGCAGTCAGAATAAGTGTGTTATCTTTTTTGAGTGCTGCCCGCACATCCGGAATTATTTCATTGATCGGTAAGTGGATGTTTGTAAAATCCATGTTTTGATTTTTAATCATAAATATTTTAGCAAAAGTAGTATTAGCTTGGAAAATGCAGATCTGGTGATGAAACGTTCAAATGTTTTGATACGCTGAGACGCGCAAATGTTTAGATACACTGAGACGCGCAAATGTTTAGATACACTGAGACGCGCAAATTGCGCGTCTTTACGCTGTGCCGGGTTCTAAGAATTATCGGTAATTTGCAATTTATTAATTTATAAAATGTCCGATAATTTATATTATGTTAAATAGATATTTTAAATCTACCCTGCTTTCGATTCTTAAGGGAAATCATTCTAAATGAGACGTGCAGATTTGATTATTTTGAGACGCGCAGATTGCGCGTCTGTACGCTCGTACAAATCCTAAGCAGTCGGCAAACAAAAAGGGATGAACTTCACAGTTCATCCCTTTTTGTATAAATCAGTAGCTTATTATTTTTCGATTCGCTCATTGATGGCTTTTAGTTTTTCCATCATGTTGAGGCGGGTGTAAATTTGCTTGAGTGTTTCCAAAGTAATGGCATCGGCGGGTTGGATGGCATCAGCTTTTTCGAGGTAAGGTAGTGCTTTTTTCATCATATCATTTCCTTCGGCCAGCATTGTATCATATTCATCCACTGCATTTAGCGGAAGGTCGCCGGCTTTGGTAATAATTTCGGCAGCGCGATTGTAATAAAGCGCGCCAAGGTTGTAATTTGCATCGAAATACTCGGGATCGATTTCTATTGCATCAAGGTACATATCGGCGGCTTCATCAAGCATTCCGGTCTTGTCGTAAATTGTGCCAGCTGCAAAATAAAGCGTGGCATTGGTTTTATCACGTTCGATGGCGAGATTGAGCACATCCAGGGCTTCTTCACTTTGATTGGTTGCCAGATAGATATTTGCTGCATCGATAATCAGGTTAAAATCATCGGGGAATTGTTTACGACCCTCAAGCAAAATGTTGATGGCTGCGGTAGTATCGCCGGTTGATTTATTAATATCCGACAGCATCCGATAGATGCTCACGTCCTGATACTGCATGTCGAGCAAGATGTTAAAATTTTCTTTTGCTTCATCAAATTGCTCGGCAAAGTAGGCACTTTGGGCGGCATACAGATAGGCGGCACTGTCAATGCGACCCAGGTTTTTATTTACATTAGCTGATTTAGCAAAGGCCTCGGCTGATTTTTCGTATTTCTGCTCACCATAGGCAACCACTCCCCTGTTGAAGTATTGCTCGGCAGTAACTTGTACCCGGTCGTTAATTTCATCGGTGTACTGTTTTTTGTCATCCAGTTTCAGGGCTGTCATATAAGCTTCATACGCCTTGTCAAGCGGATTATCATCCAAACCCTTGTATTCTTCCTCTTCGGTAAGTTGCAAACTCAAATAAACGTTACCATAATAAAACCAGGTTTTAGCATCATCCTTGGTTTTTTCGTTGGTAATGGCTGGATCGATGGCTTCTTTAGCTTTATCCAGTTTGTCCTTGCGCAGGTAATTGAATGCGCTTACCACATTTTTTGTTTGAGCCATCATAAAGCCCGAGCTTAAAATTGCTGCTATCAATAAAATAATACTCTTCTTCATTTTGATTATTTTTAAATTGTTTCAATTTTTGATTTCCAATAGTCATTCCGAAAATTTAGTGATGGAAAAAACCGGAGCAAATCTATACAAAAAGTGATATATAATCCTTTAAAAGAAAGGAATTATTAACTATTCGTTGTTTTCGGGTTCGTTGGTATCATCATCAGTTTCGCTATCCGAAGCATCGTTGTTTAGGTTTTCATCATCAGCAACACCATCTTCATTTTCAATAATGGCATCCTGTACTTCATCATCATCCTCTACTTCTACCTTAGCAACGGCAGCTATGGCATCTTCATCGCGCAGGTTTATCAGGCGTACGCCCTGCGTAGCCCGACCCATAACCCTAAGTTGCGAAATGGCCAAACGAATGGTTAAACCCGACTTATTTATAATCATCAAATCATCGGTATCAGTAACATTCTTGATCGAAATCAAATCACCGGTTTTTGGGGTAATGTTCAAAGTTTTGACACCCTTGCCACCCCGGTTGGTAACGCGGTAGTCGTCCAGTTTCGAGCGTTTACCATAGCCATTCTCCGAAACTACCAATACATCGTACTCCGGAGTATCCATGCTTATCATCCCGATTACGGCATCATTTTTACCGGCCAATCGAATTCCACGAACACCCGAGGCATTGCGACCCATCGGACGCACTGTACTCTCGTTAAAGCGGATAGCTCTGCCCGATTTCAGGGCGATGATTACCTCGCTGTTGCCATCGGTCATGCGTGCCTGGTAAAGCATATCATCTTCGCGAATAGTAATGGCGTTAATTCCGTTCTGACGCGGACGCGAATAATCTGCGAGGCTGGTTTTCTTGATAATGCCCTTGGCTGTTACCATCAGGATGTAATGGCTGTTGATGTATTCTTCATCTTTCAGATCTTTGGTATTAATAAATGCCTTGATCTTATCGTCAGGAGAAATATTAAGCAAGTTTTGGATAGCACGGCCTTTGGAGGTTCGGCTGCCCTCGGGTATTTCGTAAACCCGCAGCCAGAAACATTTACCCTGCTCGGTAAAGAAGAGCAAGTAGTTGTGGTTGGTGGCGATAAAGAGGTATTCGAGGAAGTCTTCGTTGCGCACAGTGCTGGCGCGCGAGCCACGGCCTCCCCTACCCTGTACCTTATACTCGCTAAGGGGTGTACGTTTTATGTAACCCAGGTGCGAGATAGTTACTACCACTTCTTCATCGGGAATGGTATCTTCGATTCTAAAATCGCTGGCGGCAAATTCGATTTTTGTGCGCCGCTCGTCGTTGTATTTTTCTTTTATCTCGCGCAACTCATCTTTAATGATGTTCATGCGCAATTCTTCATCGGCCAATATACTTTTATAGTAAGCAATCCGCTCCATCAGTACATCGTAGTCTTCTTTAATTTTTTCGCGCTCCAGGCCGGTAAGCTTTTGCAAGCGCATATCGAGGATGGCACGGGCTTGTATTTCGGTAAGATTAAAACTACTCATCAAACCTTCGCGGGCTATTTCGGGGGTTTGCGAAGCACGGATAAGTTTGATAACTTCGTCCAGATGATCCAGGGCAATGAGCAAACCTATGAGCACGTGTGCTTTCTTTTCAGCTTCGCGGAGTTCGTACTCGGTGCGGCGAACCACCACCTCATGGCGATGAGCAACAAAATGGCGGATGATGTCCTTGAGGTTCAATTGAACCGGACGGCCATGCACCAAAGCAATATTGTTAACACTAAAAGATGTTTGTAAGGCAGTGAGCTGGTATAGTTTGTTTAAAACTACATTGGCTACGGCATCTCTTTTTAAATCGTAAACGATTCGGATACCATTTCTATCAGATTCATCTCGGATATCTGAAATACCAACAATTTTTTTATCATTAACCAGATCGGCAGTCTTCTTAATCATATCCGACTTGGTAACCTGATAGGGAATTGAGGTAGCAATAATTTGTTCCCTTCCTCCCGGGTTGGCTTCGATGGTGGCTTCGCCGCGAATCACCACTCTGCCACGGCCGGTCATGAAAGCATCTTTTACGCCCTCGTAACCGTATATCACTCCACCGGTAGGAAAATCGGGAGCCTTGATATGTTCCATCAGGCCTTCGATAGTGATGTCGTTATTTTCGATGTAAGCGATGGTTCCATCGATGACTTCGCCCAAGTGGTGGGGAGCCATGTTGGTGGCCATACCCACGGCAATACCTGAAGTCCCATTGATAAGCAAGGTAGGCACCCTGGCGGGAAGCACGGTGGGTTCTTTTAGCGAATCATCGAAATTGTACTGAAAATCAACCGTTTCTTTGCCAATATCATCCAGCAATTCTTCTGAAAGCTTTCGCAATCGGGCTTCGGTGTAACGCATCGCCGCAGGGCTGTCGTTATCAATCGAACCAAAGTTGCCCTGCCCGTCCACTAAGGGATAGCGAAGCGACCATACCTGAGCCATACGCACCATAGCATCGTAAACCGAGGAATCGCCATGCGGATGGTACTTACCCAAAACTTCCCCAACAATTCTTGCCGACTTTTTGTATGGACGGTTCGACATAACGCCCAAATCAAGCATCCCGTACAATATCCTGCGGTGAACGGGCTTCAGCCCATCTCTCACATCTGGCAAGGCACGCGATACAATTACCGACATTGAGTAGTCAATGTAGGCTGCCTTCATCTGATTCTCGATGTTCACCTTGAATACTTTTTCCTCTTCCTGATTATTTTCCATCTACTAACGTGTTCAAATTAAGTTACTTAAATTTTTCTTTAAACAAAGCGCAAAAATACAAAATTTTATCATTTTATCAGCCTCTTTTATTAATCTTACCAACATTATTACTAACACGGTATTGTTGATAAATAAAGCCTTTGAAGAATCAACACAATTCTTTTACATCTAATTTTGCTGTTGAACAATCCATCATTTTCTACTGTTTGATTTTTAAATTTTAATTTTGCCGGGCGTTGCAAATAGTAATCGGACACATTTTTCATTTAAAATCCGTATTAATATTGCTAAACTTCATTTGGAACGCTATTTGATAAACCGGAAAATTGCTAAAAAATAACGAATGGAAGCCAAATTCTCACAACGTGTTAAAGATGTACTTAAATACAGCCGCGAAGAAGCTTTGCGCCTGCGCAACGACTATATAGGAGTAGAACACCTGGCATTGGGTATTTTGCGAGATGGCGAAGGACTTGCCATCAAAATATTAGACTATTTGGGTGTCGATCTTGCCGAATATCGCAATACCATCGAAAAATCTATCGAAAACACCTCAGATAAAAAAGACCTGCACCTCGAAAATTTGCCACTGGTAAAACAAGCCGAACGTGCTTTAAAACTAACTTATCTCGAAGCCCGGTTATTTAAGGCCGAGTTGATTGGTACCGAACATTTGCTGCTGGCAATATTAAAAGATGGGGATAATATTGTATCTCAAACTTTTATCAAATTTGGCGTTGATTATAATAATGTTAAAGAAGAACTACAAGCGATTATGACAAATAACAATCCTGAAAAAAATATTAAAACCAAAAAACCTGCACCTCCAAAGGCTGAATTTCCAGGCTCGTCGATGGATGAAGATTTTGAAGAAGGCAAGAGCTATGGCAAACAAAGCAAAAAGCCAGGCGATACAAAATCGAAAACTCCGGTGCTCGACAACTTTGGACGCGACCTAACTAAGTCGGCCGAAGATAATCGCCTCGATCCCATCGTGGGTCGCGAAAAGGAATTGGAGCGTATAGCCCAGGTTTTGAGCCGACGCAAAAAGAATAATCCGATTTTGATCGGCGAACCCGGAGTGGGCAAAAGTGCCATTGCTGAGGGCTTGGCTCTTCGCATTGTGGAACGTAAAGTTTCGCGGGCACTTTTCAACAAACGTCTTATTACCCTGGATTTGGCCTCCCTGGTGGCAGGCACTAAGTATCGCGGACAATTTGAAGAACGTATGAAGGCTGTGCTCAACGAGCTGGAGAAAAATCCGGACATCATCTTGTTTATCGATGAAATTCATACCATCGTTGGGGCTGGAAATGCTTCCGGCTCGCTGGATGCCTCCAATATGTTTAAGCCCGCACTTGCCCGTGGCGACTTACAATGTATCGGTGCCACAACGCTGGACGAGTACCGCCAGTACATCGAAAAAGATGGTGCCCTGGAACGGCGTTTCCAAAAAGTGCTTGTCGATCCCACCACCGCCGATGAAACTGTTACCATTTTGAACAATATCAAATCAAAATACGAAGATCACCACCTGGTAAACTATACCGAAGATGCCATTAAGGCCTGTGTTAATCTTACCAATCGCTACATCAGCGACCGGTATTTGCCCGATAAAGCGATTGATGCCCTGGATGAGGCCGGATCGCGGGTACACATCACTAACATGCACGTCCCTTCCAAAATTATTCAAATTGAAAGTAAAATCGAGGAAGTAAAAGCCAATAAGGCGCAGGCCATTGGGAGTCAAAAATTTGAAGAAGCAGCCCGATATAGAGATATCGAACGTAAAGAGCAGGAAAACCTGGAGGCTGAAAAGAAAAGGTGGGAAGAAGATGCACGTATAAACCGCGAAACGGTGGCTGAGGAAAATGTGGCAGAAGTAGTGGCCATGATGACAGGCATCCCGGTTAAGCGTATTGCCCAAAGCGAAGGAAACCGTCTGGTGAAAATGGAAAGCGAGATTCAAAACTCGGTTATCGGACAGGATGAGGCCATTATTAAAGTAGTGAAAGCTATTCGTCGCAATCGCGCCGGGCTGAAAGATCCCAACAAACCCATCGGCAGCTTTATCTTCCTTGGCCCCACAGGTGTTGGAAAAACGCATCTTGCCAAGGTGTTATCGCGATATCTTTTCGATTCAGAAGATGCGCTGATACGTATCGACATGAGCGAGTACATGGAGAAGTTTTCGGTGTCGCGGCTGGTGGGTGCGCCTCCGGGATATGTGGGTTACGAAGAAGGTGGGCAGCTAACCGAGAAAGTGCGGCGCAAGCCCTACTCGATCGTTTTGCTCGATGAAATCGAAAAAGCGCATCCCGATGTTTATCATATTCTGCTGCAAGTGCTCGACGATGGCCTGATTACCGACAGCCTGGGACGAAGGATTGATTTTAAGAATACCATCGTGATTATGACCTCCAACATTGGAACCCGACAGTTGAAGGATTTTGGACATGGTGTTGGTTTCAATACAGCCGCCCGCGAACTGGCCAAGGGAAAGAATTCACAGAGTGTTATCGAAACAGCTTTGAAACGCACCTTCGCTCCCGAGTTTATCAATCGTATCGATGATATTGTGATTTTTGATTCGCTCAAGCGCGAGTCCATCCACAAGATTATCGACATCGAGCTGGAGCATCTGTACAAGCGGATTAGAGATTTGAGCTACTCTATTGAGATTTCCAAAGATGCTAAAGATTTTATTGTCGAAAAAGGTTGGGACGAGCAATATGGTGCCAGGCCGCTAAAACGTGCCATTCAAAAATATGTGGAAGACCCGCTGGCTGAGGAGATCATTAAAACAAGCCTGGCCGAGGGCGACCACATCATGGTAACTCATGATAAAGATAGTGAGGAGCTGAAGATTGAAATTATTAAAGAGAAAAAGGTAGCTAAAAAATTGCCTGCACCTCCAACAACGTCAGCGAATTAATGTTTGTGTAAAAATTTTGAATCCATCAAAAATCCCCGATCGTCAAATGACAAATCGGGGATTTTTATTTTTGCAGTGATTGCGCTATTTCATTGTTTGCAAGTAGGAAATGGAATCGTAAAAATCCTTTTAAAAGCTTTCCTAAAGTCGCTCCATCAACTCGGTTTCAAGGCTTGGGGTTTCCTGAAACACCTTTTGTGTCGTATTAGTCCAGTAGGCCTCAATCTGCGAATTAACATCTTCCATACCAAGCGACAGATAACTTATTTTAAGATGAAAACCATTGTTTGTGCATAGCAGTGAAGCTTTGTTTGAGCCATGAATTAAAAAAGTATCTGTGTCGGGAATTTTACCATTTAGATATTTTTTGGCTATCACAGCAATGATTTGACTGATGTTTTTCTCGCTCGGATTTTTAAAGGTCAGCTCACCGAGAAAAAATTTGCCATTGGCAAAAAAGAAATACTTCTTCATTTCGGCTGTGAACATTATATCACGATATCCAAGCACCTTCATATCGAATTCCTGAAGCCGGTTGGCATTGACACACATTTGCTTTTCATTGCTCTTTCGCACTTTATTAAATGAAGTTCCATAATCGATATCCAAAAAGGTAATTTCCTGGGCTGAATTAAATTCGATAAGCGAATTTGCCTTTTTGTAAAATCCCGCAATATGATTGATAAAATCATCCTTGATGCAGTAAGCATAAGGACTTTGACCTGTATAGCGTTTGTAGGTAGCGAGATAGGCTGAGCTGTAGCTGCCAAATAATATTTTTGCCAATTGGATATGAAGTATCGGATAAATGCGAATGACTACAACAATCAAAATTAGGGCAATAGCCGCCGGAATAAGAATTTGTAATGGCATAATTAATTTTTTAAAAGACTTGCAAATTTATTCTTTTCTGTTGTAAATTGGAGTTGTCAGGGATTTTTTATTTTTGCCACTACAAATTCTCCTACATGAATACTTATCTAATTGGCTACATGGGAAGCGGAAAATCAACGGTTGGCAAACGGCTTGCCCACAAGCTCAATTCAACTCACCTTGACCTCGATGATTTTTTTGAGGAAAACTATAAGATTAGTGTAATCAATTTTTTTAGGAAATATGATGAGGCCACCTTTCGGAAGATAGAAAGCAGTATGCTAAAAAAAACGCTGGATTTGCATGACCATGTGATTTCGACCGGCGGTGGTACGCCCTGTTTTAATAAAAATATGGATTTGATCAAAGCACATGGCTTCTCGGTTTACATACAAATGCACCCGCACTCACTTTTCACCCGGTTGAAACACGCCAAACGTCTGCGGCCCCGCACTTCTTTCCTTAACGATGACGACCTGCAAAAACGCATAGCCGATGACCTGCTGATCCGCGAAAAGTTTTATCTGCAAGCTGATTTCACCGTCAAGGGCGAGAACATCGACATCGATGCCCTGGCTGTAGAAGTGCGAAATAAAATGAGTAAGGGATAAAATGGTTTGGATTTCACCTGCGCAGGTGCGGCATAATGAGGTAATGTTGAGCACAGCGAAATCCCGCCCAGATGGACATTGGGGAGGAGATTTCTCCCTACAAAACTTGCTGCGCTGCGTTTTTCCAGTCGAAATGACAAAGTCTCAGGTTATAAATGGAGGGGGTGAGAATGTGGGCGCTTCGCGCCCACATTCTCACCCCCTCTACCTGCTCGGGCTATGTCATTTCGACCAACGGGAGAAATCTCCTGAAATACAAGCGTTAGCAAAAACATGTCATTGGTACTAACGAGAGAAATCTCCTGAGGCACGCATATTAATAAAAAGCTGTTATTGTTTACGAAATGAGGAATCTCAATACTGAAAGATTTATTTGGAGTAGGTACTTTACTCCTACTTTAGTGTCTGTCCATAAAGTCGACTTTTTTTGATTTAAGATTGAAGATTCCCGATTGGAGATTTTAGATTGTGCCGAATATCACATACATTTTAAATCTAAAATCTTAAATCGTACATTTTTCTAACTGTCTCTTTGAACCCCTTGGTTTGAATCCTTCCTCACCAATAACGTTACATTTTCCACATGATGGGTCTGCGGAAACATATCCACCGGCTGCACTTTTTCTACAGTATATTTTTCGGCCAGCATCTCAATGTCGCGGGCCTGGCTGGCAGGATTGCAACTCACATACACGATTTTTGGCGGCAGTGCCAGCAAGAGTTGCTCTACCACTTTGGGATGCATTCCAGCGCGTGGAGGGTCGGTGATGACCACATCAGGAAAACCATTTTCGTCAAAAAATGAAGGCACGAGCACCTTTGCCATATCGCCGGCAAAAAAGCGGGTATTGTCAATTTCGTTGAGTTTTGAATTTTCGTAGGCATCGCTAATGGCCGATTCCACATATTCGATACCCACCACCTTTGCAGCTTTTCGGGCTACAAAGTTGGCAATAGTGCCGGTTCCACAATACAGGTCGTAAACCACTTCGTTGCCGCTAAGTCCGGCAAACTCGCGAGCTACCTTGTACAATTCATAAGCCTGGGGAGCATTGGTTTGGTAAAACGAAAGCGGGCCAACCCTAAAAGTAAGGTCTTCCATTTTTTCGAGGATGTAGCGGCTGCCACTGCGATGCTCCACCGCCAGATCGTTAATCGAGTCGTTCATTTTGGTATTTACCACAAAATTTAGCGAAGTTATTTCGGGAAACCGCTCTTCAAGAAAAGCCAACACCGCTTCTATTTTCGTTTTATCCTCTTTTCCAAAGATTACAATTACCATCAAATCGCCGGTGGTGGAATTTCGGATAATGATGTTACGCAAGAAACCCTTATGCTCGCGGCTGTCGTAGTAGCTATAATTTTGTTCCCGGGCAAAGCGGTTCAATTCATTTCTGATGGTATTGGAAGGCTCGGCCTGCAGATAGCAGTTTTCCAAATCAATAATCCGGTCGAACATGCCGGGTAAGTGAAATCCCAGACCGTTCATATCCATATTTTCATCGGCATTAAGCTCTGCTTCGTCAAGCCAGCGGCGGTTGGAAAAGGTAAACTCCAGTTTGTTGCGATAAAAATATTGTTCTTTTGATCCAATGATGGGAGCCACCGGCGGATTGGCGATTTTTCCGATCCGTTCAAAATTATCGACCACCTGCTTTTGCTTGTACTTCAACTGATCGCTATAAGCAAGATGTTGCCATTTGCATCCGCCACACAGTCCAAAGTGTTCACACTTTGGCTCGATGCGCAGGGGTGATTTTTGGTGCATCTTAACCGCTTTTCCTTCCAGGTATTTTTTCCTTCGCTTTACTACGCGAATGTCAACCACATCGCCAGGTGCAACGAAGGGAACAAATATTACATAATTATCGATGCGCGCAACGGCTTTGCCCTCACTGCCGGCATCTAATATTTCTACTTTTTCAAAAATTGGCAATGGCGTTCTTCTTCCCATTTTATGATGGATTATTTTAAAATTTGCTGCAAAGATAATTTTGCTTAGAATTGTGAAAGTATTATTGAAAAAAAATACCCAAATAAGTGGGACATTTTCAATACTTTACCCCTTGCACCTTATAATAAAAACGGCATCCCAGCTAATGAAGGAAAAAAAAATTTGATTAGCTCCTATTTTTTTTTCTAAATTTGTCCGCACCTACCCAAGGAAACAAATGAAACAAACATGGATGAAAAGACGAGAACAATTTTAATTGATGACGAGCGGACTAATATTCTTACCCTAAAGAATCTGTTGGTAAAGCATTTTCCGGAAATCGAAATTATTGCCACTGCATCCAATGTTTCGCAAGGTGTGGCAGCTATCAACGAACACCATCCCGATTTGATTTTTTTGGATATTTCGATGCCCGATGGCGATGGCTTCGATTTGCTTTCGCGGGTAGAATTCCGCAGCTTTGAAGTAATTTTTACTACCGCCTACGATCAATATGCCCTAAAAGCCTTCGATTATTCTGCTATACACTATTTGTCATATAGCATGACATATTTGACACTTTTTCCCGATCATTAAGAATGGGGCTTTTTTCAAGCCCCATCCCCCTTAAGGGGGCCCTAATGGTCGATTTCGTAGCATGAGTTCCTTGACAT
>Ga0307929_1000372_pt1 | contig 45844 bp, 38 predicted proteins | sample AceLakmetage1330_FD_203160 | JGI IMG/M metagenome (GOLD analysis project Ga0307929, IMG submission 203160) | Saline water microbial communities from Ace Lake, Antarctica - #1330 | ecosystem: Environmental > Aquatic > Non-marine Saline and Alkaline > Saline | place: Antarctica: Ace Lake... | reverse complement strand
ATATTTTACAAGTATTTCGGCAACCTGCCCTTTAAATATGAACATGCCGGCAAAAACCAGCCTTCCGTTTGCCTTGCTATCCTCTTTGTTTTCGTAAAAACTATAATGCGTAAGGGCTTGCTTAAGGCTGGTTTTTTCGATGCCAAGCTTTCGGCTCAAAAGATCTAAACTATCCATAATTAATTTATTAGAGCGGATGACGGGAATCGAACCCGCGCCTACGTACTGGAGGTACGCCAAATCAAGCTCTGAAGGCTTGCGTGCTACCATTACACTACATCCGCATTTTTGCACGGGCGACAGGAATCGAACCTGCTCCGGAGGGTTGGAAGCCTCGCATCGGGCCCCGAAAGCCCGTGTGCTACCATTACACTACACCCGTGGATGACTATTGGTAAAAATAAATTTTTCGTTTTGCAATGTGCTGCCCTTCACATTATTTAAGATATTTTAACAATTCTTCTGCCTTTTTTATTGCTGTAAACACACTGATTGATTGTTTTTTTACTGTTTCATCATCAAGCAAATTTATGTATCAACAATTTGCCCTTACCCGAAACGCTGCTTTTAAAAACCAAGCTCCGTTTCAACACCTATCACGATTCGCAATATGTTTTCGCTATGATAATGATGAATAGATTATTTTCGCATGAAAATTTGACGTATGAAAAATGTATTCATTTTATTTATCTCATTCATTGTTTTCGCATCCTGCCAAAGCGGGTCAGACAAGGAAATATCCTCCACCATGAAAATAAATGAAAACTGGCAATTTAGTGAAGCTGGAAAAGACCAATGGCTACCTGCGGAAGTTCCCGGAACTATCCACACCGATTTGTTGGCCAACGGCAAAATCGAAGATCCTTACTATCGCCTCAACGAAAAAGACCAGCAATGGATTGATAAAAAGGATTGGGAGTACAAAACTGAATTTGAGGTATCTGAAGATTTATTGGAGAAAGATCATATCGAAATTATTTTTTATGGACTGGATACTTACGCCGATGTTTTTTTGAATGATCAACTCATCCTAACGGCCGATAATATGTTTCGCACTTGGAAAGTGGATTGTAAACCATTTTTATACATTGGGAAAAACCAACTGAGAATTTTACTGAAATCGCCAATATCTATTGGCCTGACTAAGCTTGAAGAATTAGGTTATCAGCTGCCTGCCGACAACGATCAATCGGAAAATGGAGAACTGGGTGCTGACAAGGTTAGCATTTTCACCCGAAAAGCAGGTTATCATTTTGGTTGGGATTGGGGTCCGCGGCTGGTTACTTCAGGCATCTGGCGAAATATTGAACTGGAGGGATGGAACAAAGCTAAAATTGAGAATGTTCAATTAGTTCACAATGCTGTGGGCGGGATTTTTTTACCTTTGCGGATAAAGTTAAACGATTATGACAACAGCAACAATCAGACAAAAACTTTATGAATATATCCGGGGCGCAGATGAGCGAAAAGTAAAAGCAATCTATACCATTATCGAAAATGATTTATTGGATAATAATGAATGGTGGAAGGATGTGGATTTTATTTCCACTTTGGATTCGATTTCAAGTGACCTGAAAAATGGCACAGATAAAGGCTATGAGTGGGATAAACTAAAATACAAGAAAAAATAAATTGTGCTTTCTAAAACACAAATTTATTCTTTGATTCTAAAGCCTTTGAGGCAAATTTAAAATGGAGCAGAAATATTTTCCCTACTGAAAGGCAGCCATCAGCAAATCGATATCTTTATACGACAGGTCGAAATGGTCGCCGATAAGTTTGTTGGTAAGGATGCCATTGTAGAGGTAAACACCCTGGCGGAAATAATAATCGCTGCTCAGCAGTTTTTTTATCCCTCCCATTTCGCCGGCTTTGATAAGCATGGGGGCAAAGAAATTGCTCAATGCCATCGAGGCGGTTTGCGGGAAACGCGAGGCAATATTGGGGACGCAATAGTGCGTTACGCCGGCATGACTGAATACCGGCTCCTGGTGCGAGGTGGTTCTTGAAGTTTCAACACAGCCGCCCTGGTCGATGCTCACATCCACAATTACCGAACCCTCCTTCATCCCGGCTACCATTTCTTCGGTAACGATGATGGGCGAATGCCGATGCTTGGAGTGCAGGGCACATATCAGCACATCGGCAGCCTTGAGGGCTTTTATTAGTTCGCTGTGCTGAATGGTGGAGGTAAACAAATTGGGGCTGATGGTAGCTTTGAGGCGTTGCAGTTTATAAATCGAATTATCAAATATCTTAACCAAAGCTCCTGATCCGATGGCCATTTTGCAGGCATATTCACCCACGGTTCCTGCACCGATTATCACCACTTCCGAAGGAGCTATTCCGGTAAATCCTCCCAACATGTGGCCATTACCATACTTTTCGTTGCTCAGGTATTCGCCGGCAATTTGTATAGATGCCGTGCCCACAATCTCGCTAATGGATTTCACTACCGGTGAGGCATTCGATTTATCCCTGATAAGCTCGAAGGCAATGGCCGTCATTTTTTTGTGCATCAGGGTTTTAAAGTAGTTCTTGTCGCGGGCATTCAGGTGCAGTGCGCTAAGTAGCGTTTGTCGCTCGTGCAGGTAAGGCATTTCATCTAACGATACAGGAGCTACTTTCAGGATAATGTCCGACTGGAATACTTCCTCGGCAGTGTCCACCAGTCTTGCCCCGGCTTCGGCGTAGTCGGCATCCGTAAAATGCGCCGCCAGGCCGGCCTCGCGCTGAATGACGACCGAATGTCCGTTTGCTGTCAGCATGTTTACAGCAGTGGGAATTAGAGCGATGCGCTTTTCCTGAAAGGAGCTTTCTTTGGGTAAGCCGATAGTCATCTTTTTTTCTTCCCAGGCCACCTCAAGCATTTCTTCGAGGGGCATCAGTTTTTCTTTGCTGCTCACATTCATGGGTGTAATATCTTGTTAAAAACGAAAAATCCGCTCCTGCTCACCTTGCCCGATTTCGATACTTACCGCAACGCTGTCTTCAGGAAGAAGGTCGGCCACAAGCTCGGGCCATTCGATAAAGCAATAATTTCCGCTGTAAAAATACTCTTCTGAGCCAATATCCAAAGCCTCCTGCAATTTTTTAATCCGATAAAAATCGAAATGATATAGTTCACTTTTGTTATCGGAAAGATAAGCGTTGATAATAGCAAAGGTAGGACTTGCTACATTATCCTTTACCCCGAGCTGTTTGCACAGGGCTTTGATAAAGGTGGTTTTGCCTGCGCCCATTTCGCCAAAAAAGGCAAAGACCCGTTTATCAGGATAGGCTTTGATTAATTCCCGGGCTATGGTATCCAGATCGCCGGTACTTTGTGCGATGATCTGCTTTTTAGTCATGTTTCGCTCAGCCTTGGTTTGTTCGTTTATTTTGCCCGCATTTTAATGAAGGGAATCAAAACTTCTTCGAGCGAAATGCCCCCATGCTGAAAAGTATCCTTATAATAATTTGCGTAATAATTATAATTATTGGGATAGGCAAAAAAGTCATTGCCACGGCAAAAAATGTACGAAGAGCTTACGTTGAGCTTTGGCAGATAAATATCGGAGGGGTTGCGTGCTTCAAATACTTCCTTCTTGTTATAATTCAGACTTTTACCAATCTTGTAGCGCAGATTGGTATTGGTGTTGCGATCGCCAACTACTTTCACGGCATTGCCTACTTTTACTGAGCCGTGGTCGGTGGTGAGTATCACGTTGCCGCCCTTGCTAGCGATGTAGCGCATAATGTCGAACAGGGGCGAATGCTCGAACCAGGAAATGGTAATGGAGCGATAGGCGGGCTCGTCGTCGGCCAGCTCGCGAATGATTTCCATCTCGGTGCGGGCGTGCGAGAGCATATCCACAAAATTGTAAACGATCACATTCAAATTGTTCTGCATCAGGTTGGGCATCGACTCTACCAGCTTGCGCCCGGCGGTAAGATTTAGTATTTTGTGATAACTCAGTTTAATGTCTTTACCATAGCGTTTCAACTGTTCGCGTAGCAATTCTTCCTCATACTGATTTTTGGTGCCGTCTTCATCTTCGTTAACCCAATACTGGGGATACTTCTTTTCGATTTCCGAGGGCATTAGTCCTGAAAATAATGCGTTGCGGGCATACTGTGTGGTGGTGGGTAAAATGCTGTAATAAATGTCATCGTTTTCGATGCGGAAAAACTGCTCGAATAGGGGTTGCAGTGCCTTCCATTGGTCGTAGCGTAGGTTGTCGATCAGGATGAGGAAGGTGTTGGAGTCGCTGTTAACATTGGGCAACACTCTTTCTTTGAGGAGCGTATGGCTGAGTACTGGCTTATCGGAGCTGCGTCCGTTGAGCCAGTCCACATAATTTTTTTCGATAAACTTGGAGAAAACCGAATTGGCTTCTTCTTTTTGCATTTTCAACACTTCCTGAATACCTTCGTCCTCCGACTTGGCCAAATCCAGTTCCCAACGAATCAGTTTTTTATATACCTCTATCCATTCCTGGTGGCTAAGATTGTTGGATAGCTCCATGCCAATGTTACGAAAATCCTGCTGATAAGCATGGGTTTTCTTTTCGCTGACGATTTTTCGGTTTTCCAGGTTCTTTTTCAGGCTCATCAAAATCTGATTGGGCTTAACAGGTTTGATGAGATAATCGGCGATATTGCTGCCAATAGCATCCTCCATAATGGTTTCCTCTTCACTTTTGGTAATCATTACCACAGGCAGGTGAGGACGCAGTTTTTTTATTTCTGATAAAGTTTCGATACCCGAAAGGCCAGGCATATTTTCATCGAGGAAAACAATGTCGAAGGGGTGTTCCTGAAGCAAATCCAGGGCTTCATCGCCGTTGTTGGAGGTGAAAACCTCGTAGCCTTTTTGTTCCAAAAATATGATATGCGGTCTCAGGAGTTCGATTTCATCATCAGCCCACAAAATTTTGATTTTATCCATACTATTCAGGAGATTTAATTAATAGATGTACTTTTGCGTTTTCACACTTTTAGGTAATAAACAAGCATCGCTTGCTTATTATTTCATGTTCTTAATATTTTTTAACCTGCCAATGCTATTCCTGCCCGCGTAATTGCGCCATCTAAGATAAGCCCAACGATGAATACAGGTATTTAATCAGGCAGAAAAAGAAAATCACCAAACCGAAAAATCAGGCCTTGAAAGTTATACAAGTCAATAAAAAGAAAATCATCAACGATCCCGTTTATGGCTTTATCACCCTGCCCGACGAGATTATTTTTGATATTATCGAACACCCCTGGTTTCAGCGGCTGCGGCGCATCAAGCAGTTGGGGCTTACCCATCTGGTTTATCCCGGAGCCTTGCACACCCGTTTTCATCATGTGCTGGGAGCCATGAACCTGATGTCGCAATCGCTCGAAGTGCTTGAATCCAAAGGCAATCAAATCTCAAAGGACGAGAAACGCGCTGTGCTGATCGCCATCCTGCTTCATGACATTGGCCACGGCCCCTACTCGCACACCCTCGAAGGCGAAATGGTGAGAGGTCTGAGCCACGAAGACATCACCCTTATCTTTATCCAACATTTGGAAAAGCAGTTTGGTGATGATTTGAAAATGGCCCGTGATATCTTTATTAATAAATATCCTAAAAAGTTTCTCCATCAACTCGTTTCCGGCCAACTGGACATGGATCGCCTGGATTATTTAAAACGCGATAGCTTTTTTACCGGCGTCTCGGAGGGCGTAATTAATACCGACCGGATTATTACAATGCTGGATGTAGTTGACGATGGCCTGGTGGTGGAGGCCAAAGGCATTTATTCGATCGACAAATTTATTGTGGCCCGCCGACTGATGTACTGGCAGGTGTATCTGCACAAAACCGTTTTGGCTGCCGAGCATTTGCTGCGCAATATTATCAGGCGTGCCCGATATCTGGCGCGAAGCGGAGCGAATATTTTTACCACTTCAGCGCTACGACCATTTTTGTATAATGATCTTAGTAAGGAAGATTTTGAAAATAATCCTGAAATACTTACTGCCTTTGCCCGCCTGGATGATTATGATGTTTTTGCCTGCATCAAACAATGGGCTTTTGCCGATGATAAGGTGCTTTCGATGCTGTGCAGCAATCTGGTCGATCGTCATTTGTTCAAAACCCAAATCCTGAAAGATCCGATAGCTCAATCAAAAATTCATGAACTTACCGGACAAATTGCACGGGATTATCAGATCAGCAAAGCAGAGGCTGCTTATTTTGTAATTTACGGGCAGGCACACAACAAAGCCTACAATCCTTTGCACGAGCGTATCAATATTGTTTTTAGGGATGGTAGTATTAAGGATTATTCCGATGTTTCTGATCAGGTGAATGCGGATGTTTTGTTGCAAACGGTTAGCAAGTATTTTATTTGCTACCCCAAACAATTCAATCCGGGTTTCCAAATTTAAATTATCCTATTTTTGTTTATTAATTTTCAATAGCTCATTTTTTTATCAATAATCAAAATCAAATTAGTCCATGATTTTTACTGCAAAAGAGATAGCCGCAAAACTGCAAGGCACCATCGAAGGCGATGAAAATGCAAGCATTCACAAGTTAGCCAAAATTGAAGATGGTCAGCCGGGTTCCATTTCCTTTTTGGCCAATCCCAAATACAATCATTTTATTTACGATTCGCTGGCCACAGTGGTAATTGTTAGCGATGACTTTGTAGCCGAGCATCCGGTTAAACCTACGCTGATCAGGGTTAAAGATGCCTACGGTGCTTTTGCCACATTGCTTGAATTGTACAACGAGCTGCAAATGAACAAAAAGGGTATTAGCAAAAATGCCTCCATCGCCGATACAGCAAAGATCGGCAAGGATGTTTACATTGGCCCTCAGGTGGTGATTGGAGAAAATGTGGTGATTGGCGACAAGAGCAAAATATACCCGCAAACCTATGTCGGCGACAATTCAACGGTGGGCAGCGATACCACGCTGTTTTCCGGGGTCAAGGTGTATGCCGACATCAACATAGGTTCTAATTGTGTGATACATTCGGGGGTAGTGCTGGGTGCCGATGGTTTTGGCTTTGCTCCGCAGGCCGACAACAATTATCGCAAGATAGCGCAAATTGGCAATGTGATTATCGAAGACAATGTGGAGATTGGAGCCAATACCTGCATCGACCGCGCCACCCTGGGATCAACCATCGTTCGCAAAGGCGTTAAGTTGGATAATTTGATACAGATAGCACACAATGTGGAAATTGGCGAGAACACCGTTATTGCTGCCCAGACCGGAATTGCTGGTTCAACCAAGGTGGGAAAAAATTGTATGATTGCTGCCCAGGTAGGTATTATCGGACACATCCAAATTGGCGATGGTGTAAAGATAGCTGCACAATCGGGCATTAGTGCCACCTTAAAAGAAAATGCCATCGTGTTTGGCTCGCCGGCCTTCGATGCCCGCGATTATCGCAGAGCTTATGTGCATTTTCGCAACCTTCAAAAAATTGTCGATCGCATTGATAAACTGGAGAAAAAGCTGGCGGAAAAATCATAAAGTTTCCTATTTATTTTCTACTTCGGGAATCATAAAATCCTAAATTTTAAAATTTTAATACTTTTGCAGCCCAAAATTTGGTGGCCGTCATGCAAAAATTGTGTGTCGGCAATTTGCAAGGCAAAATAACTTTGCTACGCTATAATCGAAATTAAGGATAAAGATGACATTGCAAAAAACCATAGCTAAGCCAGTAACCGTTTCGGGTATGGGCTTGCATACCGGAGCCGAGGTAAATCTTACCTTCAATCCGGCTCCGGCTGATCACGGCTTTGTGTTTCAGCGTATCGATTTGGAAGGAAAACCTAAAGTAGAGGCACTGGTAGAAAATGTAAGCACCACAGATCGCGGAACCTGTATCGAAAAAAACAATGCCCAGATTTTTACGGTCGAGCATGCCCTTTCGGCACTTACAGGTATGGATATCGACAACTGTCTGCTCGAAATTAATGGCCCCGAAATGCCCATCAAAGACGGCAGTGCCAAATATTTTGTGGAAGCTCTGCGCCAGGCCGGAATTGTGGAGCAGGATGCCCAACGCAGTTATTACGAAATCGACCAGGTGATTAGCTACACAGACCCCGAAAATGGTATCGAGCTTATTGCACTCCCAGCCAAAGATTACAAGCTTTCGGTGATGATCGATTTTAATACCCAGGTGCTTTCAACCCAAAACGCTCAGCTCGAGAACATCGAAAACTATGCAAGCGAAATTGCACCCTGTCGTACCTTTGTTTTTTTGCACGAGCTGGAGTATTTGCTCAACAACAATCTTATCAAAGGTGGCGACCTGAGCAATGCCATCGTTTTTGTGAATAAAGTCGTATCGCAGGAAGAACTGGATCACCTGGCTGACTTATTTGATAAGCCCAAGGTGGAAGTAAAATCCGAAGGCATTCTCAATAACCTCGATCTGTATTTTATCAACGAACCCGCACGCCACAAGCTCCTCGATATTATCGGCGACCTTGCCCTGGCAGGCAAACGCATTAAGGGGCACATTATCGCTACCAAGCCCGGACATGCCGCAAATGTGGCTTTCGCCGATCTTATCAAAAAACACTTCGAAAAGTCGAAGCAAAATGATATTCCTGTGTATGATCCCAATCAGGAACCCCTTTATGATGTAAATGGGATTATGAAATTTTTGCCCCATCGTCCGCCGTTTCTTTTGGTTGACAAGATTATGGAGATGAGCCAGACGGATGTGATAGGCGTTAAGGGCGTAACGATGAACGAGGGTTTCTTCGTGGGTCATTTCCCCGGCGAGCCTGTAATGCCTGGCGTTTTGCAAATCGAAGCCATGGCGCAGGTGGGCGGTGTTTTGGCATTGAACACCGTTCCCGACCCCGAAAATTACATCACCTTATTTTTGAAAATTGAAGAGGTGAAATTTAGAAATAAAGTTGTTCCCGGAGATACACTGATATTTAAACTCCGATTGATCAATCCCATACGACGGGGTTTGGTTTATATGAGTGGGACAGCTTATGTAGGAAAACGAATAGTAATGGAAGCCCGGATGTTGGCACGTCTGGTTAAAAAAGACTAAAACAAATGAATCAACCACTTGCTTACGTTCATCCACAGGCCAAAGTTGCCAAAAATGTGGTCATCGAACCTTTTGTGAACATCGAAAAAAATGTGATAATTGGCGAAGGCACCTGGATAGGTTCCAACGTTACCATTATGGAAGGTGCCCGCATAGGGAAAAATTGCAAAATATTTCCGGGTGCCGTTATCTCGGCCATCCCTCAGGACTTGAAATTTGATGGCGAAGATACCCTTGTCAAAATTGGCGACAATGTTACCGTTCGCGAATTTGTAACTATCAATCGGGGAACCAAGGCCAACAACGAAACCGTGATCGGGAATAATTGTCTGCTGATGGCTTATGTGCATATTGCCCACGACTGCGTTATTGGTAATAATGTAATCCTGGCCAATGCGGCCACGCTGGCAGGGCACATCACCATTAACGATTATGCCATCATCGGTGGCATGACCGCCGTACATCAGTTTGTGCAGGTAGGCGCGCACAGCTTCCTTTCGGGTGGTGCGCTGGTGCGCAAGGATGTGCCCCCCTTTTCAAAGGGCGCGCGCGAGCCACTTTCGTACGTGGGTATCAATTCTATCGGCCTGCGCCGACGTGGCTACTCCAACGAGCGTATCAATGCTATCCAGGATATTTATCGCACCATTTATCTAAAAGGATACAATGTGTCGCAGGCCACAGCCATCATCGAGGCCGATGTGCCCGCTACTCCTGACCGCGATGAAATCCTCGCCTTTATCCAACGCTCTACTCGTGGATTGATGAAGGGCTATGGCCGATTGGAAAAAAAATCGTAAAAGCATATTTATAGCATTTTAAAATAAGTTACTAAAGCATATTATTGAATTTCAATAAAAAACAGTAAGAGAATTTTTATGGCAAATACATCAGATTTTAGAAACGGATTGGTTATCAATTTTAATGGTGATCTTTTTACCATCGTTGAATTTCAACATGTAAAACCAGGCAAAGGAGGAGCCTTTGTAAGAACCAAACTTAAAAATATTAAAACAGGAAAAGTAATTCCCAATACTTTTAATGCAGGGGTTAAAATTGATGTGCAGCGGGTTGAGCGCCGTGCCTACCAATTTCTGTATAAAGATGGAGAAGATTACCATTTTATGAATACGGAGGATTATGAGCAAACTTTTATTCCTGAAAATCTCATCGATGCCCCGCAATTTTTGAAAGAAGGAGCCACCGCCGAAATCGTTTTTCATGCCGAAAGCGAAACGCCGCTGCTCTGCGAACTCCCCGCCAACGTTGAGCTGAAAATAACCTACACCGAGCCGGGCGAAAAAGGGAATACCGCCACCAATACATTTAAGGATGCAACCCTCGAAACCGGAGCCATTGTAAAGGTTCCGCTCTTTATCAATACTGACGAAATGATAAAGGTGGACACCCGCAACGGGAGTTACCAGGAAAGGGTAAAAAACTAATAATTTGAAACAAAAAATAATAAGGCACAAGCCGTTCGGGTTTGTGTCTTATTTTTTTATCAAACAATAAAAACAAAAACAGGCTATGAAATTTGATCGAATATATACGCTTAACGAAATTGCCGACCTTATCCAGGCGGAGCCGATTGGCGATAAAAGCCATGCAGTGAGAGGCATCAACGAGATTCACATGGTAGATGCCGGCGATATCACCTTTGTCGATCATCCCAAATATTACGACAAAGCACTTAATTCAGCAGCTACCACCATCATCATTAATAAAACGGTGGACTGCCCCGAAGGCAAAGCCTTGCTGGTGATGGACGACCCCTTTGCGGGCTATGTGAAGTTGGTAAAGAAATTCCGCTCTTTCCAGCCCTCCGACAGCATGGTAAGTCCATCAGCGCAAATCGGCGAAGGCACCCATATCCAACCGGGAGCCTTTGTGGGCCATCATGTTAAAATCGGCAAAAACTGCATCATCCACTCCAATGTCAGCATTTACGATCATGTGATTGTTGGCGATGAGGTAATCATCCACGCCAACAGCGTTTTGGGTGCCGATGCCTATTATTTTCAGCGCAAGCCTGCCGGCTACCGCAAATTGGAATCCTGTGGCAATGTTATTATTGGCGACCGCGTGGAGATTGGCGCGCTGTGCACCATCGACAAGGGCGTGTCGGGCGATACGGTTATTGATGAAGGAACCAAGATGGATAACCATTGCCAGGTGGGACACGATACCTACATTGGCAAGAATTGCCTCATCGGTTCCCATGCCGCCATTGCCGGCGTTACCCGCATCGAGGACGATGTGATTTTGTGGGGTCGCGTGGCCATCAACAAAGATATTGTGATTAAAAAAGGAGCCATCGTGCTGGCTACCTCGGCGGTGGACAAAACCATCGAAGGGGGCGGCAAAACCTACTTTGGGGCACCTGCCGAAGATGCCCGCAAAAAATGGCGCGAGATGGCCGCCATCCGCCAGCTTCCTGATTTGTTGAAGAAGATTAAATAGAAACAATCTTCAGCGGGATTTAGCCTGAAAGGCTGCTACATCACAAGGTCAGGCAAGGCCTGGCCAATCGAGCCAGCCACAATACCCCTTTCAGCCTGTCGGGCTGAAACCGATTGCATTCTAATACGAATATAAACTGGATGAATCTGCGCCCTTATCGCCGTAAATCAAATTATCCTTTGTCCGGTTTCCTGCTCTTCCCTATCCAGGGATTCATTCAATTCCGCGAATTCGCTAAAGGTTTTCAGGGTTTCTTCGGCTTCCCGGGCATCAATCTTTTGCAGGGCAAAACCCGTGTGCAACAATATGTAATCGCCAATCTCGATGTCGTCAACAAGGCTGAGGTTGGCTTGCATTAGCGTTCCTCCAACCGATACTTCTGCATTTTCGCCCTCAATTTTCATCACCTGGGCTGGTACACTTAAACACATATTATATTTTGGATTTAATGATTCAACGTTGAAAACGAAGCATCCGGCTAAAAATTTGCCAGGATCTACTATTTTAGATTTTTAAACAAAAAATTCGTCATCTTTTTGTACAGATGCATCCGGGTATTTTTGCCGGTATAAATGCCATGGTTTGAGTTGGGATAAAGCATCAGCTCGAAATCTTTGTCAGCGGCCACCAAGGCACTTATCAGGTCGATGCTGTTTTGCGGATGCACGTTATCATCGGCCATGCCATGGATAAGCAGGAAGGGGCCTTCGAGTTTTTCCACGTGATTGATGGGCGAGTTTTCATCGTAGCCGGTCGGGTTTTCCTGGGGTGTGCGCATAAAACGTTCGGTGTAAATGTTGTCGTAATACCGCCAGTTGGTAACCGGAGCCACAGCAATGCCCACATCAAAAATGCCCGCTCCTTTGGTCATGGCCAGCGTTGACATGTAGCCACCATAGCTCCAGCCAAAAATGCCAATCTTATCTGTGTCCACATAATCGAGATTGCCCAGGTATTCGGCGGCAGCTATCTGATCTATCACCTCGTATTTGCCCAGTTCGCGGTAGGTCATTTTTTTAAATTCCTGCCCGCGTGCGCCCGTTCCACGGTTATCAATCGAAACCACCATAATGCCTTCCTGCGCCAGATACTGGCTCCACATATCGCCGCGCGAAAAACTGTTGAGGACTGTCTGAGATCCCGGGCCGCCGTATATGTCGAACAAAACCGGATACTGTTTTCCGGGGTCAAAATTGTATGGCATAATTTTCCAGGCATTCAGCTTCACACCTTCTTCGGTGGTAATGGTAAAAAAAGTTTTGGGCTGAAGCTGATATTCTTTGCGGGTTTCCTCCAGCCCGGCATTATCTTCGAGCACGCGGATCAGCTTTCCGTTTTTACCCTTGTTAACCGAATAAACCGGGGGCGTATTGGCATCCGACCAGGTTTTGATAAAATAATTAAAGCCATCGCTGAATTGCGCGCGGCTGGTTCCCGCCTCGGGGGTGAGTGCAGTTTTTTTCTTTCCATCAAAACCCACCACATAAATATTGCGGTCGAGCGGCGAAACCTCGGCAGAGGAATAATACACCTTTTTTTCGCCCTGATCCACGCCAATCAGGTCGGTAATATCCCATTCGCCCTGCGTGAGCGGGAGGCTGCTTTTGTTGGCAATATCATAAAGATAAATATGATTGAATCCCGAGCGTTCGCTGCTAAGGATAATTTGCTTTTCATTATCCAAAAAGTAAATATTGTCGTAGTTGCCATCCTCGATATAGTAAGGATTGGTTTCGCTGTAAATGACTTCGGTGCTACTGGTATTAACGTCGGCAAAAAGAATGTCGTAAGCATTTTGCAGGCGGTTAGTCCGCAGGATGGCCAGTATCTCGGGATTGTGCGTAAACTTGATGCGGGGAATATATTGATCCGTTTCTTCGCCCACATCCATCGCTGTGGTTTCGCCCGAAGCAAGGTCATACATAAACACGCTTACGATCGAATTATCTTCGCCGGCTTTTGGATATTTGTATTTGTACAAGTCAGGATAAAGATCCCCATAATAGGTAAGATTCCATTCTTTAACCCCCGATTCATCGAAACGCATGTAGGCAATTTTGCGGCTGTCGGGCGACCAATGGAAGCCTTTGACTACCGCAAACTCCTCTTCGTAAACCCAGTCAGTGGTACCATTGATTATTTTTCCGGCTTCGCCATCGTAGGTAATTTGCTGCTCCTGGCCGCTTTCCAGGTTTTTCACAAATAGATTGTTTTCGCGCACAAAGGCCACACTTTTTGAGTCGGGTGAAAAATCGGCCAGTTGCTGTTTTCCGTTTTCCGAAAGTGGAACCAGTTCTTTAGTATTTAAATCAAAAATGTAATAGAAGGCTTTAAACGAGCGGCGATAAATAGCTTCGGTTTCGGTGGCGAAGAGGATCTTCGTTTCGTCGGCATTAAAGCTGTAATTGTACATCTCGATGGCCTCGCCCTTTTCTTCACTCATCAGTTCATCAGCGGTAACAATCACCCGGGCCAGCTTGCCGGTTTTGTAACTGTAGGCATTTATCGAATCTTTTTTTAGTTGGGTAAAATGCTCGCCATCTTTCATTGGGCGAATGCCTCGGATAGATTTCGCCGAAAAAGTTCGGGATTGCATTACATTTTCCAATGTGAGCTTTTTCTCGTTTTCCTGCGCCAGGCAATGGTTGGACACGCTTAGAAAAGCTACAATTAAAACGAAAGAGAAAATTTTTCTAATCATAAATAGTAAAGATTGAGATAATGGATACAAAATAAGTCTGCGAAAATACTCCGATTAAATTTTATGGGCAAAAATAATGGTCATCGTTTTTTATTACAGGCTTGTTTTATCCACCTTAAAAATATTATTTTTGCAGCCCTTCGCAGGGATGGTAGTATTTATTTTGAGTTTTTGGGACGTTAGCTCAGTTGGTTTAGAGCACTTGCTTGACAGGCAAGGGGTCACTGGTTCGATTCCAGTACGCCCCACTTTAAGAAATAAGGAGTTAGGTTAAAACTTAACTCCTCTTTTTTTTATCGTAGATTTGCCAGAGCGAATCTTTGTAAACTAACTCTTAAAGCGATATCGCCGTTAATTCTTTCCCTAAGTCATGCAGCCCTTTTTGAATACGTTCAACCTGCCGCTGGCGCGGTTTGGATTTGTTGTTCAGGTAGGCCCAAAGCTGTTTCTTTAAAAAACTTCATTTGTTCCATCATATCCGCCCTGGCTTCTGATGGTGTTTTACCACCGCCCGAAAACTTTTCATCCATACGAAAAGTGATTATCGAATGACAATCAGTTTTTCGATAAGCAGGATATCCGAATTCCTATCGCGGATGTTTAGAAAATAAATGCCGCCTTTCAATTTTGAAATATCGATAGTGGATTGGGTACTTTGCAGAGCCAAATGGCCAAATTTGTCAAATATTAGTACCCAAACAGGCGTGTTTCCCGATTCGACAAAAATGAAATCAATGGCCGGGTTAGGATAAATTTTTATTTCGGGATGGCTTTTGAAGTCGATAGCATTGGGTCCGATGGTAATTTCGAGTATCGATCGTGTAGAACAAGCGGTTTCAGTATTCGTTGCAAGTGTTTTAATTAAACCTGATGAAACGCTGCCCCATTCAACTTCAATCATATTCGCGGCTGAATCTGTTATTATTCCATTTTCAAGCTCCCATGAATAGCTTAGCAAGGTATCAAAAGGAACCGAATATGTTTCCACTTGCTTTTCGATAACCTCCTGCAAACCGTTTATCAGAAAAGTATCGGGTGGCGGATTAATCGTAACATGGTAAGTAATTGTACTGTCGCCACCTAAAACCGTGGTCAGCGTGTCCTGATAAAATCCTTCTGTTTTTATCCATGTATCATAAATCCATAAACTATCGCCCTGGCATATTTGGGCATCCACGATTGTTTTGCTGCATAAGTTATTGGGATACCAGCAAATGTACTCATCATTTGAGGACGATGAGAGAATATCCATATCTCCATCGTAATCGAGGTCGGAAGAATAAACCCACAGTGCTTGGGCAATTGAATCGGAAACAATTATTTCGGGTCCGATGATGGCATTACCCTGGTTCATGTAGCGGGCAACTTTATTGGCATCAATGGAAGCCGAAAGTACATCCTGGAGGCCATCATTGTCCAGGTCGCTTGCAAATACGCACCTAGCCCATGTAGCATGGGTATCGATGATTATTTGAGAGCCGAAAACTCCGGGAGGATAATTTTTGTACCAGGCAATTTTATTATCCAGGCTTGATGCTGATATAACATCCGGAATGTTATCACCATTAATATCGGCGGTAAAAACATCGCTTGCCCCGTCAGCTTGTGTAGTAATTATTTGTTCAGCACCCCAGTTTCCATTTCCAAGATTTTCGTACCAGGCCACTTTTCCCGCCGACCAGTATGTAGCCAATACATCATTGTCGCCATCCTGATCGAGATCGTCCGCAAATATGGATGTGGAATAATCCAGATTCATGGCAATATCTTGTTTTGCCCCAAGGATTCCAGGAATAATATTTTCGAACCAATAAATGCGCTGCTTGTCCATATCTCGCGCAAGCAAATCAGGAATATCGTCACCATTGAGATCGATACTTAAAAACTCTTCCGGCCAATAATTTCCAATATCCAATGCTTGCAGTAGTTCAAAATCACCACTGCCATCATTTTCGAGCCAGTGGTGGTAAGGACGATCATCATTAGTTATCAGAATGTCATTATCGCCATCATTATCCAGATCGATGACTGTCATAGCATCAGGACTGGACAAAACTGTGGTAATTATAATTTTGGGGGCAAATTGGCCATAATCAAGATTTTTGCACCAGGCAATTTTATCATCACCTTTGGATCCCATAAACACATCATCTAAACCATCTCCATCCATGTCGATGACTTCAACAAAGTCGGGCCAATACACCTCGTTTGCAATTACTTTTTGTACACCAAAATTTGTTTGCGAAACGGCCGTAATTGTAAAAAGACCAATTATTAGCAGTGTAATCGATATTTTCATAACAATACTTTTTTGGATAAACATTGAAATTAAATTAATGGCAAATGATAATTTTTTCGCGACCTACAACAGTATCATCATTATCTTTGTACAGCAAATAAACACATCCCTCGGGCAATTCTGAAATATCTATTTTCTTTTCCATGGTTTTTAGTACGCTTTCGCCCAAGGTATTAAACATCTCAACATTCATATTTTCAGCAGATGTACTGATAATAAGATAGCTTGCAGCAGGATTGGGATATGCTCTGGCAATATTTAAACCGGGTTCTGAAATTCCGACACCACCAATCGAAACCATTAAACTATCGCTGGAAGCGCAACCGGTTTCAGGAATTATGACGCTGGCTATTACGCAGCCACTTCCCCAGGCTCCCCAATGAACTGAAATAGAATTATCGGAAAAATATTCAACGATATTCCCATTTTGGACTTCCCATTGATAGCTGTAAACCGGACTTACCGGGGCAGAATAAGTATGTGTTTGGTATTCAACCACAGTAGTGTTGCCATCGATACTAAAGGTATCGGGGCGTAAATAGACAGTTGTAAAATAATTCCCGATACTGTCGCCTCCAAAAATGGTATTGAGAGAATCGTAGTAATGTCCGGCCTCGTTTATCCACTGCCCCATAATATAAGTACTATCGCCCTCACAAAAGCCTTCAAAGTAATCTACATTTCTATTGAAGTTATTTTTATAAATGGTCTTTTTACTATCCATCTGCGATCCCGACAAAACATCCTTATCGCCATCATTATCCAAATCAACAGCAAAAATTGTCCTTGGTGTTACAACAAGGTCGGTTATAACTTCCGCGGATTCAAAATTTCCATTCCCCAGATTCAAATTGTAATAAAGATGATAAGAATCCCCCGAGAGAATTTCTACCATGCCATCGTTATCCAAATCATCAGCATAGACGTAGGTACATCGATAGTCCGAGGAAAGAACAACTTGTGGCTCACCAAAAGCTCCGTTGCCATTGTTTTCGTACCACACAACTTGCTTATTGAGCCTGGATGCTGCCATCACATCATTATCGCCATCGTTATCCAGATCGGCAGCGTAAGACCATATCGCACCATTGAGATTGTCGCCAATCACTTGCCGCTCGCCAAAATCAGCATCCCCAAGGTTTTTGCTCCACGAAACATTATTGTCGGAATAACTCGAATAAACCACATCCAAAATCGAATCATTGTCAATATCAACAGCAATTACACATCGGGCATCGGCAGCACCAGTTGCAATGGTGCTTGTATAATCGAATGTGCCATCCCCACGATTTCTGCTAAAGGCTACCTTATTATCAAACATCGAAGTATAAACTACATCCAAATCCCCATCGCCATCCAGGTCTCCGGCATGTACCGATTTTACAACATCTACATTGTTGGTAATTATCTTTCGATAAGAAAAATTCCCTAATCCATCATTCGCGTACCATCTCACATCGTCATAAGTCCCAACAATGATATCGTTGTCGCCATCGCTATCCACATCCACCGCATATACCACCCAAACAGCATAGTCATCGTTGGAAATTTCAAACTCGGTAAATGAAGCTCCATCTCCATCATTCCTGTACCAGGAAACATTATCCGAAGCAGATGATGAGGAAATTACATCAGCCAAACCATCGCCATCGATGTCAGCAGAGTGAATTGCATAAGCACCGCCTGACTGGTTAATGATTTGCTGTGGCTGAAAACCGGTTTGTGGAAAAGTGCTTGAAATAAATACCAAGCAGCACAAAATGATTAAAGATGGTTTCATGTTTTTTATTTATTAAATGGATACACAAAAATAGTAATAATTGTGTATCACAGAAATAATCCTTCCACCTTTACTTACCGCAATACCGTTTTATCACATTATACGCCTCCTTAACGCCCAGCTCGCCGGCCTTGCTTAGGTCGTAGCAGGCCTCCGTAGTGTTGTTGAGATAAATAAGCGTGAGCGCACGATTGTAATATGCCTCGGCAAAATCGGGATTGAGGCTTAGTGCAGCCGTATAATCGCGGATGGCACCTTCGAAATTGCGCATCCGGTTTTTGATATTTGCCCGGTTATAATAAGTAAAGCTCATATTTGGATCAAGAGCAATGATGCGGTTATAATCATCAAGCACAGGGCTGAAATCAGGGATACCGGGTTTTTCGTATTCCTGGCTTTGGTCAACAGGATCCTGGGTTATGGTGATCTGAGGCTTTGATTGTTCGAGGCTAAACTGATGCTCGATAAGCTCGAAACGGATATTTGCCCTGTTGAAAAGTGCCAGCAGGAAATCTGCCTCGAGTTCGATGGCGCGGTTGAAGTCGGTCAGGGCTTCGTTGTAGTTCATCAGCATGGCGTTGAAGGTGCCCTTGCTAAAATAATTTTGTGCATCGAAGGGATGGAAATAGGTGATGCTGTCGCTAAGGCGGGCAATGTCGTTGATGATAGCACCGGGCAATTCCTCCTGTTCACTACTGAATCCAAAGGAATAATTGCGAATATTGGTCTTTACATTTATCACGGGCAAATATTGGTAACTGTTTTGCCGCTGATATTGAATAAGTATATTGTTTTCGATAAACTGAACACTAAAGTTGGGCATGAGTTGGATAAGCACCCTTTGGTTTTGGATACGTCCATCAGCCATCGAGTTGGAGTTAAAATCGGCTTCAAACTCGATCATTTTCTGGAGGTAGCCGGAGTCGGCAGCGTATTTATTATTGAGCACGCCATAGTCTTCGCCCGAATTAACAGCATTAACAATCGCGATCGCCGTTTGATAACTTTCGCGGGCTTCTTCGTTTTTCCCGATTTCCTGTAGGGCGGCCGAGCGGCTCATGTAGGCGGCGGCAAAATCAGGAAATATTGCAATGGCTTTTGCGAAATCCTTTTCCGCTTCGGCATATTTTTCCATGCGCATATTGGCAATTCCCAAATTGTACCAGGTATAAACGTTGTTTGGATTCAGCTCGATTACACTTTTCAGGTCATCGATAGCCAGGATGTAATTTTCCTGTTGAAGATAGATAAGAGCCCGATTGTAAAAGGTAAGATCGTTAAAGGGATCCAGTTCGATTACAGTATTAAAATCCTGAAGTGCCGCCAGGGTATCGCCGGTTTTGATATGTGCAGCGGCGCGGTAGAAATAAGTCAAGGGATTTTTTTTGTCCAGCTTGATGGCCTGGTTAAAGTCGGCCATGGCTTCGGGAAATTTTTCCAGTTCATTCTGGAAGAGGCCACGCTGGATAAAGGCATCCACATAAAAGTTGTTGAGACGGATGGCTTGGTTACAATCTTTGATGGCCTCGCTGAATTTTTCGAGGCGGGCATTGGCCAGGGCACGATTCAACCAGGCCTGCTCGATGTCGGGGCGCAGCAGGAGCAGGGTGTCGAAGTCGGTGATGGCTCCCTCGAAGTCTTTCATGCGCAGGCGGGTGGTTCCGCGACTAAAAAATACATTGGGGTTGTTGGGCCGTCGCTCAAGCGATTTGCTATAATCTTCCAGGGCACTGTAATAATCGTAGAGGTTCGATTTTACCACACCCCTAAAATAGTAGGCATCGGGATTATAGGAATCAAGCATGATGGCGCGGGTAAAGTCAAATTCGGCACCCCGGTAGTCGCCCAGCGAAAGCTTGGCCTGTCCGCGCCAGATGTGCGGCTCGGCAAGGTCGGGACGCGAGCGGATAAGCGTGTTGAAGGTATGGATGGCATCAGTATAGTTTTCGTTGTAATACTGGTTGATGCCCCGGTTCATAAAAACCTCCACGTTGAGCTGCGCCCGCGCCGATCCGGCAAAGAGAAGCATGATAATTACGAAAGCTGGTGCAAGAGCAATTTTTACAGGGCTATTCATAAATCAAAAAATCTAACTAAAAAGTTAAGCCAATAATAGGATACTGAAAAATTTGTCGTACTTTTATATTTTGTCATAAATTCGAGCAAAAATAGAACATATTTTCAAAGCACCTGATTCCATTTCTTCTACTTTTGTATCCTAAATATTAAATATTTAAAACAATGAAAAAGCTCTTAATATCTTCGTTTTTTATCTGGCTTGGCCTGGCAGCCTTTGCCCAATACCAAACTCCCGGCACGGGCGTAAACTGGAATCTCGATAGCCTGGTTTATTATTCGGGCGGAGTGGTTAATTTCAATACCGGCGGGCAATACACCGTTGAGGCCAACCTTACCATCGCTGCCAGCGATACCTTGTCGATAATTTGGGCGAGAGATATTTTTGTTACCGATGCCGTTTTAATTACTATCAAAGGGATATTGATAAGTAATCCCCAGGATTTTGGCGTGGTATTTTTCAAGGCCGCCAACGACCATTACCTGGGATTTCGTTTTGAAGACAGCGAAGGTTCCTACCTCGAACGCACGTATTTTGAAAATGGCGGAGGCATCAAGTTGGTCAATGCTTATGTGGAGTTTAAATGGTGCAATTTTACCGGCTTCAATCAGGAAAATTCAACGGGGGTCATCAATCTTTTTCACAGCTCACCGCTTATCGAAGAGTGCAATTTTACTTTCAACGATGGCCCCGCAGTAATGTCGGGAGCCAATGTTGAATGTTCGCCGCAAATTTTCGACTGCGAAATAAAATACAATGTGGCGGCCAACGCCAACACTCCACAAATCAATCTGGGTAGCTCGGGCAGCGACAGCATTCGCATCATCAACAACACGATAATCGGCAATCGCGATAACATTAATTCCGGAGGTATCGCTATCACTACCTTGGCCGGAGGCCAGATCACGGCTCTTATCCAGCGAAATATTATCCGCGACAACCGCTATGGCATTACGGCCTACGGCTCCAATATTGCTTCGGTGATTGTGGGCAACGAAATTGCGGACAACAACACCGAGGGGCTGCCCATGATGGGCGGAAGCGGGATTAATTTTTATGGCAGCGCAAGCAATGTGTCGCTCGTATCGGGCAACGTTATCACCGGCAACTTGTGGGGCGTTACCATCCAAAACAGCGCATTGCCCAACTTTGGCCAACTGGAAGGCGAACCTTATAATGTGGGTGCTAATACACTGATGAATAACGGCAATGGCGGCGAAGTATATGATTTGTACAACAACACGCCCAACACCATCATGGCGCAAAACAACTATTGGGGCACCAACGAGCCGGACAGTGTGGAGATGCACATCTTCCACCAGCCCGATGACCCCTCGCTGGGCTTAATCGAGTTTTTGCCTATCTTTCTTCCACCTGTGAGCATTGACGAAAGTAGTACTCGAATTTCCGAAAACAATTTTTCGATATACCCCAACCCTGCACAAGGCTGGTTTTATCTAAAAAATAATTCTCAGAGTAATTTTCTAAATTCTGCTTTGGAAATTGAGATCCGCAGTATAAATGGAGAATTACTTCAAAAACTAACTTTACCTTCTTTGGAAGCTGAGCATCGCATTTTGCTACCTTCTGATTTTTGGGGAGTGGGTATTGTATCTGTTAAGGTAGGAGAAAAAACGGAAAACTTCCGGGTTTATAATGTAAGATAGTGCAGCGAAAAAGACATCAATGTTTATAGATGTGTAAGTAGATAATACAGAAATATAAAAAATACCTAAGCATTCGATATGTCAAAATGTCCCCGACAAGCACCGACTTTATAAATCAGCACTAAATCGTAATCTTCAATCCATCATAAGCAGGATGGATATAGTCGGGAAGTTTTTTATCCAAATCTTCGTGCTTGCCGATAAAATGGCTCATGTGGGTAAGATAGGCCTGCTCGGGTTTTATTTTATCAAATATCGCTACGGCCTCCTCCACCGAAAAATGCGAGGGATGGCTCGAATTGCGCAGGGCGTTGAGCACAAGTACCCGAGAGCCTTTTACTTTTTCCAATTCTTTATCATCAATGCGGCTGGCATCGGTGATGTAGGTGAAATCGCCGAAGCGATAGCCTAAGATGGGCATTTTGTCGTGGAAGACCTCGATGGGGATAAAGCGGTATTTATCAATGTTGAATGGGCTAGTAGTAATTTCGTTGATGTTGATTTGCGGAGCTCCAAAATACCGCTGGGTAGTAAAAATATAAGGGAACTCGGTTTGTATGCCGTCCATCGTGTGTTTAGTACCATAGATGTCGATGCGCTTATTGAGCACATAGTTGAAGGCACGCACATCGTCGAGGCCGGCAATATGGTCGCGATGCTCGTGGGTAAAAAGTATAGCCGAAAGATTCATCACTTTTTCGCGCAGCATCTGCGTTCTGAAATCGGGGCCACAATCAATCACGAATACCTCCTCGTCAATCTCGATCATAACGGAGGCACGGCTTCGGTTGTCGCGTGGATCGGTGGATGTACATACCGGACAATCGCAGGTTATCACCGGTACGCCTATCGAAGTGCCTGTTCCCAAAAAGGTTATCGTCATTATCCTCTTGTTTTCGTTTATTAATAAATCAAATCTTCGATTCCGGCTTTGATCAGCATCAACTGATTGCGCAGCTTATCATTTTCGTCAAGCGGAATATTCCTGCTCATTTCTTTGTGTACATAGACCTTGCCCGGCTTATTGCTACAATCGTGCGGCGTATCAAAAATAAATATCTCGACCGCATTTTTCAACAGCGGATGAGCAAAGGTGCCATGATAATTATTCATCATCATGCCTTTCGAATCTAATCCATCAATTGCTACTCTAACGGCATAAATACCGTCGGGCGGAATAAGTTTGCTGTCCTCGTCTATGGTAAGCGTAAAAGTGCTGAAGCCCACATTTTGGTATAGGCTGCTGCCCTCGCTAAAGCAGGTGTCGATATAATAGATATGATCGAGATAGGCGTTGGCGTGCATAATCTTACCATCTTTGAGGCTCTTGCGTATTTTGGTCGATCCCACCGTTTCCTTTTCCAGTTCCTGTTTAGGGATTTCTACCACCTCAAAGTTTAGCTCCTTTCCCATCGCGATCAGCTTATCATAATTCCCTTCCTTATTGTGCCCAAAATAATGATTGTATCCCACCACCACAACGCTTGCGCTTAGTTGACCTATCAGGATATTACGCACAAATTCCTCGGCGGTGGTTTTAGCAAATTCGAGGGTGAAATTGATGATGACCAAATTGTCAAGACCGGTTTTTCGCAGGAGTTCAATTTTTTCGCTTTGCGAATTAATCATCTCCAGGTCTTTGCCCTTGGTGTCGGGATAGAGCACTTTGCGTACGTGGGGATAAAAAGTAATCAACACCGATTCGCCATCGTTGGCGCGTGCCAACTCGTTAAGCCGATTAATCAATACCTGATGCCCGATATGAACCCCATCAAAAGAACCCGTGGTTACCACACAATTTTTGATCGGGCTAAGATTTTCCAGACCTCTGAAAACTTTCACTATTTATTTTATTAATTTTTAAAAATGATCAACCAATATTGTCTTGTGAGACAAGGATTTTAATATTTCTCTGCAAAAAACCGTGCATTGAATATTCCGGTGCTCCGCACCTTATCCTTCAGAAAGGGAACATCATCACTACAAATATTGCTGGTGCGCTGCACCTTTTTACTCTCTCACAAAAGAACTATGTTTACTAAATACTACATTTCACAGCGGCAGAGCCGCGTAATCTGCCGCCCAAAGGGCGAGCATGCTCGATTTACAATCGGCATTTGTAAAAAAAAATATGTGGATAACGTAAAGTGCAGAGCACCGAAATATTATCATTTTGAGTTTTTCAGCAAACCATATTCATAATTCAAATAACTTATTAAAAAGACGTAGCCGATTATTCGCTCACAACCCCGCTCATTTTGGAATGGTAAGCCACTTTTTCGATCGAGGTAATCATATCGTACTCTTCCAAATAAACGTGCGAAGGAACGTTGAGCGAGCGTGGCGTAAAGTTGAGTATGCCCGCAATTCCGGCGTTTACCAGGCGGTCGGCGATGGCCTCGGCCTTTTCGCCAGGTACCACGATAATGCCAATGCTGATACCCTCGGCTTTAATCACTTCCTCAAGTTGTGAAATGTGCCAGGTTTTTACGCCGGCGTAAAGTTTACCGGTTTTTTCGGTGTCCGCATCAAAGGCGGCCTTTATGCGCAGTTTACTACGCTTTCCGTTAAAGTAGCTGATAACGGCCTTACCCAGGTTTCCGATGCCAATCACGGCCACGTTTTTACCGTTTTCGCTGTCGATGATCACACCTATCAAATCGATCAGTTCTTTGATGTCGTAGCCCTTGCGCAGCGTACCCGTATGCCCGATGAGCATTATGTCGCGGCGCACTTGCACCGGAGTAAGGTGGAGGGCGTTGGCCATTTCGTGTGAAAAAATATACTGCTTACCCTGGCTATAAAGTTGGATAAGATTGCGGCGGTACATGCTTAGTCGCTCTATGGTTTTATCTGGCAGTGGCTTCATGGTTTTTACTCCGCAAATTAAATGTATGTATCATTTTTTGATTTCTAAACGGGCAACACAACCGTAAAAACAGTACCCTTGTCGGGTTCGCTTTCCACGCTTATCTTCCCCTTGTTCAGTTCTACAATTTTTTTAACAATAGAAAGCCCCAGACCGCTTCCGCTAATGTTTTTTGTTTTTGGGTTTTTAATTCTCGAAAAATCCTTAAACAATTTGGCCAGGTCTTCGGTGCTGATGCCAATACCTGAATCCGCAACACTGATAATGGTTTTCCCGGCTTTTTCTGCGAGGTCAATTTGTACTTTCCCATTTGGATTGTTGTACTTAATCGCATTCGAGATCAGGTTGTTGAGGATGATTTCCATTTCTTCGGGATCCAGAAACTTTATCAGGCTTTCGGGCGCATTCAGCTTAACAACAACTTCTTTTTGGATGGCAAAGGGCATCATGGTGTCGATGGCATTTTGCGTAATCTTTACAAGGTCGGTATTTTCGGATTTCTGGCTGGGTTTGCCCGATTCGATCTTGGTCATATCCAGCAGATCGAATATCAGGTTTCGCATCCCGTGCAGGCGTTTCAGCGAGCGGTCCACCAGCTCGTTGTAGTCGTCGAGCTTATCGCCCATTTGTCGGTCTTTGATGATATTCAGATAGCCTTCTACTGCGTTTAGCGGAGCCTTAAGCTCGTGCGAAAGCACCGACAAAAACTGAAAGCGGATTTGCTTGCCTTCCTGTTTCATGTCGCGGGCCATGCGTTTCAGGTATATTTGCTTAACGATGGTTTCGAGCGATGATTTGAGTTCCTGCGGGGTAAAAGGCTTGGGAATAAAATCGACAGCACCATCGTGCGTAGCTTTTACAGCCAGTTCGAGCGAGGCATACGAGGTGATCATCACCACAAAGGTATCATACTTTTTCTGGCGGATATATTCCAGCACCTGCACGCCTTGTATGCCCGGCAGCTTGTTGTCGAGCAATACAATGTCGGGCTGCTCCTTGTCAATAATTTCTAAACCCTCTTCGCCTGTTGCTGCCTCGAAACTGGTGAATTCGTAAAACTCATCCATAAAGGGATAATCCACTCTGAAATTTCGCAATATGCGCACCAGCCCCGAGCGGATGCCCGGCTCATCATCAACAATCAATATTTTTAACGTGGCCATTATACTTACATTTTTAATAATTTCTTAATCTCCTTTTCAAGCTGATCGGCACGGATGCCCTTGTCCAGGATCAAATCGGCCTTAATCCATTCCTTGTTGCTTTCCTCGCTCAGGTCGAAACTCATGCCGGTTTCGGCGGTAACGGCTGTGGCAAGAATAACGGGCACGTCCGGGTACTTCTTCTTTATCTTGTAGCTGAGGATAAATCCGCTGTCTTCATTTTCCATCATCAAATCAAAAATGGCCAGGTCGGGCTTGAAAGTGCTCATCATTTTTTCACCTTCGTGCTGTCCTTCGGCTGTGATGACTTCAAAGCCAAATCGTTCTACTTTCAATTTCAACTGGAACAGATAGTCCAGATCGTCATCCACAATTAAAATGGTTTTTTTCATGCTTTATCTAATAATTACATTTTAAATTCACTTGTAAATTTTATGCCTTGCAGCACTATTGCCTTTGCTTCTAATTTTCGAGCGAACGGGGGAAGCTAATTTTAAAGGTAGTTCCCGTTTGTCCTGCGCCTGCATCGGCATTGGTTTCGATATCAATTTTTCCCTTGTGCATTTTTACAATGCCATATACCAGCGGCAATCCCAGCCCTGTTCCTTTCCCCAGCCCTTTGGTGGTAAAAAAGGGTGTAAAAAGGTGTTCCATATTTTCTTTGGTAATACCGGTTCCCTGGTCTTGAATATTGATAAAAATATTCTCGTTATCATCGGCAAGGCTGATCGTAAGCGTTCCGCCGTCAGGCATGGCTTCTACGCCATTTTTTTCAAGATTCGTCAGCACCTGCATCATTTGGCCATGATCGATATTGGCCATTGGATAGGCTATTTTATTATCAAATTGAATACTTACATTCGCAGGTTTCAAAATAGAGCTGATACTCTGCTTCACAAAGTCGGTCATATTCGCCTCTTGCAAATTCACTTGATTTTTGCGGGCAAAATTTAGCAGACCACCCACAATACTTTTGCAACGTGCGGTTTGCTCTACTATCAAATCCAAATCCTGCCAGATAGGATTATCTTCGGGCGTTTCATCTTTCAGGATGTTGCTATACATAGTAATAACACCCAGGGGATTGTTCAGCTCGTGGGCGATACCCGCCGAAAGCTGCCCCATACTTGCCAATTTCTCCGATTTCTTGAGTGCTTGCTTTGTCGAAGCCAGCATCGTGTTAGAGTCGTTAAGTGCGGCAATGGAGCGGTGTAGTTTTTCGATGCTGTAAGGCAGGCACATCTCGTCTTCGGCCAGCCCCTGGATTATGGCTATCGCGTGTTCGCGGCAGGTGTCGTAGCCGCACGAGCCACAGTTCAGGTGGTCTTTTTCCTCGAATTTCCCAATCGACCTAAGCACTTCAGCTATTTGCTCCTCGCCGGGTACAGGCATCCTGCGGTCGCGCTGGTCGTATTTCTGGGTGAGATCAACGCTGCTGTATTTTTCTACATTTTCCGCCCACAACTTATGGTCGATGTCCTGCAAACGTTTGCGTACGTAATTGCTTACCTTGGTACGCCGACTGTAGCGCGAACCACGTTTCGACATCCCGGGACCAACAATGCAGCCTCTGCAACACAATAGTTCCAGGTGATGCTTGCTCTCCTCCTCGCTTTCAAATTCCCTAACGGCCTCCCTAAAGTTAACCCTTCCTGAGGCCACAATCACGTTTTCGTTCAGGATATCTTCCGAAATATTTGCCGTTTGCAGCAGGCCTCGGCTCACCGGGAATATTGCTCCCTTGCCGGCGTGTGGCGGATCGAAATCGCTGGCTTCGGTAGTTTCGGGCTTAATATTATTTTCATCAAAAAGATTGCGCAATTCCCTAAAGGTGATCGATTCGTCCACCTCGTCCGATTCGGCTTTCTTAGCAATGCAGGGACCGATAAAAACCACCTTAGTGTCGTTACCATATTCTTTTTTTACGATGCGGGTCATGGCCACCATGGGCGAGGCAATGGGTGCCAGATCGCCCACTAAATGCGGGTGGTAGTGCTCGATATAGAAAACAATGGCCGGACAGTCCGACGAAATGCTGCCTGCATCGATGCGCGTATGATGCATCTCGTTGTAGGCACGAGCCACCATATCAGCACCAAAGGCTACCTCGCACACCTGGCTAAAACCAAGCCGGCGTATCATGCCCACAAATTTTTTGTAATCCTCGATTTCGGTAAACTCAGCCGGAAAGCTCGGGGCAATGATGGCAGCCACTTTTTCATGATTTTGCAGGAGGTCTTTCAACTCATCTTCGGTTTGCAAAAATACTTTTGCGCCCTGGCTGCAAACGATGGTGCAGTTGCCACAGCCGATACATCGCTCGTTGATAACTTCGGCCTGGCCGTTTTCGATACGGATGGCTTTTACCGGGCATTCGCGCACGCAGGTATAGCAAACCCGGCAGCGGTCTTTCACAGTAAATACAAGTTGTTTTCGTGTGGAGTGGCTCATGGATTTATATTTAAATGCTTACAAAAGAACCTCTCTTTTGCAATAATGGGTTTGCAGTCTTTCTCTGAACGAATCTTTCTCTTTGCCTGAATATTTGTCAAAGAGTTCTTTTACTGCCGGATTTTTATGGGCTACTTTTATCGATTCCTTCTCGTCGATATCATAGAGCGACTTCATCCGGGGTTTCAGTGCATCTTTGTTTTGGCTAATGATTTGCCCGCCACCGTTGAGGCAACTTCCGGGGCAAACCATCACTTCGATAAAGTGAAGGTCATCGCGGCCGTTTTCTATTTCGGCAATCAGTTGCCTGGCATGTTCCAAACCATTTACGGCGGCAATGCCAATTTTTGTTTTCCCGATTTTGTTGTAAAGGACTTTCACATTTTTGTTGCTGCGCAGTGCTGTTACCTTAAAATTCATCATGTTTTTTCCGGTCATCTGATAATACAGCGTGCGATAAACGGCTTCGGCTACCCCGCCGGGAACGCCCACAATCTTGCCTGCCGAGCTACGGATGGCAAAGGGGCTGTCGGCAATTTCGGGTGCCGATTGCTGTAAGTCGAGACCGTAAAGTCTTATCAACCGTACCAGTTCGCGCGTGGTTAAAACGGTATCCACATCCTGGATTCCCTTGTGGGTATTTTCTTCGCGCTGGGCTTCAAACTTTTTCGCGGTACAGGGCATCAGGGAAACACTGTAAATATTTTCGGCCTTTACCTTGTGTTGCCGTGAAAAATGATGCTTGATAAGGCTACCCATGATTTGCTGCGGCGATTTGCATACCGAAATATTATCGAGCATCTCCGGATGATACTCTTCCATATATTTGATAAATGCCGGACAATCGCTCGAAAACATGGGTAAATTTTTGCCACTTTCCAGCCGATCAGTCAGCTCGTTTACCACCTGCAAAACCATGATATCGGCAGCAAAAGCTGTTTTAAAAACTTTTTTAAAGCCTATCTTTCTCAAAGTAGCAACCAGCAGGCCATCCATTTCTTTTCCGGCTTTTACGTTGAACTCTTCGGCCAGGGATACCGATACGGTGGGCGAAATTTGTACTACCGTATAAGCCTCGGGATTTTGCAGGGCTTCCTGCACCTGGCTGATATTGTCTTTTTCGTGCAGTGCTCCTGTGGGACACACGGTAATGCACTGCCCACAAGCGATACAGTTCGACAGATTGAGCAATTTATTAAAGGTAGGCCCCACAATTGTTTTCATGCCCTTGCCAATAAAGTCGAAGGTAGAAACGCCAATTTTCTCTTTACAAATACGCACGCACCTGCCGCAGAGGATGCACTTGTCGGGGTCGCGCACCACGCTGGCACTCGAAGGGTCTTTTTTAAGCTTCGACATAACTCTGGGCAAGCGTCGTTCACGGATGCCCAGCTCGGCGGCCAGATTTTGCAACTCGCAGTTTCCATTGCGGATGCAGTAGAGACAGTCGTCGGGGTGGCTCGAAAGCAAGAGCTCGACAATGGTTCTCCTGGCTCGGATTACCCGTGGCGAGTGAGTATGTATCTTCATAAATTCGTCAACCGGATGCGAACACGAGGGAACCAGGTCTTCCACGCCATCTATTTCGACCACACAAATCCTGCAGGCTCCAGTAGGCGTGAACGATTCCATATTACAAAGCGTAGGCACCGTGATACCATGCTTGCGAAGGGTTTCCAAAATGGTGTCGCCTCGCTTTGCCTTGATGACTTTATTATTTACTTCGATATTAAAAATCATGTCTGCTCGTGTGCTTATGGTTTGTTGATTTATGATTTGTTTTATTAATCCCTGCCGCCTGGATTATTATTTATAAAATATCAATCGCTGAGAACTTGCAAACTTCATAGCATATTCCACAGCGCGTGCATTTTTCCTGATTGATAAAATGCGGCATTCGTGCCGAGCCGGTGATCGCATCTTCGGGGCATTTTTTCAGACATACCATGCAGCCGGTGCAACGCTCGGCACTGATGAGGTATTTCTTTAAATCCCGGCAAACGTTTGCGCTGCACTTTCGCTCGTAGATATGTTCTTCAAATTCCTCGCGAAACCATTTGAGTGCCGATAGCACCGGATTTGGAGCGGTTTTGCCCAGGCCGCACAAGGAGGTTTCTTTGATCACTTCGGCCAGGCTTTCGAGTTGCATGATTCCCTTGAAGCGGATTAGCGATTCGTGGGTATTGTCTTCAGTAGGCCGTTTGGTGATGGCATCCAGTATTTTGTACATTCGGTTGGTGCCTTCGCGGCAGGGAATACACTTACCACAGGATTCATTTTGCAGAAAATTGATAAAATATTTCACAATATCCACCATACATTTGCTGCTGTCCATTACTACCATCCCGCCAGAACCCATCATCAGGCCTTCTTCAGCAAAATGCTTGTAATCAATTTTTATATCAATCCCCTTTTCGGGGATCAAACTTCCTGAGGGGCCGCCAATCTGCACTGCTTTGAGTTCTTTGTCATCGTTAAGACCGCCACCAATTTCGTAAATAATTTCGCGAAGGCTGATGCCAAAAGGAACTTCGATAATCCCTGTATTAATGGTGTCGCCCGAAAGTGCGAAGAGCTTGGTGCCTGTGCTGTCGGGGGTGCCGATGGCCGAAAACCATTTGGAGCCATTTAGCATAATTCCCGGAACGTTGGCCAGGGTTTCCACATTATTTACCACCGTAGGTTTCCCAAAAAGGCCTTTTTCGCTGGGATAAGGGGGCTTGTTGCGCGGCATACCCCGGCGGCCTTCCAGGCTTTTTATCAATGCTGTTTCTTCGCCACAAACAAAGGCTCCCGGGCCTTCGCGAAGAAAGATCTGGAGATTAAAACCGCTGTTAAAAATATTGTTGCCAATAAATCCGGCGGCCTTGGCCTGCTCCAGCGCATTTTTCAGCCGCACCACGGCAATGCTATATTCCGCACGGATGTAAATGTATGCCTTAGTCGCGCCCGTGGCATAGGCGGCAATGGCGATACCTTCGATCAGGCGATGTGGATTTCCCTCAACCAGAGTTCGATCCATGTATGCTCCCGGGTCGCTTTCATCGGCATTGCATATCAGGTATTTTTGTTCGCAGCCCTGCTGGCGCACTAGCTTCCACTTTTGTCCGGTCAGGTAGCCACCACCGCCCCGGCCTCGCAAACCGCTGCTTTCGATTATGCTGCAAACCTCATCGGGAGGATAATGGAGCAGGGTTTTCACCAGTGCCTTGTATCCCTCGCGTGCCAAATATTCGTTGAGGCTCGAAGGAGCTACCTCGCCACAATCGAAAAGTAAAACCCGTTTTTGTTTTTTAAAAAATGGCAGGTCATTAATGATAGGAATATTTTCCCAGTATTCGTGGTCTTCGTTGCGCATTTGCCCCAGCACTTTGCGACCGGAGATTTGCTTGTGGAAGCACTCATCGAGGAGGCAATCCACATCCGCAGCCATCACATTGCGAAAACTAATCCTGGCCTTGCCCGGAGACTGAAAATCGAGCAGAGGCTCGGCACTGCACAGCCCGATACATCCAACCTCGATTAGCTCGGCTTCGTTATCTGTTTTATCCAGATATGCTTGCACAGCTTTAAGGGTTTCGCCTGCACCTGCTGCAATGCCACAGGTGCCAGTGCCAATATAGATAACCGGCTTTTTAAGGTTGCTGCGCAGGAGCAGATCAATTTTTTCCTGCACTTCCGGGCTATATTCCCGGGTAAAGTTGAGCACTACCTCTTTGGTAAGATATTTTGTGTCGGTGGTATTCATCATTGGGCATTTTCATTTTTTTGGATTGAATCGATCAATGGTTCCACCATTTCGGTTTTTATGTTAACATAAAAATTATTATTGATTTTTGCTACCGGTGCCATGCCACAAGCTCCCATACATTGCGTAGCCTTTAGACTGAACAAACCATTTTTTGTTGAGTTCCCGGCGGCGATGCCCAGGCTTTTTTCGAAAGCACTCAGGAGATCAGCCGAATGCTCCAGATGGCAGGCCGTGCCATTACAAACACAAACCTGATGCTTCGCCCCTGGGGCAAACCTGAACTGATCGTAGAAAGTGGCTACTGCATACACCTTGCTGCTGGGAATCCTAAGGTAGTTGCTTACCTTTATCACGGCTTCTTCCGAAAGGTAGCCAGCCTCGCGCTGCACATCCTGTAATATTGGGAGCAGGTTTTCGCGATCCTGATTGGTGTAACGATTCAATATCGCTTCAATCATATTCATTCAATTAGTAATTAATAAGTTATCCTAATAGATGACAAAATTAATACTTTTTGCGTTATTTTATTCACATTGTTATTTTTTTAACAAAAAAATTAAAATCAAATTATTTTTCCCATCTTTGCTGTTTCTTAGACGGCAGTATTTTATGGCAAGGATAAGAATTTTGTAAAAGAGAAATTTTTAAAGATCATCATGGGTCTGATAGAAGTAATACCAGAAAAATGCAATGGCTGTATGCACTGTGCGCGTGTGTGTCCGGTGCATGCCATCGTAGTGAAGGTGGGCAACGAAAGCCCGCAAATAGATCACGAACGGTGCATTGGTTGTGGCGCGTGCATTACAGCATGTGGACACGAGGGGCTTATTTATTTTGATTCGACCGAAGGCGTAAAGCGTATGCTCGAAGGCCCGGATAAAGTAGCCGCACTGGTTGACCCAAGTATTTCGGGCGAGTTTCCTGATATTACCGATTACCGGAAGTTTGTGGAGATGATACGTCAGTTGGGCTTCGCGTTCGTAACGGACGCTTCCTTTGGCGTTGATTTAGTAGCGCAAGTTTACAAAAAGCTGTTTAGCAACGAACGGGGCAAGTTTTATATTACCGCCAACTGCCCGGCCATAGCCGATATGGTTTGCAAATTTCATCCCGACCTTACCGACAACCTTGCGCCCATTGTAAGCCCGATGATTGCCCAGGCATTGATGGTTAAAAAAAGATATGGAGAAAATACCCGCACTGTTTATATCGGACCCTGCATAGCTGCCAAAAAGGATACGCGCGACTTCGACCCTAAGGCCGTAGTAGATTCGGTAATCACCTTTGTTGAATTACGCCGACTTTTTGAGCAAAATAACATCCAAGAAAGTCAGCTAGAATATTCCGACTTTGATCCTCCGGTGGGAAGACTGGGGTCGTTGTATCCTATTAGCCAGGGAATACTGGAAGCCGCTGGTGTGAACGAAAAACTAATGGAAGGAAATGTGCTTACTGCTGATGGCAATCCTTCATCGCTAAAGGCCATCCACTCGTTCGAGCACCACACCGACCAGATTCGCAAGCATATCAATGTTTTTTATAACGAGGGCTGCGTGATGGGCCCGGGCATGTCGGCGGGAGGCGATAAACTTTTGCGCACATCCCTGGTACTGGCATATTCGCAGCGGCGTATCAGCAAAATTGACCTTGATAAATGGAATAGCGAAATAGAGAATTATAAGGGTTTGGATTTGTCGCGTGCTTACCTTAAAAATGATAAGCGTGCTAAGGAGCCGGCACCGGCAAAGGTGGATGAGATACTAAGCCTGCTTGAGAAAAACGATGATAGTAGTCCCTCCTGTGCCATCTGCGGTTTTGAATCGTGTCGCAATTTTGCCAAAGCAGTAGCCCAGGGTCTTACGCGCACCGATATGTGTTTCGATTTTAATATTAAAAATAAACAAAAATATATCGAAACGCTGCGCGATTCAAGGGCACGACAGAATACCGAATTGAGTACGCTCAATGACGAGATGAAAAATCGCCAGGCTGAATTTGAATTGACCAATACAAAGCTGGAAACCTCGCGAGCCATTATGAATCAGATTCCTTCGGGGGTAGTCATCGTGGATGATAAACTAAAAATCACCTCATCCAACCGCAGTTTTATCGAGCTTTTGGGTGATGATGCCCGCGAGATTGATGAGATTATCCCGGGACTTCGGGGTGCCGATTTAAAAACCCTGGTGCCCGTGCAGTTTTATAAGGTTTTCCAGAACGTGTTAGCCACAGGCGAAAATATTTTGAGTCGGGATGTGAAGATTAATGAAGCCTTTCTCAATTTAAGTGTGTTCTCGATTCAGGACAGAAAAGTGGTGGGTGGCATTGTACGCGATATGTTTTCGCCCGAGGTACGCAACGAGCAGATAATTCATCGCGTAGGCGAAGTTATCGACCAGAATTTGACGATGGTGCAACAGATTGGATTTTTGCTCGGCGAGGGGGCTTCCAAAACCGAGGCCATGCTCAACTCGATTGCCGAACTGCATCGCAAGAAAAAGAAAACTAACTTAGACTAAAACGTGTCGAACGAATTTCATATCGAAGTAAACTGCTACCAACGCAACCATGTTGGCGAACGGATTTGTGGCGATGTTTTTCTGCACAGAAAAGTGAAGGAAGAAAACCGCATTATCGCAGTGCTCTCCGATGGCATGGGTCACGGCGTTAAGGCCAACATGCTGGCTACCCTTACCTCGACCATGGCCTTGAATTTCACCATCGAACACCAGGACATGGTGAAGATTGCCGAAATTATTATGAACACTCTGCCTGTGTGCAGCGAGCGCAAAACAAGCTATGCCACCTTTACCATTTTGGATATCGAAATTGGTGGCCGGGTAAATATTCTTGAATACGACAATCCGCAAGCTTTTATAATCAGAGAAAATACATTGATGGATCCTGAATGGGAATATGTGGTTTTGGATTCGGAGAAAAACCAAGGGAAGGAATTGCACCGTTGCTCATTTATCCCCGAAAAGGGCGACCGCATTGTTTTTTGTTCGGATGGAATTACCCAGTCGGGATTGGGGCCTGGCCGATTCCCCGAAGGCTGGGGGCGCGATGCCATGATGGATTTTGTACTTAACGAAATCACCAGCCACCCCGAGCTATCCGCCGCAGACCTGGGCGAACGGGTGGTAAAAAAAGCACTGCAACACGATAATTTTGAACCCAAGGACGATACCAGTTGCGGCGTGGTATATTTTAGAGAGCCGCGCAAACTGCTGATTTGCACCGGTCCGCCCTACGATGAAAATAAAGATGCCGAATATGCTGATCGAGTGCGGCTTTTCGAAGGAAAAAAAGTACTCTCGGGAGCTACCACCGGGGATATCATCGCACGCGAGTGGGAGCAAAAAATTGAGGATAGCTACGATTTTGACGATCCCGACTTGCCACCAATCTCGGCTATGGAAGGCGTGGATTTGATAACCGAGGGCATATTAACGCTCACCAAGGTATCAAATATCCTTAAAGATTACAACATACAAACGGCTTTGGATAAAGGCCCTGCCGACCGCATTGTAAAAATGATTCTCGAAAGTGATGCCATCGACTTTATTGTGGGAACACGCATCAACATTGCCCACCAGGATCCCAGCCTGCCGGTCGAGCTCGAGATACGCCGAACCGTGGTCAAGCGCATTGCTGCCTTGCTCGAAGATAAGTTTTTGAAAGAGGTGAGAATTAGTTTTATTTAGGGGCTTATAATATCTCCCCACAAAGGAATATTTGATTTCACAGCGGCAGAACCGCAAAATATACCATCCATAGACCATCCATAGGACGAGCTAGCACGATCAGTGATCGGCATTTGTAGCACTGTGATACCTGCGAATCAATTAAGGTGTGGTACACCGAAAGATTATTTTTGCGATTCTCATAAGAAACCATCAATCTACTTCAGGAGGCGGGGATTTAGGGATTTCTGAGACTTTTTCTTTTGTTCTTTTTCCTTGATGAAAAAGAACCAAAAAATCAAAAAAGTTTGATGCTGGCCAACACACTGGCAGCCGCTGCCCGCCAAACTTTTGCCCACGCGCCTATCTGTCAAACTCAAAATAACTTTTATGTCGTTAGCGCGTGATGTGCTTTTTTACAGAGTTTTATGCAAACCGTGATTAGCTGCCCAGCCATGCTAAGCTTCTATAGAGGGCACATTGATGGTTTTCGCCGGGTGAGGATTTCTGTTTAAAACTTGATTTTACGGCTCATATCTCTTTTTCCACCTCCGTTATCAGGCGGTAGCCCACATTGTGTATATTTTCGATTTTTAGTTGCGGGTCGCTTTTGATGTATTTGCGCAGGCGCGAAATAAAAACATCGAGGCTGCGACTGGCAAAATAATGATCATCGCCCCATATTTGCATCAGCAGGTCATCGCGCTTGATGATGGTATCGGGGTTTTTGCAAAAAGCGGCCAGGAGCTGGGCTTCGCGGTGGGTGAGTTGTTTTTTATGTTCGGGGGCGATAAGGATGTGGTTTCCGATGTCGAAGGTAAAAAGCCCCAGCTCACATTCGCCGGTCAGCTCATCGGCTTTTTTGCGTATGCCGCTACGGCGCAGGAAAACTTCAATCTTCAACACCAGTTCCTCAATGCTAAAAGGCTTGGTGATGTAATCGTCGGCACCAATGCGCAGGCCGTGAATCTTATCCTCACGGCGCGATTTGGCGGTTAGAAATATGATAGGGATGTCTTGATTTTTCTTCCGTATCTTCATCGCCAGCTCGTAGCCATCCATACGAGGAAGCATCACATCCAAAATGCACAAATCGTATTTGTTGGTATTAAAAAGATGAAGCCCCTCTACCCCATCCTCGCAATAGTCGATGGTATAGCCATATAATTGAAGATTGTCGCGGGTAACAAACGACAACGTCAAATCATCCTCAACATACAAAAGTTTTATTTTTTCGTTCATTTGTCCGGTATTTCTATCACAAAGGTAGAACCTTTATTTATTTCGCTTTTCAAATATATATTCCAACGGTGGGCATGGCAGATATTTTTGACATAGTAAAGCCCAAGCCCAAAGCCTTTTACGTTGTGTACGTTTCCGGTGGGAACCCTGAAAAACTTATGAAAAACTTTTTTTTGATATTCCTTGCTGATGCCAATTCCATTGTCCTGTATCGATACCCGAATTTGGTTGTCCTTAAGCTGAGTTTCGATATTTATCACCGGCAGTCCATCGGCATATTTTATGGCGTTGTCGATTAGGTTGTACAAAATATTGGTTAGGTGCAGGCGGTCGGCCACTACTTCGCCAACGTTCGTATCAAGCTGGCTTTGTATCTGCAAGCCATCGCCATTGCTGGTTTTGCAGTTGGCGGCTACCTCCCCGATAATCGCGTTCAGATCCAACACCTCATTTTTAAGCTCGAAACCTGATTTTTCGATGCGGGCAATTTGCAGCACTTTTTCAACCTGATTGTTGAGCCGCCGATTTTCCTGCTTTATGATGGCTCCGTAATTTTGTAACCTTTCCGGATCTTTAACAATTTCGGGATTTAAGATTACATCCGCTGAGATATTAATACTCGAAATGGGTGTTTTAAACTCGTGGGTCATGTTGTTGATAAAATCTTTCTGCAACTCCGACAAGCGTTTTTGCCTTAAAATGACAAAAATGGCGTAGGCAAAAAATATCAGCGAAACCATGAAGATAGCCGAAAAAATAATCCACAGCCCCATATCGCCTACCAGGGCGTTGGCTTTGGATGGGAAATTTACACCGAAATAATAAATGTAATCGCTGTATTTGGGCATATTCGAGGTCATTTTATAATCTTTACCCTGGCCTCCCGGGGACACATAATTGCCATAAACCATCTTGTCGTTGTGGCAATCGTAAATGGCGTATTCGTAGTCGGTGGCAATATTCAACTGGCTAAACTCGGTACGGAGATAAAAATCCAGAACATTGACATCGATAACGCTGTTGGTGTTCACCACAAAATAATTGGTAGATAGCTGATTGACAGGATTCTCGACAGGCAGGTCGGTTTGGTTGTACACGCTAAGTTTTTCGGCCACATTTTTCAATCCGATAAAAACGGTCTGGTTAAATTGTTTTTCCTTAATATCCCAGGCTCTTTGTATCCAGTAAATCTGAATAACCGTAATGCCGATGATGGCAAAGGATCCGAGGATAATGATAAAGCGTATTTGATTTCTCTTCATGGCTTGGGCACGAATTTGTTAAACAGCTAAACGACCAGATTGTACTTTTCGTCCAATCATTCACATTATGCCATTTTATTATTATAAATGAAAGTGTAAAAGTAGTTTTTAAAAGTGAAAAACTTCCCACCAGTCCAGACCCCATCCCCAACCTCCCGAAATTCGGGGTCGGCCTGTGTTTAGGAAAAGCTCCAAAGGGAGTTAGTGCTTGTCATTAAGTAACAGTTAGAAAAATATATGATTTCAGATCTGCGATTTTAGATTTAAGATGTTGGTGATATCCAACACAATCCAAAATCTCCAACCGTCAATCTTAAATCTTAAATCAATAAAAGCCAACTTTAAAGAAAAGTCCAAGTTAGATTGGGTCGGCCTGTGTGGTGGAAAATCTTCCAAGCAGCCAGACCCCATCCCCAGCCCTTCCCCAAGAGGGGAAGGGAGACCCACCGCACTAGCTACAGTGGTGATTCGTGTAGACAAGTTTAACGTGAATCTAACAGATAACATAAAATGATGCTCAAAAGGTGAAATATTTTTTTTAAAATCCGTCAACCTGTTAGCCCGTGGGTGGAAGTCCTCCCCCTCCAGGGGGAGTTAGAGGGGGGGCGGCTCGTGCGTTGGAAAAGTCAGGGCTTGACTTGTAGTCAAACCCTGACTCAAACTACCTAACCCTTTAACACCTTCTTAACAAAGTCTTGATTTTTGTTAACACGATTATAATAAAATAAGGGCAACCTTTGTTCTTGGATAAACACACGATAAATTGCAAACTTATGTATAAAATCATCCTTTATCTCCTGCCTTTCTTTTTGCTGCCCTTTGCTGGTATTAATGCCCAGGAAGCCATGACTTCGGATCGCACAGGCACAACTGAATCCGTTAATGTTAACGGCCCAAAAGCTGTTTGGGACACCACCATTCACGATTTGGGCGATTTAAGTTTTAAATCAAAAAAGAAAGTGGAGTACCTCCTGACAAACGAAGGCAACCAGCCCTTGTTTATCACCTACGCGCAATCCTCGTGCGGCTGTGCGCATCTGGAATACGACCAGGCTCCGGTACTGCCGGGCAAATCAACCAAGCTTACCGTAACCTATCATGGTACCGAATTGGGCGATTTTATGAAAACCATTAGCGTAGTTACCAATGCCGATGCCGACCGCACCATCCTGCAAATTAAGGGAAAAGTAGTAGAGTAGTAAGCTATCACCTTAATCACCTTATGGTGGATATTTATCCCTCCCATTAAGCTAATTATCCCACAACCCCGGCAAACCCTCTTGCTCCTGCCTTATGAAAAAGTAGGATAAAAAAAGGGTGTCCTAAATGAATAGAACACCCTAATACGATAAATGAATTACTAAAGCCTACTTAATAAGTATTTTTTCGGTTAGCGAGCCTTCGTTGGTAGTAATCTCAACGAAGTATATGCCGCTTTGCAAGTTAGAAACATTTAAGGTGAAAGCACTGGCCTGTGTGCTGCGGTTGAGTACCAATTGGCCAAGATGGTTCATAATCCTAACGCCTGTCATTCCATCAGCAGCTTCAATATGCAGCATGGTAGATGCGGGATTTGGATAGATGCTTACGGTTTGTTTCAGCGGATTTTCGCCAATACCTACGATATCTTCGAGGTCGAATTTTTGCGCCTGAAGTATTTCTTTGGTATCGTTATCCTGGAGGAAAGCTACGATTTCGCAGTTATCCTTAACATAACCATCAATGCTTACGGTATAGTTTCCGGTGTAAGTAGTCTGACTTGAGAAGTCCATAGCTGTACCCAGCTCGTTGGGGAACATTTCGCGACAAACAAAATTGAGCTCATCCATACCTTGCCAAACTTCGGGGATATGCGATTCGGTGCAAACCACGTGCAATACTACATTATTGCCGGGATAGGGATAGATGTTATCCAGGTCAACGGTAACATCAACAGCAGTTTCGCCATTCATTATTACATCAATGCCCAATTCAAAAAGTGACATCTTATCCACACGGTCGAGATACGAAGGAAGATAAGTCAGATACAAGCTCTGGGTATGGTTTCCACCAACGTGGGTATGTACACCATCGATATTAGCAGTAGGATAACCTGTAAGTGCGTAATAAGCATTTCTGGCATCGGACTGGGTGGTGGTATAATTATCACCATTATGGTATTCGACCACAGCTACGTTTTGTTCGTTTTCGATAAAGTCGTCAGCACCCATGGCGGCACCCGGGCAATACTGGCACCAAGTACCGGTACCAATTTCGAGCAGTACCATTTCGCGGTCGGTACCTCCTGGGATAAAGGCTTCCACTGGGCCGGCACCTGCCGAGATACCTTCGTTATAAACAGCTTTTACATCATACATGTAATAACCTGGAAGCAGATCCATGTCAACATAAGTGGTTTCGGTAATTTCTTCAGCGATTATCATCTCATCGCGGAAAACATTGTAGCCAATCAGATCATCGGATGGTGAATCCCACATTAGGGTAATATCGTTATCATCCACCGAAGCAGTGAGATTGGTAGGTGCGGGCAGTCCTGCGAAGTTTTCGAGGGCAAAGTTATCGAAGAAGGCCTTGGGTGTTCCGTTGGTTGCAGCGGCATAAATATCCATAGCGGCCAGCGAATTAACACCAGCACCTGAAGCTCCAATGCTCCATTGCCACGTGGCAATCTCTACACCTTCAACGATAAGAGTGGCCAGGTCGGCATTAAGGTCAACGATATTATCGATATGAATCCAGGTATCGTAAGCATAGCTAAAGCTTTGCAATGGCGAAGTATTTGCGGCATTCAATTCGGCAGTTCCGGCGGGATTGAAATAAACTTCGGATCCCCAAACGGCACCAGCACCAGCTTCGCCATAAACCTGCAACAGGTTGTAATAACCAACAAAACCTGTGGGTACGTACATGTCAAAACTTACCGCGTATTTACCACTGGTTTTGTCGCCAAAGAGCAAAACAAAGTCATTAAGACCTTCGCAAACCACCGAGTTGGTTCCCGAGGCAGCTTGCTCGCTGCTTACCATGGGGTCTTCATCGCCACCGGCTCCGGTATCACCACTCCAGCAAGTCCAGAAATCGAGGCCTTGCGCCAAGGCTTGTTCTACGAGTTTTTCGTTAGCATTATAAGTTTCCACATCATCAAAAAGCTCGAAGGCTGTGGCTGCGGTAATATCAATATTATCAAAAAAGGCCTTGGGTGTACCGTTGGTAGCTGCGGCATAAATATCCATACCAGCCAATGAATTAACACCAGCGCCAGAAGCTCCGATGCTCCATTCCCAGGTGGCGATTTCCACGCCTTCAACAATCAATTTTGCTTCATCAGCATTCAGGTCAACCACATTTTCTACATGGAACCAGGTGTCGTAAGCATAGTTAAAAGATGCAAGTCCGGGAGTGTTTGCTCCGGTAAGTATGGCCACACCTTCAGGGTTAAAATAAACTTCGGAACCCCATACGGCTCCGGCACCAGCTTCACCATACACTTGAAGCAGGTTATAGTAGCCAACAAAACCTGTAGGAATATACATATCGAAGGATACGTTGTGCTTGCCTTCGGTAAGATCGCCAAAGAGCATTACAAAATCATTAAGACCTTCGCAAACTACGGAGTTGCTGCCTGAGGCGGCTTGTTCGCTGCTTATCATTGGGTCTTCATCGCCACCGGCACCAGTATCACCGCTCCAGCAAGTCCAGAAATCAATACCTTGTGCCAATGCCTGTTCTACCAATTTTTCGCCAGCGTTGTAGCTTTCAAAGTCTTCGGCAACATTGGCCGGGGGAGGAGTATTTCCTGCGGTCATCATTACCGTGAGGAGGCTGCAGAATCCCATCTGTGGGCCATCATATAAAAATGCTACGTGTGTATCTGTTCCGGCATAGCCGCTCATATCTATCGAAAATATTTCAGGATTTGTGGGTACGGCGAATGTTTCGAGAAGGGTAAATGTTGAAGGATCGGCGGGGTCGGACATTGTTCCTACTTGCATGTTAGGGCTGCCCTGGGGTTCACCTATTTCGATCATCAATTCCTGAACAACCGATAAATCAACCGAAGGAGCTACAAGGAGAATAGGAGTTGTAGCCGCTGTTTGATCAAAGAAAATTACTTTACCATCATACCAATAAAGGAAGTCGGGATTGGTAGCATAGGTAGTCCAGTCGGTAGGAATTTCGGAAGCAAAATCCTCGAAGAAATAAAAATCGGGAGCTTCGAGTACTACATTCTCAATTACGTTTTGGTCGGTAACGGTTATCGATCCTGAGGCAGGGAACAGGCCATCAGCACTTACCTCGTAGGTGTATGTTCCGGGGAAAATATCTTCGTAAATTGTTTGTCCCTGGGCGTTGGTGGTTTGTGTGCCACTGCCTTCAAGAAATACTTCAGCACCTTCAACCATATTACCACTATTATCCTCAACATTAAAGGTAACATCATAGGTCTCGAAATTGCCGGCCTGTACATCTACCATTTCAGACTGAACAATGGCTTTATCTGCATCATCCTGAACAAAAACAATAACGATTAGGTCGGTTGGCTCTTCCATGTTGGTTGTACTCATGTCGTAGGTTTCGGATATGCTTACCGTTTCGCCTTGTGCAATGGCAGCAAGCGTAGTTCCGGCAGAACCGGGCAGCATTTGCATCATTACGTTTTCAAATTGTGTTTCGCCATTATTGCCCACGTTTCCGGTAGTAATTTTTTCGCAAACCACAATGTGTGCCTTCATTCCGGCAGCATAATTGGCAGTAGCACTAATGTCAACGTTTACAGTAATCATATTACCTTCGTCAATATCTGAAGTAACAGCGATATCCATGGCAGTAACTTGTGCGGCCAAATTATCGAAGATTGTTTGGTTAATACTGCTGGCAGGATAGATTGCTACGGCATTGCCATAGAGATCAGGAACAAAAGAAACGCCATAATAATTTCTACGGTCAGCACCTTGTTGTGTAAAATAAATGTCGCCACTTCCCGGCCAGTTCATTTGATATTTAATAAGGCTGTATTCGTCGGGGTTGGCATCCAATACTGCTTTAATAATGGGATTTGCAGCAGCGCAAGGAGCACATGTGGAGCTGGTAAATTCTTCGAAGAGTGGCTTTTTGGAAACCATTCCTTCGAGCACCTGTACCGGCTTGCTCATCATATCGTTGCTGGGATCTTCATCACCGGCCAGTTCAACAGTAACAAAGGCTTCGTAATCGCCTGCTACGGCAGTCCAAGTGTCAAAGCTCAACAGTTGGGTTTGGAATCCACCCAGATTGCTCACGCTTTTGGTTGAAGTGAAAACGGTGCTACCACCTTGTTTTAGTTCAAATACAGCATCGAACGTGGCTGCCTGTGTACCATTATTAAGTACCAGCGCATTAGCAGTTACGGCATTTCCGGCGGGAATCTGTGCGGGGATTCCAATAGCTAAAACAGCAGCATCATAATCAAGGGCTTCGAAAAGCACTACATTGTCGATGTACCAGTCATTCATATCATAAGAATTGCCCGAAAAAGTAATGGCAAACTGGAAGGTGGCACTTCCTATCGAACCGTTATCGATAATTGTGGTTACAATTTCTGGCCCAATAGCTCCTGTAGGTGCAACCGACCATACTTCGTTCCAGGTGGTGCCATCGGTTGTAGTTTCAATTTTCAATGAATAGCCTGAACCCGAATAATCATCGAGGTAATGGCTCATGCCAATAGCCAGACTGGTGTAGGCCGAAGTATTGATAACCGGCGATACAAACCGAGAATCGGCATTAAATTGAGGTGACCATGCCATGTGCGCTTCGGGAGCTTCACCACCGGCATTGTTGGTGGCACTTGCCGACCAGTTGGTCAGTCCGGCACCTTGCACTGCCCAGCCTGCGGGGGGGAATGTTCCACTTGAAAAATCTTCTTCAAAAACCGAAGTAATGGCATCGGTTCCGGGGGCAACATAATCTTTGGCAAAGCAAAGACTTTGGTTTGGGCCACTCATGGTGCGGCCGTCAATTTGTGCAAATGCAGTGGCTGATGTAAACATCATTACCAAGGCAAAAAGAATAGTAGATAACTTGTTCATAAATTAAGATTTAGATGAATAAAAATAGTTTAGTTTAAAGTGATTTCTTTTTAATTTGTTGATTTATCTCCAGAACTATCTTGCGAAGTACCTGATTTTGGATTTCTTTCTTTTTGATGGAATTTGAAATTTCCTCGATCATTTCGCCCATAGGCTCATTGGCTTCTTCCGTTGTTAGCGACTTTTTAATTTCCTCTTCCATAATTAGATTTTCAAAATCTTTGAGCGGTAAAAGTAATTGCTCAAGCCGGGCAGCCGCAAAAAAACACCTTTACAAAACCATGAGATTTGGCGTTTAACACCTTTACAATACCTATACAATCATATTTATATAGTTGATTATGTGCGCAGAAAGATTTTTATGACTTTTTAAAAGAATTACAGAAGAAATGAAAATGCAGACTGCTTATATTTGGGAGAGATAGGCCACCAGGTTGGTTTGCGTGTTGGAGTTGCCCATTTTTTTGCGCAGGCGGTGACGAGCCATTTCGATGGTGTTGGTGCGCTGGCCGGTGATTTCGCTAATATCTTTGGTTGATAAATTTAATTTGAGAAAGGCACACAGTTTTTGTTCATTGGGCGAAAGGTCGGGGTGTTTTTCTACCAGATGATCGTAAAAAGTTCCGTGTACTTCTTTAAAACGCATTTCAAATTCCGACCATATTTCCTGGTCGGTGGTGTTTTGTAGGTCTTTGGCTACTTTGAGAATCGCGCTTTTGGTTTCGTTTTTTACAGCTACATGCTGAATGCTGATCAATCGCTTCGAGATTTCCGACAGCATTTCATTTTTCTTAATCAGATTCATCACATTTATTTGCAGCTCTTTGTTTTTGTATTCAATTTCTTTTTCGAGCTGTTGTTTTTCGAGCTGGACATTTTTGGCTCGTATTTTCTGACGTTTTAATAAAAGCACAACAATACCCAAAATAAACAAAACCGAAACGCCCAATAATACCAGCAGAAAATCTTTGCGCTGTCTGGATAGTTTGTGTTCCTGATCCTGTTTTTCAAAGGTGTATTGCAATTCCAGATTGGCCATTTTGGTGAGGCTCTCTTCCAAATCCAAACTGTCCTTTACATTAAACTCTATCACGCCATACTTGTAGGCATTTTTCAAATCGTCAAGCATGTAGTACAATTCATGCAGGCGTTTGGCGGCATCTTTTTCGGGCCGTTGTAAGCCATTATTGTCATATAGCATGACATATTTGACACTTTTTCCCGATCATTAAGAATGGGGCTTTTTTCAAGCCCCATCCCCCTTAAGGGGGCCCTAATGGTCGATTTCGTAGCATGAGTTCCTTGACAT
>Ga0307929_1000370_pt1 | contig 45997 bp, 44 predicted proteins | sample AceLakmetage1330_FD_203160 | JGI IMG/M metagenome (GOLD analysis project Ga0307929, IMG submission 203160) | Saline water microbial communities from Ace Lake, Antarctica - #1330 | ecosystem: Environmental > Aquatic > Non-marine Saline and Alkaline > Saline | place: Antarctica: Ace Lake... | reverse complement strand
AACACCTGTAGTTTTGCCCATTTATGAGCCCCAGTTTCGGGGGGCAGCTTCAATCCCGCAAAAACACGCTGCCACTTCTCTTTGAAGGTCAACTCGTCGAATTGATCCATCAAATCATTCTGGTGTAGCGCAAAGAGATCTTCCCCTTCGTCAAGCACGTCTACGGGGTCAAGTTCGTCTGCCATAATTACTCCTTAGGATCTCACTATCCGATAGTCTACCGATATAACGGATCTCAAGATGGATGCATTAGGCCAGATGGTAAGAAAATTCGAAATCTCTAAAAAGATGCTTTCGGCGATGCCTACATGCTGAAAACAGAGATATTCGTCAAGCCCTCACGGGCACAAATATTGAGCAGTTGCACAAGCTTTGAATGAGGAGAATCAGCGGTGCACTTGATGATCACGCTAGCACTCTTGCTGAACGAAGCAATTCGGGTGAGGCTACGGTCAAGTGCAGCCAATCCGCGAGATCCCATATACGGCCTACCATTAAGCGTCCACGCTGTTCTTCCAACCTCAATCGTCAACAGGTCGTCCACCTTCTCTTCTGGCTTGGAGTTGGGATCCGGAGCGGGCCGAGAGACGTCCAGATGGGAGAGAATGTCCTCCTGCTTCAACGTCACAATAAAGAAAATCAGGAGCTGAAAGACAACATCAATCATGGGCGTCATTTCAAGCTTAGCCGCTTCGCCCTTGTTACGTGCTTTGCGTTTTCTAGACATGGCTTATTTCGGCTCCTTAATGGCAGCAAAGTCGATACGCCAAATGCCCACATCCGTGCAGATATCCATCACTTTGCGAACATCCTTATGCTTCGTTCGCTTGTCCGCACGAATCATAATAGGAAATGTTCCAAACTTCTGGTAGCGCGACCGAATGATGCCCTTGAGCTTGGCTTCTGTCAGCTGGTAGTTGTTGATCGACAACCACCCCCGACGGTCAACTTCAATGACGATCGTTCGCTTGTCCTCGCCTTTGTAGACAGGCGATTGACGAGCATCTTCAAGTTCGATGTCTTCGTTGATGTTCTCATCCATCTTCATCGTAACGATGAAGAAAATGATCATCTGAAACACGACGTCAATCATCGGCGTCATGTCGATATCGCAAGCTTCATTAGAGCGTTTGCGTTTCATGGGAATTTCCGTTTGAGATTCTAGTCTTCAACGACTTCAACGTGGCGAAGATCCTTGATCATTTCCATAGTCAGCGCTTCCATGCGAAGTACGATCTTGTTAGCTGTGTTTCTAAAAATGTAATAGAAAGCCACACAAGGCACAGCGACAGTGAGTCCCGCAGCCGTTGTAAACAACGCCTGTGAAATGTTGCCTGCAAGAAGTCCAATGTCCGGGGTTCCGCTACCCAGAGTTTCAAACGCAGCAATCATACCTTGAACCGTACCCAGCAGACCCAGCATGGGAGCCAGATTGCCCACCACAGAAAGCCACGTCAGTTTCTGCATCAATTTTTCGGTTTCAAGATCGGCTGATGTCGAAATTGCATCTTCAATGACGTCGAACCCCTCCTCAACATGACTAAAGCCTGCACTCAGAACATTTGCCAAGGGTCCGGGTTCGTTATCGCACGCCTGAAGCGCTTTGAGCACGTCCCCTTCGGCCATCGCCTCGTTCACGGCGTCAATAAGAACCTGCGGAATAATTTTCACGGGACGCACTGTAATCGAACAGTCCACCGTAAAATAGACAGCAGCGCCGGCCGCACCAAAAATGGCCAGCCAGAGAAGGAAGGCCAGGGGCCCGGACTTAAACACAACAGATAGAAAACTGCCAGAGTTAGAGCTTGTTGCAACGGCGGCCTCGCCACTTTCAGTGACTAGATCTCCCGCAGCAGGCTCCGCATCCTGCGCCATGGCACGGGAAACGGGAAGCGCGACGCCAACCAACGCAAGCAGGGATACAACTAGGAGGATTTTTTTCATGGAAACGTGCGTCCTTTCATTTCGTCCACCGGCTTTTATTGTCGACGGAATCTCGGTTCAATTGAGCTACATTACTCGCAATTACTTGTTTAAAAATTAGTTTAGCTTTTTAGCATATTCGCTGGTTCCGTAGCTAGACAAAAGTCTCTTTCGCCATTTCTCAGCATAGTTGTTCTCATTCAATGCTTCATGCGCCTTGACGGCTTTATAGAGCGCTTCGGGCTGAATCGACTTTACATCCTGAAACATGAGAACGGTGCGAAGGTAACCATCTAACAACGCCTTCTTCGTCTCCCTTTTCGCCATATAGATGTCGCCACGCTTCACCAGCGCCACGGCCGCCACCTCACGGGCGCCAGTCTGTATTGCGTCGTCTAAAATGCGAAGCAACTTGCCGTGCATCTTCTCTTTTAACAGCGCGTCCCAATAGACACCAGCAAACTCACCATCATCCGTAGCCTTTGGATTGCTTCGCAGCACATCCTCGCACATGCGAACCGCTTCCGCAGTCTGATTCATGCCCAAATACGCCACAGCAAGATACCGAGCTGCAATAAGATCTGGACCAAACATATCATAATCATCCTTGATCTTTTTGAGCGTAGCGATGGCAGCACTGAATTGCCCCCGTTTAACGGCAGCAACCGCAGGCGCAAGTTGGTCAGGCTGCTTCAAGAGCGTGATGTGATCAACATCAGACGCCTGAACGCGCACCTTAACATTCTTTGGGGGTATTTCAATTTCGAAGGCCTTGGATGCGGCCAAGTAACGAACACTGCCCCGGGCCACCCCGCCGCCAGCGCTTTGCTTCTTCTGAATCGTCGCATTGTGAACACCGCCAGCCCAACAATCCGTGCTGACAATAATAACGGCAAACGCGCAAACAAGCATCCGTTGCAGCCCACGCGGGTAATCTCTATATGTCATGACTCTAATCCTCCTCAGGGGTTGTCGCTTCAATCGGGGTTATCGCTTCAATCGGTGTTTCAGTAGCCTCGGCGGCGTCCGCCGTGGCCTCGCTGGCGGGCTCATTCGCATCGGCCACCGCCTCCTCAGAAGATGCATCATCCTCCACGGGCGTCGCCTTTGTGCCTCCGCTGACACGTGCTCTGCTTTGGAGCTGTCTAATCTTGAGGGCATACTTCCCATTCGGGAAGTTTTCCAAATAGCGATCAGCATCTTGCAGCGCATCATCCCAACGTTCCATTTCCAACAACAAGGGCAAACAATACAAATAGGCATCTTCGATATGCGGCCTGACTTCGGCGTCATTCGCATTGCGGAACATGATCACGGTCTGATACGCAGCAACCGCATCATTGCGGTACAGGATTGCTTGTTCCGCATCACCAAACTCTACCTCTGAGGCAGCCTTACGCTCAAATATACGCGCAACACCAACATCAAGTTTGGTTTGAATACCGGCTTCCTTGGCAAATTTTCGCGCCCGTTTCATGGCAACAACCGCTTCGTCAAACAAGGAACGACGCTCCTCAGCATTCTGCGTCTCACTGGCCACTGCGGCAAACGCCTGACTGGCGCTAAGACAAATATCAATCGTATAGCCAGAACCGGGATAGTCTGCAAGAACAGAACGCAGCACCGGGGCCGCCTCTTTAAACCGCTGCAACGCCACGAGTGCCTGCCCCTTGAGAACACGGGAGGGTTCAAGGTAACCACGCTCCTTTTCACTCTTAATGATGCGATCAAATGCCTGAATGGCAATTTCATACTGACCAACATCGTAGAGTGCTCGACCCGCCGTAAGAATCTGACTGGTGGGATAGGTTCCGGTACCAGAGAACATCTCTTTAAAGTAGACCGTCGCCTCGCGCTCCATCCCCAACTCAAGCAGATTCAGCCCGATCATGAATACCGAATTGGCTGCTTCCTTCGTATCCTTGTAATCCTTCTGAAGACGCTGCAACGTTTTGCGGGCATCATCTGGCTTGTTGAGAATCGTGTAAAGCGTACCCACCTGGCTCAGCGCAGCGGGCGCAAAAGGAGAGTCCGGATACTGCTCAACCATACTCAACAGAGTCTTGACCGCTCCCGCTTTGTAGTAGGTTTTGAGAATTAGCTCTGGTGGAACCGTACGTTTGTATTTCTCATTGAAGAAATCCTGAACACGCTTCGGAACACTCTTACGCATGCAGTCTGCCATGGCCCGATAATACATAGCCCCTTGCAGAACCTGATCATTCGCCTTGGCCTCATCTGCGCTGCGCTGATAGTTCAGACGTGTTGTTTTGTCACCCAGCAACTTCTCAAGTTCAGCATACCGGGAGATCGCCATGGGGAGATATCTTGGCCCCATCACCTTAAGTGCATTCGCAAAACGGAACATCGCACTCACCAACGGGTGCCCAGAATTCTCGGTTGCCTTGAGCTCATCAATCAACTGTTTCAGCACCTTGAGCTCTTCTGCAGGTTTTTCCTGCCGGCCATAAACAAATGCAATTTTGCTGAGCGCATCGAAGTAGACAGGCTTGCCTTTGTGATCCGTTACAATCTGATTATAATAGCCAAGAGCGGTGTCCAAATCATCGGCACGAAATGCATCTTCAGCAAACCGGAAAAGCTCGGATGCGGTTCGGGGGTGGTCTTTAAAGTACGTAAAGAACACATCATAGGCCTCACGCATGCGCCCTTTGTCCCCGCGTTCATCATACTTGAACGCGATCCGCACAATCTGATCGCCAGCTTTGACCTTGAGCTCATCGTTTCGGCAAAATCGTTCAGACAGATGGCGTATCAGGACATCACAGAGAAGATAATCTTCCAACTCAATGTAACAAGCAGACAACTCCCCCATCGCCGCAACCGAAGTATCCCCCTCTGGGAAAAGACTCAGCACTTGCTCATAGGCAGCTGCAGCCTCTTTGAACCGCTGCTGATTGAAGAGCGAACGGGCCTCGCGAAACTGCGCGGCTTCGACGACACCCCACTGGTCTTGCGTGATCTGAGCCTTAACCTCTTTGTCCCAAACCTTCTTCAGAGTCGCTTCAATCTGCCGAAAGCGGATACCACAATCTGGAGCCCAAGTTGTATTCGGATAGCGGATAAACACATTCAAGAAGTGCTGCAACGCCCCCGATGACTGCTTGCCCTTTGCACCGACCTTCTTGCCAACGAGAAGATCCAAAGCCTTTTGCTTGTCGCCACCCTCTTTGAGAATCCGTTGCGCTTCTTCGTGCAGAATCACGCCAATCATATATCGGCACTGCGCCATCGGACTCAACTTTGTCAAATCCTCGCCGCTTTCATCAGAAGACAGCTGTAGATTCTTATCAATTTCTATAAGCTGCGCTTTGTAGTCCTCAATAAGTTCCATGGCACCATCAATGTCGCCTTGCAGCTTTTTCATGTGAGCCAGCGTCACAATGGCGCGACCAAACCATAAATCCTGAACCCAGAGAATCTCGTCCACAAGCTTCTTCGTCTCAATCAAAAGATTATCACACTCTGCGCTACTAGCCTCCTCCGCCATCTGCATCAGGACCTCAGTCAATTCACTCTTGAGCTGGCGGTCAATGTGGCGTTCTGGTTTGGACTTGAGCGCTGCGCGATATGCAACCGCTGCCGCAGGCTTGTTATCCATCATCAACATCATCTGCGCGTACTTGTATGCCGACTCCAGATAGAACCCCTTCAAGCTCTCTTTGGGACCATTTGGAAACTTGGCAAAGAAACTGTTGTAGATCCCCTGCGCCTCGCCATACTTGCCCCACATGTAGAAACCGTCGGCAAGCATGAGTTTAAGCGTCCACGCCTCCTGCGAGTCCCCGCCGCGTTTGGAAATGATCGCCTTTGCTTCGTCAAACTTCCCTTGGGCACAGGCGTTTTTGATCCGGCGGATATCCATGATCTCGGGGGGCAGCGTCAAGGATTTAAAAATAGCATCAGAGTAGCTGGGGAGACCTGCCGCCATCAGTCGATCTGCATACTCCAGTTCTGCTTCCACTTTGGGACTCAGCCCACTCTCACCCGTCAGGCTCTGCCCACATGCGACCGCAGCAAACAGGGTCAACATGCAGACAGAAAACAGGGAAGTAACAACACACCTTTTGTCGGCAATGGATGATGACATGCGAATAGTCATAGCGTACACACCGTGATTCCGTCAACGGTTTTCTCGAAAAGCTAACGGAATTCGCGCGTTCAATGTGCCCCCGAATCAACATGTCGTGCGGGAACATAGACGTCACAGCGTTTCTCAGAAAAATGCATTTGCAGCCTCGCAAAACGCTGGAGTCCTTTTTCGATCGGGATCTGCGGCCACCCATCACCAATCAGGGGCCGGGCATACGCCACGAACGCATCCGTTACATCCAGTCCATCAGCACTCAGCCACGACGGCGGAAGATGACGCACTGAATTCGCAACCGCCCCCAGCGGCACTTTATCGTAGCGCACTTTATACACAGCCCCCGGCTCACGCAGAATCGTCGCCATATAACCTGTGCCGCATTCGCACGCTACCTCTACGGCCTTTTGTCCAACACCATAAGCCTCCTCAATATCCACCTTCGAAGCAAAACTTGAGGTGCATCGCTGAAGGACCCCTGGCATCTGCCACGTTGCCTGACCACGGGCACTCAATCCCTGAGCGTTAAGATGATTCGCCACAATCTGAGCCGCAGCCATTTGACTTGCACCGTACTCAATATGCCCAAAACTATCACGCGCCTCGCCAAGCGCACCAACATCAAATCCCTCGCTTACAACCACAATGCAGCGACCGCTTCGCCGGAGTTGGTCGTTGACGTGATCGGTGAGCGATTCCAGCGTATGCCCCCCTTCCGCCGTGTAAATCTGCAAAGGCATTTCGCGCTGCGGGTCAGCCAAACGGGAAGCCGCCGGAATAAACCCAGATGTGCGCCCCATTGCCTGTAGCACAGAAACGCATTCAGACGGTGCCATACCACGATTCTCTTCATTCACGTTCTGCGTGATATAGGCCCAATACCGCGCGGCACTACCATAGCCCGGTGTATGATCAATCAATTTGAATTCGACGTCCCCGACATCGTTATCAATCGTCTTGGGAACGCCCGTAACCGTCAGGTCGTATCCACGCTCATGCGCGAGCTTCGACACCTTGTTTGCGGTGTCCATCGAATCGTTGCCACCAATATAGAAAAAGGTGCCCACATCATGAGCCTGGAAGACATCCAGGATTCGGTCAAAGTCCTGCGTCTGATCGGGGGTCAGTTTATAGCGACAGGTCCCAATCGCACCGGCCGCAGGCGTGCAAGACAACCGTGCAATCTCATCAGCATCCTGCACACTAAGATCCAAAAGTTCCTCTTTGAGAACACCCTCAATCCCATGCCAACCTGCATAAAGTGTCCCCATGTGCTCTGGGAATGCCCGGCACGCCTCAATAACACCTTGCAACGAACTGTTAATCACCGGCGAAGGGCCACCAGACTGGGCCACCACGACATTCTTCACTGCCATACCATTTCTCCTATTCTTTGTGTGGGGTCTGTCAAGAGCTTTCGGGCTCTCGCAACCCCAACATCCTGTCTATCAGCGGGATACGGCAATTTCACCGTTCTCCCCCGTTTTCACGCTTAGTCGATACCCCTAGTCACGTACACATTATCCAAATGGTCTAGTCGCAACTGCTTAAGAACCAACTACGAAGCAGTTCGACTAAGGGTATCCGACTAGGAGTATCGACTAAAAGTTCTTCCCTCGTTTTCCTGCCATTTCGGTTGACGATAGCAATGGACGATAGAGATCTTCCCCTCGTTATCCGTTATCGTCGCCCGCTATCGTTTCACCGATGTGAATGTGGCGTGCAGAAGACGTGCCCAATCCCTATGACGCAACGCCTTACAAAAGAAGCACACCCGGGCACCCCGCGCAAGAGCCTTCTGCGCTGTTCGATTGATCAACGCTACCAGTGCAAATCGCGCGTCTGAGTTTTTGTTTACCCCGCTTGAGGGTGTAGAACGTAGGAAGTGGAATGTGGGAGGAGCAGAAAGAGCGAAACCCGCCTGCAACGCTGTAGCACTGCGGGCAGGTTGACCCCACAGTTTGAGCACGTTACGTGAGCGAACCCTCTCATAATCCGCTGTAATCGCATCTCAAAAAGTACACTCCCCACAGTCCACTCTCCCCATCCGTGTCCATCCGCGCCCACTTGTCCTCCGAAGCCTTGGCGAAGGATGGATCCGCGATTCAAATCCTTAACATCGCAGAATCCTCTAACAAATCAAGCGTTGAACTGGACTGAAAAGATACGGTATCATCATTTTTTAGCGCAAAATGCTTGGTTGCAATATCATAAAGAAGTGAGCATATACCTAAATTGGCATCTGCGGGATCACTTTTAGAGAAAACAACCCTGTAAAGAGGACTTCAGCCATGTGTGGAATTGTGGGCTATGTGGGAACACGGGATGCGACCAATATCATTCTCTCGGGCCTGAAACGGCTGGAATATCGCGGATATGATTCGGCAGGAATCGCCCTCTACCCCATGGCAGGCGGCGAACTTAACGTCATCAGACGGGCCGGTAAAATTGCAAATCTTGAAGCCGGTGTTCGGGAGTTTCTACCCGAAAGCGATACCCCTTATGCCAGCTTGGGAATTGGCCACACACGCTGGGCCACTCATGGACAGCCCACAGAAGCCAACGCCCACCCCCATCTGAGCCAAAACAGCCAGTTTGCTGTGGTTCACAATGGCATCATCGACAACTATGCTGGCCTCAAAACCAAACTCATGGCAGATGGCTACACATTCAAAAGCGAAACCGACACCGAAGTCATCGCCCATCTTCTCGAGGCCTGCTATGACGGAGACCTCCGCGCCGCCGTAGCCAGCACCATTAAGAAACTCGAAGGCACCTATGGCATCTGCGTGGTCTCACCCCTGCATCCCGATCTCATGGTTGCTGCCCGCAAGGGCAGTCCAATCGTGATTGGCATCTGCAAAGGCGAAACCATCGTAGCCTCCGATGTCAGCGCCATCATCGGGCACACCGATCAAGTCATCTTCATGGACGATGGAGACATTCTGACGGCAACCCCCGATAGCATTGATATCACCTCACTCAAAAACGTCCCTGTGTCTCGAAAACCCACTACGATTGACTGGGATTTGGGAGAAATTGAAAAAGGGGGCCATGAACATTTTATGCTTAAGGAGATCCTTGAGCAACCCATAGCACTCGCCAACGCAACCCGGGGACGCCTGCTGCCAAAAGAAGGCTCCGTCAAACTGAGCGGCATGCAAATGGATGCCTACGAAATGGCCCGCATCGACCGCATTTCAATTGCCGCTTGCGGCACCTCGCTCTACGCCGGGATGGTAGGCAAAAACTACTTCGAGGAATTTGCCAGCATTCCCTCAGAAATCCAGCAAGCCGCCGAATTTAGGGATCGAAACCCCATCGTGCTGCGCGACACCTGCATGCTCGCTATAAGCCAATCCGGCGAAACCGCCGACACCCTGGCAGCCGTACGAGAGGCATCGCGCAAAGGCGCCACAGTTCTGGGCGTCTGCAACGTCGTCGGCTCCACCATTGCTCGCGAAACTGGCCGCGGCGTCTATCTGCATGCCGGACCCGAAATTGGCGTGGCCTCAACCAAAGCCTTCACCTGCCAAATCACCGTCATGGCCATGATGGCCATTCTCATGGGCCGCACGCGGCGGCTCTCTGAACATGCGGGGGAAACCATGGTCAAAGAACTCGCCCGCATACCGGAACTCGCCCAACGGGTTATTGATCATAACGACGAAATCAAAGCCCTTGCCGAGAAATATGCCGACAAAGAGGATTTCTTCTATATGGGTCGCGGATACATGTACCCCGCCGCCCTCGAAGGCGCCCTGAAACTCAAGGAAATCTCGTACATCCACGCCGAGGGATACCACGCAGCAGAGCTCAAACACGGCCCCTTGGCGCTCCTCTGTGAATCCGTTCCTGTCGTTGCCGCCGTGCCAAAAATCCCGGGTCGCGAGAAAACCATTGCCAACATGCAAGAATGTCGCGCACGCAAAGCCCCCGTTCTGGCCATTGCCACCGAGGGCGATCGCGAAATAGAAACACACGCGGACGACATCATATGGATCCCCGAGTGCATGGAATTCATTTCACCAATACCAGTAGTTATCGCAGAACAGCTCTTTGCGTACCATGTAGCCAAAGCGCGCGGGTGCGAAATTGATCAACCCCGCAATTTGGCAAAATCCGTCACTGTCGAATAGCAATTCACGAAAGTTACGCGTGGAAAACAACAGCGTTAAACAAGCCCTGATCACACGTGGCGTCACCATACGATGCCCGGAATCCGTGGATATTGATGCCAGCATCAACCCACAGCGAATCGCGCCTGACACCACGATTCACAGCGGATGCCGCATCTCCGGTGAACACACCTCACTCGGACCGGGGTCCGTTCTGGGCGCAGAAGCTCCCGTAACACTTCACAACGGCCAGATTGGCAAAAACGTTCACCTCAAGGGTGGCTTCTTCTCGGATACGACACTCATGGACGGCGTCGCGTTGGGTTCGGGAGCCCACGTCCGTGGAGGCACGCTGATTGAAGAAAACGCATCCTGTGCTCACACGGTTGGACTGAAACAGACAATTCTCATGCCATACGTCACGCTGGGGAGTTTAATCAACTTCTGCGACTGCATCATGGCGGGGGGAACAGGGCCGAAAAACCATAGCGAGGTTGGCTCATCCTACATCCACTTCAACTTCACAGCACATCAGGACAAAGCAACCCCCTCAATGGCAGGAGAGGTTCCCCAGGGCGTCATGCTCGACCAGCCCCCCATTTTTCTTGGTGGCCAGGGAGGATTGGTCGGACCAACCCGACTCGCGTACGGCACCATTCTGGCTGCAGGTACCATCTGCCGCCGCGACGTTCTTAACCGCGGAAAACTCGTCTTTGGACAAACCGGACACCGCATCAAAGAGGTTGATTACGACCCAAGTATCTTTGGCGATATTGACCGCATCTGCCATAACAACTTTATATACATCGGAAACCTGCACGCCCTATACGCTTGGTACGCGCAAGCGCGACCACTCCTGACAGCAGATGACATCTACGCCCAAGCCTGCCTGGAAGGGGCTCTACAGCAGCTTAGCGCCGCCATTACCGAGCGTCTAAAGCGGCTAGATCAGCTCGCAGAGAAGCTTTCCGAATCGCTTGACCGCTCAACAGGAACCGGCGGCACCCTCACCAACCAACGCCGCTTTGTGGAACAATGGTCCTCTGTAGCGCCCCGCTTGGGACTCTCTGCAAACAACAGCGAAAACGGCGACATCGCCACTCGTGACGCATTCCTGCTCGCCATTCAAACGCTTGGACGCAATGACTACATCAACGCCATCCAAGCCCTACCCGCCGATGTGAAATCACACGGCACCGCGTGGCTACAAAGTATTGTCGACTCAATTGAATCACTATGGGGAGAGATTAAACATGGCTAAACTCTTTGGAACAGACGGCGTACGGGGTATTGCCAATATGGACCCAATGACAGCCGAAATGGCGCTGGCCATTGGCCGGGCAACCGCTCATGTCTGCAAACAACATGATAAACGTCATCGTATCGTAATTGGAAAGGACACCCGCCTGAGCTGCTACATGATCGAAAATGCCCTTACCGCAGGCATCTGCTCCATGGGCGTTGACGTCTTTTTACTGGGCCCCCTCCCCACACCCGGAACAGCCTATATCACCCAAAGCATGCGGGCCGATGCGGGCATCGTCATCTCTGCCTCCCACAACCCCTATCAGGACAACGGTATCAAAATTTTTACCCGCGATGGCTACAAGCTCTCTTACCGACTTGAAGAGGAGATTGAAGAAATCATTGCCTCCGGTCGCATAAACGCCATTCGGCCCACTGCCGAAGAAGTCGGGCGGGCAAAACGCATTGATGATGCCACAGGGCGCTACATTGTCTTTTGCAAACAATCCTTTCCCGAGAACCTCACGCTCGAAGGCATGAAAATGGTCATCGACTGCTCCAACGGCGCCACCTACAAAGTTGCTCCTATCATTTTCCGAGAACTTGAAGCCGAGGTAACTGTGATTCACGGAACGCCAAACGGACTCAACATCAACGACAACTGCGGATCACAGCATACGCAGGATCTCGCAGCAAAAGTGCGCGAACTCGGTGCCGATGTGGGCTTAGCATTTGACGGCGATGGCGACAGACTCATTGCCGTTGACGAACACGGCGAAGAGTTCGATGGTGACCACGTCATGGCCATCTGTGCAAAAGCGATGAAAGAGGCAGGTGAGCTGAACAACAACAAGGTCATCATTACGCCCATGAGCAACTTTGGACTGCGGGTTGCCTTTGACGAAATGGGCATCCAATACGAAGATGCAGATGTCGGTGATCGCAATGTGCTGGAACTCATGCAGCAACAAGGTGCCTCCATAGGGGGCGAACAGTCTGGGCACACGATCTTTCTCGATCACCACACCACCGGAGACGGCATTATCTCCGCCCTACAACTTCTGGCAGTCATGCGCCGTAGCGGCAAACCGCTCTCAGAGCTCGGAAAAGTCTTTCAGCGAGCCCCCCAGCGCCTGATCAATATCAACGTCACCTCCAAGCCGCCACTGGAAACCATCCCCGAGATTATGAAAGCAGAAGCTGCGGCAAACAAAGAACTCGGGAACAAAGGGCGCACCCTAATACGCTACTCAGGCACACAATCCATGTGCCGCGTCATGGTAGAAGGCCCCACCGAAGCCCTCGTCGACCAGCTTGCCTCCTCACTCGCCGACACCGTAAAACGCACGCTGGGGTAAGCTCAAGATTCCTCGACTTCGCTCGGAATGACAGCCTCGAGGCTGTCGGATTTCCTGCCGGATTGTCATGCTGAGCTTGCCGAAGCATCTCGCCGAAGGCGTTGCTGGACGTGTAATGCTTGATAAAAAAGGCCCACGGTTGCCCGTGAGCCCTTTTGATCGCAGAATTTCGTCAACGCCTAGTCGATTGCTTTTATACAAACACAGGCGTTGTGACCACCAAACCCAAGAGAGTTGTTTAGCGTAACGCGCACCTTGGCTTCACGCGCCGTGTTCGGAACATAGTCCAAGTCGCACTCAGGATCAGGAACAATTTGGTTGATTGTCGGAGGAACAACGCCATCCCTGATAGCCATGGCACAGGCAATCGACTCCACACCCGCAGCGGCACCCAGAAGATGACCCGTCATGGATTTGCTGGAGCTGATCATAACCTTGCGGGCAATATCGTCTCCCAACGCCCCCTTGATCGCCCGTGTCTCAATCTTATCATTGAGGGGTGTGCTCGTGCCATGCGCATTGATGTAATCCACATCAGCCGGATTCACACCCGCCGTGTCCATCGCCATCAACATCGCCCGCGTAGCTCCTTCGCCGGACTCCATGGGAGCGGTCATGTGGTAGCCATCGCAGGTTTGTCCAAAACCGGCGATTTCGCAATAAATCTCGGCGCCACGTGCTTTAGCGTGCTCGTACTCTTCCAGAACGAGAACGGCAGCACCTTCGCCCATAACAAAACCATCCCGCTCTTTGTCAAAGGGCCGACTCGCTGTCGCGGGATCGTCGTTGCGCGTACTCAGGGCTTTCATTGAGGCAAATCCAGCAATACCCAAAGGCGTGATGGCCGCCTCGCAACCCCCGGCCAGCATCACCTCTGCCTCACCGCGTTGGATAATATGCATCGCATCGCCAATGGCGTGAGCGGATGTGGCACAGGCAGAAACGACAGCATAGTTGGGGCCGCACAATTTGTGCTCAATGCCAACAAGGCCAGAGGCCATGTTTGAGATCATTTGGGGAATCATGAAAGGTGAACAACGGCCCGGTCCCCGCTCAAGCAGCACCTTATGCTGTACCTCAAGCGTACCCAATCCGCCAATCCCGGATCCGACGATTGCACCCATTCGGGTAGAATCCTCAACGTCTCGATCAAATCCAGCAGAATCCATTGCCATCTTCGAAGCGGCAACCGCAAAATGACAGAAGCGATCCATGCGCCGCTGAGCTTTGCGGTCAATGAAGGCGCTAACATCAAAATCTTTAGCCTCGGCCGCAACCTGGGCTGAAAACTCAGATGCGTCAAAGCCCTCGATCACGCCAACGCCACCACGGCCATTCTGGAGACTGTCCCAGAACGTTTGGAGCGTCGAACCGATGGGAGAAACCACACCCATGGCTGTAACAACAACTTTTCTCTTTTCCACGATTCGCTCCTACTATTCCAGCCAGGGGTTCCAAGCAAAACCGACCGAGGAGCCGCACGAAACAAGGCTCCACGGTCGCATCCCGTTATAAGAACTTTAAGCCTCGATGCCCTTTTCCGTCATATACGCAATAACGCCACCGACAGTCGTCAGCTTTTCTGCGTCTTCATCAGGAATCTCTGCACCAAACTCTTCTTCGAATGCCATTACGAGCTCTACAGTATCCAGCGAGTCAGCGCCAAGATCCTCAATGAAAGAGGCTTCGGTCGTCACCTGATCTGCATTCACACCCAACTGCTCTACAATGATCTCTTTGATTTTGTCTGCAAGTGCCATTTTTACTCTTCTCCTATTATTGCGTTGTTGTTTAAATCCCCCCTAAGGAAGACCCCAACCTACATGACCATTCCACCACTAATTGTCAAGACCTGACCCGTCATGTACGATGATGCTTCCGTTGCCAGAAACAGTACCGTACGCGCAACATCCCCCGGTACCCCGAAGCGCTTCATCGGTATTTGATCCAGCATCTTCAGCTTCACGTCCTCAGACAAGACTTCCGTCATCTTCGATTTAATGAAACCGGGCGCCACTGCATTCACGCGAATATTGCGCGCCGCAAGCTCCTTGGCTGTCGACTTCGTCAAGGCGATTACCCCCGCCTTTGACGCTGCATAGTTACATTGCCCCGCATTTCCGATCAAGCCAATAATTGAGGCGATATTCACAATGGCGCCACTCCGTTGCTTCATCATCGGACGGGATACAGCCTTTGTAAATAGGAACGTCCCCTTCAGATTCACTGACAGCACCGCATCCCAATCCGCTTCGGACATGCGCATCATTAAACCATCTTTGGTGATGCCCGCGTTGTTGATCAACACATCAATACTTCCAAAGGTCTCGATCACACTCGCAACGGCCTTCGTTACAGCCTCGCCATTGCTGACATCCACCGAAATGCACGCAACCTTCGCGCCGAGAGCCTCAACAGATGCCGCAGTCTCTGCCAGCCACTCGGCCTGCAAGTCGCAAAGTGCCAAGTTGGCACCGTTACGTGCGAGCTCTTCCGCAATCGCGCGACCAATCCCCCGGGCCGCTCCCGTGACTAGTGCTGTTTTTCCGTCCAATACGCCCATGTCATTCTCCGTTTGTTATTCACTAATCGCAGCAACCGTCTTCTCCAGAGTCGCAATATCCTGAATATTGTAGAGGGGGGTTCCGCGCTCGGCAATACGTTTAACCAACCCTGTCAGCACTGCACCGGGTCCACACTCAACAAACTCACTCACACCCGCAGCCGTCATCGCATTGATGCTCTCATACCAATGCACCGAGCCGGTTACCTGCTTCAGCATCACCTCGCGAATGGCATCAGCATCGCCGTGCGGCTGCCCCGTCACATTGGCGACAACCGGAATTGCGGGCGACTGAACGGGAACCGCATTGAGCACGACCTCAAGTTTTGGGGTGGCAGATGCCATCAGGGATGAATGAAACGCTCCGGCAACCTGCAAAACAATCGCACGCTTGGCACCCATTTCCGTAGCCATCGCAGCCGCTTTTTCAATGCCCGCACGCGCTCCCGACAATACGGTCTGAGCCTCGGAGTTCAGGTTTGCCATCTCCACGCCTGTGGCTTCGCAAATTTCGAGAAGGTGCGCTTTCGACAACCCAATGACACTAACCATGGAGCCATCCTTTTCATCGCATGCCTCCTGCATCGCGCGACCGCGCGCCTCAAGCACACGCAACGTATCCTCAAACGACATGGCGCCGGAGGCATGCAATGCGGACCACTCACCAAGGCTAAGCCCGGCCATCATGGACACCTCAAGCTCGGGCACACTCTCTTTCAGTGCTGTATAGCAAGCAATGCTGGTCACAAAAATTGCGGGCTGACAATGATTCGATTTGGTCAGTTCCTCAACTGGCCCCTCAAAACAGATTTTTGAAAGCGCATAGCCGAGAACCTCATCTGCCTTTTCATACAAAGCCTTGCAGGCTGGAAATGCATCGGCAAGATCCTTGCCCATCCCGACAAACTGGGCGCCCTGCCCCGAAAATAATATTGCACGCTTACTCATATTTCTCATCCTCTTTGTTCTAACCCGCAGAGCCCACTCTCAACTCTCTGTTCATCAGGGTGTTACGGAGATATGGCCGTTCTCCCCTGTTTTCCAACGCTCTAATCCCCATCCAGCGAGGGGGGAGATTCGAGTGTACGAGTAAGGGGCGCATCGGCTCTTCCCGTACTCGTACACGTACTCCTACACGCATATCTCTTAGGCTATTCTCTCATTTCCTGCCATCGGTGGACGACTACGGCGACGACTACGATGGACGATTAAGAACGTTATCCTCGTAATCCGTAGTCGTCGCCGTAGTCGTCAACCTTCTCCCCGTTTTCATACTTTTCATTAAACTTTTGACAGAACTCAGAACTCGAAACCCTCACATTTCCAGAACGGTGGCACCCCATGTAAAACCACCCCCAAAGACGATCATCAGCACAATGTCTCCCGGCTTAATCCGTCCATCGCGAACGGCTTCATCCAGCGCCATCGGAATCGTAGCAGCAGTCGTGTTGCCCAAGCGGTCCAAATTGACGACGATCTTGTCCATGGGTATTCCTGAACGGCCGGAAATTGCCTTGATGATGCGCATGTTCGCCTGGTGCGGAACGAGCCAATCCACGTCTTCCACGGTCAATCCGGCTTTCTCCAGAGCTTCGCGACCCGCTTCCGTCATGCAACGCACAGCATGCTTAAATACGTTGTTTCCCGCCATCTTCATGAAATGCTGGCGCTGATCAACAGAATCATGGCTGGCAGGAATACGACATCCCCCAGCAGGAATCATCAACAGCTCACTCAATGAACCATCTGCCCCAACCGAGGTGGCTAAAATACCTCGCGTCTGATCCGTCCGCTTCAAAACAACCGCACCGGCGCCATCACCAAAGAGTATGCACGTTCCGCGATCTTCCCAGTCCGTGACCGAGCTCATTTTCTCGGCACCAATGACCAGAGCGGTTTCATAATGTCCGCTGAGCAACATGCCGCGTGCCACTTCCATACTATAAAGGAACCCTGAACATGCCGCTTCCAAATCAAAACACAACGCCTTGGTGGCGCCGATTGCCGTCTGAACCAAACAGGCGGTACTGGGGAATGGCATATCCGGGGTCACGGTACCCACGACAATCAGATCCACGTCCTCACCCGCAATCCCCGCGCTAGCCAAAGCCTGTTTTGCCGCCCCGGCTGCCATAACCGAAGTGGGTTCATCATCTCCGGCAATCCGGCGTTCACGTATCCCCGTCCGCGTTACGATCCACTCGTCAGACGTATCCACCATCGTCTCAAGCTCTGCATTCGTCAGAATTCGCTCCGGCAGATAAGCTCCCGTTCCAACGATCGTCACCGCCGTCTCTGTGTTGTGCGCTTCCATCATAAAGGGGTATCCAATGCTGCAATTTCGGTTTCGATCTCTTGATTCAAGTGATGATGTACAGATTCACCGGCAACGCGGATGGCGTGATAGATTGCACGCTTCGAAGAGCTCCCATGCGTAATGATGCAAACACCATTAACACCCAACAGCGGGGCGCCGCCGTAGCTTTCTGGATCCAGACGCGCTTTCATCGACAGCAACGCACCACGTAAAAACACGCAGCCCAGCAGGCGGATCCAACTCTTCTTAAACTCTTCCTTCATCCAATGCCCAAAGGCATGCGCGACACTCTCACTCGTCTTTAATACAATGTTTCCCACAAAACCATCCGTCACCACAACATCCATCTCGCCAGCAAACAAATCGTGCCCCTCAACGTTACCAATGAAATTCAGAGGAGAGTTCTGAAGCATGGAAAACGTCTCTTTGGTGATCTCATTGCCCTTAATGTCTTCGCCGCCAATGCTCAAAAGTCCAACAACGGGGCGTTTCCGCCCCAAGATAACGCGCGAATAAACGCTCCCCATCACAGCAAACTGACGCAGCAACGCCGGGTCACAATCCAAATTAGCGCCCGCATCAACAAGCACCAGCGGATTGCCACGCGTCGGCATAATCGCCGCAATCGCGGGTCGATCCACACCAGCCAACGTTCGCAGCTTAAGGGTCGCCGCCGCAACAACGGCACCGGTGTTGCCAGCCGACATCACAGCATCGGCCTCACCCGCTTTCACCATTTCGACCGCACGCCCAATCGAAGAATCCCGCTTACGGCGAATCGCCAACGCAGGAGCCTCTCCCATTTCGACAACCTGAGAAGCATGCCGAATATGGATGTTTGAGGGAATGCTACCGCACAGCGCAAGCTCAGCCTTTACGGACGCCTCGTCCCCCACCAGATATATATCGGTGACGGTCGAGAGTTCCCGCGCAGCCTGGACAGCACCGGCAACCACTTCCCGAGGGGCATGATCCCCCCCCATGGCATCAACAGCGATTCGCATTCTCGCTCCTGCCTTTTAACTCAGGCGGTCTCGACAGTCAGAACCTGCTTGCCTTTATACTGGCCGCAGGACGCGCAGACGCGATGAGGCTGCTGAGGAGCCCCGCACTCGGGACACGCTTGTACAGCACGCACAACAGTATCATGCGAGCGTTTTCGCATACGACTCTTGCTTTTCGATGTTTTTCTCTTGGGGACAGCCATTTCAGCTCCTTCGTTCTTTTTTCTGGCCCAAACCGTCCAAAGCCGCCCAGCGAACTTCGTCGGGCGGCTTACAGTTACATTCGCTCGTGTTTTTGTTCGCACCACATTGCGGACAGAGCCCTTTGCAGTCCGAACTGCAAACCGGGTACGACGGAAAGGCAAGGATGATAGCTTCACGTATATCCTCGGTCAAGTCCACAGATTCGGTTGTTTCATCAACCTGATAATCCAAGAAACAAGCGGGATCCTCAACTTCCGTTGAATAGGGTGCCGAGCACCGGCAGCATGTCATCGTAATGGAAACCCCGAGCGACCCCTGAACCAAAAGCTCTCCAGAAACCTGCGAAGCATGCAATGAATAGTGCAGCGGGCCATTTAACGCAACAAGCTCCCCCGCCTCAATGTCCAGTACCTCAGGCAACATCTCACCCGCATAATCGCGCCCCTCTTCAGGAATCTCGTCCATATAGAGAACGAGGCTATCGCCACTCCCCGGCGGCACATTTTCAAGTTTCATGCGACATTCCTTTGTCTTGGAGCATTCCTGTCAAGAAATAGCAAGTTAGGCCGGTTTTCCAAACTTCGCCTCCAGAGCCTGCTGCACCTCAATCGGAACAAAATCCTTCGTACGCCCACCAAGACTGGACACTTCCTTCACCGTGCTGGAGCTCACATAGCTATGAATCTCCTTGGGCATCATAAATAAGGTCTCAATCTCGGGAGCCAGCTTCCGATTCGTCAGAGCCATCTGAAACTCATACTCAAAATCAGAATACGCCCGCAGGCCACGAATAATCACCCGCACCTCCTGCTCCCGCGCATAATTTATCAGCAAGCCATCAAAAACATCAACCGTCACATTGTTTATACCCAGCCGCGACACAACCCCACGAATCATATCCGCACGCTCATCCGCATTAAATAGAGTCTTCTTCATTGTGTCCGACGAAGCCGCCACAATCAAACGTGGAAAAATATCCGTACAGCGCTCAATCAAATCCAGATGACCAAATGTCAAAGGGTCAAACGTTCCCGCATAAATAGCAACACTCGTCATGACGCATCTCCCTTTGCTCTAAAAAAACGGATCCTTGATCCACTATATCGCCGATCTCGAACCAGCTCCCATCCATCCACCATTGGAACCCACTCATCGCTTCCCTGCTCCAAAATCAAAAGCCCTTTGGGAGTAAGCATCCCGGATGCAGTAACCGCCTCCAACAAACGCGAGCCAAATTGCGCTCCTGCGGCCCGCTGCCTCTTGTGGTACGGAGGATCGGCAAAGATAATATCAAACTGCGGTTCGGCAAGACCTTTTCTTAAAAAACTGAAGACATCCGCACAAACACAACGCATAACAGAAGCATCAAGCCCCTCCCCTCCCAGCGTTGTCACATTACACTTGAGCACCTGATGAACCCGGCGATCCTTCTCAACCCAACACACACTCACCGCACCGCGACTCCAAGCCTCTATGCCCACCGCCCCGGATCCCGCAAAGAGATCCAGAAAGCGTATATTGGGAATCACAGCCTGCAACGCCGAGAAAAGCGCTTCCCGCACACGATCCTGAGTCGGCCGCACCGAAGCGCTCGGAACACGAATCGCCCTCCCCCCTAGTTTTCCCCCCGTTACACGCATGACCACACCTTACGAAAACACCCTACAACCCTACAACCCCAAATCCAGAAGTCAGAGGGTGGAGGTCAGAGATCAGAAGTCAAGGAGGAGGGCATCCTGATTTAGGATTCCGCTGCCCCTCCCCCTTGGCCATCAGCCCCGTTCCTCAACTCGTACTCATAATCGTAATCGCAATCGGGATCCTAATCAGAATCTTAATCGGAATCGGAATCGGAATCGGATTATACAAGCAAAAATCAAGTACGATTACGATTACGATCAAGAATGACGGTGGGGTACCATCCCTGTGCGGTTTCCAGAAACATGGGGGGTTTCAGGTAGTGTCGCATCCATAGAAAGGGTCGGAATTTGAATCAGGACTCGTCCCTCGGCTTCGTGCCTCAGCGGGATAATACAGGGAGGAAACTTCTTTGTAGCCTCCGGCGCCAACCGGTGGATCGTGTTGCCCCACGGACGCGAGAATTCACGCGCTGGCGCGCGAAGTTACGAGGAGCGGGGGCCATATATACCGTGAAGTGTTACCCATGCCCAGATCCACCCTCAACACCTCCACAGGCCACTCTCTACAGATTACGCCTCACACTCCACAGCCCTCCGCAAAACCCTTTCTCGAAAATCCTGCTTTACACGGGGAAACAGCCCGTCTATATTTCGCCCGACAGATAAACGAAGAAGCAAGTAAGAGACGAAGAAGGGAATCAGAGCGGCAATGAGCCAGATCGACAAAGCAGCAATCCAAGAACAGTTTCAGCGACACGAACGCGACACGGGGTCTTCCGATGTCCAGATTGCGGTGCTCACCAAACGCATTGAAGCGTTGACAGAGCATCTCAAACAAAACAAGAAAGACCACCACTCCCGCCACGGCCTTATCAAAATGGTCAGCGCGCGGCGTCGCCTCTTGGATTACATCAATAGCAAAGATACCGACAAGTACGAGAGTCTCATCAAAGAACTCGGTATACGTCGCTAGTCTAACTGCTCGTATTACATCCGTCCCTAAGGGAGAAATCCCTCTGGCGGGCGCAATCGTATTTGCTCCCATACTGCGGCGGATTCTCTTCAAAGACAAAAAAAGAAAGAAGTACAGATAATGAAAGATTCTACAACCGTTTCCGTTATGCTCGGAGACAAAGAGCTCACACTCGAAGCTGGCGTCCTCGCCCAGCAAGCTGCAGGTTCCTGCACCATTCAACTTGGCGACACCGTCCTTTTCTCAGCAGTCACCTGCACCGATAAGCCTCGCGAAGGAATTGACTACTTCCCGCTGCAAGTCGAATATCGCGAAAAATTCTATGCCGCAGGACGTTTCCCCGGTGGATTCTTTAAACGCGAAGGGCGTCCCAGCGAGGGAGAAATTCTGACATCCCGCTTCACGGATCGTCCCATTCGTCCCCTGTTTCCCGCCGACTACTTCAACGACGTGCAGATCAACAACATGTTGCTCTCCGCAGACGGCCAGAATGACTCTGATATCCTGAGTATCGTCGTATCAAGTGCATCGCTCACGTTATCCGAAATTCCCTTCCTCGGCCCAATCGCGGGTGTTCGTGTAGGACGCGTTGATGGTGAATTCGTCGTCAACCCCACGCATGAGCAGCGCGCACTGAGCGACATGGACTTGGTCTACGCAGCAACACGCGACCTCCCCCTGATGATTGAGGGTGGCGGCAAAGAAATTGCAGAAGCCGATCTCGTGGCCGCAATGAAGTTTGCCCAGGAATTCTGCGTCAAGATCTGCGATGCTCAACTTGAACTGCGCGCCAAACTCGGACTCCCCGAAAAGGTCGTGACCGTATCAGAGCCCGACACAACACTGCTCGAAGCCGCCCGCGAAGCTGTCGGCGCTGAGTTCGCCGAGGTACTCACGATCGCCGGTAAACTCGAACGCCACGGCAAAGAGAACGCACTGAAGGCTTCTCTGAGAGAGACGCTGCTCGCAAAATTCCCGGAAATGACGGCCGAGCAGTTCCGCTTCATGTTCGATGAATTCGAGATTGAAACCGTTCGCAACAACGTACTCGTGCACGGCAAGCGCATAGACGGGCGTCCATTCGATGCTCTGCGCGGACTCAAAGCAGAGTGCGGCATCCTGCCACGCACACACGGATCCGCATACTTCAACCGCGGTGAGACGCAGTCGTTGGGAACCGTAACACTTGGAACGCGCTCAGATAAACAAAACGGCGACGCGATTACAGGCGGCATCGGCGAGAAGCGCTTCATGCTCCATTACAACTTCCCGCCCTACAGCGTTGGGGAATGCGGGCGGCTCGGATTCACCGGGCGACGCGAAATCGGACACGGTGCACTGGCCGAACGCTCACTGCGTGAAGTTATTCCGGAAGATTACCCTTACACCGTGCGCATCGTGTCGGACATCATGGGATCCAACGGATCATCATCAATGGCCAGTATCTGCGTAGGCTCACTCGCTATGATGGATGCTGGTGTCACAATCACCGCACCCGTCGCGGGCATTTCCATCGGCCTGTTCACAGGTAATGGCAAAGCCGAGCTCGTCACTGACATTCTCGGAACCGAGGATCATTGCGGCGACATGGACTTCAAGGTTGCTGGAACCCGCAAGGGCATCACCGGCTTCCAGGTTGACCTCAAGATTCCCGGACTGAACTGGGACCTCGTCGAAGGCGCTTTTGAACAAGCCAAAAAAGCACGCTTTGAGATTCTGGACTTCATGGAATCCGTCCTTCCAGCACCGCGCGAAGAGCTCTCCGTGCACGCACCGCGCATTGAGCAGATCGTAATTGATCCAGAAAAGATCGGCGAACTGATTGGACCGGGTGGCAAAAACATCCGCCGGATCACCGAGCTTTCGGGTGCGCAGATTGACATCGAAGAAGATGGCACCGTTAGCATCTACGCTCGCGACAGCGAAGCCATGGAACTCGCCACACGCGAAGTCCAGATGATCTCAATGGATCCCGAAGAAGGACAACTCTACGAAGGACGCGTCACCGGAATCAAAGAATTCGGTGCATTCGTTGAGATCCTACCCGGAAAAGATGGACTGGTGCACATCAGCGAGATGGCAGACTGCCGCATCAATAGCGTTGAAGACATCTGCAAAATCGGTGACACCATGTGGGTCAAGTGTGTCGGCATTGACGACCGGGGCCGCGTTAAACTCAGCCGCCGTGCCGCCATGGCTGAAATGGATCAGGCCGAGCAAGAAGCGTAGATTCTAAAACAACAAAACCAGAAGCTCCGTTTGCACTTTGCAAACGGGGCTTTTTTTGTGGTCTAGATGCAGAACGGCATCTACACTCCTCTTTTATTAAAGATAATCCTAGAAAGGGCAGTTCAACACCGAAACACGCGGAAATCACGAAATATTGCTTCATTACTTTGCGTGTGTTTTGCGTGTGTTGTAGTTACTCAAATGCCAAATGTAGGATAACGGTTTTCATAACGGAAGTACCTCATGCTCAAGCTTCGACAACTTTTCATACTAGCGTCGCTGACAACGGCGGAGCTCTTGCGGCAACCGATATGTCTGCTGCTCACCACGGCATGTATCGTGCTGACCATGGCGGTACCCTTGATCACAGCACACAACATTGGGGAAAGCGGAAGGTTGGCGCGCGACAGCGGACTGGCCTTCCAACTTATGCTTGGCCTCGCCCTCGCAGGCTACGCCGCCTGCGCAACCCTACAGCGCGAACGCCAGGCGGGTACGCTCGCCGCCGTGCTCAGTAAACCGGTGGGGCGGTGGACATTCTTCATTGCCAAATTTATCGGCATCTCAACCGTGATTCTCGTTTTTTCGCTCTGCGGAAGTCTCGCAACACTGCTTGCAGAACGCGTTGCCATGCACTACAGCACCAATGCTGGATACCGGATTGATTATCTGACAGCAGCCGAGGTTATGGCATGTCCCGTGATCGCATGCGCCATCGGTGCATGGGCCAACTTCCGTCACAAACGGGCATTTTCGGCCTCGGCGCTTCTCGCGCTACCTCTATTGATCACGCTGGTTACCGCCGCCTGCAGTTTTGTCTCGCGCGAAGGACAGTGGCACATCGCATCTTATCAGCCGCAGCTTCAATGGCCAATTCTGGCTGCAGCACTACTCGTCACGTTTGGCCTCATCCTTCTCGCTGCAATTGCCTTAAGCTTGGCCGTACGCCTACCACTAACGCCTGTCGTCGCCATATGTTTTGGACTCTTGTTGCTTGGCCTAACAGCGGACACGCTGCTCGGGGCCTCCTCTCATCCCCTTGGGCGCATTCTCTATAACCTAACCCCAAATTGGCAAAACTTCTGGGTGGCTGATGCCATTGCGGGCGGCGGCACAATCCCGCTAGTCCGTATCGCACAAACAGCCCTCTATACATTCCTTTATACAACCGGAGTCCTCTGTCTTGGGGGTGCGGCATTTCAACATGCGGAGGCATCATGAGTAATCCTATTGTAACCACCACAGCCCTAACAAAAGTGTTCAGAGACTTCTGGAATCGGCCCAAAGTACACGCCCTAACCCAGCTCGATCTCTCCGTGTCGCGCGGGGAGGTTTTCGGCCTATTAGGTCCAAATGGTTCGGGTAAGAGCACCACGATCAAGTTGCTTCTTGGTCTTTTGCATCCCACGTCAGGAAGTGTCACCATCCTCGGAAGCACCCCACGTAATGTTGCCAACCGACGGCACATCGGCTATCTCCCCGAAGAATCCCAACTCTATCAGCAGCTCACCGCGGCGGAAACATTGCGCTTCTATGGGGGACTCTTCGGTCTGAAGGGAGTACAACTCAAAGACCGCATTGACCAACTCCTCAATATGGTCGGACTCACTCATGCGGCAGACCGCTCCGTTGGCGAGTTTTCAAAAGGGATGGCACGGCGCATCGGTCTCGCCCAAGCGCTAATCAATGATCCTGATCTCGTGATTCTCGACGAACCCACAGCCGGACTTGATCCCGTGGGGTGTCACCAAATCAAAGATCTGTTACGGGCGCTTGCCGCACGAGGCAAGACCATCATACTCTCCTCGCATCTCATGGCCGATGTCCAGGATGTGTGTGATCGTATTGCACTGCTACACAACGGTCGCTGCCTGACCGAAGGGGCGATGGACACACTGCTATCATGCCGCGACCGCATTCGCTTCGGGATCAATCGGCCCTCACCAGAACAGATAGACTCCATCACCGCAGCGATTAGCAAAATTTGCGGAACCCCTCCCGAGATTGACAATCCCACGCTAGCGCTTGAAACCTTTTTTGTGGATGCCATTGCAAAGGCAACGACACCCAATAACCGCTCCCCTTCCGGGGTAAGTCAAAAAACACAACTGGCTCCTTTTCTCAGGTCCCCATGATCACAATCAACCCCATACGCTCAATCGCACGCCTCACCATTCGCACGGGTGTCCGGAGTCGCGCCTGCACCTGGCTCTTGGCAGCTACGCTTGGAATCACACTCGGCCTTCCACTTGCCCTCCACGGAGACGGCACGGCCGTCGGTCACATACGAATGGTAATCACCTACCCGCTCGGCATTCTCTTTGCCATCCTGTTGCTTGGAACACTTTGGATGTCGACAGGGCTAATTGCTCTGGAAATTTCAAACCGACAGCTTCAATCCATTTCTGTAAAACCGATCAGCACGTTTGAAATCTGGGCTGGAAAATGGCTGGGACTACTCGTGATCAACAGCGTGCTCATTATCGTGGCGACACTTGGCATGCTGCTCTCGGTCACAATAACGGCGCGGCACTATTCAAAAGCGCCGAAGGAATATGCCGCACTTCAGAATCAGGTACTCACAGGTCGGCGAGCCATCATACCGCAAACGCCACCATACCTAATACAAGAGGCCGAACACCTGCGCTGGGTCAAGGTAAGGGCAGGAGAAGCCACCCAAAACGTGCCCATTGATCGTTTTCTTCAGGAACTGAAAATCAAAGAGGCAATCGTCAGTCCGGGCACATCTCGATCATGGAGTGTAACATTGCCCAGTAATGGGAGAAAACACGGCAGCAACGCCAAACGTTCACTCCAGTTCCACTTTCGTTGTAGCCCAACTGAACGAGCCCCCATTTCTGGAATCTGGACACTTGCCTCAGAGAGATGCATCCCGATCACACTGACCGTAACAAACATTCTCGATGGCGTTCATTGCCTTGCCATACCAGGCGACTTCGCTCCAACGCAGAACACAATCACAATCACATTTGCCTACAAATCAACAGAGACCGCCCCACACCTCTTCTTTGATGCAGATGCCCCTGTTGCACTACTACTTCACGAAAGCCCTTTTATTTTAAACCTCCTACGCGGCATGCTCGCTATGCTCTCAATACTTGCTGCCGTTGCCGCCATCGGGCTCACAATGGGTGCGCTCTTCTCTTTTCCCGTTGCTGTCTTTGCAGGCGCCTCGACTCTGCTTTCACTTACGCTGGCAGCAGGATTCTCCAAAGCACCCGCTCATCATGGTCACGAAGAGTCCGCCAATGCCATTGTCACACAATTTGAACAGATTCTACTCATGATCAAACACTCCACCACAACCCTTGCAAACGCGTTTCCGATAACCGCTCTGGGAAATGGCATGCTGTTCTCGTGGCAACAAACCGCAGAAAGTGTCATCTTGCTACTGCTTATACTCCCCCTGATCCTCGGGACCGTATCAGCTCTGCTTCTATCCCAAAAGGAGCTCGCAGCATGAAAAACGGAAGCCAGAGGTCAAAGGTCAGAGGCCAGAAGCTGGATCGCCTACGTACACTTGGCGTAGTCATTACCGGGTTTACCTTGCTCGCCCTCGCCGGACTCAACAGCCCTCACACCGCCAACCCCCCGCCCCCCCCCCTCACAACCGTGACACTGGCTGGCTTTCGCGGACTTACCGCAGATCTATTGTGGCTCCGGGCTGCAGATCTCCAGGACAAGGGCCGCTACTTTGAACTCGTACAGTTAGCCGATTGGATTACCACGCTCGAACCCCGGTTCGCTGAAATATGGGCACTTCAGGCATGGAACATGGCTTACAATATTAGCGTTATGATGCCCACCGATTCAGACCGATGGAGATGGGTGCAAAATGGCATCACCCTCCTGCGCGATCGGGGGATTCGCCACTGCCCAAATCAGCCTCTGCTTTATCACGAACTGGGGTGGCTCTTTTTTCATAAAATTGGGTCCAACTCAGACCTCGCAGCGTCCTACTACAAGCGCGAATGGGCTAAACAGATAATGGCGCTTCTGGGGCAAGAAGGAAAACCAGACTACGCCACGCTGCAGCATCGCGCAGACAGCACAACGCATCTGCAGGATTACGGACTCGATCCCGCATACATGATGAAGCTGGATTCACAATATGGGCCACTCGACTGGCGCGTTGCCGAAACACATGCCCTCTACTGGGCATCTCTTGGCGCAATCGCCAATCCTGATCATCCCAGCCCCATGTGTGAACGCATGATTTGCCAATCCATGGTCGCCCTCTTTAATCACGGAAGGCTTACCTATAGCAAAGACGGAGACCTTTTTGTCACCTCTCCCGAATTTGATTTACTCCCCAACATCATCAAGACCTTTGAAGATGCCATAGCAGGTGCATCTAATGAGCTTCCAGCCGAAGCCTTCGCATCCTTTCTGGCCTCAGCCATACAGACACTCAAGTTTTACCAGCACGGGTCAGAAGCCAGAGCCCTATTCCAAAGACTTCATAATCAGTTTCCTTCGGAACGAACACAGCGCGGTTTTGACGCGTTCACACAAGGCAACGCCGCTCAACTTCCACAAATTCTATCAGCACCCTAAGAGGAAACAGCATGAAATTCCAAGCCGCTATAACCCTATCCATCATCACCGTTATCATCAGTGGATGTCGAAAACCAACACCCCCTCCCGTTGAAAAGACCTGGCTCACAATGGGAACGTTTGCTTCCGTTACGCTTCGTAGTGATGACGCCGAAAAAATAGAGCGCTACCATACCGAAGCCGCACGCTGCTTCGATGAAATCAACCAAACCCTCTCAGTCTATCGTCCTGACAGCGAGATCACACAACTCAACAACGCCACTGGCATGATATCTGTCAGCGAACAAACATTCCAAATGCTCGAAAAGACCATCCACTATTCCAAAATCTCGGGGGGCGCATTCGATCCAACACTCTTCCCCCTTATTCGCCTGTGGGGGTTCAGCGGAGGCACAACACCCACCAACCTCCCCGAAGTCGAGGCGATCTCCAAATTACGAAGCAACACCGGATATCAACATATGAAGCTCAACCCAGTTTCACATACCGCAGGATTTGATCAACCTGGCATGAGCATTGATCTTGGTGGCATTGCCAAAGGCTTTGCAGTGGACCTCGCTTATGACCATCTAACAAGCAGCCTTCCCGCCAACACACTAATCAACCTCGGCGGCAACATCCGTTGCCACGGCATGGCCACTCCGGATCGACCGTGGCGAATCGGCGTACGCCACCCCTTTGACACGAGCAAGACGCTAGGGGCACTATCCATTGCCAGCGGCATGTCACTCGCCACCTCAGGAAATTACGAACGGTTCGTTTACATCAAGGAAAAATCCTACGCCCACATTATTGACCCGCGCACAGGATATCCGGTCAAGGGAATGGCGGGCGTAACCGTCCTCAGCACCACCGCCATAGAAGCAGATGCCATGTCCACCGCGCTCTTCGTTGCGGGCGTTGAGAACGCTCCCGCGCTTCTAGCAGAATGTCCCAACACCCAGGCCCTTCTGGTTCCTGATAAAAATCCCATCGAGATCTGGGTATCGGAAGGCTTTCAAACCGTATTCACCCCTCACCCCGAATATGCAGACAGCGTCCACCTACTCGATCCTTACATTGAGCTATAGAGGCAAACAAATCGACCCCTTGGAAAACTGTGTTCGCAAAGGTCGGTTTATGGACACAATAATAAACAACGTTTTCCTCCCCGCCCCCTATGGTCGATCATGCTTCAAGCAACAGTAGGCGTTCCTGATAGCGGGTGACAGAAATCGAAGCAGTTTCTGGAGGATAGCGAAAATTTCAGGAAAGAGATTCGATCAAACACAGTCCACCGTGTATTTGTCAAAAGGGAAATCACCACAATCACCGCACCATTTTACGGTACCCTGTACGGCAATGATACGGACTCATACAAGTTCAAGCTGACTGACGGGAAGTGGCAGTTTTTCGATAAAGAATAGCAATCGTTTGCTTCTCTACATGCGCTATGGAGCATGATATGCCATGGTATCAATTCGGGGCGAGCTGTCCTGTAGCGATACCAACTACGACAAGGCCGTATCCGATCACGAATATGGGTACACACGACATCGACCACGACTGTTGCGGGTGGTGACCCAATTGCACAGGGATAGATTGATTCCATAACACAGAATAGGAACAGCATGAAATCTGAACAGAATATAGTGCTAATCGGGATGCCCGGGTCTGGAAAGAGTACGGCTGGTGTCATTCTTGCCAAACAGATCTCCTACGACTTTCTCGATACGGATGTCTTGATTCAGGTTTCCGAGAATCGCTCGCTACAGGATATTCTCAATGCAGAAGGGCATATGGTCTTGCGGCAGATTGAAGAGCGTATCCTGCTCACCATCTCAGCGCAAAGCCATGTCATTGCCACCGGGGGAAGTGCAGCCTATAGCGATTTCGCCATGCGCCATCTCGGCTCTCAGGGCGTTATCGTCTTTCTCGATACGCCACTGACCACCCTGACAGCCCGTATCCACAATTTCACGACACGGGGCATCGCAAAACGACCCGACCAATCCTTCGACGATCTATTCCAGGAGCGGCTCGCTCTCTACACCCAATACGCCGACATCACCATTGCGTGCGCGGGCCTAAATCAAGAAGAGGTCGCCACCAAAATCATTGAGGCCTCTTAAACCGAGTCTGGCGGCGTCATGCCGGCCGCATCACTGCCGGGTGGGGGCAACGCTGTCACGGGCTGGACAACCTGAATGAGCCGCCATTTGCCACCTTTGAATCGCAGATACAGGGACCCCGCCAAAACAAACACCAGCAGCGTAAAACAACACCATGACACTAATGGCGGCGCGTGCACCCATTTAATCAAAACGTAACTGACACCCGCCATGAACCAATGCAGCACAACGGAAAACCACATTGTCCAACGGGTATCCCCCGCCCCGCGCAACGCTCCACTAAACACGACGGCCGCGGCATCAGCAGCAGTGTAGAATGCGGCGATCCGCAAAGCCGCAACGGCCAAAGGGAGCACCCCGGCAGCATGCGCCGCAATGGCTCCGCGAGAAAAGACACCCACCAACATGTGGGGGAAAAAGAGAAAGAGAAACGCCATGCTCGTTGCATAGAGCGTTGCCACTTTAAGCCCAGAGTAGGTCGCCCGCTCAGCGAGATCGGGGCGGCCCGCTCCCATATAGCGCCCAACCAGACTCATAACCGTCAGGTTGAATCCCAACATCGGCAGAAATGCGACGAGATCCCAATTAAAGGTAATGGTGATCGCCGCCGCCGCATTGATGCCATAGGAATGAAACATGAGAACGAAGACATTAAAGGCGGCCATATTGAGGAAGAACTCGATGCCAGAGGGAAGACCAAACCTCAACAACTTCCACATCATCGTCGGGCAGAGGCGCAATCCTGATAGCGTTCCAAACTCAACGCGCACCCCGCGAAGAAAATAGGGAATCAATAGCATAAGCAGCCCTGAAGCCGACCCCAACAGCGTTCCATACGCAGCGCCACGCATTCCAAGTGCAGGGAACCCAAAATGGCCAAAGATCAGGACGTAGTTCGCGCCCATGTTGACAACCATGGCAATCAGATTGGCCACCATGACCATGCGCGTACGGCCAATGCCACAGAAGAAGCTGGAGATCGCAGAGCGTAACAGCCCCATGATACTGCCAAATGCAAGAATGGTGAAGTAGGTCACCTCAAGTTCAGTTTGCAGCGCGTCATGCCCCGATCCTTTCAGAAGCATGCACCCCAACGGTATGGCGAGCAGTATGAGTGGGTAGCTCACGAAGCTCAAGATCAGCCCCTGGGCAGAACTGAGACCACACTGATCGCGGCGCCCCGCCCCATAGTACTGGGCGACGAGAGCATTGACGTAGCCAATGATACCCAAAAAGAAGGTCATGAGCACAAACATCGTGAGTCCACCTGCCATTGCGGCAGACAAGTGCTCGCGACCAAGATTGGAAAGGAACAGCCGATCCACAAACATCATAATCGTTTCCGCAGCATTGGAAACAATCATGGGGACGGCAATCGCCAGCAGCATTTTGATGCCACCGGGGCCTTCAAAAGGAGATTCAGGACGATCGTGTTGACGACCTATTGAGCAGGGTAAGTCCATCACACAGCATCCTTCGGACACAGAGCATCTGGCACCAGCCGTGCAACTCCTATAAAGAAGTGCACACCCCGGCTCCAATACGCGACACGAGACAGATCCAACCTCTACGCTTCGATGGTCACGCTCTTAATGGTATCGCCCTTAACGATAGCATTAACAACGTCCATATCTTCGGTGCGCCCGAATACGGTGTGAACGCCATCAAGATGCGGTGTGGCAACATGGGTAATAAAGAACTGACTTCCGCCTGTGTTCTTGCCTGCATGTGCCATGGACAGCGTACCCGGTGTATGCTTCTGGGAGTTGATCTCGCAATCGATCTGATACCCCGGCCCGCCACAGCCAGTACCATCGGGACATCCGCCCTGTACCATGAAGTTATTGATCACACGGTGAAAGGTGAGTCCATCGTAGTATCCTTTTTTTGCAAGATCACTGAAGTTTTTAACAGTTCTGGGGGCATCCGTATCAAACAACTCTAGATTGATAGTGCCTTTGCTGGTTTCCATAATGGCTTTCGACATAACATACTCCTTTAAATGCGCGCATTGATAAAATGATAATTGAGGAGTCAGAGTAACACCCCATGCTCCAAAGTGAAGATCTTTTCTATTAACGAAAGAGAGGGCTGTGCGTTTTTCGTAAAGCGTTGCGGCATTGCGTTCAGCTGCATCTCATATTCGCCACAGTCGCATCAGACTACGATAGCCGGCGACGAGAACGGTGGACGATGGAGATGTTCTCTCCCCTGTCGCGCCGTAGCCCGTAGGGCTAAGGTGAATCGTTATCCGCTCTCGTCGCCCGTTCTCGTCTACCAGTTCTAGGGTTTCGCATCGGACCAACTGTGAACACGACAAGCGTTGACTGTAGCCGCAGATCGGCCCCTCGTCAGTACAACGCAAACGGATACGTGCTTCGAGTCCATGCTTTGTCTACCATTTTTGTCGAATAGGAATCCCAAGAGCAACCAGTGCCTGTTTAATCTGTGGGATTGTGTAATCCCCCGTGTGAATCATGCCCGCTATGATCGCAGCATCTGCATGCGCTTGGTTGAACACATCCGCAAGGTGTTGCGGGCAGCCGGCCCCGCCTGAGGCCACAACAGGAACAGAGACGTTTTTGGCAATCATCCCCGTCAGGCCAATTTCAAATCCTTCCCGCGTTCCATCGGCATCCACAGAGTTAACAACAATCTCACCAACGCCAAGATCCACGGCTCGCTTCGCCCATTCCAAAGCATCCTTGCCTGTGTGCTCCCGAAACCCACGCACGGTAATCTCATACCCGCTGGGGCACGTCTCACGATCCTCTGTTGCCAACGGATCCATCCCAAGTACGATGCACTGGTTCCCAAAAGCACGAGCACCCTCAGCAATGATATCTGGATTCCTAACCGCTAGAGAATTGACAGAAACCTTTTCGGCGCCGGCCAACAGGATACGCTCCATATCTGCCAAGTTCGAAATACCGCCGCCCACAGCAAACGGTATGCGAATAGCCTTGGCCACTTCTTGCACCATCTCAATATCAATAGGCCGCCGTTCCGCAGATGCCGTAATATCATAAAAGACGAGTTCATCGCACCCCTCCTCGTAGTACTTTGCGGCAAGCTCTACAGGGTCACCCATCTCGACGTTGTTCTGAAATTTAACCCCTTTTGTCACAACTTTATTGTGAATATCGAGGCAAGGAATTATACGGCGCGTTAGCATGGTTTGTTATTCGTTCCGAGTTTAGGAGTTCTGGGTTGCCTTTGATTTAATTTTAAGATTACAAAATTGTTCTACGGATTCCAGGCACAGAAATTCTTCAAGAGTTGCAGCCCCACATGTCCCGATTTCTCGGGATGAAACTGAGTCGCCACCAGATTTCCCTGCACAATAGCGGAGCTGAATGTCACGTCTGCATAATCGGTTGTTCCCAACACACAGTCGGCCTCAAGAGGGGCAGGATAGTAGCTGTGGACAAAATAGAACTCACTACCCGCTTCAATATTTGCAAACACAGGGTGAGGCAAGTTCTGTGCGACAGCATTCCATCCCATCTGGGGAACCTTATCATAGGGATCCGTCGGTTTAAACAGTTGCACGTTACCGGGAACAAGCCCCAGACAATCAACGCCACCATCTTCATCAGAGTGGTCAAACAAGATCTGCATTCCCACGCAGATTCCCAAAAATGGGGTTCCTCGTTGAACAACCTTACGAATCACATCAACCAGACCCAGCCGGTTTAGATTCGCCATAGCAGCCCCCGCCGCACCCACACCGGGGAACACCACGCGATCCGCATTCAGAATAACCTCCGGCGAATCAGTAATGGTGGCTTCAATTTCAAGCGCCTCGAAGGCCAGCTTCACGCTAGTAAGGTTACCAGCTCGATAGTCAATAATAGCAATCATGATGGGACAAACTTATAAGGCATCATAGCGACAAGGGCAACGCGTTTTTGATGTGAAACTTTAATTCAAACATCCAACATCCCTTTCAGCGTGCATGCAAATGTTGGTTAAACTCGATTCTCATTTTCTCTGCGATGATCGCGCCATGACCGGCAATGAGAAGGAATCGAGAAAGCAGCCCGCCTGCATCGCATTGCGAAACATTGCGAAGCATTGCAGGCAGGTTCGGTTAAGCGTATCCGAGTAAGGGGGGCGGTTAAGAGTGCGACGAAGTGTACAGTTAAGAGTTGGAAAGGTGCGAAGACCATGCCAGCGGCATGGCAAGCACTTACTCGAATTTTTAAGCGCACTCTTACGCGACACGCTTACTCGAATACACTTATACGATAGACTTTCATCGAGGAGATGCGTTGAGAAAGAGACCAAAAGGGGAGGAACCCTCAAACTTCATTTCAGATCTCTTATTTCGGCTTTCCCTATTTCCTCAGCTTTCCCCACACCTTGCCCGGCGTAAGAACCGCCGGCAGGATGCGATCTTCAAAAACAACTTCCCAGGCATAGGTCTTGACGACCTTCTTGCGAAAAAGAAGTTCGGGGCGCTTGTTCATGGCCGCTATGATGTTCTTTGCAACAGCGGAAGCACTATCGCCAAGGTGAATATAGACCGCATCCCGTTTGGCGATCTCCCGCAGTGCGGGAATGTCACTGATCACCACAACCAGTCCAGCTAATCCAGCCTCCAGAACCGGCAGCCCAAAACCTTCACGATCACTTGGAAACAGCAACAAATCGGAAAGACGATAGAGCGCACACAGATCTTCATGACTGATACTGTCGCTGAAACGCTCGGAGAGAAAGATAACCTCCTTCTGCACCTTCAGCTTTCGCCGAAGCGAAACCAGCATACGGTAGTATTTCATCGACTCTGGGTTGTGCGCATCCGGCGCCCCCGTGATGAGCCATCGAACGGATTTGCCGCGCTTCTTGAGGGCAGCCACCACTTCCATTCCCACACCAAGATTCTTGCGGCGCAGAATTCTTGCCGGCGTTATGGCGACGAGGTCCACGGCTGAAAGCCGCTCCTCGTAAAACAATTGGGTGGCCTTCTTGGGGAGGCAGAGATACTTCGGGATGCTAATACCATCGGGAATCACGGGGATGCGGGATACAGGAATGCGAAAGAGCTTGTTCATTTCCGATTGGCGCTGTCCCGATATCGCACAGTAGTCACACCCAGCCTGCGGCTGTAGCAGAAGACTCCAGGGATAGCGTCTATGTTGATGCGGCTCATAGACGGGGTCGACAAAGGTCATGTCATGCGTCCAGGCAATGAAGCGCGTGCTGCGCGAACGCTTCATTACATTCGTCAGCGCAGCGGTAAGCACCATATTGAAATGCATCGTCATGACATTATGCATCATGCAGACGTCAACCCCACGAAAAGCCGCGGTCAGCTTCTTCTCGGTCCGCTTAACGGCCGCATCGAAACTATTCGGGACGACTCCACGATCCAAAGCCCCTAGAACCTTTGACAGAGGACCGCCTCCAGATGCAATTTCCGGAATGACCACAGTCGTCGCTTCGGGATCAACGGAGCCCCCTTTGCCTACGATAAGCTTAACTTTGAACCCAGCCTCGATAAACTCCCGGGCATGGGCCTGCATGATAAATTCAACCCCCCCGATGATCGGGGGACATGAGTAATGCAGAATAGCAACGGTTGGTTTCGCTTTCACCATGCGGGCCTCCTTACGCTTCAAGCTTCTGAATCAAATAACCGCGCTGCGCGTGGAACAACTGTGCGCCCGCAAGAATCTCTGACTCGGCTTGCTCGGTGCTCATGTCCCAGGTCTTATTCATAAAACTCAACGCGCGTCCGAAGTAGAGCCCCTTGAGTGATTCGACAAGGGCAATCTTGTCATCAGCATCACGGAAAGCCGCGATCATATCGTAGACCGCCGTCACCCATTGCTCGGGAGCAATATCAATGGTGCCACCATCAAACATCGCCGCAAGCTCTTTGTACAAAGTGGGAGAGAGTTCCTTCTCTAGTAGCGCTTGGGATCCGCTGAAACTGTCGCGTGCCTGTTTCTCGATTGCGGTACGATCCACGTTGAGTTCCTGAGGCGGGTCCAGATGGCGCAATCCATACAACGGCGGCTGATCAATGGTGTCGAGGTCTTTCCATTTGTCATAATTTCGAATGACCGTCAAGAAGGCCGTGCTGACAACTTGAATAAACATCGGCCCCAGCTTTGGAGCACTCGGCTTGTGTATCTTGGCACCCAACCCCGTTTCGCAGATGTTGAAGTCGCCAAGAATGGCATTCATGGTCATAAAGATATCAATGCCGTACTCCTCAGTCGTGCGGTGCCATGGCTGCTGAATCAGATGCTCGGCAAAGCGGCGTGAAATGGCAAAGTCCCCGCCAATAGGCTGTCGCACGTTGCGGCAGAACAGCCCGTACACCAGCGGATAACAGATGCTATTGGTAATGGTGCCATCATACTTGTGCCGGGAGTAGATGGGATTCACCATGTCGTAGCCTGCCATAATCGGATCGGTGAAGTATTTGACCCACTCCGGCGTCACACTAAGCAAGTCGGCATCCAGGCAAACCAACACTTCTGCATCCAGCTCAAGCACCTTCCGGAACATGTTCTCAAAGTTGTAGCCCTTGCCCGGCGTATCCGGTGGTGTTGTAACATAGATTTTGGGAACGTCCGTCTCGGTTCCAAGGAATACCGATTCGGTATCATCCGGAGAATGGTTATCGCAGTTCAGAATACAGGAGGTCTGATCCCCATAGTATTTCTTTAACCCAAGGCTGGCCTGCTGGGTTGGATAGTCGATTGAGTCGGCTTCGTTGAATGAGGCCAATCCCACGACGATATCAGCCTGCGTAACATTTGATGTGTTAACTTCTCTCTCAAACATGAACTCTCTCCTTATATTTATTTGCAGCGTATAGGCACTCTATTTGCTGCACATTAGCTTCATTTTATTTTTAATACTTTTCCAAAATCTATTGCCAGAAGCCGCCCTACCTGTGCCGCGCAATTTGTCAGCATAACAGGCCCGCGCTTGGGTAGATCCTCCTCAGCAACATTTTCCTCCAACGCAGAGAAGAAGGCATCAATCCCAATGGTGTGTACCTCTTCGGGGTTCTTTCCCAGACACCCACAAATGGCGACCACCGGCACACCAAGCGCTTTTGCCGTTCTGGCAACCCCGGCAGGGGTCTTTCCAAATGCCGTCTGATGATCCATGCGACCTTCGCCCGTAATGACCAAATCGCAACCCTTGATGCCGCGCGCCAACTTCACGCTGTCGATAACAATATCCACTCCGGGGCGCAGTCGCCCTTTCACAAACGCCATCAACCCCCCCCCGAGTCCACCCGCCGCTCCTGAACCGGGTTCCTTTAAAATAGACATGCCAATATCGCTCTTGACCACCACCGCCAGGGAGCGCAGTCCGGCATCAAGATTTTTCACCATATCTGGAGTGGCACCTTTCTGCGGGCCATAAACTTGGGCTGCGCCATGACGCCCCGTCAAAGGGTTGTCAACATCACAGGCCACCTCAACATCAACCCCCTTCAGGCGTGGATCGAGGCCACTCATGTCGATCTTGGCAATCTTGCCCAGAGAGCCTCCGCCTTCTGGAACCGGTTTGCCATTTGCATCGAGAAATTTAACGCCCAGAGCCCGCGCCATACCCGTGCCGCCATCGTTAGTGGCGCTGCCACCAATGCCGATCAGGATCTTACGCACACCAAGCTTCAGGGCGTGCTGCATCATTTCACCAGTACCGTAAGTCGACGTCTTCATCGGATTGCGTTCGCGTGGCTTGAGCAACGCCAAGCCACTCGCCTCAGCCATCTCCATCACCGCCGTTTTGCCATCACCGGACAAACCAAAGGTTGCCTTAATACGGCGACCCAGAGGATCTGATACCGTCCGCTTCAAAAACGTTCCCCCCGTCGCATCCACAATAGCCTGAACGGTTCCCTCTCCCCCATCGGCCATCGGAATCTTGCGGCAGGACACACCCTTTAAAACCCGTTTCAACCCCGTTTCAATACAGGACGCCGCCTGCATGGCTGTCATAGACCCCTTGAACGAGTCGGGTGCAATTGCAACCTTCAACATAATACTTTTACCTCTCGATTATCGGTGATGCTCCATCGCATCACAGTATAACTCTTGTGAACCTTATGGCTCCAACCTATCGCGACAACCGGTTTTTTGCAACCCTTATAGGCAAAAGCAGGAGGTGAGAAGTGGAAGGTGGGAGGAAAGCAAAGCTGAAAGCTGAAATGGGGAAAGAGGGAATGTGGAAGGTGGGGATGTTGTAGTCCCAGACTGTGTCTGGTATTACGGTCCTTCAGCCCGGCCCGACTAACAGGCGGGGATACGTCATGCAATGACGCACTACAACATCAGAGCGAAACTCGACAGAGCAGTCGCGAATCGCTACGATCTGCCCCAAGTAACGTGCATATGCTTCACGCTACAACCGATCGCAAACAAAAACAGGAGGCCCGAATGCTAGTTGTGAACACAGAAACAATTCCTGGATATACAATCACCACCGTCAAAGGAATGGTGCAGGGCAATACCGTACGCGCAAAGCACGCCGGCCGTGACATCGCAGCCAGCTTCAAGAATCTAGTGGGTGGCGAGCTGAAGGGCTACACAGAGCTGCTCACCGACTCCCGTCGCGAAGCGGTGAGTCGTATGCTTGCCCAAGCCGAACAGCTTGGAGCAAATGCAGTTGTCAACGTACGCTTCTCAACCAGTGCCGTCACAGCAGGAGCAGCGGAACTCTATGCCTACGGGACCGCCGTCATTGCAGAAGCTGTTGCGATTGCGACCCCGATCTCAAGCGACCCCGAAATGTAAGCGAGGTACGCTATGGAAGATCTCATTGGAATTCTCGTACAGTTCTCCCTATTCGGTGGTCTCATACTCCTGGGCCTCTTCATGGGAGGACGTGCAGAGCGCAAACACCTGCGCAATCTTGAACAACGCGAAGCCGCACTCGCCGGGATGCTGGTTACCGACCTGAAATGCTATCCCGGCGGGGCCAACGCAACAGCCACACCGGAAATGTTCGTAGGCGAGGTGTCGATTGCATGCGACTACCTCAAAGCATTTCTTGCATCGCTACGCAACATCCTCGGTGGCGAAGTGCGCTCATTTGAAACTCTACAACTGCGTGCCCGGCGCGAAGCCACGCTTCGTGTTATGGAACAAGCGCACGCCAAGGGATTCAACGCCATTGGCAATCTACGTTTAGACACCGCCGACATTGCAGGAAGTAGCGCGACAACAAACCAAAAACGCAAAATGGTTGTAGTGAGTGTTCTCGCATGGGGCACAGCCTATGTGAGACCCGTTTAGGACTATTGAACACCCAATATCCAACAGCCGGAGCGAAGCGGAAACAGGCTTGAGCGAAGCGAAAGCAATGACCGAAGGGAATGGCAACGAATATCCAAGGCTGAAGTGGGAAAACATAAGAATGGGGGGGAAAGTATCGTGCCATTCGCTCTATCTCGCTCACTTGAAAATTGGACATTCCTTGTTGGCTGTTGGATATTGAAAATGCTCATGGGTATAGAGCAATCTCGCAAAGGTAAAGGCAGATGTCACAGGATAACCATTCAGTATTCGACGAACCCCAATTCTGCGAAGAACCCTTTGTTGCGGATCCAGCGGACACCCCACCCTCAGAGACCAATCATACTCTCCCCGTAGGTCAGGGAGCATGGGATGAACCGTCCCTGAGTCCCAATCTCGCCGGGAAGCGTCCTGCCCACGTGGAAACCTACGCACAATGGCTGGCCGCAAAAGTGGCATCTATTTCATGGACCAAATCCTGGGGGCTCTCACTCGCGATCGCACTGGGTTCTGGGCTCTGGGCTGTCGTAGGCGCCATGCTCAGTCAAGTTCAGAGCGGCTCGATGGGCGGACTGCTTGTAATCATCGCCTTCGCGCCTCTTGCAGAAGAGATGCTGAAAGCCTCTGCTGCCCTCATCACAATCGAGAAATGGCCCTATGTATTCCGTTCGCCCGCACAGATCATACTCTGCTGTATGGCAGCTGCACTCGGCTTTGCGGTTCTCGAAAACCTACTATACCTGAAGCTCTACATTCTCGAACCGACAGCTACCATCATCTGGTGGCGCTGGACCGTCTGCGTGCTTCTGCATACCAGTTGCTCAACAATCGTCTCACTGGGACTGGTTCGGATCTGGCGACAGACGATGACAAGCGGCACCGCCCCACGCGTATCGCTTGGAACCCCCTACATCATAACCGCCGCCACTGTGCATGGCATCTACAACTTTATCGCTATCATCGCCAACCCTCTCTTCGCGCAAGTATAGCGTTGTCGTTTTCTGCGCTTGTCTTTCTGGAAACAGACCGCTATCTTGAGCCTCCCTTAATAGTACGGAGAGGTGGCTGAGCGGCTTAAAGCGATAGATTGCTAATCTGTTGTACTCCTATCGGGGTACCGGGGGTTCGAATCCCCCCCTCTCCGCCAGTTTGAATTTTTCGCCGAATGGGCGTGAAATTGGAACGGTTTCGGGAATTTGACGCAGACGACCGGGAGCCGACGACGATTGATTTTGGACGCGCCGCCACCGACAGTGACGGCGCGTTTTTGTTTCTCGGACAGGCAGAATTGGGATGTGCCGAGGATCGGCACATGGACGGGAAGTGACGGGATTTCAACGGTTTTCTTGAGAATTGAGCCTCCGACGGGACGACCGTCACCATCGTGACGGGAGAAGTTTCCCACCAGCTTCTTTTCCAGACTCTGAGATTCGCGCGCCAGAAATTGGGACGCGCTTCGCGCGTGATCGTCATCAATGGGGCCGGTCAGAACAAGGTTCGAGCCAATCCGCTCCGTTGGTCTCGCTCTGGGCGATTTTGTCCTTCACATTCGTTTTGGCGATGACGTACTTCTCTTTCCTCAGCGTGTACTCGTCACGCGTGATGGTGCCTTCGACAAGTAAGTCGAGAAGACGCTCGAGCTTCTCGTCGGCCTCGGCAAGTTCCTTGCGGTGGCGGTCGAGAGTAGCTCGTGATTCGTCGAGTTCTTCTTCACGCCACAGGTCAATCTGCTCGTGCATGGCGGTGTGCCACTCGTCCGATATGGCGATGCGTGAGACGGCGGCGCGGAGTTGCTCGGCGAGCAATTCCTCGCGCAGGTAGCGCTTTTGACTAGGGGGTCATCATAGGAATAGGAGATGAATACGTTCTTCATTTGCGCATCTCCTTTGCTCTATGAAGGGCCCAGAATTCGTATAGGGCTAGAGTTCGCGCCGTCACGTCCTCTGCCGTGTTTGCCCCGAAACGACAGAAGGAATCCAGCATCCTGTTACACTCGTGGAGCCTCTCATCGAGAATCCTGTCAATCTCGCTTTCGAGTCTCTCGGAAATGCCAGCTTGGGCAGCGCCGATCTCGTCAACAGTTTTGTCGATGTACTCTCGCTGTATAGTCACTGACCACCCCTTAGCCTATGTCGAGCTTCTTGTCCGTCCACCGACCGTCAACTGCTTCAGGAATGATGTGCTGTCTTTTTATCAACTGTTGAGCAAAACTCTTGTTCCACTCTTTCCACACCTGCCCCCCGTAATTAAACTTCACCTGTGTGATGAAATACCAATGGTATACAGGATTGCTGAAGGTCGGAGTCTCCCAATCCATAGTGAGCCCCCTGAGTGCGTCCAGCCCCGCCACGCAAGCGGAGTCAAGCCCGTATCCCGCACATTGCAGACTGAGTGAAGCTGGCCCTGTCTTCTTCTCCTTACTTTCTTCGCCTATGGTCTTCTTCATGCCTTCAGCAGCCATCGTCAATGTTGGGCGCAATTCGGCGATTCCGATGCCTGCCATTAGCGCCGATTTTAGTGCCAGCATCTGCCAAACGGATGCTTCTCTGTCATCTTGCCCCTGCTCCTTTTCGTATCTCATATGCCAGAGCCCAGATGGGCGTTGTGTGGTAATGATGGCTGTGATGGCGTTCGTGCAGGAGGCAGAAAGGGCAGGAATCTTTGTCATTGCATATGCCTCACATAGAGCTTGCGAACAGATGCCATGCTCGATGGCTGGAAACCGATTCCCATCCGCATTCGCCGTCTGCTTCAATGGCAACAACAGATACTTCAATCCACCCTCGATTGTCTGGCCGAATTCAACTGATGCAGGGGTGTCTCCGTGTTTCAGAAAGGTCAGCAACGCCACACCGGTGGCCACTGATTTCGGCTCGGAAGAACCGCCCCATGAACCATCACCATTCTGGGTTTCTTTGAGCCATCGCAAACATCGCAGCACGGCAGACTCAGTTGTGTAATACCGGGACGCTTCCCACTCGGCACGAGACCAATTCTTGCGTTTCATTAATAGCGGGCTCTTCACCATGCCTACAGAATCGAAAGGTAGGGGCTGGGGACTGAAATCGGTTTGTAGCTTGTCTGGGGAGGGATGCTTCTGGACACCTAGTTCAGCATTGACTGAGGCTGATGAAAGGAGCATTGCCAAGGTAATCACAACCGCTCGCATCATACTTTACTCCTGTCCCGCCGCGAGTGACGGAAGCTTGCCTGAATACCCCCCACTGTCATTTTTCCGCCAAGGGCCCGCTTTCCCCCATGACAGGTCGAAGGATTTATCTGTAGCTGCCGCCACACACGGAGGCATGAGAAAATCACGTATGGTTACTACTACAACGTCAAGGTCCTGCTCAACAATCCTGAGTGGCGTCCGCCGAATGAAAGCCAACCACTGCGTGCGCTTCGCGGTATCTGATGAGAACTCGTCCGTAAGACCGACTGGAACGCCAACTGGCAGGTCCGTCTTCCGCCGCCGAAATGTAGCGATGATAGCTTTCGAGAGAATGGTCCCACCGAACTCTGATTCATGGCATAGAGCCCAGATGTCGTAGTAGTCCTTCGCCCTGCTGTTGAGAATTCCTCGCACCACAATCGTGTGGAACTTCTCAGCAATCGTTGTCTCGCGCGTGTACATGGGGATGCGGGGTGCGGCGAAATCAAGGAGCACGGGGAAGACTCCTGATACTGCCCTTGGTGTTATCGCATCGCCAAATCCAATGTCGATTTGCAGCGGGATTTTGGCCTGGCCAAGTCGACCAACCAGGGTGACTCGCATTCCGCCGTAGTCATCCTCAGCACGGATTAGTTCTGCCTTGACGGTGTCCGCTGGCAAGATGAGACCATCGTCGTCCACACTCACCTCGCAGACTTCACGGAAGAGGTCCTGAAGTTCCACAGCCGTGCGCTTTTGTCGCGACGTCAAGTCCATGTCACGAGTGGGACGGTACTGCTCATCAGTCCACACCAGAAACATCAGTGCCCCTTTGAGCGTGAACTGACCAGCATAGGAAGATTTGCCAAGTCGGTACAGCAGTCGCTCGAACCCGTACTGTGCAAGCACAACTTGAAAGTCCTGCTTCGTCTTGGCGGAGTGGTTCAGAAGACGTTGACGAACGGACGCAGCAAGATTCTTGGGGTGGGGTGTTGTCATATTGTGGCTTCGATGTAAGGGCGTATCACATTTGTCACTCGGCAGACTTTGGCGTATTGCCACAGGTCGTCTGGTGTACATTTTCGCAGTCGTAGTACCTCGCGCATGGCTTCAAGGGCTATATCCAGCCCTATCTTATTCCGGTACTTAAAGCAGTCCACTATCGTCTTCGCTGGGCTTGTAATCCGAACTGGAACGTTGTCCACGGAATGCGCCTCTTCGCCGCAATCAAACGATGTCTCCGAGAACAGCATAAAGCGAACCGGCAGGTCTATATTACGAGGGATGGCCGTTCCTCGGCGAAGTGCCATCCACACGTCGCGTGGGCTCTGCGTGCCGATTCCGTGAAAGCGGAGAGCCGTCAGCAGGCATATGATTCCATTTGGGAAACGTTTTGAGATTGTGGCCAGTGTTGCGTGCTCTGTCACATCGGCATCAGACAGACGGTATAGCCCCCGTCCCACCCGTTCCAGCTTGCCCTGTTGACAGAGCCTTCGTAGGTATTCGTGGTGAATGCCTCGTGATGTGAGGTCTTGTACACGCAGCACCCCTAGCTCACGAGCGAGGTCAAGCACCGCATCGACCTTTGTCTCTTTATCAGTCATGCGCAATACTCTGCACATATTCTTATATGTGGCAAGGATATTGCACAGACGCTTGACAGGTGTTTAGAGAATCGACCGTTTCTCTACACAGCGATTCCAGCAAGTAAACTGGGGCACGTTTCTAAGCAATCTGAGCACGCCGAAACTGACGTTTTTCTGAACGGGAAACTTCAGCACCCGGCCCTACTGACGTAATCCCATTTCCTAAGCACACATAACTCTGACCCTCAGTCTATAATTCTCAAAGTTCCTAAATCCATAAGCCATTCTGGAGATCGTCTCCATCTTGTTATGGAAGCCTTCAGTGATGCCGTTGTTTTTGGTGAACCGCCACATGGCGGCGATCTCTCCATCCCAGGACCCTAGGGTCCGGCCGAGCGTCTCGAGTTGGTCGATGCCGCAGGTCTTGAGCTGATCTATGTAGTTCAATAGGCGCTTGATCAATTTTCGGCATCTGCGAACCGTGCAGTTTTTCTTGCTCAGCAACCGGCAGAGCTTCTGCTTGAACGTATAGATAGTTTCGAGTACTGGAATCTCAGCCAGATAGACCTTTAGCTTTTCTTTCTGCTCGGGCTTAAGGTTTTCCTCGTGGCGGCGAATGAGAGAGCGCAGTCCGCGGTTCTTACTTTGTGTTGGATCAAGTTCTCGCCAGGCTGCCAAGAAGTGATGGTTGACTAGGCGCATGACATGGAACCGATCTGCCACGATCTTTGCATTCGGAAAGTGCTTCTTGATGATGGAGCGATAGCTTGAAGAAATGTCTATACACACAACTCGGACCATCTCCTTTCCCTCTAATCGTCGCATATAGCCCAGTAACGGTACAGGACAGCAATGCTGACGGCGGAGAGGAAATTTTTGCTTACCCGATTTCGCGAGATGCCGGGCATAACGAAAACTGGCGATTCATCCCGCTGGCGGGGGCGGTGATAATATTCCAGTAGTGGACCGTTGCCTCTTTAGGTGATGCCGCTTTGGAGCGCGAGCACTGGAAGGAATAGCCAAGACTGTGGAGGACCGGCTATAGGGGCGCGTTGACCTTATTGATCGTGAGCTGTGTAAACGTGGACGACGTTTCCCGAAAGATGGTAGATCATAAATAGACCCTATCCGAAAAGCCTTTCCAGTATCATAACAATTGACTTTAAATACTCATTAATAAAGACTGATGCAAGTCGTCTCACAAATATGGAATCTGGGAGAATAAGTCCATGAAGATTAGATGGTTTATAGCATTGATTGCTTTCACCTTACCGATGGGGCATATTTTCGGAGCTGACATTTTCATAGACTCTTATGAGAGCAGCGGAGACATCACGTGGACTAATACAGTTCAAGGAGCTTCATACGGAATTATATGGGCATCGTCTTTGGACGGACCATGGAGCGCCGATTGGAACGATCAAGGTTTAGTTTTTGCCACAGGCACCACCTGTACAAGCCAAGTGCCTTTCTTCTTCAGAGTAGTGCAATGGCCAGCGGTTCCAAATTAGGAAATCTTCGAGTTGCGGGAGGGGCTTCGGACATGAAAGTCAGCGTCGCCGATCCTAATCGCACTCCTCTGCACTCGCCGATCCTGCCGGAGGCAGCATTACCCTT
>Ga0307929_1000369_pt1 | contig 46153 bp, 38 predicted proteins | sample AceLakmetage1330_FD_203160 | JGI IMG/M metagenome (GOLD analysis project Ga0307929, IMG submission 203160) | Saline water microbial communities from Ace Lake, Antarctica - #1330 | ecosystem: Environmental > Aquatic > Non-marine Saline and Alkaline > Saline | place: Antarctica: Ace Lake... | reverse complement strand
CGACAACTTGATCAAATTCTGTTAAAAACAGTATATTGCTAAATCTCATGGCCTACACACCCGCTTTCAAACTACAATGAGACTTGCTTCGGGAGTCGCTGTATTTTGACCGAAATTGCAATTCCCCCACTTTAAGCAGGCTATTTGGCCAAAACGGAGCCGAGATGAGCTCCAGGAGAACTTCACTCTCCGCTGTATTAAGGTTGAGGATTTCTGTTGAATCCTCCAAGAAGTCAATAATTGGTGAAAGTCTGCGAAGCAACATTTGCAATTGGCCAATCTGATTTGCCTGTGCTGGATTCAGGGCTGTTTTTCCGTTAAGCTCGACAAAAACCTCACAAATGTATTTGTAAGCATTTCTGATACGTTTTGTATCAGAAAGTAAATGAGAAACGAGCTGGCGGTTCAGATCTATAAATGAGCAGGGAATCTTATTTTGTGCGAGCCATCCCATCAAGACAGGTATGCTGATATATGGACTGTTGCTAATCGCCAAAGGAGGAGCAATAAAGACTATCTGATCTCGAACGTCTTTCATATATTTTCCGACTGAGGTATTCTTAATAATTTTTAGTTTTTCATGTGCGACACATACGTCTCCAGAGATCACTTCAGAGTACCCTGGATTCTCGGTGATATTTTTGGAGTCATAGGAGATCTATCGCAGTATGTGCAAGGTCAATACGGGATATGTCCAGTTTTGGTATAACTGCTTTTAGCTGACAAATGAGACTTTTACGCTGCTGTATATCCTCTTCTTCAATAAGTAGGCGAGGGCCTGCAAGGCCCCATAAACTGCAACTTCCTGGCGCATCAGGATATTTTCCCAACCATTCCCCAGTTGTTCTATGGACTACATCTACCGCTTCTTTGCCACGAACCTGTTTATAGAGATAGAGTAAAATGGGGGCGTCATCTTCACTAAAGGCTCTTTTATTGATAAGAGAAAGAAAGCTACTTCGAAAGCCGTCTATATTTTCAGAAAAGGTTAAACAGTTTACAGCGACGATTAACTGAAAGTTATCGCCCTCATTCACGTCCAAAACTGTGTTAGCCCATGGTAATAGAGATGGGATCTCAACAGCCAACTGAGAAAGTACAACTCCTCTTGTCCATTTATCGCCTTTATCCAGGCATAAAGAGAGGACCTTGTTTACCCATTTTTTGCTATTTTGCAGCGGAAAAAAAGGAGGAATATTATTTTTTTTCCCTGATTCCTTAGGCTCAATTTGGTCTCCAGCAAGGTGGGCAAGCAACAGTTTGCTGCGTCCCCTGGTAGTATGAAAAATTATGTTGGAGACTATGTCCCACCTGGCAGCCAACTGCTCACACTCTTGTTCATCGTTTACAGTATGATTGCGTATACTCAACTTTGCCAGATACATGGTATCAAGCTCTTTTTGAGAGAAAGCCTGTAAAGCTGGAATTGCAACATTCGGGAAATTCTTTTGTGTATTTTGGTTACAACATGATTTTTTCGAACCTAAAAGAGCGGTTTTGTACTTTTTTCCTGCCTTATGAAAAGAAAATTTTCTGCTCTGGTTTTGAAACAGTTCATCGACTGGCGGTGCAAGCAGAATTTTATGTATGGCCTCCGCACACACTCTGGAATCGACATCAAAATGAAGCTGCTCTGTTCGTTGAAAAAGAGGCACACAAGTTCCGCACTCCCCTACTGTTTCAGGTAACCCGTTCCAGTGAGTGGCAATTACCGGCACACCAAGCGTAATTGCCTCGGCACAGCTTTTACCAAATGACTCTTCTTCCGTACGGGATAGATTGATTAATACGTCTGCCTCTTGCAAAAAACGAACTTTTTCATTTTTGCAAGTTATAGCCCCTTTAAATACAACATATTCTTCAAGCCCAAGTCGCTTAACTCTTGCTTTTAACTCGTTCACATACGAAAACGGCTCGCCTCTTTGATCATGACAGGCTCCTGCTATTTCCATTCTGATGTGTGTGTGGCCACGCTTGTGGAGTATTGCCAGGGCATCAAGTTGTCTGTGGATGAGCTTGTCTTCTCCAATCCTGCTGAGGCTTACCAGCATTTTCAAATTCCCACGGTTTTCTTTTTCACACTGTTTGGCGTTCTGAGATGGTGAGAGTGCTGGGATTGGATGAGGGATGACAACACAGAATGGATCCAGTAGGGGAAACAAAGTAACAATAATCTGCCGAGCATTGTTACTGGGACAGATAATAACATCCCCTGGTCTCAATCTGCCATTAACCAAGGCCATTTCGACGACATGCTGAGCAGGAGAATGCGCAACAAAAAGAAGATTGACTGGACAGTTTTCTCGCAGAATATTTAGCAAGGGGAACAAATTAAAGCCACCATAACCGGGACTTACATAATCATACCCTTGTACTCCGTGCTGAAAATGTAATCGGCTCTCCCGTAAACTCTGAGATCTCTTTTTGTCTTGAAATACAACCTTATCAATCCACTGCTGCGGTCGTTCATACCTGAAATCCGTCCACCCTTGACACGCGTCTCTGAAATTCTCTTCGAATACATCAGCACTCATCAATGCGTCGGTTTCTACCAAACGTAGTATCTTGCATTTCGGAAATGATTTATTCATGAAGTGAACTGGAGTTATTCATCCTCAGGGAGCAAATCTAAGACTTCTTTTATAGTATTCATGTGGTGGAAAGCTTCACGTTTGAGCTCATAAACAAGCTCTTGCATTTTCATTCCAAGTGCTCTTGCAGACTGGTTATATGGTAAAACCCAGGGCAGAATTTCGTCAACTTCCAACCTTTTTTTTCGTAATGCAAGCAGTTGTTCAAGGCTATACTGGTTAAAGCCCTCTTCAAATTCCTGGTTACTCTTTCTTTTTGAGGTTTCAATGGCAGCAGCAGATTCTGCATACTTTGGGTACTCTCCACAAATCCTCAGTTGGTCCAGAAATGGGCCTGTGGATTTTGCAAATCCATTCTTCATTACCATCCACTGCTGCATCTTGCGGCAAAGAGCATTATTTTTGAGGAATTGCTCCATATCTTCCTGTGTCAGATCGTTGTCCTGCCGCCATGCTTTCAGGCCGTCCTCATGAAGAGAGTGCTCTTGAATAATGACCTTTCGCTCAAATTCAAGTTCCTCCTCTTTCACCTGAAGTTCCATCTGCTCAGCAAAAAAGATCACAAGATCTCTGTTCATTGCATCAAAAGTTCTCTGCAACGGTTTTTCATGGGTAACAGCCGTGTGATGCGCAATGGAAAAAGGCGGAACCTCACCCTTTTTCCTTTCAACCTTTCGTTCCCGGATGTTTACGTGGGCAAGCGTTCCGGAAAGTTCTACGGGAACATAAATGTTATCTGCAAACTCTGACTGATCCCGGGCTAGCGTAGACAGCATCTCAAGTGCATCGCTTTTTGCTACATCAATAGTATTTTTATTTATCCAGGCTGCGACTATCTTCCATTCGGTGCTGTCGTTAAAAAGATCAGGCAACAGAATGTTTTTCCAGCTTCTTTCTTTCCAGTGAAGGCGCAGAGCCAGCTCAGATAGACCTTGCAATATTGTTGTTGAAATAATTTCCTGTTTGTGAGCTGCCTTGAGCGTTGCCTTGATCGTAAGGAATGATTCAGCGTGTTTAGTATATATAGAGCCGTTTTGGGTATAGTGCGAGAGAAGAGCGTCATCCGCAATGCTTCCCTCTTGAATTTGAAGAAACGCCTGACCATAACCTTTCATTCCATAGTCACAGAGCTCAGCAGCTCGTAAGGCTCCCTGAACCCCTGCACCATAGACACTCACCCCCGAGCGTAGGGCATAGTGCAGTTCACTCACCCAGGCCGAACGTGGAAATCCTGCATCAATAAGGCCAATAGCCTGGGGACGATATTTCCCCAGTGCGGCCAGCACATCACCCTGAACCGGAGGCGGCAGGACAACAGCATTTTTAAGTTTATCTGAAACTTCCTGTGGACTAATGGTTGGGCCACAAAAAATGAGAATAGTCATCAGTTCACGCCCCCTTGAATTTCTAAAATTACTTCTGCTGATTGAGTGGCGCGGTTACCCGGTGCATAAATTGGCAGGTCTGAAGGGCCTTCAAGACCTGGCACAATAACCCGTAACACTCTGACATGATCTTTTATCTCAGGGCAGGTAAGGTCTTTTACAAGTACCTGGTGAATGCCATGCTCTCTGAGTTGCAAGATTATCTCTTCAACGTCACCTTCAAAACTGGGGGGTATCTCTCTTTGTTGCCCCTTAACCGGGTAGTATCCACCAGCTTTTCCCTGGGCATGAAAAGCTCGTATATTCTCTAAGGTATCACTGTGTTGATTGTTGTACATTTGCGGTTCGAGGAAGGTTTCTCTTACACCAGAGAGAAAAATAGCACGAGCCTGTGCCGCTTCGTTAATTGCACGACTAAGAGCATTTTCATCGACAAGTCCTGCACCCCAGCCTGTAGTAAACGGCATATCTTTCTCCACGAGATCCACTAGTCCACACTCATAGACCGGAATGCCAAACTCGGTACTGCATTCAAATATCAATGGTTCGACCTTAGCCTCCCGGCACATCTTAATTTTTTCTTTCACATCCTCGTATGGAATTGAATCATAGTCAAGAGGTCGAACAAGGGCTGGCGCTCGACTTATCTTTTTTGCCAAGTGGTGACAGGACACAGCGTCTCGTTCTATTACTTCTAGCAATGCCTGGGAAAGAGCTTCCAGGAAAGTAGTTCCACAACTCATACCATTAGAGGATGTACAGAAATTTGAGTTATGCTCTCGGTTTTTTGGCATAACCACCAGTTCCCAGGGAACTGGAACTTCCTGATGGCTGATGATGTCAAAACAATCATGCCATAGCTCTACTGTATTCTGGTTCCAGTAACTTTGTTTGCTAAGCGGAAGATTGGCACTTGGGATTACCGTGTTTCCCCGATCAACAAGCTCATTATAGCTTGCTCGATAATATCCAACTGATTGTGGTGCGATATGAAAACGTTCAATTGATTCCATAACGGCAGATGCCTTGGCTGCCCCGACAGAATTCCCTTTGCCGTGAGAGACCGAATACCCGTTGGGAAAAGGACGTACTGCATTAGCAACTGGAAAACCAAGTCGATCAATTGTGCTGATATCAGCAAGCCGTTTTAGTCCAATAAAGTCTGTCACTGGCCGCAATCTGTCGATCAGATCAATAGCAGTGTGAATGTACGGATCTTTTCCATTACCCTTGTTACAGTTGTGGGTTTCTGAGTAAAATAAAATAGGCTCTGGCATTAGTGGTCTTTGGGTGGATGTTTACTAATAGAACACCGTTCCTACAGAAGATCTGAGGGAACGATGTGAGTAGAGGTAAGTATCGTGTGAAATTAATTTAGAAGGCAGATGCGGCTGCTGTTACTCCCACCCCTGCCCATTGAACCAAGGTACCACCAGTTACATTTGCGAGATCATCGGCGCTCAGCTCTGTACTGCTTGTAACAACTTGTTTCACTTCTTCTTTGGTGAAATCAAAACCAGCGTCTTTAATGATTTGCGGACGGTCCTCTTTTGTTGCTGCCTCGAGTTTGGCACGCAACGCATCGTCCTTCTCAATTTTGTCACAAAAATCTTTAGCACTTTCAATAGACATTTTGCTTTCTCCTTAAAAAAATTATCCTACTAAAGTATAAATACCAAGAGTCAACTAACCCTACTATGAACTATCTAACGATTCCTCTTGGTAGTCAATATTTATTTAATAAATTCATTAAATGTTCACTAAAATTGAACCAATGAGGCAACACGTGCGCTTCACTCAAAGATGCCGTCCAAAAATCAAGACTACTGTTTTCTCATTTATTCTTAAAAATAAATCAGTTGTGATGATGTTTGTCGGAAATGATAAAATTATACTCCCACCCTTGAAAAGTTTTGCAAGGCAGCTACTGATGGAGCTAGATGGTAAATTAACAGTAGAAGAAATAGCCTTTCAATTGCAGGAAGATAATAATGAAATTGATGTAGAAACCGTTCTTGATATGGTTAACCAGTTTGATAGAAAACTGCTGTTGGAAAATACTTCTCTGACTTCTTTATCAGACCTCCCTGAATATGATAGAAAACGTTACTCGAGGCAACTGCTTTATTTTGGTGGTTTGCAGCAAAATGGGATGGAATATAGTCTTTTGCAGCAAGATAAAATAAAAAATTGCCATGTACTCCTTTTGGGAGCCGGTGGCTTTGGCTGCCATATATTTGATCAATTAATATCATGTGGATTTGGAAAGATCACGGTGGTTGATTTTGACACTGTGGAGCTGAGCAACTTAAATAGACAGTCGATGTATGGGCATAATGATATAGGTCGGCCTAAACTGGAGGTCCTGCAGGAGCAGGCCTTAAGGCAAAACCCTACTATTGAATATCGATTTATTAACCAAAAAATCAACGGTGTTAGTGATTGTATTGAAATCATGGAAGGTTGTAATTTTGTTATTAACTGCGCTGATACGCCAAGGGAGAAAATATTTTCATGGATCAATAAGGCAAGTTACAAAACTTCAGTACCGGTTCTGTTTGGACTTGGGGCTCAGAAAAACGGCATCACAATTGGCCCTTTGGTGGTGCCCGGTTCCACAATATGTTTTGAGTGCAGCATGCCTCCAGAGGGCACTATTAGTTTTGACGACCCATTGGTCGAAAAGATTAACAAGCAGCACCAGCATGGCATCATTGTTCCTTACATCATGATGGCTACCGGACTGATGATCAACGAAACTCTCAAGCATGTAACTGACTTTGCACCGTGTATGCTTTATAATAGGCGCATTTTCTTAAACCTCTTCAACTATGAAAAAACAGAAGAGAGCTTCGCCCCTCGCCAGGGATGTCCTTTTTGTATGGGAGTCGGGGAGTAACATGGAACAGGTTCAAATTAATGGTTGTTCAATTGCATACAACGTGGCCGGAGAAGGCATACCAATTGTATTTGTTGGGGGGCTTGGTATGCCGAAGGAAGGATGGTATTTCCAAGTGCAATATTTCAAAAACCACTTCAAAACTGTGGTTTTTGATAATCGGGGTACAGGTGAGTCAGACTCGCCCAACGGCCCCTATTCTATCGAGCAAATGGGCAAAGACGTACTCCGTTTACTAGATCATCTTGGTCTGACTGAAGTGCACCTCGTAGGCGCTTCCATGGGAGGGTTTATCTGTTTACAACTTGCGTTGCATCATTCAGAGAGAGTCATTTCTGTGACTATTTGTAATTCAGCTGCATTTATTCCAGCGAAAAGCCGTGCACTACTACAATTGTGGCAAAAACTTGAAAAGCAGGGAGTGCCACTTGAGATACAGGTAGAAGAACAGATGCAATGGATTTACCCCGAGACGTTTTATATCCAAAAGAATCAACTTGAAATGATTCGTCAGCAAATGATCCTGGGAAGAAAAAGTAAATGTATGCGTGGATATGATGCTCAGTTGGAGGCGTGCTTGCAATTTGATATATCAGCACGTCTCAAAGAGGTCACCTTGCCACTTCTTGTTGTCTCGACGTCTGACGATCTTATTTGCCCGCACCACTATTCCAAAAACATATACAAAATTGTTCCTCATTCAGAATATCTATTGTACCAAAATGGGGGGCACTGTCTTCACGTCTGTCTTGCCGACCAACTGAACAAGGACTTGCATCAATTCATCAAAAAGCTAAAATTTTAAGACAGCTTCCGGGTGCCCCCGTCCCTTAACTAAATGTTACTATCGCCAACTCAAACATCCTATAAAATTTTACAAGAAAGTGTCAGGCCTTGAGTTACTCCGGAAAATCAGGCTATTAAGTAAGTTGCTAATATATCAGGTTGAGGGAGGATAGCCCGAAGGCAGAAGGTAAAAAAATAGTAGTATATGCTTCGGAGCCCAAACCAAACGAATTCAAAGTACGGAGTCTACGCTTACCTGCTAAACAGTTACAGTTCAGAGTTGAGGGCAATTAGTTGCCCTCGTTAAATAATTACAGTAATTCTTCAATAAAACTCAAACCATCATCGTCACGAAGAATTCTTGTTAAATACATTCGCATCTCGGAGGTTCCCCAATTTTCATAATATAAAAGCTGATTGTCATTCCCCATAAGGTTGCTTGAGGATAATGAACCGACCATATATTGGGTAAAAGAACTATTAAGCCGAAGATCGGTGCTTTTTCTCAAATCCAGTCGGTGGGTGTGCCCGCAGAAAACATCTTCTATTTTATGTTTACTTATAAAATCAGTCACATGGAAGGAATTCCGAAGCGGCTCGGTATCCATGGTAAGAATAGGATGGTGAATCAACATCATGGACTTATCATACTTCAGCCCTTCGATCTTTCTGGAGATACTCCTTAAAATCTCCTCTTCAACAAAACCTTCGTCTTCGTAAAGAATAGTAGAATCTATGCAGATAATCAGTACATTAACGCCATCAATGTTCAACAGTTTCAAATAATTAAGATCAGTGAAATAATTTTTTGTTTTGCTAATATTTCGCTGTAAATAAATGTCTTTCTTGATCGTCAGCTCTGGTCTTGATGGTGAAATAACCTCATCAAGATCGATATATTTCCTGTAATATTCATGCGACCGCATATTTCTTTTATCATGATTACCGACAGCAGAGATAACGTGTTCACAGGTAATACCCTTTAAAAACCGACCTGCTTCCTGAAATTCACATTCCAGCCCATCAGTGGTACTATCACCCGTATTAATAACCAGATCTGCCGGATAGGAGTTGATTTTGTTAAGCAATTTGTCGTCATTGCCTTCCCAATGTCGTGTCCCAAAATGTAAATCCGATATCTGTAAAATATTCACTTTAATTTCCCTCTATTCGGTGGTTATCATATTTGATCAGATCAATGGCGCCTACAAAAGTATACATATATCTTGGATGATTGGGGACGTTTTTTTTCACGAGATTCCCCTGGAGAGATAAGTGGAGTTCGCACGCTACTGACCCAGATTTGGATCAGAGTATCTGGCTGAGAAATAATCGAGTCCGCTCATGCTGAGGATTGTTGAAAAAATTATTAGGTTCATTTTCTTCAACGATAACCCCTTGATCCATAAAAACTACACGGTCGGCGACCGTCTGAGCAAAGGCCATCTCGTGGGTCACCACAATCATAGTCATTCCTGTGTCGGCCAATTCAATCATCACATCGAGAACCTCCTTAATCATCTCAGGATCGAGCGCTGAAGTCGGTTCGTCAAATAACATTATTTTGGGGTTCATACACAAAGAGCGAGCAATAGCTACGCGCTGCTGCTGTCCGCCTGAAAGCTGGCCGGGGAATTTATCGGCCTGTTCGGGGATATTAACCCGTTCAAGATACTTCATGGCAGTAGCCTGAGCATCGATTTCAGGTATTTTCCGAACCCATTTTGGACCCAGGGTGAGATTTTCTAGAATAGTCAGATGAGGGAATAGATTGAAGCTTTGAAATACCATGCCTACTTCAGTGCGAATATGGTCAATATTTTTAAGGTTTTTGTTTAGGGTTATATTATCAACAACGATACTGCCGCTTTGATGTTCCTCAAGATTGTTTATACAGCGGATAAGTGTTGATTTTCCAGATCCTGAAGGGCCGCAGACCACGATCCGTTCCCCTTTATGAATGGAAAGATTGATATCCTTTAACACGTGAAAATCGTCATACCATTTATTGACTTTGTTAAACTCAATGATAACTTCGGTGGAAGCAGCAGATGCAAGTTGTTCCCTGGTCTGATCTGTTTTCTGCGTTGTTGTGTCTATCATGTCTTCTACCCTGTTTTTTTCAAAGATCAGTTATTATGATTAGTTGATAGCTTTACTTCCAGATGGCGACTGTATTTTGACATAGCAAAGCAGATCAGAAAAAACAGAATCGCACCAAACACCAACGGCTCTTTGTGGAGTCCAAGCCAGGGCAGATCTTTGCCGACCGAGCGTAACATACCAAGAACGTCGAATAGTCCGATAATGGACACCAATGTAGTATCCTTCAGTAGCCCGATAAAGTTACCAACAATATTAGGAATCATATTCTTCAAAGCCTGAGGCATGACAATCAGGCCCATGGTCGCCCAATAGCCCAGACCGATGGTGTGAGCCCCTTCAAACTGGCCCTTAGGGATGGTCTGCAAGCCCCCGCGAACGATCTCAGCTATATAACAGGCATTGAATAGACAAACAGCTATTATCACCTGAACCAGTTTGTTGAGGACAAAACCTTCGGGCATGAACAGTGGAAACATCGTCGTAGCCATAAACAATACGGTAATCAGAGGTACTGAACGGAACAACTCGATAAACGAGGTGCTGAGTACCCGCACTAACGGCATCCTGGAACGCCGACCAAGGGCAAGAATAATTCCTCCCGGTAGTGCCGACGCAATGCCAATCCCTGCTATAACAAGGGTCAGAAACAAACCGCCCCATTTAGTCCAGGGAACTCTTGCAACATTCCAATTCATTTGCCAGGCAAAAACCAAGACAAAGCAGAGCGTGAGAGTCGCAAGAAATATAGTACGTCGACTTTTTTCCTGAGCATCTTTTTTGCCAAACAAACGGGGTAGAAATTCGGGGAGACTACCACCGGTAAATAAACCAACAATTGCATGTATGGTATTGGCAACCAGGCAAACGATTGCTGCAGTGAACATGACCTGCATAAAAATGCCTTTATCGCCACCTGAAAAAAGGTATCCTGCAAGGAAAGGATAGAGGAATACCGTGGTCAGACCAATCGTTATTTTTGCTCTGACCCTTGGTAACCAAAGCGGTGCCATCCAGACGAAAAGGAAAAATAAGCCAAGGTTAATCCGCCACAATTCTTCTCTCGGATAGCGGCCATAGAAGATACTGTCCAACCACGAGATGACACCTGCCCAGCAGGCACCATCCGCACTGATATTGAAACATTCACGCCGATTTTCCGCGACCCATACGGCATCGACAATCCCCCATGTCCATACTCCCTTTACCGTTATATAGATAATGTAGAGAGTAACAATGGTGAGCAAACTGTTAAACACAGAGCTGAACAGATGCTTTTTTATCCAGCCCAAAATCGATGTTTCAGATAAAGGTGGCGATACTGGAGAAGGATTTTCTTCTGTTTTTATAATAGCCATCCTCAGCGTTCCACCAGTTGAATTCGTTTATTGTAGATATTGAGAAGCCATGAAATAGTTAGACTAATAAACATATAAAAAGCCATTGTCATACCGACCAGTTCAACCGCATAACCGGCCTGATTTAGCGATGTCTGCATAAAAAGAGAGACTAGGTCAGGATATCCAATGGCGATGGCAAGCGATGAGTTTTTGACTGTGCTCATCCAATTGCTGATCATCGGGGGAACAATGGCTGGCATCGCTTGAGGTATAATGACAAGAGACATTACCCTTTTTTCCCTGAGACCAAGTGACCTGGCAGCATCATATTGTCCTTTTCCTATCGAAAGAATCCCTGCACGCACCATTTCGGCCATATGGGCGGCGTGATAAATAGACAGGGCAACAAAGAGAGTCACAAAAGAAGGGGGTAGATTTGCGCCACCAACAAAGTTGAACCCTGCAAGCTTAGGAATATCCCAGTCAAGTGGCATACCTGTTATAAAAAATACTGCTCCGGGCAGGAGAATAAGTAACAGAGCGGAAGGTATAACGGTTGGCACTATTTGCCCTGTCCGGCTCTGGCGATTTCGGGCCCAGCGTCTCAAAAAAACAATTGCGATTACCGCGATTATAAGAGCGAGCCCGGTCATCCATAGTTGATCACCAGGTACTGGCCATACTGTGTAAAGACCCCGATTGTTGAGAAGTAAAAGCTCTGCACCACCGGAGAGGTCAATGCTTTTCTTGACCTTGGGTAACAGGGAAAAAACACCGATATACCAAAAAATAACTTGTAGCAATAGTGGAGTGTTTCGAAAAATTTCCACATATGCCAGAGCGACCTTAGACACCAGCCAATTATTAGAAAGTCTCAAGACACCAATAAAAAAGCCAAGCACAGTACTGGCAATAATTGCCAGAGCGGAAACATATAATGTGTTAAGAGCTCCTATGATAAAAATACGACCATAGGTCCCGACCCCGGGTTCATTGGGGATAAGTTTAAAGTAACTGTCGAATCCGGCACCAACATTAAGGAAACCGAAACCCGTGTTCATTCCGCGGCTTTCAAGGTTTTGGGCTGTGTTGCTAACAAGGTACCATGCGACCCAACCAACAACTGCTGCGGTTAGAAGTTGGTATACAACCGAGCGGACTCGTTGGTCATAGAAAAAACCAAACGATTCTTTTGGTTCGATACGAACGAAATCCTTTTTATTATCACTGACCGCCACAATTTTTACCCTCTGCAATGCTATCTTTTACTACACAAATCACTGGTGCCAAACCAACCTGTACATTGTTCTGACACCAGTTGCTAACAATAACGGTTGAAACTGTTGCTGTTAGTGTTAACGCATAGGCGGAGAATACATCAAGCCACCTTTGTTCCAAAGAGCATTAAGAGTTCCTTCCCGCTTGATGCCAAGGGCCCCTTTGCCGTTACCTACATATTTTTCGTAGTTTTCTCCGTAATTACCAACTTGTTTTATGATATTGTAGGCCCAATCTTTGGAAAGCCCTAATCCTTCATGAATGTTCCCCTCAACACCAAGCATGCGGCGAATAGCCACATTTTTTGAATTGGCACGCAAATCATCGACATTAGCGCTGGTTACACCCAGTTCTTCTGCGTTGATCATGGCAAACAGTGACCATCTGACAATGTCAGCCCATTGGTTGTCACCATGTCTCACTGCAGGTCCTAAAGGTTCTTTGGAGATGGTTTCAGGTAGAATCAAATGATCAGAGGGAACTTCAAATGCAGCAATATTTGCGGCCATTGAAGATTTGTCACCCGTTACCGCATCACATCCCCCCTTAAGGTATGTGTCGTCACGAACATTCCAGTCCTCAAAGGTGACAACGTCGATATCGAGATCATTCATTCGACTGTAATCCGTCAGATTCAGTTCATTGGTCGTACCAGACGTTACACAAACCTTTGCACCTTTCAGTTGGAGCGCGCTGGTGATGCCAGTCTCCTTGAGAACGGTAAACCCCTGACCATCATAAAAATTAGGTGTTAGAAAATCCAAACCAAGTTGGGTATCACGTGATATTGTCCAGGTTGCCGTGCGGCATAAAAGATCAGATTCTCCATTGGCCAGAGCGGTAAAACGTGCCTGGCTACTGACAGACTGGACCTCCATTTTCTTTTTGTCGCCAAAAATGGCTGCCGCTACAGCCTGACATACTGCGACATCAAGACCATACCAGTTGCCGTCGGCATCGAGATTATAATAACCACCTGAAGGCGTACCAACCTGGCAGCGTAAATTACCACGTTTTTTGACAGTATCAAGAGTACTATCTGTTGAAGCGACTACAGGAGATGCCATCATGGCAAACGCTATAGCTGATGTGAGTAATGTTGAGATTTTCATTGAGTGTCTTTCTCCATTCAAAATTTTTAGCTTAAATGCTAAATAATCGTTTTACAGATCAACGATTGCGATAGAGAAAAACAAGAAGTTTTTCTCTAAATTTTTCATTCTAAGTCACGTTGAGTGACGGTCTTTACAGTATGAAAAAGGATATCAGGGGCCTTATTACCTTTATTAGGGGGGGGAAGAAATTGGGGAGTTCTCTTCAAATACCATTATACGTACAGCGAACATGCTCGAGCATGAGTCTAGCAGCTTCTTCGGGGTTTCTATCCTTAATTGCGGCAAAAATACTCAGATGCTGCAAGGGGGAATCCATAAATTTTTCCCCTTTTACTTTAAGTTTAAATCTATAGTGATTGAGAAAAACATAGGAATTAGATCGCCAGAAGATGTATTCACAAAATTGCTGCAGATACCTATTTTTTGAAATTGTTGCGACATAGGTATGAAAGTTTTGATTAATTGAGGAATAGGTGACAAGGTTGCCTGATTTCCTGATATCTGCCTCTTTTTCAATAATCAGTCCAAGTTCTTTGATCTCTTCATCCGTTGCATGCATTGCGGCAGATCTCGCTGTCTGAGACTCAATATTTTCACGGGCAAAAAAGACATGCTCCGCATCTTCAGGGGTGGGCAGAGGAATAAAGCACCCTTTTTTCTTTTTCTTGTCTAAAAATCCTTTTGCGACAAGCTGTCCTAGGGCGTGGTGGACGGGGGTCCTGCTGTTCAGATTTAAAAGAGCTGTCAGTTCGGTTTCCAGCAAAAATTCACCTGGTAGGAAATGATTACTCACAATCAATTTCATGATTGCATTGTAGGCAATTTCTTCCAGATTTTCTTTTTTCATAAATTCTTGTCCTTTTACGTATCGCATGGTAATGAACGCACCAATGCGTACATTAACGAGTTCATTGTTGCGAGTCAAGAATAAATTTGTCAGTGTGCGTAGATGGAATATCAGAAAGAGGTGGGAAAAAGTTTTATGGTTTTACGATTCTATTGCAGATGAGGTTAAAAAATCTTTGATTTGATAATAAAGCAGGCCACCATTATTGACGGGACAGGAACCCCCGGATGGAGTGGAGATGTGGCCATAAAAAATGGAAAATTCATTTCTATTGAACCATCTATTGGGGCGGCAAATGCTACGGAAATAATCCAGGGCGACGGCTTAGTTCTGGCCCCTGGATTTATCGATATTCACTGCCATTCCGATGATTTTTGGGTGGAAGATTCACTTTCAGAGATCAAATTACAACAGGGGGTGACGCGAGAGCTCTTTGGAAACTGCGGTGTATCTCTTGCTCCTATAGAGTCACTAGCAATGCGGACGGATTTCCAGTCTGCATTGAATACAATAGAAAAGCACTTCAATCCCAAGGGGAAATTTTCGTTTTCTGATTACAGGGCGCTGCTTGAAGGCAAAGGACTCTACAATAACGTAATGGGACTAGTTGGTCATGGGACTATTCGATTTGCCGTTATGGGGTTTTCCGATAAAACCCCAAGTCAAAGCCAGATGGAAGAAATGAAAACTCTTCTGGGTGAAGCCATGGATCAAGGTGCTGTAGGAATGTCTACAGGACTTATTTACGCTCCTGGAATTTTTGCAAAAACACCAGAATTGATACAACTTGCCCATGTTGTTGCCCAAAAAGGAGGCTTTTATGCTTCCCACATACGCAATGAAGCAGAAGATGTGCTTACTGCTATTGATGAAGCCATCACTATTGGAGAACAGACAGGAATCCCCCTCCAAATCTCACACCTTAAAATAACCGGTAATAAAAACTGGAGACTTGTTGATCAAGTTATTGAGAAATTACACAGCGCCAGAAAGAAGGGTATCGATCTGACCTGCGACGTATATCCCTATTTTTCTTCCAGAACATCGTTGACGGCTCTGATACCTCCCTGGGCGATTGAAGGTGGGGTTGAACATCTGATTCCTCGTTTGCAAAATAGTATCCTTAGAAAAAAGATACTCCACGATATTCAATACGGAATACCCAACTGGGAGAATATGTACCATAATGCAGGCTGGGAAAAAATTACCATTTCTGTATTCAATTCTAAGAAAGGAGAAAACATTGAAGGAAGAACAGTTGCAGAAATAGCAAAGCAAAGAAAAACAGATCCTTTTGAATTGGTACTTAATCTTATTGAACAGGAGGGAGACGCAGTAAAAATTATATCCGAAACTATGAATGAGGATACTGTGGCAGCCTTTCTCAAATTGCCCTTTACCATGGTGGGTTCGGACAGTAGTTTTTCACAGGGGAGTCCCCATCCCAGGCTCTACGGGACTTTTCCACGGGTGATTCGGCGTTTTGTTAGAGAAAGAAAGGTATTACTACTGGAAGAAGCCATTTATAAGATGACAGGCTTGCCTGCGCGTCGTCTTAAATTAAAAAAGGCAGGTCTTATTAAAAAAGGATTCCAGGCAGATGCCGTGTTGTTTAATCCTGACACCATCAGTGACATGGCGACATACGATGATCCTTGTAGATTTCCCTCGGGAATCTCAAAAGTTATCGTCAATGGCAAGATTGTGATAAGCGACAATATCCATACAGAGGTCAGAGCAGGTACATTTGATTTTTTGAACCAATAACCGACTAATATCCAGCTGGTACCGCACGGACGGAGGGGTCAAATCTTTATCCTTGACACAACCATCTCCCTTGATGTCATCAGAACATAGCAAGACCACTACGCATTCAATACCCAAGAACCGTTTACCATGTTACCAATAGGGGAAAGGAGCGAAAATTTATTTCACAAGCGATAACGATCGTTATCAGTATCTGAACATTCTCCAAACCGGGCAAAAACCCTACACTATTATTCTTCATGGTTTTGTCCTTATGGACAACCACTTTCACCTGCTGCTAGAAACTCCACGCGTAATCTCGCCGAGTTTATGCGCTATCTAAAAACAACCTACATCTCTTATTTTAACCGAGCTTAGCAGCGTACGTTCCCAGCAATCTTCATGGCTGAAGTGAAGTCAGCGCCAGGGAGAATCAAAACAAACTCTTCTCCACCATATGGCGCGACTAACTATATGGCGCGACTAACTATTTGAGCGCCTTACACACAACTTACGTATAGCGGCGATGGCTTTCAATCGATTAAATTTTACAAATTCTTGGGAAAAGCAAATCATTAGTCGGTTACGTTTAGGCTGTTGCACCAATAACCAGCTGTTCAAACAGTTGCGCAATAGCCTCCGCACCAGGGTCATTATGCCCTAAAAGCTGTTCAGCAGAAAGATAACTGGCTCGTCCCGCACGGGCACGAGTTATATTGGCTGTGCTATCCGCTCCTTTACGAGCTGCTGTGGCCGCCGAGGCCAGCCCCGAATGCAGGTTGTCGAGCGCAGGCAAAAGCGCATCAATCATAGTGCGATCCCCTGGATTGGCTCCACCAATTTCACGCACCCTATCGAGCCCTGACTTAAGCGCACCTATCATATTGCTGCCTCTAGCAGATGCATCACCAGTTGCCGCAAAGAAAATCGCTAATAAAACCCCAACTGAACCACCCATGGTCTGGCTTAGTTCCAGCCCAATAGCTCGGTACAGCTGAGTGAGATCTGCAAGGGGCAGGCGATCAAGTGACTTTTTGAGTGCTCGGGCTGCCTCCGCAAGAGTTGAACCAGTATCACCATCTCCTGATTTGGCGTCAAGCGCATTTAATTGAGTCTCCAGCGTGATCAGAATATCGCAACACCTCGTTAAAAATAAGGCGTGATCATCGTGTAAGGAAGGCATTGGGCGAATCGGACTAAGACCATCGGGCAACGGTGTAATACGCACAGAGCCCACCGGGTGAACCCCTGGCCAGGCTGCTGGCCCAACTGGCGCTGCCAGAGCAGCCATGTATAATTCTGTAACCGGAAGCAACGAGACCGAGAACCCGTGCATATCGAGTGAAGTCATCATCGATGCCGGCCCGACCATCCACTGTAGCCGATCCTTGAGTACCGATTGAGTCAGCTCACGCGCCAGTACCGACAATTCAAGAGCAGTGGTTGCCCCCAGATTATTGAGTAGAGCCACATACTGTCCATTGCCAGTATATGGACTTAGACGCTCCACTACCTGTTCGATTGCCTCTTTAGCGTTGCTGAACGCAACCTGCTCCACTCCTGCCTCACCGTGAATTCCTAGGCCAAGCTCTGCCATACCCGGTTTGATCCTGTCTTCCTTTGGCGAACCAGGCACAGTGCAGGTATCTAGCGACATACCAATAGAGACCACCCCATCAATGACTTCGCGAGCCGCCTCTGCCACGGTTTCCAGGGACTCACCCTGCGCGGCCAGCGCACCGGCAATTTTATGGACAAACAGTGTTCCGGCAACGCCACGCGCCTGCGGGAGATCAGGTAATGCGATATCATCATCCACAATTACCATCTCAATCGTAAGGCCAAAGGCCCGTGCGCGTTCGGCAGCAAGGCCAAAATTCAGACGATCTCCCGTATAGTTTTTCACGATCAACAAGCAGCCCGCTGGACCTGTCACAGCCATTATGCCTGCAAGCACAGCATCCACAGAGGGTGAAGCAAATACACCGCCAGAAACTGCCGCCGTAAGCATTCCTTCGCCAATAAATCCCACATGCGCAGGTTCATGCCCTGCCCCTCCACCCGAAACCAATGCCACTTTAGACTTATCCCAATCGGTACGATACACGACACGAATATGGGGGTACCCATCAAGCCGTGTCAGCTTTCCGTCTGAGATTGCCAATACGCCATCGATAGCTTCGTTAACCAGATTTTCACGACTGTTCATGAATTGTGACATGGGTGGCTCCTTATGAAATTCGGATGCCTTTGGCATCAAAATAAAATTGGTTTTTAGGAGAAATATGAAGGGTATCGCCTTGATTGACAGGGTTATGTGGGTCCATCACAGCAACCAAATCATATCCGGCCAATGATATCTGCAGGCGAGTATGGTCACCCAGATGCTCGACCCGGTTGACATGGCCTTCAATACCACTGCCCAGCATAATATGTTCGGGACGCAGGCCGATGGTCTTGGCGCCTTTAGGTGCGCTGCCAAACAGATCAGCTGGTAATATATTTATACGAGGCGAGCCAAGTCGTTCAGCAACATATTGGCTGTTTGGATTAGCATAAATTTCACGCGGAGAACCGAGTTGTACGAGTTTACCCTCTTGCAGCACTCCAATATGGGTCGCCATGCTCATCGCTTCGATCTGGTCATGGGTGACGTAAAGCAGCGTTGCACCAAGGTTTTTATGAATACGCTTCAACTCTACCCGTAATTCAGAACGCAGCTTCGCATCGAGGGAGGACAGAGGCTCGTCCATGAGATAGATATTTGGGTCTCGCACCAAAGCGCGACCGATGGCTACCCGCTGCATTTCGCCACCTGAAAGCTCAGTCGCCTTATTGTCGAGCTTGTGTTCGATATGCAACACTTCCGCTATTTCTTTGATCTTACGATCAATCTCTGCTTGTGGAGTTTTCAATAATGGAGAGCGCAAGGGAAACGTTAGATTATCGCGCACGCTCAGATGCGGATAGAGGGAATATTGTTGAAAAACCATAGTCACATCACGATGCGCCGGACTCACGTCAAGCACAGATTCGCCATTAATGCGCACGTCTCCCTGGTCGGGTTTTTCCAGCCCAGCTATCAGCCGAAGAGTAGTGGTTTTACCAGCACCCGTTGGCCCGAGAAGCACAAAAAAGGCTCCGTCAGGAATCGTCATCGTGACATTATCTACACCGATCGTATCTCCAAAGGATTTTGACAGATTTTCAAGACTAACTTCAGCCATTTTCAAGTACCCCCTCATTCAACTCTGATAAAATGGCCTTTTCACTCTGTTCTTCAAACAGGGTAATACGACTGGAGCTAAACTCTAGCCCCACAGTTTCACCTGCATTTACAGATTGCTCCGAACTGATCCGAGCTTTAATCTGACCATTTGCGGTGTTGAGTGTAATAATCTGATTGGTACCCAAATATTCAGTTGCCAGCACTTCAGCTCGATAAGCACTATTCTCACTCAAGAGGATGTGTTCCGGTCGAATCCCCAGTACAAGGTCACCTTCATAAGCCTCCAATTGCCGTGGTACCTGAACAGTATGATCGCCAAGCAAGACACTGGTGTCATTTGGCGTTACCTTACCGGCAAAACGTAGAAAGTTCATCGACGGGGAACCAATAAAATCGGCGACAAACATGGTGGCCGGCTTGTCATAAATGATCTGTGGAGCACCAAATTGCTCGATCACCCCGTGGTTCATCACTACTATTTTATCGCCCATCTGCATTGCTTCCAACTGATCATGGGTTACATAAACGGTGGTGGCGTTCATACGGTCATGAAGTGCGCGGAGCTCTTGAGCCATACGCTCACGAAATTCAACATCAAGCGCACCAAGCGGTTCATCCATCAAGAACGCCTTGGGGTCACGCACAATCGCCCGCCCCAGTGCTACCCGTTGCCGGTCACCACCTGAAAGCCCACCCACTGGGCGATTCAAGATATCCTCGATCCCCAGGATTTTACTGACTTCAGCCAGTTTTTCCTTGATTTTCGCACGAGGCATTCCTTCACTTTTCAGAGGATAAATGATGTTATTGCGTACATTCAGATGTGGATATAGAGCAAACATCTGAAATACAAAAGCAATGTCACGTTCGGCAGCTGGTTTGCCTGAGACGTCTACTCCATCAATATAGATTTGTCCGGAGGTGGGCATTTCCAAACCAGCTATCATCCGCATCGTGGTAGTTTTTCCACATCCCGACGGGCCCAGCAGCATAAAAAATTCGCCGTCATTTACCTTGAAAGACGATGACTGCACAGCAGTGAAATCGCCATAATCTTTTTGCAGGTTTTCGATTATTATTTCAGCCATGACTCACTCCGGGAAATGGCTGACAACGATGAACATCACCGTGCCAACCAGTGTAACAATAAAGGAATAGGTGTAGGCCAAGAGGAAAAACGGCTGCATCAGCATCACCACACCAAGTGCGATTAGGATAGTTGCAAGCATTTCCCATGGACCGCGGCGCAAACGCATAAGCCCTGAAAAGAAGGTCATCATTTGCGCACCGCCCCGAATGTAATCCCGCGCAGCAAGTGTTTGCGCAACAGAATGGTGAAAATCGTAATTGGCAGCAGAAAGATGGTAGTACCAGCAGCTACTGCCGGCCAATCTAATCCACCAAATCCAATGATTGTAGGAATAAAGGGTGGAGCAGTCTGGGCATTACCACTAGTCAGCAACACCGCAAAGGCATACTCGTTCCAAGCAAAAATCAGACAGAAAATTGCGGTCGAAGCAATGCCGGTTGCTGCCTGTGGAAGCACCACCTTACAAAATGCCTGAAAGCGTGTATAACCATCAATCAATGCCGCCTCCTCATATTCAAATGGAATTTCATCGATGAATCCCTTGAGCAACCATACAGCAAGACTCAAGTTGACTCCGGTATAAAGCAGAATCATCCCAAGTTTGGTATCGGACAGCCCCAATTCACGGAACATCAAGAAAATCGGAATTGCGGCCGCAATTGGCGGCATCATCCTAGTGGACAGGATGAAAAACATCAGGTCCTCTTTGATTGGCACACGAAAGCGCGAAAAAGCATACGCTGCAAGTGTCCCGAGAGACACTGAAAGGAACGTTGAGCCAAAGCCGATAATCACCGAGTTCAGAAACCGCTGGCCAAATCGCGACGGCCCGACAATCACCATTTGATGACTGCGTACTACTTCGTCATACCATGTGTCAGGCGGTGGCGTGGTAGCGACCTGCTCCGGTGTCAATCGAGTTTGGGAAGTGAAGAGATTCACGTATCCTTCCAAACTAGGTGTAAATATAACTTTGGGTGGGTAGGCTATCGCATCTGAGGAGGATTTGAAGCCAGTCATTACGATCCATATCAATGGCATAAGTGTTATCAGCGCATATAAAGATACTAATATGCCAGCAGTCCACTTTTGGCGGCTGGACGGGGTGGTCACGGAAAAATTACTCATCTTTCTTTCACCTTATTCAATGCCTTGACATAGATCGAAGCCAGGCCAAACACGGTCACAAATAAAATTACCGCATAGGCCGAGGCATAACCTGTTCGCCATTTTTCAAACGCTTCACGCTTAAGATTAATGGATGTCAACTCAGTGATGGAGCCGGGGCCGCCACCAGTCAGTTGCACCACTAAATCAAACATTTTGAAATTTTCAATGCCTCGAAACAGTACCGCCAACATCAGAAATGGCAATACCATCGGAATGGTGACTGTCCAGAATTGCCGCCATTTACTGGCACGGTCCACCGAAGCAGCCTCATACAGATAATCTGGGATCGAGCGCAACCCAGCAAGGCAGATAAGCATAACAAACGGTGTCCACATCCAGGTATCAACAATGATAATCGCCCAAGGAGCCAGAGTCACATCACCAATCATGCTGAAACTTGACGGATCCCCACCTGTAAAAAAAGTTACAACATAATTAAACAGACCGGTTTGTGGTTGATACAGAAATTTCCAAAAATTGCCAACAACAGCCGGCGACAGCATCATTGGCAGAACAATGACCGTGGTCCAGACATCATTTCCTTTGAACTTTCGGTTGATAAGCCAAGCTAGGGAAAAACCGATAAGCACCTGAAAAAACAATGTGCCAATCAAAAAATGTGCAGTGGCCTGCATAGTTTGCCAGATATCCGAATCTGACAGAATACGCTCATAGTTGCGTAGTCCGATAAATTTGACTTCACGACCAATCCGATTGGCACGATAATTTGTAAAACTAAGGTAAATCGTCCAGATCAATGGGAAAATATTGATCGCGAGCAGCAGAAAAATAGTCGGTGATACAAACAGCCAGGCAATGCCACGATCGGAGATCCCACCAATACGTTTGGCAAGAGGCTTCGGTGTGGCTTTCGCTGCACGCTCCATTGGTGAAAAAGACATCACTTATCCTTTCAGACTTTAGTCGGAGAAAATAGCAGAATAGCCAGCCCCTACTTATACAGGGACTGGCTCAGAAAAACGGTCTAGAGTTTACCTTCATCCTCAAATGTTTCTATCCAGTCCTCGAGTAAGCCGTCAAGGGCTTCCTGGGCTGTACCCTGGCCTGCAATTACGTACTTATGCATGCGATCCTGCATTGCCAGCATCAAGTCGGCATAGGCAGGCTCGGCCCAAAAGTCTTTTACAATTGCCATCGAATTGAGAAAAGCCTGGTTGTAAGGCTGTTTGGTTGGGAAAGCGGGATCTTCTACTACAGCGCGCAGCGCTGAAGCCCCGCCCATCGCTGTCCAGCTTTTTTGGATTTCCGGTTGGGCAAACCACTTGACATAAGCAAGGGCTGCAGCCATATGCTCAGTATTAGCGACCACTGAGAGTCCCTGTCCACCAAGTTGGGCAAATTGGCCATCCGGGCCCGGAGGATTGGCAAAATAGCCGGTGCGATCGCCGCCGACATTTGGATCCGCGTTCATGCCAGGCCATACAAAGGCAAAATTCATCTGCATGGCGACCTGTCCGGATTTGTAGGCGTCGATATCTTCAGACATATACCAGTCAGACGAACCGGGAGGTGTGCCAGTGTCATAAAGATCTTTATAAAATTCAAGCCCCTTTACAGCGTTTGCTGAATTGACAAAACCAGTCATGTCATAGGGTTTTTTCGGGTTCTCGTATTCAAATCCGTAGTTATAAAGCGCATTAGTAACACCCATGGTGATACCTTCCGAACCTCGTTCGGTATAGATCGCTGCCCCATATACTGTTTTGCCATCAATCTTGCGTTTCTGAAAGAACTGTGCGATGTCTTTCAGCTGCTCCAAACTAGCCGGTACGCCCAGATCATATCCATGTTTGGCCTTAAATTCCTTTTGCAATTCTGGTCGACTGAACCAGTCTTTGCGATAGGTCCAACCCACCACGTCAGCATAAGCCGGCAACGCCCAGTAATTCGGTGTATTCTTAGGCCATTCGGCATATCCCACAACGGTTGCGGGAATGAAGTCAGCCATGTCGATTCCTTCTTTTTCAAAGAAATCGTTAAGCTTAAGGTACTGACCATTTTCTGCCGCCCCGCCAACCCATTGGCTATCGCCAATCAACAAATCGCATAATTTACCACCAGAGTTCAGCTCATTCAGCATCCGAGCTGCGAAGTTTGGCCAAGGCACAAATTCAAAGGTCATCTTGTTGCCACTTTTAGCTTCGTAATCTTTACTCAATTCGACTAACGCATTAGCCGGATCCCAGGAAGCCCAGCAAAGGGTTAGGTCTTCTGCCATCGCAGCCGAGCTAGAGACACTTGTCAGCGCAATGGCTGTCAACGCAATAAACTTCTTCAGTTTCATATTAACTCCATCTGGTGAAATTATCTGAACCACCGAATCACAAAGAAACGGTTTAGGATATTAACCAGACCTTACATGAGGTGCGTACCTCATGTAAAGGTTTTAAAAAAAATCTCCACATGGTTACCACGATAATTGAATCGATTTCTGCTTTGTCTACGGCAATATAATTAGTTGAAACAGTATGTTCTCAGCAATTTCCAATCAGCAAATAACGGTCAGTGAATATTTTCCCGCGTTACAATTTCGATGCGAATTTTTTCCTGAGACGGATCAAACTTCATGTCATCGCACTTAGAACGAAGAACACGTAAGGCACTGCGCACCAAATGGCCAACATTTTGGGTAATCACAGCATCAATTTCTCCGTTGAGCAGCGATTCCTTTGTATGCAAAGTTAATTCATGAGCAATTGTTACAGCACTTGAAAAAAGACCTTCCTCACGCAGAGCTTTAAGGAGAGCGGTGTTGGCAGACACAAGTAAATACACCCCGGAAATATTACGATGTACACGTACGGATTGGGCGATGACCTCTCCTACTCTCACCGGATCTCGATGAGTTTCCAGAGTCGGCAGCACTTCTACACCCGGGAATTGCTCGCGCATGACTGCATCGAAACCGAACCTGCGTTCCAGACTGTCGCGGGCCAGCATCGAGTGGGAAATCGTTAATATTTTTGCTTTGTCGCGACATAAAAAGCGGCCCATCAACATTGCCGCCGTACGCCCGGCAGCAACGTTGTCAATACCGACAAAGTGGTCCTGCGCAACATGCGGTTGTCCAGAAACAAATGCCACCACTGCAATATTCCGATCACGCAGTCGAACCATCGCATCGCGAACCTGTGGCGTTTCCTGTGCCATAACAGCTACCCCATCAATATCTTCCGGGGCAAATCGGTCCATCATCCTCGCTGTCTCGTGAGGATCATTAATCGGTATCGAGCGGACTACAACTTGGGTTCGATCAGCAATCTGGGTCGCTTTCACTTTATGTAGGCTATCACGTATGCTTGAGACAAATGGCCCCGGGCTATCCGGTAATAAAAAAACGAATCGATATACTTTGCGCCGTGCCAGATTGGCAGCCGAGATATCACGGACATATCCAATCTTCTTGATTGCTTGCTGCACCTTGTCGTAGGTTGCTTTCCGTACCCCAGGACGGTTGTTCAGCACACGGTCCACGGTCGCAAGACTGACGCCCGCGGCCTTGGCAATATCGCGAACTGTTGGTATCATTTGAACTCCAAGTTATTTTTTATTGCAAGTTTACGTTAGTTTTTGAGGAACGTTACTCAAAATTTCAGATCACCACAAACAACTTATGTTCATGGTGTGACCTGTCTATGAATTTGTGCATGAACGGGAGAGCTTATCTTACGTATGATGGGATTGCAAATGCCATATAATATATTACACCAAAATATCGGCATAAAGGGTGTCTATATAATTAAGAAGAGACCTTCAGAACAGGTTCAGAGAGACTTTCAACTTTCATTCCAATCAAGTATAGCACGAACTTCATTGGGGAAAGCGTTTTGTTTTACGAGTTAGGATTACTCAGACCAGCAAGCAAAGAAGCAGACTCAGAGTAATAATCAGTAAAAATACCATCCACCCCCATAAGCGCTAGCGCCTGTAATTCATCCGGGTTATTTACAGTATAGACTAGCGCAGCTAGCCCTCTGCTATGAGCTTTATCGATAAACTCTTGCGTAACTGTGCGATACCAGAGGTTAACAGATGTAGCATTCATCTTGCAAGCCGTGTCTAGTAGTTCGTCGTTATAATACCCACCGGACAAGCATGTTGCTATTTCATCAGCAAAAATCTTGCGTAGTTGTGGATCTGGACATTCTTTGTTAAGCAGCGCTAGATTTTCCGCGGAAGTGGCAAAGCGAGGGATCATGTACTGTTCAGAGCCAAAGGCGAAAATCTGCTCAAAATAGGATTTTGCTATAATTCCTCCTTTTTTAAGGAGCACTGTACGTCGTATGGCGCCGTCGAGCAGGGCTATTTTAAGTGTCGGGATAATCTTACGGATATTCACAAGTTCCTGCCAATTATAAGAACTCACAAGTACGTTGGAAGGGAGCAACTTCTCATCTGCAACGAATTGTTCAACCATTTCACCTACTGGTTTACCAGTACCGTCTCCTTTAAGTTCCAAGTACATGAATGGGCGAATCTGCGGATCAAGTGAGGCAAAAAATTCGAGCACTTCGGCTAAAAATGGAATGCGGTCCTTTCCCCTGGCAGGATCTCCTGCGTAGAGGGTTTTAAGCAGAATGGAATCGGTACTGGAAACCTTACCTTTACCGTTTGAGACCTCTTCAAGGTCAAGGTTGTGGACCACTACTAGCTGGCCATCTCCACATAACTGCACATCAAATTCAATACCAGGTACTCCCTCCTGAGTCACTTTTTCAAAGGCGCGAATGGTATTCTGGTTATAACCGGGATAGGCACATCCCCGGTGTCCTATAAGAATCACGAGGCATCCTTTTTTATAAGAGGTTAGGAAGAAACATTACCACTATAGGTATATAGGTTACGACCACGAGTACCAGAAGTAAAGCAAGGATAAATGGCCATATTTCCATGACAAACTCGCCAACAGTCACCCCTGTTATGGCACAGGTGGTGAACATCATCGAGCCAAAGGGCGGTGTTACGCCTCCGATCATAATATTAACGATCATTATCACGCCGAAGTGGACCAGATCAATATTCATCGTTGTGACAAGTGGTACAAGAAGAGGTGCGACAATAATCAACAGGGCTCCGCCTTCGAGGAACATGCCAAGTACAAGAAGCAGGATATTGATCACAATCAGGATAATCCACGGAGAATCTGAAATAGCCAGTATACTTTTTGTAAGCTGATGTGGGATGCGTTCCCAGCTCATATATTGGCCAAAAACGGATGCCGCAATAATAATCAACATGACTGAGCTTGTGGAGAGGATGGTGTTTTTAAGGATAATGGGGGCATGTTCCCATTTCAATTCCTTATAGAGAAAGACACCAATAACAATACAGAACAGCACGGCCATCGCGCCTGCTTCAGTGGGAGTAAAGATACCAAAGCGGATACCGAAGATAATGCCAAAGGGGAGAAGCAGGCCCCAGATTGACTGCTTGAACTGCTTGAAGATCTCACTTCCAGAAGCCATCTTTTCCCGTGACGGTTTGTAATCTCTTTTCTTGGCGATGAAATTGACAGTCAACATCAATCCAAGACACATGAGAAGTCCTGGGGTATATCCGGCGATAAACATCTTCGCCACCGATACCTGGGCAATGAGTGCATAGATAATAAGGTTGATTCCAGGGGGAATTACCGGTGCAATAGCAGAAGATGCCGCAGTGATAGCTGTTGAAAAGGGGGCGCTGTAACCACGTTGAGTCATCTGGGGAACCATAATCTTTGACTGCATGGCTGCATCAGCATTGGCAGATCCGGATATACCACCCATAAGGGTCGAGAGTAGTACATTGACCTGGGCCAGACCACCCCGTAAGTGGCCTGTAAGTACCTCGGCCATTTTCATAAGATTTGAACTGATACCAGAGTAGTTCATGATCTCACCCGCCATAATAAAAAATGGTACGGCAAGGAGGGGAAAAGAAGAGGCCGAGGTGATAAATTTCTGTAAAATCAGATCCGGTGGCGTGCCCGCATCGCCAAAGGTAAAGTAGGCAAGCCCTGCAGCCAAAAGAGCAAAAGCAATCGGAATACTGGTGAAATAAAGCCCCATTACGACGATGACAGGAAATGTTGACATAACTTTATTTTAAGTGAGTTGTAATGCCTTTTGGCGAAGTGAGGACAAGACAAACTTCTGTACTTCGTCCTATACTTTCCGGTAATTATCCCACATTTGTCGTCAGTTTATAACAAATATGAGCTAGTCGTCTTGTGATCCAAACAATATATGAAGGTCTCGGTAGAGAAATCCCAGGGCATATATAACCATCAGGGTAAAACCAACAGTCAATGCCAGGTTGACATAAAAAGCAGGGATATCTAAGACCGGTGTTCGTTTGAGTTTATTTGCGCTCATAAAAAAGATGCTGAGATAAACGATATAGCCGTTGATAACAAGCATCATTACATCGATGAGCACTGCAATAAATGAACGCCATCTTGCAGGGCCGAATTTTGAAACAAGATCAATACCAATGTGCATTTTATGACGGTAGGCAGCAGCAGAACCAATAAAAACACTCCAGATAAAGGAGGTTGTGGCCACTTCTTCAGCCCAGAAAATGCCACCGTGGAAAAGGTATCTGAGAGCGACATTGACGATAACAACCAAGACCGTGATACAGAGAAAAAAACCACTGAGGATCAGGTCGAAATTGTAAAGAAGTTGTTTAGGTGTAGTAGTCGGCATTGCTCTCAAAATTGGTGCAATAAAAATAGAGTTTTCGAAGCTCTTTGAGCCCGAACATTTGTTTATGAAATGTTCGGGCAGGTCAGTTTATCTCATGGAGTCAAGCTCTGAGAAGAGTGCCTTGAAAACGCCAGGAGTCATACCATCCTGTTCTTCGTAGAGTGGTGCAAGAGCACTACGGAATGCATCGCCGTCCACTTCATTGAACTTCACGCCGAAGGACTCGAGTTCTTTTACAACACCACCATGCTGAGACTTGAGCAGTTCAACCATGTGATTTGCTCCCTTGCTGAACTCATCCTGGATGATTGCCTGGTAGTTCGCAGGAATCTCGTTCCAAACCTTGATGGAAATATAAACACCACAGGTTCCGAGGATATGATGTGTTTTGGCAACGTGTTTGGCAGGGCCTTCATATACCTTGGTTCCGATATTGGTGAACTCAGATCCTTCAAGTCCATCCACGACACCTTGCTGCACGGCGGACATAGTCTCGCCCCATGGCAGAGGAGTTGCTGAAGCACCCATTGCAGTGAGGGTGTCGATATAGGATTTTGAGCCTGGAGTTCTGATCTTCATACCTTTTAAGTCGGCAGGGGTCTTGATGACCTTCTGGGTGATCAGATTTCTGAATCCGTAGATATAGTCAAGAGCGAGAATCTTGATTCCCTGTGCTTCAGCCTTGGCCACCATATCCGCTACCAGCTGAGTTTTGGTGATCTTTACGTACTCATCAAAACTACGGTAAAGCATCGGTGCGTAGAGAGCCTTGAAATCTGGAACGTAGTCACCGATAAAGGAAGGATCTTCGACTGAGATGAAATTTGCGCCGCGAACGACCTGCTCAACACCTTCTTTGTAGGCGGGCAGCTGTGCCTGAGGGAAAGTCTGGATGTTGATTGCTCCACCAGTTTTCTCCAGGATTGCTTCTGAAACCAGATCCATGGACTTGGTGAGTTGCTCTGCAGGGCTGAAAACGTGGCTCAGTTTCAAAGTTAACTTATAGTCATCGGCTGCCATACTCTGGGTGCCCACAGACAGGATAATGCCTGCACAAAGGACAGAAAGAGATTTTTTGATGTTCATAATGCTCTCCTTAATATGTTTTTTGTCTTTATATTATGGTTGCTGCAGCAATTGCAACAGCCGTAAAAATTATTTAAATACTGGGTGCGTTACCAACTAGCACCGTGGCGGTTGATTTCCGAATAAGCAGTATTGACTCCAGAGTTGACTCCAAGGCGAACTAAAAACAGCACTGCCAGATGTTTTAGTGGCCTTCATGTACCTCGATTTCCGGCAGAATAGATGGTACAAACACAAGCCATCCATATTCCCCCATAACTCCTAAAAATACCCTATAATATTCCCAACAAAGCAGCAACATCAAAAGGTCACCCATCTAAACCATGGGACATTGCATTAGCTTTTGTTGTTCTGTAGAGCTGTACCCACTGCTGGACACTAACCACAAAGACTCCCCTTCGCCCACCACCCAGCCCTGTTAACCTTGGCTTATTTAAGATTATTGTACGCGAACTTGTGGATCCTTGATCAATTGCGAGTACATATTTTTTGGCCATTATAATTTCTCTGGTGGAAGATCTGGCAAACGTTGCCACAAGTACATGACATTTCAGATCCCCACCCTACGTTTCGACTGTGAACAGAGCACGACGCATCTCGAACATCCGCACAATAAAGAGACTTAAACTCAGCATGTTACAGCGTGAACCAACATAAAAAAACATGTCTATCCAGAGTACTTCCAGAGAAAGAAGCTGTGTCAGCAAGGGTAAATTTGTCTTGTTTTAGGAAAAGAACTCTGATAAAATGAACATCTTTCCCACCAAAGCCCTAGGTATTAACCTTTCCAGCCAGAATATTGGTACATTGCTATATTATTATCGCAGGTAATCTGTCTGTGTTTTTCGGATTCGAACATCGGATCAAATTTTTTTGGATAATTCAATGAGCAATACAGGAAGTAGACCATCCAGTTTCAACCTGGACAGTTTTTCAAGAAGACAACGAGAAATCCTTACCATGGTAGACGAAAAAGGGTTTGCGACCATTGACTCTCTCGCGATTCATTTTAATGTCACGCCCCAGACCATTCGACGAGATATCAATCATATGTGTGGCCACAAGCTCCTTCAGCGTCATCATGGAGGAGCAAGTAGTTCATCCAGCGTACAAAATGTCGACTACTCCACTCGCAAGAGCATCATGAGTGAAGAGAAAAAGCGTATTGCAGAAATGGTCGCCGAAAAAATACCTGACCATGCATCCTTATTCATAAACCTAGGAACCACAACTGAAGAGGTAGCCGCTGCCCTTGCCAACCATAAAAATCTGCGGGTTATCACTAACAATCTCAATGTAGCTGTCAGTATGAGTAATAATAAAGAATGTCAGGTCATTGTTGCTGGCGGAATGGTAAGGAAGGGAGACAAGGGTATAACTGGAGAAGCTACTATGGATTTTGTGCGCCAATTTAAGGTTGATATAGGTATTATTGGCGCATCGGGCATTGACGAAGAAGGAACTCTATTCGACTACGATTATCATGAAGTCCAGGTGACACGTGAAATCATAAAGAACTCCCATCACGTCTTTCTCGTTACAGACCATACTAAATTCACCCGGAATGCCATGGTAAAAATCAATGATCTCTCAAAAATTGATGCTATCTTCACCGACAAAACGCCCTCTAAGAATTTCCAGGCTTTGCTGAAAACAAAAGATGTGTCTCTCTATGTCTCTGAAGACAAGAAAAAGTAGCTGTAATAAATAGAGTCAAGAGAGTCTTGAAGTCAAAACTATCCTTAAATTGCCAATGGTAACATAAGCTCTAGATTTCTGTTTATTTATCAAGGGTGTTCAGGAAGGAAATATTGAAATTATTCTTGCCAGAGTTCCATCGTAGCCTCCACATCCAGCGCTTCAGCGAGGATTGAAATTGGATTTTCCACCTTTTTCGCAGTCGACATCTCAATTTGCCACTTACATGTTTCGCAATCAGTAGCTACAAAGTCAACATCCGCGTTATTTATCTGATCAAAGAGCGGCTGACCGACCCCCTGCGAAGTGTTATACTTTTCTTTTTTAAACCCATATGTACCTGCAATTCCGCAACAAAGCGATTCGAGTTGAACTAATTTTACGCCCGGGATCATTTGCAGCAAAGAGGTTGAATATATGGACCAACCCAATTTTTCCATGTGGCACGCGGTGTGATACGCTATGCGTTTTTTATAATCCTCTTTGAAAATGAGTTTAAGTTTTCCTGAATCGATTAAACGAAACAAAAAGCGGGTAGCTAGTTCGGATTCGTCTCGAATTTCTTTATTTTCCACCCCTAGCAAATGTGGATACTCATCGCGAATGGTGAATATACATGTTGAAGATGTGGATATAACCGGCATGCCCTTTTCAACAATAGATTTCTTAAACGCTTTGACATTACTGCGCGCCTGCCATGTAGCTTGCTTAATGAGGCCGTTTGCTATTAGGGCCACACCACAGCACTTCTCCTTTTCCAAAAGATGAACACCGTAACCAGCAGCATTCATAATTTTTATCAGGGCTTTACCAAGTTGAGGGAAGTTGTAATTCACATAACAACCATGGAAGTAGCTTACATGGTTGTTAAAATCTCTCTGCTTAGCTGCGGCATGTTTTCGAAACCACGTCTCGAATCTCTCTCCTGAATATTTAGGAAATATCCGGTGATGATCTATTTTCAACACACTATCCAATACACGCCGTACAGGTTTTATTGTCACCACACTATTCACAACGGGAGCAAATGTGCTCGCCAAGGTGCCTACAAGATCGGTATTAGCGAGGATCATATCCCTGAGACTTGGCCCCTTCTTACTGTATTTAATATTGGCAGCCTGTATGATATCCCCGATTTTGACCCCTGATGGACATGCGACCTCACATCTCTTACAGTTGAGACATAACTTCAAGGACTCATCATAAAAGCCAGGGTTCTTCAGCCGCATCCGTTCTCCGTCCGGACCTGCCTGTTTAGGACCTGGGTAATCTGGATTGACTTCCAACACGGGGCAATAAACGGTGCAGAGCGTACATTTGACACACTGCTCAAAATTGTTGTCACTTATATTAAATGGTTCAAACTTTTCCTTCTTCATAGTCCCGTTATTTTAAAATTTGTGCCGCTACGTGGAGTGACGAGAGTAAACAGATACCGGCGCCGCTGCCTTCTTTGAGGGCATTTGCCCCTCCAAGGACTGAACCTGCTACATATAAATTTCCTATCGGCTCACCACTCATCAAAGCACGGAAATGTTTGTCAGTTTTTACCCCGTAATACATATATGGTTGATCATTAAAAATCTTCTCATCGAACCACTGAGCACGATCAGTGTCCCCATCTATATCTAACCCGAAAATAGGATCGTATATTTTGTTGGGAGCGGCCACAATTCCCTTACTGTAAAAGCTACCGCTGGTCAGAATAAATTGTTCAGCTTTGAGTTTGATATCTCCATGGTTTTTCGTCTTAATATCAAGAAGGCGATTATTTTCAAAAGTACCTTCTTCAACGTTATCACCCAAGAGATACGTTCCGCCTAACTCTTGAAACCTTTGTCGGAGTAAAATTTGACTTCGGATACCCGGTACTGATGGAGGTATCACCGGAATTAGCAAGACGGGTTTATTGATTTTAGCCTTCAATTCTGCGGCAACACTTTTATTGAACAAACCAAAAACCGCCGGTAGAATGACAACTTCTGCACCCTCGCCCAGTTCATTTACTTTTTGTGCAAATTCTTCAATGACCGTTCCCTTATCGAATTTCTTGGCAATATTTGTAGAGCGCATTTCACTCGGATTTCGGCGAATTGCTTCAAACACCTCCATGGCAATATTTTTGATTTGTACATTTACATCAAATTTCGCTAGGCCATCCTTAATAAACAAAGTGTGAAAATCAACGAATCCCGTGAAGTTAAGAATTACAGCTTGTTTCCAAGGGAATGTTTCTTTTTGACTAAAACAGGTAAAATCACCCAATGTCAGCCATGTAGGTTTCATGGTACCCATTGGGGTCAGCACAAAATGATTCTGGTTTGCCTGACCTGAAAAATCCAACCCTGCACGATCCAATAACAGCAAGGCTTCCTCTGCCAAACAGGCGACATTTTCCAGCCCCACCCGTTTGTACGGATGTGTATCCGGCAATGACCCCATCCCCTCAAGCGGATTTTCAACCACTTGGCCACTCACCCAATTCAGCAGATCGAAAGAACCAGAAAAGAAATGGATTGCACTCTGCCCCGAAGAAACGATAGCGCATTTTCGTCCCTGCTCGGCCAGCTTAATTCCACAGGTGAGTCCGCTTAACCCACCACCTATAATAATATTATCAAATTTCATAATTATTGCTTAATTGTCATGTGGCTTCAATCCATAGACCCCTTCGTAAATCCAGGAAATGAATTGAATTTCATTGACTGTATCCCCCCAGGCGATTGGACAAATACCTTTCCATCGTTCCTGGAGAAAATCAGCCAAATCATCTTTTGTTTTGCCCGGCTCTCCATGTGCCTCGCAAAGGAGTCCTGCTGCACGGCAAGCACATAATTCTCCCTGGCAGGTTCCCATACCTACGCGAGTGCGACGACGCAGGTCAACCAAGTTATTGACGTTCAATTCCTTAATTGCATATTTCACCTCACCTACAGAGACACCTTCACATTCGCATACCATTGAATCTTCGTAAATATCTCCTTTGGGAATCTTATGTGCAAGGGAACCATGACGGTCCTGTGCTGATTTCTGAGAAATACTCAAACCCGAATACGTTTTCTGCATGGCCTTCTTCATGGAAAAGCCATCCTTTTCTGATCCTGGCAATGGTTTGTCTGCGGTTTCACATTGTTTATCAACTAATAGTTTCTTGCAGATCAAATCAGTTGCCAACTCAGCCATGAGCCGATAAGTCATCAGCTTACCGCCTGTAATTGTAATAAATCCTGAAAGGCCATCACGTTCACGGTGATCCAGTAACACGATTCCCCGACTAATGTTTCGTCCACTTGGGTCATTGTCAGCAGCGACTAAAGGTCGAACTCCTGCATAAGCACGTAATACACGCGTTGCCGCCAGGGATGGGGCAAGCTTAACGCCCTCACGAATAAGCACATCCACATCATCTTTAGTCACAAACATGTTATCAATTTGATCGTATGGGATATGTTCAGATGTCGTACCGACGAGACATATTGTATCTCCCGGCACGAGGATGTCTGCATCAGCAGGCTTTCTACACCGATTAATCACCATTTTATTTACACGGTGACCAAAAATAAGTAATGAGCCTTTGGCAGGAAACATATTTACATTGACCTCGGCAAGATTGGCAATATGCTGCCCCCAAATCCCCCCGGCATTTACAATTATCTTTCCGTAATATTTTACTTTTTCTTTGATTTCGTGATTTATTAACTCCAGCCCAACGACTTTATCCTGTTCACGTAAGATACCGGTGACTTCATGTTGAGTTAAGAGTGTAGCGCCATGAATTCTTGCGTCTAGAGCATTGGACATCGTTAAGCGAAAAGGATCAACAGAACCATCTGGTACTTTAACCGCACCAACCAAATGAGGATTGACTGAAGGCTCCATGCGGCGGGCTAAATCAGGATCGATTACGTCAGTGTTAATACCCGCACTTGTGCATGCATCAATAAATTTCGATTGATAAGCCATGTCATCTTCAGGCAAGGTAATAAATAGGCCATCGTTTTCCTCTACACAGTGGCTCGCAATACGGCGCAGAATTTTATTTTCTTTAATACATTCTGACGCCGATTCATGGTCGGTTACAGCATATCGTGCACCGCTATGGAGCAAGCCATGATTCCGTCCTGTAGCTCCGGTGGCAAAATCACGACGCTCTACAAGTAAAACACTGAGCCCTCGCATCGCACAATCTCGTGCTGTCCCTGTACCGGTGGATCCACCGCCAATAATTATCACATCGTAATCGTTGCTTTTGACCTTGTTCATCATGAATTATAATTTGTTGATTTACATTTATTCTTCATTAGGAGAATGATTTCCTCTCAAATCGCCTTACGGCTAGATTCCTACTACAAACACAATTTATCAAATTTCTTTATGTGAACATGAAGCAGTTACATCAACCTTCTCTGCTGTGAACTCCTTGCCTAGATTCAAGCCTTTTGATGAATATCAATATTATCAAGGCTTATCCGCCGAGCCGTCAACATACAAATTGTATAATTGAAAAAGTAAACTTTCTGGCAAGATGACTACATAATGACACTTTTCGAACATTTTTTGCAATCTTAATTTTCGGATTCGAGCATCAATATAATCAGGGCGGATCAATTAGGCAAAACTATTTGACTACAAATACTATCACTTACTGTTTACCAAGCTATTTTAAACAGTTAATCCAGCAGACTATCTCATCTGCATTACAACTGTAAACGTTTCCTTCGGGCGTAGTCGCTATCCAGTTAACGCTCAGTGGCCCCTCTTTCTATATTGAAGATAAAAAGGAACAGAAAGAGAGTAAAGGGGAAGAGGACAGTGGGGTCAAATCTTTATCCTTGACACGACCATCTCTCTTGATAGCACCAGAACATGGCAAGACCACTGCGCATTCAATATCCGGGAGCCGTTTACGGAGTAGGGTACAAAAAGACACAAAACCCCTTAACCTGCTTGAAGCAGTAGAGAAGACGTGTCAAGGATAAAGATTTGACCCCTTAACTCGCTCAATGGTTGGAATCTAATCAAAATTGAAATTGAAGAGGTCTCTTGGGAGGACAAAAAACTATTTCTTAATTCCCGCCTTATTCATCTTATATCGCAAAACACGCTCACTTATCCCCAGGGCTTCAGCAGCCTTGGTCTGAACCCAGTGGTGTTCCTCAAGCGCTGCCACTAGCATATTTTTTTCAACTTCAGCCAGGCGCTCACTAAGCAGCCCGCTTTTCTGCTGATTTTCTCGAATAGTGGAAGGAAGATCCGTCACTTCAATTCTGTTCCCTCGCACCAAAGTTACCAGACGCTGAATCAGATGTTCAAGCTCCCGAACATTTCCGGGAAATGAATACTTCACCAATTGCGCCATAGCATCAGCGGCAAAGCTCAAATCGGACAGTGCGTATTTATCGAGAAAAAAGTCCGTCAGTTCCACGATATCATCCCGACGTTCTCGTAAAGGAGGAACAGTCAGCTCAAGGACATTGAGTCGGAAATACAAATCCTCACGAAAAAGACCGTCACTTACCAGCTGTTTTAAATCCTTATTGGTCGCAGTAATCACCCTGGCATCGACCGTAATCTCTTTTTCAGAACCAACCCGGCTCACCTTCTTTTCCTGTAAGGTACGGAGCAGTTTTGCCTGAAGATGCAGGGGGAGTTCTCCAACTTCATCAAGAAAAAGTGTTCCACCGCTTGCAAGTTCAAACCTGCCACGACGCTGTGAGGCAGCACCTGTAAATGATCCTTTTTCATGGCCAAAAAGTTCCGACTCAAACAGGTTTTCGGGAATTGCAGCACAATTCACTTCGATAAACGGCCCATCTTTTCGAGTTCCCATCAGGTGGATAAGTCTTGCCACCAACTCTTTTCCAGTCCCAGTCTCACCATGGATCAAAGCTGCCCACTCCGTTGGCGCAACTCTGTAGACAAGAGAGAGTAATTCCTGCATAGGAGTACTCGAACCGATAATTGATATGGGCAGTTCTACATATTCCAAAACTTCTGTTATTTTTTCAGATTCTTGCTCCACCAGCAGGCTCTGCTCAATCCTACGAATCTTTTCCAAAAGATCAGTAAGATCAACGGGCTTCTCCATAAAATCATCGGCACCAAGCTGCATTACCTTTACGGCCGTTGTCACATCACCGTAGGCAGTAATCATGATAGCCCGCACTAGAGGGGAAATCTGCCTCATCTTTTCAAGAACCACATCTCCGTTCATGTCCTCCATACGGTGATCCATAAGAGTGAGTTCCACGGGAGCAGAATTGAAAATATGCAGCGCTTCATTCCCACCCGATGCGGTCAGTACTTTAAATCCCTGTTTCTCAAGAAAGCCCCGCAACATTTCCCGCTGGGTTTCCTCATCATCAACAATTAAAATTAGCATAAATACCTTACCGTGCGTTCAATTTAAGCCTTTTCATAAAAGACTATTATCAACCTCAGCAATCGGGAGATTAACTGTAAAACAGATGGTTTCTTTTTCATAATCAGCATTCCACTGAAGCGCCCCCTTATGGGCCTGAACAATCTTATCGCTGATCACCAGACCAAGACCGGTCCCCTTGCTTTTGCTTGTAAAATAGGGCTCGAAAAGGAGCTTACTTTCCTTTGAGTTCAATAAGAATCCACCGTTTACAATCTCAAGCTGACACATTTTTTCTTCTTCAGGTATATCCAGCAGGATTCTCAAAAAGCCACCGGTAGGTTGTGCTTCGACGCTATTTTTCACTAGATTCTCAAAAAGTTGCTCAAGAAGCACCCTGTCACCATGGACAAAAATATCCTGTCCACATTCAAGTTCAACCGCAACCTTCTGTTCATCACATTGTGTCTGATAGAGGGTAACAACCTGCTTCACGAGCTTCAGTAAATTAACGCTTTCACTGTTTATTTCAAATGCATGAATGGAATCTTTTAACCTGGTAATAATAGTGTTTGAACGATCCACTGCACTGCGCATACTTTGAAGAAGGTTGCTATGGTCCTGATCGAGATTCATCGCTTCAATTTGCAGACGCTGCAACCCCATTCCAATCGCATTTAAAGGGTTTCGAAGTTCATGGGTGATCGTGGCTGCCGCTCTGCCGAGTGCGGCATCTTCATGTTGGCGTGCCATTTTTCTCTCAAAATCCTGTGATTGCTGTAGCCGCTGACGTTGAACACGATAGAGCAGCCAGGAAGAGAGAATTCCAAACAGAATCAGAAAACTGATAAAAAGGATAAATTCTTTACGCATCTGCTTACGGCGTTTTCCAAAGCGATCGGTTTTCAAAGCGACAATAAGCTCTTTATCTCCTATAGAAACAACGGTTTCCAGAATATTCTCTCTTCGTATCGTTTGAGTAGCCGCATCTTTATCAAACCGTACATAGGCAATATCATAAAAATCTCGTAACATTTTCAGAAGACGCTCAACAGAGATTCTCTCCAAAGTGTTGTCTACTGCCAAGGAAGAGATACCAACCAATACACAGTCTCGTCTATTGTCACTTCCCTGTTCCTCCCCTGAAAGATAGGAAAACAGATAGAGCTGTTCCTTTTCAAGCCGTTCAAGTCCGGTCGAATCCCTACAGATACTATCCGTCAGCCACCCGCCTGGACCACTCACTTCGTTTCCACTATCGGCAGATATTATTTTCACTCCTGCAAAACCGGATTCTGCTGCAAAGGCGGTGAGTTCAGAACTTGAAAATGGTTCTATAAGATCAAGATAATGAATAAAACGAGCACTATTTTCAAGGGAAGCTGCAACTGTTTCTTCCAGAGCACTCTGGGAAAGCAGAGTGTTTCGCAGGTTTACTTCAACAACTGCGGCAAGAATTTCAGAATGATCTTGGAGATGATTTTGAAGTTCACGGGCAGCCATTTGTGTTTGTCTGAGAAAGTAACCCCCTACAAGAATAATCATTAGTGCAAAAAAACAGAGGTTGGTCCGCCAGCTGGGATAAAGATTCATCGTCCACCGCCTCCGCCACCGCCTCCGCCACCGCCGCCACCGCCACCGCCACCGCCGCCGCCACCGCCACCGCCATTGCCAGCGCCATTGCCAGCTCCATTTCCATTGGCATTCCCAGAACTGCCAGAAAAACCATCCCCCATAGATTCAAGGTCGTCATGTTCTACAAAGGATGGCCTCTTCTTTTTACTCTTTAACAACCTGGCACGAACCCCGGTAGGATCGGCTGAACAACCCGCTCCCTTGCAGCCCCTGATATCGGTTGCCAGAAAAACAGTTCCCCCTGCTGCCCGTTGTCCCCATATACGAATAGTTGCTCCCACGATTACACACTCTGGTAGGAATTGTGAACCACCGTTATTGTTGGGTAAATTGTTTTTCTCTGCAATGTGTACAGAAACCCTCTCTTGCCTGGAGTTCTTCCTAGAAGAAAACGGAGACAGGGTAATCCTAAGCTGCCCCTCATCAACACCAAGCACCTCTCCTACAAGATAGTCCTGAGCAAAGGCGGAACCAGTACAGGTAAAGGAAAGCAGCAGCAACAGGGCGACACGAATACCAATCACTTTTTTAGATATCCTTTTTCTCGGTAATAATATCATGAAGAATCTCAAAAATTGCCATGGGATCCTTATCATTTGCAGCCCCAATTTCCTTAATGGTCATTTCAGCTTCAGCCTTAACACCATTGTCAGCCAGTCCCTTACGAATTACCGGAAACATAAGGTTATACTCACTGCACAGTCCACCAAGAGTCTTATGACCAAATCCCGACATCGGACTATCCGGAAAGCTTACGGTTCCCGTCGCCTTCTTTTCTCCTGCTGCGGACTTAATAATAGCATAGATAGCCTGAGGACTAATTTTATTAGCAGCAGCAATTACAGCAAGTGTTTCCTTACTGTCCTTAAAGCTTATATCCGCCTGACGCAGAAGATCCATGGTCTTGTCCAGATCCAGATTTTGTTTTTTCGCAAAAAGCTTCAAAGAGGACAACTCAGCGTGGCCATATGGAGGCTCACCATATTGTTCAGAAGCCTTATCCTTAATGGACTCACCAAAATTAATAACCGTACTCATGGGGGGAATCTCAAGATATGTCCCTACACCAACAACAAGGGTAAGAAGTAGTGCAACATTGAAGGAAGCAGTAAAGACCTTCATCTCCCGCGATCGATTTTTCATATAGGCTTTGATGGGAGACCAGTTGTAGTACATATGAAGCAGACCAGCGAAGAGGAATAGAAATCCAAGATTTATATGAAGATTCCCCCACTCCACTTTAGAGAGCCCCCATAAATGCCAATCGGCCCAGTAGGCAACACGGCCATGGGGAACGATATAAAGAATAACCGACGTGAGAACCAGAAGCAGAAACGAAATAAACATGGTCATGGAAGTGATTTTTCTACTACTCATAAAAGTCTCCTAAAAGAAAAAAATTAAAATGTATCATTACCAAAATACTCTCCGTATAATATGCCAGAACTATGCCACATTATGCATACTCACAAACAGTGTTAAAACAGTACCTTGCTCTCACGCAAATTTTCCACAAAAAAACAGTCTTCGACAATTTGCGCATCTTTCGACAATAATGTCGAAAAGGAACGTTTATGGCAGATAAGGAGAAGATATCGACATCCCCCTGCCCCTTCATTGGCCGTTACCAAGGAATAATTGGTGGCAACTTGACTTTCCCCCCTCCTAAGGCATAGACTTTAAGCATGATTTATACAATATCATTGCAAAACATTTTCCACAAACCATCTACCTTTCTCTCCAAACCATTATGAGATACAGGGATGGAGGTGCGGCCAGAACAGCATTAAAAATTGTTCTTTCATATCTAATAGTTGCAGGTCTTGGCCTGTTTCTGCTTCCCTGGTTCAATCATAACGATACATCATCAAATATGTCCTACTTCCATTTTCTTCAGGATACGATTTTCCTCATCCTGACAGGCTGCCTGCTTTTCTTTTTAATCTATACGTTTGCAACGAAACAAAATAGTCTCCGGGAAACGGCCAGCAAAAATGGAAAACGCTATCAATCGCTTTTCGACAATATGTGTAAAGGAGGGATTGTATTCCGCCCGGCAGATGACGGCATGGACTTTAGCCTTATGGATATCAATTTCATAGGCGAACAGATCGACGGAATTAAACGACAGGATTATTTAGGTCAAAAATTGTCTGAACTACCGGTCGAGACCTTTGATGTAAAACTCCGAGATGGGATACGAAGAGTATCCGAAACTGGAGTGCCCGAGCATTTTACCACCACAAAATATCGAAAACATCATCTTAGGCAACACAAGGACAATTATCTTTTTCGCCTCGATTCCGGAGAAGTAGTCGTTATCTATGACGATATCACCGACAAGATCTTATTGGAAACAGAGCTGAGGTCTTCAAGAGAAAAGCTCACTCTCCAAAACAAAATAATAACCCACTTTTTAACCATAAACGACGATGATGTGTATCAGAAAGTCCTGCAGTTAATCACAGAAACGCTAAAGAGTGACTTCGGTATATTAGGCTATCTCAACAACCAGAAACAACTTATTGCTACAAGTATACACGGCAGCCATATGAAATGGAGCCAGACTGCAATTGATACTATTATTACCAGTTCCGGCACCTCTGACAATCTCCTGGGCAGAGCACTACAAGAAGGAACCCATTTTATTCAGAACGACCAGCTTATCTGTCCCATTGAACACACGATCCTTGAAAATGGAATTGCCGTTCCTGTACGGTATCAGGAAAAAACGATTGGCGTTCTTTTTCTTGGCAACAGTAATACACCCTACAGTACAAAAAATGCTGTTCTGTTAGATGGCATCTGCTCCTATATCGCGCCCATTCTTAATGCCAGACTTCAGGCACAGTACAATGCAAAACTCCACTCGGATGAGAATATAAAAAGAATAAAGAGTGAGACAGATCTAAAAGAAGCAGAAAAACTTGCCCGGGTTGGCCACTGGGAACATAACCTGATTAGTGATACACTTTTCTGGTCCGACGAAGTGTACAGAATATTTGGCCTTAACCCGGAACATTTCCAGCCAAGTGTTCAAAAATTTCTCCAGTTCACCCTTCCGATTGACCAGGAACTCGTCATCAATGCCTACCAGAAATCCGTGGATGAGAGAAGCATGTACGAAATGACCCATCGAATAGTTCTAGATGATGGGTCAAGCAAATTTGTCCATGAGCGCTGCGTAACGACTTATGGTGAAGATGATCAACCAACCCGTTCTCTTGGCACTATACAGGATATAACGGAAAGAGTAGAAGCTGAAGAGGCACACAAAAGACTTGCAACCGCCATTGACCAAGCAGTTGATGTTATAGTGATCACTGACATCAACGGTACTATTCAATATGTAAATCCAGCCTTTGAGAAACTCACGGGGTACAGTAAAGAGGATGCCATCGGGCTAAACCCACGTGTCCTGCAAAGTGGTGAACATCCACCTGAATTCTATCAAGAACTGTGGAAGACTATAACCGGCGGCAGGGTGTGGAACGGAAGATTTATTAACAAAAACAATGACGGCAAACTCTTCACTGAAGAAGCCACCATTACTCCTGTCAAAGACGATAGCGGGCAAATCATAAATTTTGTTGCGGTAAAGCATGATATTTCCCGTGAGCTTGAGCTCGAAGAACAGCTGCGGCAAGCTGTCAAGATGGAGTCTATCGGCACCCTTGCAGGGGGCATAGCCCATGATTTCAACAATATCCTTGGAGCCATGCTCGGATATACCAGAATGGCCATGGATGATTTATCCAAAGAAAGCCAACCCTACTGTGACCTCAGTCTGGTTATTCAGTCAGGAGACCGGGCAGCGGACCTTGTCAAACAGATACTGCTCTTCAGCCGTCATCAGGAACAGGGCTTTATCCCGATACAGATACAATTTGTAATTAAAGAGGTGCTAAAAATGCTCCGCGCATCTCTTCCTGCCTCTATAATTCTAAAGGAACATATCGATCAAAACTGTCCAGCTATAATGGCAGATCCAACGCAAATCCATCAGATTCTGATAAACCTCTGCACAAATGCCAAACAGGCCATGGCTGCACAGGGTGGAGACCTCACTATCACCCTCTCACAAACGGAACTTAAAGGTGAAGCGCTCCCCCCAGATAATTTAAAACCTGGAAAGTACATTCAGCTCACGATCAAAGACAGCGGTAACGGTATTGAAGAAAAGGACCTGGGAAGAATTTTTGATCCCTTTTTTACCACCAAGGGAATAGGTGAAGGAACAGGGTTAGGACTCGCAGTTGTCCATGGCATTGTAAAAAGCCATCGTGGTAATATTACGGTTGAAAGTGATGCCCAGACAGGGACAACATTTTCAATTATCCTGCCCATGGCAAAAAGTGATCCTCAAACTGACCTGGCGAAAAATGAAGAGATGATACCAGGTGGGACAGAACATATCTTAGTGGTGGATGACGAACCAAACATTCTTATAATTCGCAAGAGAATGCTTACAGGTTTAGGGTACCAGGTCTCAACCTTTGCAAGCAGCATAAAAGCACTGGAGTCTTTTAGGGCAGATCCTCTCAAGTATGACCTGCTGCTAACGGATCTGACTATGCCAGAAATGGATGGTAAAAAACTGGCAAGCCATATTCTTAAACTTACCCCTGATATTCCTGCTGTTCTCTGCACCGGGAATTCCGGATTAGTAACAAAAGAGCAAACTGCGAACCATGGCTTTTGTAAACTTCTTGAAAAACCCATTAAGCCACTAATGCTGGCTAAAACATTACGTGAACTTCTCGATGATAGAAAAAAAGCAGATAAATAAACAGAACAGCACGGCAAGAATCCTCATCGTTGACGATGATCTTATTCTCTGCTCCATGCTGGTTGAACAGCTTAAACGAAAAGAGTATGAAACAGGGTCGGCCAATACTCTGACGCAGGGACTCCTCCTTGCCGGAGAAGGCGGCTGGGATATTATCCTGCTCGACGTGCAGCTGCCAGATGGAAACGGACTGGAATATCTTCCCAAATTTATTTCCTCCCCCTCCTATCCGGAGGTCATTATTATCACAGGACACGGAGCAGCAGACGGCGCAGAAAAGGCTATACTGGGCGGTGCCTGGAGTTATATCGAGAAGCCCCATGTTATTCGTGACCTGCCACTACACCTGACAAGAGCTCTACAGTTCCGTAAAGAAAAACAACGATTGAAGGTCGTTCCGGTTGCCCTGAAGCGTGATGCTATTATTGGGAAGTCAGAAAAGTTAAACCTCTGTCTTGACCAACTTGCCACGGCAGCTGCAAGCGACATCAACGTTCTTATCACAGGAGCTACGGGTACGGGCAAAGAACTTTTTGCCCAAGGCTTGCATAAAAACAGCAGGCGGGCTACCCGCCCTTTTGTTGTCGTGGATTGCGCGTCACTGCCAGCTACTCTTATTGAAAGCACCCTCTTTGGTCATGTGAGAGGTGCTTTTACCGGAGCAGATAAAGCTCAGGAGGGGTTGATTCAACATGCACATCAGGGAACACTTTTTCTTGATGAGGTGGGTGAACTCCCGCTCCCAATACAGAAAAATTTCCTTCGGGTATTGCAAGAACGAGTTTTTCGTCCCGTTGGCGGCACCAAAGAAATTCATTCCGATTTCCGACTGGTTGCGGCCACAAATCGAAACCTTTCACAAATGGTACGTGAAGGAAGTTTTCGAAGCGACCTGCTGTTTCGTCTTCAAGCACTGACCATTACCCTCCCTCCGCTACGGGAAAGGCTGACAGACATCAGAGAGCTGGTTATCTATTTTCTCGGAAAACTGTGCGAACGATACAATCAAGAAACAAAAGGTATCGCTCCCGATCTAATCGATGCTTTGGTAAGCCATGACTGGCCTGGAAATATCCGAGAATTATATCAGGTTATGGAACAGATTTTTGCTGAGAGTGTCGGGGTCCCCACACTCTACTCCATTCATCTTCCCCAAAAACTGCGTATCCGCCTTGCCCGTGCGGGGGTCCAGCAGGAGCAGAAAGAGACAGATCCAGCCCCTCTCTCCCTGGCACCATGGAAAGATTTCAAAGAACAGACGGAACGAAAATATATGGAAGAGCTGATACAACTCAGTAACCGTAATGTTCAGGATGCATGTAAAATATCAAGCCTTTCCCGAGCCAGAATCTATCAACTGCTTGAAAAACATGCTCTCACATTCAGTCCACAAAAGTAGACATTTTCTATTATTGTAGACATCCTTACCTAAACCTGCCAACAGCTCCCCACCCTATCGCACTGATATGCTGCACTTAATTCTTAATTACGCTTTCACTCTTCTCTGGCACAGCTGTTGCTAGACAAGAGTGATAGACCTTAACTGTCCCCATTAAGAGTACGCCGGAACTTTTATTATGAATCTTTTTTTCTATGCTGGAGAAAAATCTATCCAAGCAAAACAGTTTACAGAACTCCTTCTCAGCAAAGATGCCTTAAGTTCTCTGACTGTCCTTCCTGCAGGAGCTAAACTGAATAGTGATCACAGCCTGAAACTGCGGAACGGTGATGTGATGATACTCTTTGCAGCAAACGATAGCGAACTGCAGCATCTGCTCACAATGCATGATAAATTTGAAGAGTTTCGGGTCATCCTTATTTTACAGGACCATACCACGGAAACCGTTTCAATGAGCCACACACTAAAACCTCGATATGTAACATTTGCAGAAAGCAACATCACAAACTTAGAGAAAGTTATTTCAAAAATGCAGAGTCAGACCGAGGGGCCTGAATATTACTCTTAACAAAGAGGATCAAGAGAGACGTTTACTCCAATAAAATAACTTTGATAAACGCGTAAAAAGGTCAAATAGGGGATGGCTAAGTAGATACGCGAAGACTTTAAAAATATTCATATGCAAGGCGCGTATTATTTATTTAATTTCAGAGTACTAGGGTACGTCGTAATTAAACAAACAATGTACCCCAAGGGCACTTCCTGCGGGGCCCTATGTGTCAGAATAGTTTGCACCTCAAATATTTCAACATATAACAAATGGGCGAAGTGAGAATTAACAGTGTCAAAACGCTACTCAGAAGAATTCAAGGAATCAGTAATCAAAAAGATGATGC
>Ga0307929_1000367_pt1 | contig 46376 bp, 37 predicted proteins | sample AceLakmetage1330_FD_203160 | JGI IMG/M metagenome (GOLD analysis project Ga0307929, IMG submission 203160) | Saline water microbial communities from Ace Lake, Antarctica - #1330 | ecosystem: Environmental > Aquatic > Non-marine Saline and Alkaline > Saline | place: Antarctica: Ace Lake... | reverse complement strand
ATCGGCGCGGCTGGCCTTGGGTTTTACGTGCCGGACGGAGCTGAAATTCTTGTTGAGCATCGCCAACAAGTCCCGTTCGGCGCCGCCCTGAAGCACTTTTGAGAGAAAAGAGCCATTGGGCTTGAGCACCTCAATGGCGAAATCCAGCGCCATTTCGCACAGGGCCATGATGCGAAGGTGATCGGTCGGCTTATGACCGGTGGCCGACGCCGCCATATCGGACAGGACCACATCCGCCGGACCGCCCATCAACTCCTTGAGGGCGTCAGGAGCTTCTTCCTCCCTGAAATCCATTTCAATAATGGTTGCACCAGCGACGGGCTCCATCGGCAGGATATCAATGCCGATCACCTGCCCGCCCCTGTTTGTGGCAGCCGCGTTGGCGGCGCCGGTGCGCTTGACGGCAATCTGGGTCCAGCCGCCGGGGGCGGCCCCCAGATCGACGATGCGGGCGCCGGGTTTGAGGAAGTGGAATTTATCGTCAATCTCCAACAGCTTATAGGCCGCGCGACTGCGATAGCCGTCACGCCTTGCAGCGGCCACATAAGGGTCATTCAACTGGCGCTGGAGCCACAGGGTTGACGATGTCTTGCGCCCACGCGCTGTCTTAACGCGCTGCTTGAGCTCGCGGTTGGTTGCTGTGCTGTTGGCACCTCCGCCGCTCTTCTTGCCTTTGGTCATAAAACTCTTGTCACAAATATCTGGTCATTAGGCGGGCTTCGATGCGGCCTGCGGTGCCCGGCGTGATCGCCCACCCCGCCTGCGACGGCGCTTGCGCTTCTGGTTGCGCCGGTCCTCACGCATCAAAGTCAGCAGAATTCCCTCACGCAGCCCCCTGTCCGCCACACGCAGGCGTTGGCAGGGCCATGAAGCTTGAATGGCTTCTAGGATAGCACAGCCCGCAAGCACAAGGTCCGCGCGTTCGCGGCCAATGCAGGGAACGTCAGTGCGCTCCTCAAAACTCATCAGGCTGAGCGCCTGTGTCACCGCTGATACATCCGCAAAATCAATCCAGGTCCCGTCCACCTTGGAGCGGTCATACCGGCGCAGACCCAAGTGAATTCCAGCTATGGTGGTGACGGTGCCTGACGTGCCGAGCAGGTGAATGTCACCCTCACTCACCGCGCGCATCAGCTCCTGATCGAGCTCCTGAGACCACGGCCGGTCATCCAGCAGGGCTTTCACCTCGCGCACCATCTGCTCATATCCCAGACGGTTAATGGTGCGACCGTCATATCTTTCAGCAAGCGTCACGACACCAACGGGCAAAGATGCCCACGCAAGTAGCTTGGGTTCGCCGGTGGGACCGTTTTTTACGGTGTCCAACCAGACAAGCTCGGTTGAGCCGCCACCGATATCAAAGACCAGCGCCCGGCTCGCCTTACGGTCTAGCAAGGGCGCACACCCCAGAACCGCCAGCCGCGCTTCTTCTTCGGGGCTTACAACTTCCAGCTCCAGACCGGTTTCGCGCTGCACCCGTTCCAGAAACTCATCGGCATTTGAGGCATGGCGACAGGCCTGCGTGGTGACGACACGGGCGCGGGCAACATTGCCGCGGCGCATCTTCGCAGCGCATATGCGCAACGCACCGACGGCGCGGTCCATGGCCTCACTTGTCAATTCATTGCGGGTGCCAAGCCCCTCACCCAGCCGGACAATGCGGGAAAAAGCATCCACCACCTCAAACCCGGCACCGGTGGGTTTGGCAACCAGAAGCCGGCAATTGTTGGTGCCGAGATCCACAGCGGCATAGGACAGGGCGTTAGAGGCGCGTGATTTGGACCGGCCTTTGGCAGGTTTGCCACCACCCCGTGGCTTTTGGGGCCGGGGCGTCTGACGCAGGCCTGCATCGTCCGCGCCCTCAGGCGAAGAATGCTGATTTTCCTCGCGCACGGCGCCAGGCGCTCCGGCGTCGCGCTGCGGCCAAAGGCCGGCGTCGCCAGGGGAAGCCGGGGCCGCCCGCACCGGGTCGTGCGAGTCGTCCACCCGTCCCACTCCGCGCGCTGCCCGCTCCAAAAGAGCTCCACAGCGCGTCTGTATGTTGAACTTGGGGCAAGGCTAACATCGGGAGATGGCGCAAGGCCAGCCCGTTAACCGCCGAGACGGCCTAGCGGTTCAGGCCAAAAGCTGAGAGCCGGTGGCTACTCGGCCATCATGGTGTCGATTTCGGTCTGGGTGAGCGGGCCCGCACCGCGCTTTTCGGTGCCGCCAAATGCTGTTTTGCGGTGGCGGCGGTCCGGCCCGACAAATTCCTCAGCCACAACAAAACTGCGCGGCGCAAAAATGGCTGCTTCGATCTTCCGGCGCAGCTCGGACGCGGAGAATGGCTTGCACAAATATACATTGGCGCCCAAATCACGTGCCAGCTCCACCGACTCACGTGATGGTACCGTCGCCATTGCAACAATGCCGACTTCGGGTGACTGGGAGTTTGCACTGCGACGGACAAATTTGAGCAGTTTGGGTCCCACGCCGACTTCCGGGCGCCAATCCACCAGGACGCAGGTGCTCGGAGCAAAAGCCAACCGGCCAATGGCCTTGTCCTCATCCAGGAAGACATCAAGACCCTTGGGCTGAAACGTCTTCACCAACTGAGTCAGGATTGAGCGCAGGTAAGACGATTCCTCCATAAGAACGATGTCCGCCTGGGACAGATCCCGTACTGACATGGAGGACATATCGTTCACTAGGCACTCCTTGGATTGCTCTTTGTGTGTTCACCGCTGAATCGTATTGCCCGGTCATTCAGGCATGCTCAGCTCCGCACAATCACCAATCTGGACGAAACGGGGTAAACGGCCACTTAAGGATCAAGGCTTTTGCTGACCAAAGTTGCGGTTTGCCCGGAGAAAAGGTTTGAAGCGCCACACGGCGCTCAGAAAAACCTCACTTCCTCGATGGGGGAGCGTCTACCGGCCGGTCAGATCTAGCCAACGCAAATGCTCCCACTGGGAACAATCATTTGCCAGCCAAGCTGGGTGCGCAAACAGCACCCAATCCATGCCGCCAGTTCGCATTCTGAAAGCAATGAGATTGAGTGCTTAGAGTGTATCAACGCGTGAGATCAAGGCTGCATGCAAGGTCACTCAAGGCTGACCGAGACATCGCCCAGCCCCTGGTCGAAACGGCAGACAATCTCGTCACCTGAGGCAACGGGAATAGCGCGCACGAAGGAGCCGGTGAGGATTGTGTGCCCGGGTTCAAAGACGACACCGAACTCGCCCAGTTTGTTGGCAAGCCATGCGACCGATGTAACCGGGTTGCCAGGGACTGCTGACACAGCCAACGCATAAATCGGCAGGAGGCCCCCGGGGGCTTTCACCCCGGGGACCCTTGTTTTGAGTTCAGGCGTTGTCCAGCCTTCAGGCCGTCACTACCGCCGGCGACTTACCTCGAGCGAATGCCTTGTAGACAAACCACGCAAACCCGATAACGCCAACGCTGAACACCACATCGCCGGGCACCCGCATCCATACGAAAGTATGCATGATGTCGCTTTGGACGAACTCTGCAGAACGCGCATAGGCGTAGCCTTGGGAGATGCTGGCATAAGTCTGCCAGACCCCCTGTGGCAGAAGCGACAGGAACGTCATCCCGGCAAGGCCGATATTGAGACACCAGAACACCACGTTCAGCAGCTTGGTATCCCACTGCCGAACATCCGTCAGGCCACGCAGGCAATAGAGCATCAGCCCAAGCCCCAACATGCCATAGACGCCAAACAGGGCAGCGTGTCCATGATTGGCGGTCGTGTTGAGGCCTTGCATATAGTAGAGCGAAATCGGCGGGTTGATCATGAACCCGAAAATGCCGGCACCCACCAGATTCCAGAACAACACGGCGCTGAAGAACATGAACGGCCAATGGTAGTTGGTCTGCCACGACTGCTCGCTCTCAAGCCGCTTGTGGCTATAGGCTTCAAAGCCCACCACAAGAAGCGGCACCACTTCGAGAGCAGAGAAGCTTGCGCCGGCCGCCATTACCGAAATCGGTGTGCCAGTGAAGTAGAGGTGGTGGAACGTCCCCAGCACACCACCAAACAGGAAGATGATGGTGCTGAGCAAAACCATGACGGTGGCCGTTGAAACACGCACCAGCCCCATCTGTACAAACAGCAGCGAGATGACGGCGGTGGCAAAGACTTCAAAAATGCCTTCCACCCAAAGATGCACAACCCACCAGCGCCAGTACTCGGCAACAACCAGATGGGTGTTCTGACCCCACATCAGCCCTGCCGAATAGAAGATGCCGATCAAGGTAACGGCCACAACAACAAGCGCTACAAGCGACCCCTGCTTGTTCGCACGCAGCGCCGGCACCAGGGCGCGCAACATCAATGCCACCCACAAGAACAGCCCGACAGACAGATAGATCTGCCAGAAACGCCCCAGGTCCACATATTCATAGCCCTGATGGCCAAACCAGAAGTTTGCAGTCATGTCTTCAAAGAAGCGATGTACAGCGGCCCACTGTCCGGCAAATCCACCGACCACAATGATCAACAGGCTGACGAACAGGAAGTTGACCCCGAAAACTTGAAATTTGGGGTCGCGCCCTGACAGCAGCGGAGCGATATAGAGACCTGCGGCCAGCCAGGCGGTTGCAATCCACAGTATGGCAAGTTGGGTGTGCCACGTCCGGGTGACCGCGTACGGGAAATACTCGGCCAGCGGCAGGCCATAGATGCCCTGTCCTTCAACGGCGTAGTGCGCGGTTACAATGCCGAGCATCACCTGCACAAGAAACAGCGCCGAGACCAGCCAGAAATATTTGGCCGTTGCGCGCATGGAAGGCGTGACCTTGGAGTTGTTGAAAAAATCCGCAGTGGCAATGCCACCTTCGGGCTCAATGTCCGTGCGCCAACGGTCATATTGCTGGGCGTAGTACCAGACAATCCAGCCCACCCCCGCCAGCAGGAAAACTACCGACGCGATGCTCCACATCAGGTTGCCTGGTGTCGGCGTGTTGGCTACCAGCGGTTCGTGCGGCCAGTTGCTGGTGTAGGTCACGTCACTGTCCGGTCGGTTGGTCGTCGCGCCCCATGCCGTCCAGAAGTAGAATGCCGCCACGTCATGGGCTTCTTCTGCCGTCAAGAACGCAAGCGATGAAAAGGCGTACTGTCGGCGCAGATCAAGCGCGGCCTGGTCGCTCCCCATGTGGAGTGACGTGAAGTGTGCCTCCACCTGCTTGATCGCAATGCTGCGGTCATCACCCACAGTGATGACACCGGTACCGGGGTCGTAGGTGTTCTCGCGCATCTGTGTCTGAAGCGCTGCCTTATGCATGGCCTCTTGCTGAGCTTCAGAGGCTCCGGAGATGACACTGCGATCGGTAATGATGGCCAGTAATGCAGAGGCCTCCCGGTGGAGCCAGTCGGCTGTCCAGTCGGGGGCGAGGTATCCACCATGGCCCCAGATAGAGCCCTGCTGCATCCCGCCCATGGATTGCCAGACATTCTGGCCGTTTCGGATTTCGGCACCGGTATAAAGAATTTCGCCGGACTGAGACGTGATGGCATCAGGGATTGGCGGTGCCTGCTGATAGATTTCATTGCCCAGAAAAAGCAGTGCGCTGAACATGACAACCAGGCCGGTGATCAAAATGATCCATAGCCGTTTCGCTGAAAATGTAGACGTGTATGTGCTCATCAAACTGTCCTTGTTGGCAGATAGTTTTCAACTTCACCAAACGAGTAGTCAGCCATTCATGGATACAGCCACGTCCGTCATCTCGTTTTCTCGATGCACAGAGACGAAATCGCCAATGCTGCAGAATGTAGCTTGTGTCCCTATCTGTGAGCCGGGTTTGGCTATCTGCGTTCTCGCAGCGCCATTTGGGCTCACCGATGGGGTTTCTTCACAACTCGCTTGGTTCGCAGGCGGATAAACAAACCCGCAGGGCGTCAGGCGATACGCTGCTTACATTTGCATTCAGGGTCAGGCGCGCGGTCGACGGAAGCTGGCGGGGATCACGGTTGTCGGGTGAACCGGATCAGTCTTCTAATGAAAGGAGAAATGGGGACGCGGTGTCGTTCACAGCAGATCATCCCTCCCCGCAACATTTTATTGCAGCCAATGTGCCGCCACTGGGGAAGTCGCACGCGATGACCGCACTACGCGACCTTCTTGATTCCTTGTTCTGATATCCTTATCCGGATTAAGGAAATAGGCAAACCGGTTCGGGCGACGCCTGTACGGTTTACCACTTCGTTGGTGCCGCAAAGCGCGCGCGTCGAACGGCCAATCGATGGAAGAGGTAAGGGCGGCGGCTTTGGGCCTGTTGTGGCCAAGACCAGAATCCCCATCCCGGACATTGAAAATGACCTAAAACCTGCTGTGAATTTGCGGACAAGAAGGTGGGCTGCAACTCGCCACAGTCCTCATGATAGCCGGTGCCATAGGCTAGCGTCAGGGCAGCGGACTGAACGGCCCCCGAGGGCCCCCTCCGTTACGGGACACAGCATCAAGACCGTTGAGATTATCCTGCCGCATTACTTGCCAAGGGATGGCGAAATGGCTAAGAACGCCAACACCAAATTGAATGCCCCGCGGGAACGGAAGTCAGACACTTCCGCCAAGTGATTGTTTTCAGAGGCATCTAAATTGGGGGATCGTCTAATGGTAGGACAGCGGACTCTGACTCCGCCAGTCTAGGTTCGAATCCTAGTCCCCCAGCCATCTACCTCAGGGTTTTGGCCCCGCGCCCTTACCTTTTGCGAGGAATGGGGCCTGAAGCTGGTACATGCGGATGGCATCCTGATAGGCACCATCTACAAAGAACTCATTGATCAGGCACCCTTCCTCGATGAAGCCGGTTTGCTCATAGACGCGGATGGCTGCCGGGTTGTCGGTTGAGACCACCAGATAGACCTTGTTGAGGTTCAGGACCCGGAACGCATAATCCAGCGCCAGATTGGTCACGCGTTTGGCGCAGCCTTTGCCCTGATGCGATGGGGCAATGATGATCTGGAACTCGGCGCGGCGGTGGATATAGCTGATTTCAACAAGCTCAACGAGACCGACCCGCTCCCCGGCAGCGTCCACGGCCAGAAAGCGCCGCTCCGAAAGGTCATGGATATGCTTGAGGTAAAGCTCTTCCAGCTCGACATATGATTCATACGGTTCTTCGAACCAGTAGTTCATCACCCGGTGGTTGTTGTTGAGTTCGTGGACAAAGGCCAGGTCGTGCTTTTCGAGCGCACGAAGCCTGATATTGGTGACGGCCATTTTTCTAAGGTCTCTTAAGTTCCCGGACGTAGCCGGCTGCGCGCGACAGAGGGTGCCGCTCAGTCATGCGGTATATCCGCATTATGGCTTGCGTAAGGCAAATTGCACGCCGTTGCTTGACGGACAAATGCACGCAAACTACTCCAGTGACATCAAGAAATAGCAATTTTTTGCCCCTTTTGGGGGCCGGAGGAGCGGACATGGATGCCTTGGATTTCAGCGGCAAGACAGTTCTAGTGGTTGGCGGGTCCAGCGGGATCGGAAACGGCATCGCACACGGGTTTCGGGCGCGCGGAGCAGACGTCCATGTGTGGGGGACACGTGCCTCGGCAAGCGACTATGAGGGTGAGGACGGCTCGGACCTGACCGGGCTTACCTATCAATGCGTTGATGTTTCCGACTTCGACCTTGTGGACAGGGTAACACCTAATTTCGACACGCTGGATGTGCTGGTGCTGTGCCAGGGGACCGTTCGCTACAAACGGCAGGAATTTGAACGCCCGGGTTGGGACGCGGTGATGGATGTCAACGTCAACTCGGTGATGAATACTGCCAACAAGTTCCGCCCGATGCTTTCTGCAGCAAAAGGGTCGGCCATCATTGTGAGTTCCATATCGGGCTACAGCTCCAATATCGGCAACCCGGCCTATGCAGCTTCGAAGGCTGCGGCCATCAGCCTTTGCAAGTCACTGGGCGAAGCGTGGGCGGCGGAAGGCATCCGCGTGAACGGCATTGCACCGGGGCTTGTTGCCACCAAGCTCACGAAAGTTACGACAGATAATGACAAGCGCCTGAAAGGCGCACTGGCTGCCATTCCGGTGCACCGCATGGGGACGCCTGAAGACATGGCCGGGCCGGCGCTGTTCCTTGCGTCACCGCTTGCAGCCTATGTCGCCGGACAAACGTTGATTGTGGATGGCGGGCTCAGTCTTTCGTAGCTGACCCTAGGCGGCGACAGCGGCTGAATGCCTCAATTCGCCAAGCAGGACATTCCATTCGCGTTCCATGTCGTCCGACCATGCATCGCCAAGGGACTCGCGAAAGGTGTCGCGGATCACTTCAAAGAATGACCAGAAAGTCTCATCCGGCACATCATAATCCACGTGCCGCTGGCATTCGGAAGGGAGGATGGTCTGTGCAACAGTGCCCTCTCCCACTACATCCATGATGCATTCGAGGCATTGCTGCAGCATGGAGCCGCGTACGCCCGCATCGGAATCCATGAAGAACAAAGTTTCCAGATCCGGGCGGCTGCGAAACAGACGCTCATATACCAGCGGCGCAGGATCCCCTACCTTCTCCGCCACTTTTTCCAGCGTATCCATAATGATATCTGCGTTAGCCATGAGAACACCTGACTTCATGAATTGATCCTGTCGTCAGGCAAGATCATTACAGCGCGCTACGCTGATGCCAACCGCAATTGGTGATGGAACAGGCCGGTCACGATGCCGCAGCCAGCCACGGCCGCGTCGCTCTATTAGCGCGCCGATTGAGGGGCTCGACAACAATGATCTTCAGGGGATTGCGTCAATATCAGCCGGTTTGAGACTTAGACTTGTGCTGCCGTTTTCCGGGCCGCTTCGATGAACGCATCAATGGGCCCATAAAACTCGTCTCGCAGTGAGGCAAGCTTTTCATCCGGCCAATTCCACCACTGCAGTTCGAGCAATGCTGCGATCTGGGTATCGGAAAAGCGTTTGCGCAGCTCGCGGGCGGGCGACCCGCCCATGATGGCGTATGGAGCCACATCCTTTGTCACCACGGCACCGGCGGCGATGATGGCACCATCCGCAATGGTTACGCCGGACATGATGATGGCGCGGGCACCGATCCACACATCATTACCGATGGTGATGCCGCCTTTCGTCACCGCATCCTGGTTTGGTTTGTGCATATCCCAGATCAGCGTCTTGAAGGGATAGGTGCTTGGCAGATCGATGGGATGGTCTGCTTTGGAGAAGAACAGAACATCGGGACCAATCGAGCAGAAGGCTCCCACTTTCAAGGGTGCATCCATTGAGGCGCCGGCTACCATCCGCCGGGCGAGACCATAGCTGTGGCGGCCGACGGAAATCTCCGGGCCGAGGTCTGGTTCCACCTTTGTCAGCTTACGGATCTTTTGCTGCAGCCTTTTAAACAGGCTCATGACTGTGCTTCCTGTGCTGCGGTTATGGCGCGGATGCCGATCAGGGCGCTGAATGTTCCGGCACAGCGCGCGGCATCCCGCCGGGCCTGCAAGGTCCGGAAGAGGGTCAGATTACCCAGCGCTTTCAAGGCGTATCGCAGGGTATCCTTACAGGCGAGCCATGTGGCCGCGCCGGGCCCGCGATATTTGCGCTCGATGTGAATACGCGACCAGGCAATATGCCAGAACTTTTCCCAATAGTAAGCGGCGTTAGGTCGGACCGATCCGGCATTGAGATGTACCACGACACTTTGCGGCACGACGATGAGGCTGTGGCCTGCCTGGCGCAGGCGCAGGCACATATCGTCATCCTCGAAATACAGGAATACGTTGGGATCGTAGAAGCCGGTCTGGCGTAACACATCCATCCGCACCAGATTGACGGCTCCGGAAATGAACTCGACGCAGATGTCGCCATCCGGCGGCGCTTCACTGGTACGTTTTCCGAATAGATGCCGCCGCCACAGCTCCACATCATGGCTTGGCTCAACATGCCCATCCCCTGCCCTATGGACCGGGCCGAACATGGCGGCATCTGGATAACGGTCGGCGGCATCCACCAGGGCCGTGATCGCATCCTCGCTGAGGACGGAATCAGGATTGGCGAGCAGTGCAAATTCGGTGCGGACCGCTTCCAGGCCGCGACTGGCGCCGCGCCCGTATCCCTGGCCGACCGAATTTCGCAGCACCAATGCATCCGGGCGCTTGGCCGAAACAATGTCCAGCGTGTCATCAGCCGACGCATTGTCGACCACCACCAGCGGGACAGTCGCAGGCAGGCTATCCAGCAGGCCGCCGATGACGAGGCCGCCATTATGGGTCACGGTGACCACTGTCAGCCTTGTATGCATCTTTCGATCCGCGCTAGCAAAGGGCCGGGCAAATTGGATAACGCAGGCGGGTGAGCCTTACAAGCACACGCTGAGAGCGGCTTTTGAAAACGGGGCCGCAAAGGGAGCAATGAGATGACTGAACTTGTTTTGCGCGAAGATGCCGGTGGCGTAGCGACACTCACCATCAACCGGCCGGACAAGCTCAATGCGCTCAATGTACCGGTATTCGAAGAGCTTGAACGCCACATTGCAACGATTGAGGCGGATACTGATAATGTTGGTTGCGTGGTCCTTCGCGGTGCCGGGCGCTGCTTTTCAGCAGGGCACGACCTTGGCGACATCGCGACCGGTGAAAAGCTGCCGCGCCCAAACTATCAGGCGCTGGTCATTGAGCGGCTGGCCAATCTGCCGCAGCCGGTGATCACGGCCGTTCACAGCCATTGCTATACGGGCGCGCTGGAGCTTGCGCTTGCCGGCGACATCATTCTGGCGAGTGAGACCGCGAAGTTCGCCGATACCCATGCGAAATGGGCCCTTACGCCTGTTTGGGGGATGAGCCAACGGTTGCCCCGGCGCGTCGGCAAGACAAAGGCTGCCGAAATGATGCTGACCGCACGGACCTTCTCGGGCCGTGAAGCGGAATTCATGGGGCTTGCCAATGCCTGTTTCCCCGACGACAGCTTTTACGATGAAGTCGCATCGTTCAGTGCGGGGATGCTGAAAAACTCATGGTATTCGCTGCGTGCGCTCAAGACACTGCTGCGCGAGACGGATGGGTTGGATCTGGCGTCCGGCCTGGCCCATGAAATCTACAAATCCCAGGGCGTGGGGCCGGACATGCAGGCGCGCATTGCCGGGTTCGGCAAGAAGTAAGCGTCGGGGATGGAGCGTTGTCCGATCTAGCCGGCGCGGGTCAGTTTCGATGCACCAGCGCTTCGTGCGGGTGCGTAGTTGGCGTCGCGCTTCTCCATCTGCGACATCACGGCTTCCTTTTGGTTGGCGCTGCCGATCAGGGCATCCTGCTCAACCGATTCAAGGATCAGGCCGTCTTCTTCGCCGGCATAAACCGCGGCATTGAGAAGGCGTTTGGACGCCTCGATGGCAGACGGGCTCTTGGACGCAATCTCCTTGGCCGTCTCCAGCGCAGCGGCGCGGGGATCCGCCTCAAGACGAGTGGCAAAGCCATAGGCAAAGGCTTCTTCGCCCGAGAAAACGCGGCCTGTGTAAGTCAGTTCACGGACGATATCTTCGCGCACGAGATGCCGCATGATCTGAGTACCGGCCATATCCGGCACCAGACCCCAGCGGATTTCCATGATGGATAGTTTGGTATCAGGTGCCACATAGCGCATGTCGGCCCCGAGCATCACCTGAAAGCCACCGCCAAATGCCACGCCGTGCACAGCCGCGATCACGGGCACCGGCAGCTCACGCCATACATGCACTGCATATTGTGCGCGGTTTGAAACGCCATGGGTGCGGCCTTCCAGCCGCCCTCCGCCTTTTGCGGGGCTGGCACTTTTGGTTTCACCGCTTGCCATCTTGCCGAAATTGCCCATGTCGAGGCCGGCGCAGAATGCGCGGCCCTCGCCGGAGAGAACGACACAGCGCACGTCGGGATTGGCTGCCAGATCATCACCCGTGGTGATGAGAGCCTCAAACATTGCGTCATCGAGCGCGTTCATCTTGTCGCTGCGGACCAGACGCACATCGGCGACGCCGTTTTCAATGGATACTGAAATGCGATCACTCATGAGGGCTCTCCCGGCTCGATGAAAAGGGCCCGGCGGCGAACAGGTCCGCCGCCGGGTTGTCTTGAACGCGCTTAGTTCATGCGCTCGATGATGATGGCTGGGGCCATGCCGCCTGCGGCACACATGGTAATCAGGCCAAACTTCTTGTCCTGACGCTCAAGCTCATCGACCATCGTGCCGATGAGGATTGAGCCGGTTGCACCGATCGGATGACCCAGCGCCATGGCACCGCCATTGACGTTGACCTTGTTGCGATCAAGCTTGAGATCGCGGATGAACTTTTCAGCCACCACCGCGAATGCTTCGTTGATCTCGAACAGATCAATGTCTTCGATCTTCATGCCAGCCTTGGCCAGCACCTTCTTGGCGGCCGGCACCGGAGCATTGAGCATCAGTGTCGGGCTGTCACCCATATTGGCCATGGCCACCACGCTGGCGCGCGGCTTCATGCCGTTCTTCTTTGCGTATTCAGGTGACGCAAGCAGAATGGCCGCGGCACCGTCCACAACACCGGATGAATTGCCGGCGTGGTGAATGTGATTGATTTCCAGGTCCGGATGGACCTGATGCACCAGCTTGCGGAACGTGGTGCCCTTGTCGTCCAGCGCGAAATCGGCGATGGCGGCAAAGGATGGCTTCAGGCCGCCGAGACCTTCACGGGTGGTCTGCGGGCGCGGGAACTCTTCGTGGTCGAGTGCAACCGAGCCGTCCATTTTGAGGACAGGGATCAGCGACTTGTCGAAGTGGCCGTTCTTGATGGCATTGTCGGCGCGCTGCTGACTGACCAGAGCAAGATCGTCAACGGCGTTCCGGTCGATGCCTTCGAGTGTTGCGATGGCATCGGCGCATACGCCCTGGTGCGGCTGCGGGTGCAAATCACGCAGATGCTCATTGCCGCTGTCGAGGAACGGCGAGGATGACTCGTGACCCGGCTGACCATTCAGCGACATCATTTCGGTGCCGCCTGCGACCACCAGATCTTCCATGCCGGACATGATGTTGGCGGCAGCGATGTTCACCGAAGTAATACCTGAACCACAGAAGCGATCGAGCGTCATGCCTGATGAGCGCACGTCATACCCGGCATCAAGTGCTGCCATCCGGCCAAGATCGCCACCCTGCTTACCGCGCTGGGAAGATGTGCCCCAGATAATATCGTCAACTTCGGCGGTGTTCACGCTATTGCGCTCTGCAAGGGCTTTGAGAACAGTGGAGCCGAGATGCTGCGGATGCAGCTCCCACAGGGCACCCTTGCCTGCCTTGCCGATGCCGCGTGGAGTGCGGCATGCGTCGATAATCCATGCTTCGCTCATATCCTGATCCTCACTCGTTTTTGTGTGTCACTAATAGTGAATGGCTGTTGGTTTAATGGACGAAATCGCGGGATGCGAGTCCCGCGATTTCTCCACCAAAGTGACGTCGCGTCAGCCTTAAGTTTGCGGGCTCAGGCTTCCACGGCGAAAGTCAATCCGGCATTGGAAATGAGCCGGTCCACCAGTTTCATGCCCATTGCGGGGGCTGAAGTGTAGATGCCGCCGGGCGCTGAAATGTCATCCTTGGCAAGGCATACGGCAGCTTCTGCGATGATCTTTGAGGTGGAACCGTAGCCGGGATCACGGTCGCCGGTAACGCCGACTTTTATGCTCTTGCCGTCCTTGGCTTCGCCGATGATGAGCACGTCATACATGCCCTCTTCACGTTCATTCTTTGACGGACCTTCGCCGGGCTTGGGTGCGTCTTCACTCATCATGGAACTGTCGCCGGCGATCATCTTGGCGACGGCTTCACCCTGTTCGCCGGGGCCTGCGATCATCATCTCGTCATAGACGAAATCTTTGCCATAGGCATGACCGAGCAGCGCGTTTGAACGATGGACATTACGGGTATTGATGGACGCCATGATGAAGGGTGCCAGCCACACGCCAAGGCTCTCGTCATATTCCGGCTTGTTGCCTTCAGGCTGCGGGGGTCCGGAGAAACCTGGCGTAAGTGAGAACGGATCCTGAAGAAGCGTGACCACCTCGGGGTTCTTCCCTGCTTCGGCCATTGTCGCGCGGAAACTGGCGACAGTACCGCCTGAGAACGTGCCCTTCATGGCGCGCACACGGGTCTTGACCCGCGGGACGGTGCCGCCAAGCTGCTTTTTTGCCTGCTCCTGCAGAAAGAAAACGCCCATATCAAAAGGTATGGAGTCAAAGCCGCACGACAAGACAATGCGCGCGCCGGATTTCTTGGCAACATCCGAATGGGCATCGATTATCGTGCGCATCCATGGCGTCTCGCCGCAGAGATCCACATAGTCAGTGCCCGCTGCTACACATGCAGCAACCACATCACTGCCATAGAGCTGGTAGGGACCGACTGTCGTGAGTACGACCGATGTGCGTTCCGCCATTGCCTTGAGCGAGGACGGATCAGATACATCTGCGACAACAAACGGGGTTTCTTTGGGCGCACCGATCTCATCGCGCACGGCTGCAAGCTTGGATTCGCTACGACCGGCCATTGCCCATTTGAGGCTGCCGCCGACGCCATACTGTTTCGCCAGATATTCGGCGACGAGGCGGCCGGTGAAACCGGTTGCCCCATAGACGATAACGTCGAATTCCCTGTTCTTTGCCATAGTTTTCTGTTCCCTGCGCAAGCGGTGATTGTTTGCATTGAAACCGCCTGAATTCAGTGCGATCTGTCATTTTATCTTTCGAGACGGCTACCGGGGTGCCTGCATCCGCTTTGCGAATACACGCTCCAGCGCATTGATGCGCTCATTCTCAGGCAAGCCGATGGCCTGGCCGATACGCAGCAGCAGATCGGCTTCAAGTTCGTGAAGTTCGTTATCCGCGTAAGCGATGTCCCACAAATGCTCCATCACTTTGGCGCGCTCTTCGATGCCCGCCTTTTCCTTGATGGTCTTTGTGAAGAGCCAATTGGTGTAGGCCTCTTCCTGCCGCGACTCTGCTTTATGAAGCAGGCTGCTTGCCTGTTCCAACGACATGCCGAATTCGCGTTGCATGATTGAGCAGATACGGTCGGTTTCCTGCCCCGAATAATCCGTATCAAGACGTGCGACTTCCACCATCAAGACGGCAGCCGCAATTTTGGTGCGGTCAGTGTCGTCCAATGAGCTGTCGGTCAAGGCGCCGGATTTGCGGGCGTCTGCGACCTTGGCGAACAGGTTGGCCAGTGGCTTTGCCTCTGACGGAGCTGACTGGTCCGTGGATTTTTTCGACCGGCCCCCAAAAAGAGATTTAATCATGGCACGCCTCCCCAGCGCTTGCTTTTCGGCCACAGGATAGTCGGCATGGACCCCACGTAAAGCTAAGTTTTTTTTGCAGTTATTGCGGAGATGGGGCGGGACTGCCATTGTTTGTGCGGTTTGGAAGGCTGTCCGGCAAGGGGGAGTCGGTTCTAATCAGATGTGCAGGCAGGGTTTGCCGGCGGCGATAAGAAACGCCTGGCGTACCCCGGGGGGATAATATGATTAAGGTGTTTGAGAACCTGCTGTTTCGTGGGCGCGCGCTGGTGCTGGCGCTGATGGCCGCGGCAACTGTGATCACCGGCTATTACGCGATCGACATCAAGATGGAGGCCGGCTTCCTGAAGCAGGTCCCCCTCGAACACCCCTACATCCAGACCTATTTCAAGTACCAAAAGGAATTGCCGGGGGCCAATCTCGTCATCATCGGGCTGCGCAGCAAAACCGGTGACATGTGGAATGTCGAGTATTTCAGGAAGCTCTATGAAATCACCGAGGAAGCCCGCTATCTGCCGGGTGTTGACCGGGCACGGCTGATTTCCCTTTGGACGCCCAATACACAGATACTGGAGATCAACGAAGAGGGTTTCGACCTCCTGGATGTTGTTCCCGGCAACGTGACCGCCGAGACCATGACGCAGGCAGATGTTGACGCGATCCGCGAGCGGGTGCTGACCAGCAATCTTTATGGGGACCTGGTTGCACTCGACGAGACGGCTTCGATCATTTTGCTGCAATTGCAGGAAGCCGGATCCGGCGACGGCGACATTTCAAGCACAGCCAATCTGGCGCTTGAGGTGGCTGATGTCATGGAGCAGAAAATCCGGGCGCCTTATTCAGACGACAAGACGGACGTCATGATTATCGGCTTCCCCAAATTCATCGGGGACATTGCCGAAGGCGCGACCATTGCGGTGCTGTTTTTCGGACTCGCTTTCGTCCTAACCGGCATTGCCGTTTACATGTATGTCCGCTCGTTCCTGCTGTCAGGCCTTGCCATCGGTTCATCGCTGGTCTCGGTGGTCTGGCAGTTTGGCGTGTTGTCGATGATCGGCTATGCGCTTGATCCGCTCGCTATTCTGGTGCCGTTTCTGGTTTATGCCATCGGCGTCAGCCACGGCATGCAGCAGGTCAACCTGATCGCTACCCAGATTGCCAAGGGGCAGGATGGCATGAGCGCGGCGCGAGCCACCTTCCGGCGGCTTTTGGTGCCCGGGTCAATGGCTCTGGTCACAGACCTCGTGGGCTTTGTGACGCTCTACCTCATTCCTGTCGGCGTGGTGCGTGACATCGCCGTCATCGCCACAATCGGTGTTGCGCTCAAGATCATCACCAATCTGGTTATGCTGCCGCTGATCGCTTCTTATATTCCACGCAATGAGCGTCAGGTGCGGCTGTTCATCAAGGCGCGGGCATTTCGAGAGCGGATTATGAGCTCCATTGCGCGCATTGCCCGTCCGACACCGGCTGTTCTCGTTACCATTCTAATTTTTGTGGCGCTCGCGCTTTCCTACAACATCAGCCGCCAACGCAATGTTGGCGACATCACACCAGGCGCATCCGAACTTCGGGCGGATGCAAAATACAATCTGGATACGGCCTATATCGCCTCCGCACTCAGCGTGCCGACGGATGTGCTCATCATCATTCTGGAAACGCCAAAGGATGGCTGCATCAATCCGGAAATCATGAACTATGTCGACCGGTTTTCGCTCTACATGAAAGGCATACCAGGTGTCGTTGAAGTTGACTCACTAGCCTTTGCGGCACGGTATTTTCAATCTGTCGGTGCTGAAGGAAGCCTGAAATGGCGTGAATTGCCGCCGAACAAGCGGCAGCTTATCGGCGCCACAGCGCCGGTTCCTGTGACGACGGGGCTGTTGAATGGCAGCTGCACCATCCTGCCTGTGATTGCCTATATGAGCGACCACAAAGCCACGACCATTGATACGGTTGTGGCTGCGGTTGAGGCCTATTCGAGCCTGAACCCCAATGATGAAGTGAATATTCGCCTCGGCATGGGTGGGGTTGGCATTATCGCTGCGACCAACCAGGTGATCGAAGAGCATGAGACGCCCCTTATCCTGTGGGTGTTCGCTACCATCATTTTGCTGGTCTTCGCAGCTTATCAGGACTGGCGGGCGGTTATTTGCTGTTGCATGCCGCTGCTGCTGGCAACCTTCTTGGGGTATGTCTTCATGGTGGCGCTGGGTATTGGTCTCAAGGTCACCACCCTGCCCGTGCTTGTGCTTGGGACCGGTATCGGCGTGGATTATGCGTTCTACCTCTACAGCCAGATCAAATATTACCAGCGCGAAGGGCTGACCATCGCGGATGCCTATGAGGGTGCGTTGCTCTCAACCGGCATGGCAGTTGTCTATACGGCACTGATGCTGTCCGTAGGTGTTGCGACATGGGTTCTGTCGCCGCTCAAGTTCCAAGCCGATATGGGTGCTTTGCTGGCCTTCATGTTCCTCATGAACATGATCGCGGCGGTTGTCGGTCTGCCGGCGTTTGCAGCGGTGCTGGAGCGGATTGCGCCGCCCAAATATCTTCGCGAGCAGCGTCGCACCTAGTGCGACCACTTCGTCCCGGTGCGGCGGTTTTTCTGTTGTGCCTGCATGGCGCGGCAGAACAATTGCAGCCGCTTACCTGTCTCATGGCGCTCCGCGATGGCACGCCCAATCCCACATGGTTAGCTGGGCTTTAACTCTTAGACGTCAGTATACACCCGAAAGCGATGTGAGATTTGTTGTGAGGCAACCGGAAATCAGCAAGTTTCTGTTGTCGCTCTAATAGCTGTCTCACAAGACTGTTGGAGTCATTTGGCGGACGCAGAAGCTGCCAAAGGTAATGGGATACGTTCGTGGTACAGAAAAGCGAACAGGCAGAAACCAGCGCGCCCCCGGATATTGAGTCGGGTCCGGCAACGCCGCCCGCTGCTGAGCCGACGGCAGATGCCGAACTGACAAAGGCCGATGACGGATACGTCCCCTTCCCCGACAGGTTTCGGGCCTGGTGGAACGGGACACCATTGGACGCAGCGCCTCACAAGACGCGCGGAGATGCCCCGCCCGTAAAAACAGACATTACACCAGCCCCCAAAGCTCCAGAAGAAGAAGAAGACTGGCCGGCCCGCATTCGTGACCGGGTGTGGGGGCAGAATTTCGCTCTGCCTGGGGGTTCGGATGTCATTCTTGAAATGGCAACGCTGGGGGAAATGGAAGATGGCCTTCTCACCGCAGACATTCTGGCGGGCTGCACTGGCCCAGCAATCGCTCTGAACGAGAAATACACGGCGCCGGTCACGCTGCTTGAAACGGATCAAGCGTTTTGCAGCGAACTTGAAACACAGCCAGTTTCAGGGCTTGAGAGTGAGCTGCTGGATATCGACAAACCCAATCTTGGGTTGGAACGGTTCGACCGTGTGTTCTGTCGCGAAGCGATATGCCACGTATCGCGGCGCGACCTGTTGGTTCAAAAGGTCGGACTCGCGCTGCGCCCCGGTGGCCAGTTCATCTTCAACGACATCCTGTTAACGGACATTGCCGAGAGCAAAAAGGCGCTGGAGACATGGCGTGAATCCGAGCCGGTACGCCCCATACCGTGGTCATTCGACGAATACAAAGACCAGCTCGTCAGTAGCCGATTTGAGCTTCGCGGCACCTCCGACATCACGGATGACTATGTTGCGCAGGTGGAGGCCGCCTGGCTGCAGGTGATGAACGGGCTGGCATCAGATCCGCTGCCGCCCGAAGGGGTGGACGCGCTGATGGAAGCGGGCCGCATCTGGCAGGGCCGTATTGCCGCTCTCAAATCCGGAAAACTCAAAATGATGCGGTTTCATACGGCGCTTAAGACCATCCGCAATCTGAGCGGCCCAAGCTAGGCCGCCTGCCATAAAGGCTGCACTAAGGCCGCACTGGTCCCAAATCAGGTCCGAAGCCATGCATTTTGTGGAGGATGGCTTGCGATGCACCCCTTGCAGATTGGTATATATCGAACCTATATACCCTCCCACATGGCTTGACGCAGCGTAAACGTACATTGGAAAGCGCTTCAGTATGGATGTTCGCACTATGTGCTTGGGCATGCTCGCTCTTGGCGACGCTTCCGGGTACGAAATCAAAAAAGAGTTCGAGCAGGGACCATCGCGCCATTTCATGGATGCGAGTTACGGCTCCATTTATCCAGCCCTCACGCGAATGACCGATGAGGGCCTGCTGGCCTGCCGCACAGAACCTCAGGAAAAGCGTCCGGACAAAAAGGTCTACTCGCTCACCGAAACAGGCTGGGCCGAGCTGGACAAAGTCATCAACCAAGCCATCGGTCCGGACAAGATCAAGTCGGATTTCTCCTTTGTCATGATGTTTGCCGAGCGGTTGCCGCGCTCCCGCGTGGCGTTGCTGATTGATGAACAGATTGCCCATTCCCGTCAGGGCATCCTCGAACTGGAAGAAGTCCAGACGCCGGCCGGGGCAGCGGGGGCCGCGTTTGTGGGCCGATATGGCATTGCTATGGCCAAAGCGCATATCGATTTTCTCGAGCGCAACCGCCACCTGATTGAGGCCGCGGCCCGTGATGACCAAATGGCCGTGTCCACAGGGGCACAGGCGGAGGCCGCATCGTGACCGTCATACCCAATAGCCTTTCCGTAAGACCTGCCAGTCACTATTTCCACCATATTGCCGCCGGCGGGCATTCCACCCGCTGCAACGCAGCCAGATGAATACCGGGACCAGAACCTAATGACGATTAAGCGAAGTTATGTGTGGGCAGTTGTCATTGCGCTGTTGCTTGGTGCCTGGATCCTGTCGGGTCAGTTTGACTCCAGCCCCCGGGAAACCGCCACGGCGGATATGAACGGTTCCGTTGAAGGTGGGACTGCGCTGGACGGCACGCCGATGGCGCAGGACAGTGGACCGGACGTTCAAACCGTCAGGGCACGCGTGTTTGAAGCGCGTCCTGTCAAACGCGACATTATCGTACGCGGCCGGACGGAGCCGGTGCGCGCCGTTGAAGTGCGGGCGGAGACGTCTGGCTCTGTTACCGCCCTCCCCGTTGAAAAGGGCGAGTATGTTTCCAAGGGCGATCTCATTTGCGGTTTGTCGGTCAATGCGCGCGACGCCAAGCTGGCAGAGGCCAAGGCGCTGCGGCAGCAGCGATGGCTGCAGTATGATGCATCGCAGAAGCTGGCAGCCAAGGGCCACCGATCGGAGACGCAGGCTTCTGCGGACAAAGCGGCATATGACGCTGCTGTTGCTCAGGTGAAGCAAATGGAGGTGGAGCTTTCCTATACGCGCATCACCGCACCTTTTGACGGCATTCTGGACAACCGGTTTGTTGAGATCGGTGACTATCTGGCGGTCAGCCAGCCTTGCGCAACGGTAGTGGATCTCGATCCAATTCTCGTGGTTGGCCAGGTGTCAGAGCGCGACGTGGGCAAGCTCACCATGGGCAGCGTCGGCGATGCGCGCCTGATCACGGGTGACACGATTGAAGGCGTGGTGCGGTTTATTGCCAAGACGGCGGACCAGGAAACACGCACGTTCCGCGTCGAACTTGCGGTTCCCAACAAAGACAATGCGCTTCGGGGCGGCGTCACAGCGGAAATCATCGTCGCGGCAGAGGCTGTATCTGCACATCTGATGTCACCGGCCTTTCTGGTGCTGAATGATGACGGCACCATTGGCGTGCGGCTTGTAAGCGAAGACGGCACGGCGCGGTTCCAGCCCGTATCCATTCTTGAAGACAGCAATGACGGGGTCTGGGTGTCCGGCCTGCCGGCCAAGGCGACAGTCATCACCGTCGGGCAAGAGTTTGTGATCGACGGGCAGCGTGTGGATGTCACCCTTGAAACACCCGGTATGCCGTCATGAACCCACTTGTTGCAGCTTCCGTAAGCCGGACACGCACCGTCCTCACGACCATGGTGCTGCTGGTGCTCGCAGGCGTCACATCCTATATCGCGATCCCCAAAGAGGCTGACCCGGACATCCCCATTCCGGTCTTCTTCGTGTCCCTCCCCTATCCGGGCATTTCGCCGGAAGACGGTGAACGGCTGCTCGTAAAGCCAATGGAGACAGAGCTTCGGACGCTCGAGGGTCTCAAGGAAATCACGGCCTATTCGGCTCAAGGCATGGCGGGGATCATTCTTGAGTTCGACGTTGATTTTGACAAGGATCAGGCGCTGCAGGATGTGCGCGAGAAGGTTGATCTTGCGCGCGCTGAAATTCCACAAGAAGCCGAAGAACCTATCGTCCGCGAATTCAATACCAGCCTGTTTCCCATTTTGGTGGCAACGATTTCCGGCGAGGTGCCCGAGCGTGCACTGTTAGCGCGTGCACGCAAGCTGCAAGACGCAATCGAGGCGCTACCGACCGTGCTGGAAGCCAAGCTCGTGGGCGACCGCGAGGAGCTGCTTGAGGTCGTCATCGACCCGGTGAAACTTGAATCCTACAATGTGTCACAGCTTGAGCTCATCAATGCGGTGTCGCTCAACAACCAACTGGTTGCAGCCGGTGCGCTGGATACGGGCCAGGGCCGCTTCAATGTCAAAGTGCCCGGTTTGTTTGAGACCCGCGAAGACGTGATGAGTCTTGCGGTCAAGACGTCTGGTGAAGGCGTTGTAACGCTTGACGATCTGGCTGAAATCCGCCGGACCTTCAAGGATGCGGAGAGTTTTGCGCGCTTCAACGGCACGCCTGCCATCGCCATTGAAATCACCAAGCGGCTGGGCACCAATATCATTGACACCAACGATGCTGTGCGTGCCGTCGTGGCTGAGGAAACCAAGAGCTGGCCAAGCGACATCAAGGTCGCCTACACGCTGGATGCCTCCTCATGGATTTTTCGTTCGATCAAGTCGCTTGAAGCATCAATCATCACCGCTATCAGCCTTGTGATGATTGTGGTGGTGGCAGCGCTGGGGATGCGGTCTGCCATCCTTGTCGGCATCGCCATTCCCACCTCATTCCTTATTGGTTTCTTTCTGCTCGCCATGTCCGGGCTCACCATGAATATGATGGTGATGTTCGGCCTGCTGCTCGCCGTGGGTATGCTGGTGGACGGCGCCATTGTGATCGTGGAATTTGCCGACCGAAAAATGGCCGAGGGAGTAGACAGGGCAGAAGCCTATATGGCGGCGTCCTCACGCATGTTCTGGCCGATTATTTCCTCGACTGCGACAACACTGGCGGCGTTCCTGCCGATGCTGTTCTGGCCCGGCGTTTCAGGGCAGTTCATGTCCTACCTGCCGCTGACACTGATTTTCGTGCTGCTGGCTTCACTCGTTACCGCGTTGATTTTCCTGCCTGTGCTCGGCTCCATCTTCGGCAAGGCTGAGGCCGTCAATCAAGCAACGTTGCAGATGCTGTCGGGTGCTGAATCCGGTGACATCCGCGCGCTTGACGGCATGACGGGCATATATGTGCGGTTTCTCGACCGCCTGGTCCGGATGCCGTTCACGGTGGTGCTATCCGCGCTCGCCGTGCTCGTGACAATCTTCGTCCTGTATTCAAATTTTAACAACGGACTTGAGTTCTTCATCGAAACCGAGCCCGAGCAAGCTGCTGTTCTGGTAAGTGCGCGCGGCAATCTCTCCGCCACTGAGATGCTGGAAATCGTACGGGAAGTAGAAGCCAAGGTTATCGCCGTTGAGGGTGTGGAGTCCGCCTTCTCACAGACTGGTCCCGGCCAAAGCGGCCCGGGTCAGGGCGGTGATGCCCCGGCCGACATGATCGGGCGTATCACGATTGAACTTCTGCCGTATGAGGAACGCAGGGCCGGCGCGATCATTCTCGAGGAGATCCGCGAGAAGACCGGTAGTATGCCGGGCATTCATGTGGAAGTGCGCAAACGCCAGGACGGCCCGCCGACCGGCAAGGATATTCAAATCCAGCTTTCATCCCGCGACGCCGCTATTCTGCGGACTGAGACCCAGCGGGTGCGTGACTATGTGGCTGAAAATGTGGATGACCTGATTGATATCGAGGACTCCCTGCCGCTGCCAGGCATCGAATGGGTGCTTAATATTGATCGCGAGCAGGCTGGCCGCTTTGGCGCTGATGTGGCCGCTGTTGGTGCCACCGTGCAGATGGTGACCAACGGTATTCTTGTGGGCACCTATCGCCCCAATGATGCAGATGACGAGGTTGATATCCGCGCGCGCTTCCCGCGTGCCGACCGATCCATGGACCAGCTGGATCAGTTGCGCCTGCGCACGCCAAATGGGCTTGTGCCGCTGAGCAATTTCATCACCCGCGCGCCCGCGCAGCAGGTGAACCAGATTACCCGCATTGATGGCATTCAGGTGATGGATGTGAAGGCCAACACCGTCGAAGGCGTGCTGGCCGATGACAAGGTTCAGGAGTTACGCACATGGCTTGAAAATGAAGCCAATCTGGACCCACGTGTGAGCTGGCGGTTCCGCGGCGCGGATGAAGATCAGGCGGAATCCGCTGCCTTCCTCGGCAATGCGATGATCGCAGCGCTGTTCTTGATGTTCATCATTCTGCTGACCCAGTTCAACTCGTTCTATCACTCGGTGCTGACACTCTCCGCCGTTATCATGTCCACTATGGGCGTGCTGTTGGGCATGCTGGTTACCGGGCAAACCTTCTCGGTCATCATGACCGGCACTGGCATTGTGGCGCTGGCGGGTATCGTGGTGAACAACAACATTGTTCTGATTGATACCTTCCAAAGCCTGATGGCGCGTGGCATGGAGCCGATCGAGGCCGTCCTGCGCACAGCGGGACAGCGGCTGCGCCCGGTGTTGCTGACGACCATAACGACCATTTGCGGCCTGCTGCCGATGGCAACGCAGGTCAATTTCGGGTTCTTTGACCGCACCGTCACCTATGGCGGACCGGTGGCCGTGTGGTGGGTGCAGCTTTCAACCGCCATCATTTACGGGCTGAGCTTTGCAACTCTTCTGACACTGGTGGTGACCCCGGTATTGCTTGCCGCACCAACTGTGCTGAAGCAGAGCGACACGCTGGGCCGCGGCCGCAGGTCGGTTATGGGGCTGTTTCGGCGCCGGGAGCGCCGCAGCGGCTTCGGTGCTGCGGAATAGGCAGCGGCGGTGTTGCCGGAGGTTCTAGCTAAACGTCCAGTTCGCGGTCCCGCGAGGCGCGGGCGATTCGCGTGCGTTGCGACAGCACCCGGTGACGCCAATAGGCCAATGGCAGGGTCAGAACGTAAACCACCGCCACCCCGATGAGCGTTGCCCACGGATAGCTGACGGCGAGTGCCGCCACCATGGCGACGCCCAGCAGCACCGGCAACGCCCTGTCCCGTCTTGCGGACAATCGTAGATGCTTGCCTGAAAAGCTGGGGATACGGCTGACCATCAAAAAAGCGATGATGCCGATATGGACCACGACAAGTGATGGCCAGGTGTTGAAGGTCGTGATCTGCGCGAAGTCCATATAGAGCGGCAGCATGACCAGCCCCGCCCCTGCCGGCGCAGGAACGCCTACAAAAAAGGATGTCGCCCATGCCGGGCGGTCCGGATCTTCCGTCGAGACATTGAAACGGGCAAGCCGCAGGGCACAGGCAACCGAATAGCCAAGCACCGCCACCCAGCCCAGCCCGCCCAGCGTATCCAGGCTCCATGTGTAGAGAATCAACACCGGGGCGACCCCGAAATTGAAGAAATCCGCCAGCGAATCCAGCTCGGCTCCGAACTTGGATTGCCCATGCAGCAGCCGTGCGACGCGTCCGTCCAGCGCATCCAGCAAAGCTGCGATGATGATGGCATAGACTGCGAACTCATAGCGGCCTTCAAGCCCGAACCGGATTGCCGTGAGGCCCGCGCACAGGGCAAGGACCGTCAGAATATTGGGCAGAAGGTTGCGCAGCGGTGGCGGCCGCAATCGACCGCCGGGACGGCCGGATTGCCGGTCTGTGGGCCTGTTTACAGACCCCTTTGTGGGTTCCGTCGGCGTGTTCATGAGCGGCGTCCGGAACGATGATCATCATGGGCGCGGTGGTCCGCCAGTACGGTTTCACCGCCGATGCTTGTCTGACCGACAATCACCAAGGGCTCCAGCCCGGCAGGCAGATACACATCGACCCGGCTGCCAAAGCGGATAAGGCCGATCCGGTCGCCGGCTTCCAGATGTGCGCCCTGCTTGATGAACGGCAGGATGCGGCGGGCGACAAGCCCTGCCACCAGAACCACCCCATAGTCATGCCCACCGCCGGTGCGCATCAGGATTGAATAGCGCTCGTTTTCTTCCGACGCTTTTTCAAGTGCTGCATTGAAGAACTTGCCGGGCCGATGGCTTGTGCGTACGGCAGCCGCTTCAACCGGCGCGCGAACGATATGTACGTTGAAGACATTCATGAAGATGCTGACGCGCTTGAGCGGTGCATCGCCAAGCCCGAGTTCCTCCGGCGGGACGGCATCGGTGATGAGATTCACCACACCGTCAGCGGGTGCAATGACAAGGCCGGGGCGATCCGGTGTCACGCGCTGCGGGTCACGGAAGAACCACGCGCACCATGCTGTCGCGATCAGGCCCAGCCAGCCGAGCGGCTGCCAGATGAGAAACAAGATCAGCGCAATCACCGCGAAGATCAGGACAAAGCGCCGCCCTTCGGGGTGCATGGGCGGAATAAATGAAAGCAGGTCACGCATCGGGGTTTGAGTCCTGAGGGGGTAAATGGGCAGCGGTGGTTGATCAGTCTAGCACAAATGAGACTATTTGACGGGGACAGGCTCGGGGTCCCCAAGGGTACCGGACAACGGCTGTGTCTCGTCGGTTTCCGCCACTTCGTGCAGAATTTCCTCGGCCCGCTGGGCCTCCTGCTGGCGCTGCCACATGGCGGCATAGGCACCCTTTTTGGCCAACAGATCCGCATGGGTGCCGCGTTCGCAAATGCGGCCATGGTCCAGCACGATGATCTCGTCTGCACTGATCACGGTAGAAAGCCTGTGGGCGATCACAAGGCTTGTGCGGTCGCGCGAGACGATGGCGAGGGATGCCTGAATCTCTTTCTCTGTATGGGTGTCGAGTGCGGAGGTGGCTTCATCCAGCAGCAGGATCGGCGGGTTTTTGAGAAGCGTCCGGGCGATGGCCACGCGCTGCTTCTCGCCGCCTGAAAGTTTGAGGCCACGCTCGCCGACCTGACTGTCATAGCCCTGCGGCAATCCGATTATGAAATCGTGGATTTGTGCCATGCGGGCGGCATCTTCCACTTCCTCATCGGTCGCGTCCGGCCGTCCGTAGCGGATGTTGTAGCGGATCGAGTCGTTGAACAGCACGGTATCCTGCGGGACGATGCCGATGGCGGCGCGCACACTTGATTGCGTCACGTCGCGGATATCCTGCCCGTCGATGAGGATGCGGCCGCCGGTTGCGTCATAGAAGCGGAACAAGAGCCTTGAGATGGTGGATTTGCCGGCACCCGACGGGCCGACGATTGCCACCATGCGGCCTGCGGGCACAGTGAAGTCGACCCCCTTGAGGATTTGCCGCTCAGGGTCATAAGCGAAATCGACGTTTTCAAAGCGGATTTCGGCACCCTTGATTTGCAGCGGCTTTGCGTCCGGCTTGTCGGTCACCTCGGCGCCAACACTCAGCAGTGCAAACATGGTTTCCATATCCACCAGCGCCTGCTTGATTTCGCGGTAGACGAAGCCGAGCAGATTGAGCGGCTGTTGAAGCTGGATCAGCATGGCGTTGATGAGTACGAAATCGCCGATCGTCATGGTGCCGGCTGCAATGCCATTGGCCACCATGATCATCAGAACCGACAGCCCTACGGCAAAGATCGCAGCCTGCCCTGCATTCAGCCAGGACAGCGATTTTGTCGACCGAACGGCAGCGTCCTCATAGCGCGCCATCGACCTGTCGAAGCGGTCCGCCTCATGGGCTTCGTTGCCAAAATATTTGACCGTTTCAAAATTCAGTAGGCTGTCGATGGCCTTGGTGTGAGCGCGTTCGTCGGACCGGTTCATGGAGCGGATGAAGCCGATCCGCCACTCGGTCACCTTGAAGGTGAAGAAGATATAGCCGCCGACGGTGATCAGCGTGACCACGGCAAACCAGATGTTGAAGGTCCACCACAAAATCCCTGCCACCAGCAGCAATTCAAGGATCGTCGGGCCGATGTTGAAGAGCATGAAGCGCAGCAAAAATTCGATTGCCTTGACGCCGCGCTCAATCACCCGGCTGACGCCGCCAGTGCGCCGGCTCAGATGGAACCGCAGTGACAGCGCGTGCAAATGCCGGAATGTGCGCAGGCCGACGGCGCGCACCGCATTCTGGCCGACGCGGGCAAACAGCCCATCGCGCAGTTGTGCAAGGCCGATCATCAAAATGCGGGCTATGCCGTAGGCAGCGACGAGCGCCACAACAGCGCCAATGGCAATTTCGGCCGGATTGCTTTTGTCCAGCGCATCCACTGCCGCCTTGTAGAGAAATGGCATGCCAACCGTCACGGCCTTGGCAAATACCAGCGCAATCATTGCGAAGACGACACGCGCGCGCAGGTCCGGGCGGCCTTTGGGCCACAGGAACGGCAGAAGATCCCGAACAGCCTCGCGATTGCCCGGACCTTCAACGTCTAGGGTCAGTTGGTCGCCGGTTGCCTTGCCAAAACGTGGCGACATGGGGGGACGTCTCCGGAAAAAGCGGGGTCGATGCGGGGCCACAGCTGCGGCCAAGTGCGGGGTGCGATGCCCCCTTATGCACCAGAATCAGCCCGGATGGGCGGATTTTGCCTGCTTTTCTAGATAACGTTCATGGCGGGCAAAACAAGCCCGGCGGGCACTCGTAGGCCTAGCCGCCGGTGGCCGGGGTCTCGAATACCTGGCCTGGATAAATCAGGTTCGGGTCTCGGATCTGGCTTTTGTTGGCCTGATAAATCACCGTGTACTGGTAGCCCGATCCATAGAGTTTCTGGGCGATGGTCCACAGATTGTTGCCCGGCTGGATCACCACCTTGCCGTCGCGCAGAACCATTTCGACAGCCTCAGCTGTGGCACGCTCAAAAGGCGCTTCCAGACGCGCCAGCACGAGGCCCTGCGGATCGATCTGATCGACCCGCAGTTCATGGACACCGGGTTCAATCGGGCGGTTGGCGGTGACGACCCAGCGGCCTTTGGCATCCGCAGTGGCGTCACCTGCCGGTACATTGTCGACGTAAATGCGCACATTTGAGCCGACCGGCGCGCGGCCTGAGAAAATGACGGCACCGCCCTCACCATAGTCAACCGTGTCCAGGGTCAGCGCGCCGCCTTCGGCGGCAACGCCTGTGCCCTGCAGCACTTTGCTGGGCCCGTCGGCGCTTTGCAGCACCACGAGCGCTTCGGCGGTTTCGTCCTCAGGCACGGAAATTGATACGACCTGTTTGGAATTCAGCAGGGTGCCATCGGGCAATTCTGCCTCGAGGCGCAGCTGGCGATCGCCGGACGGCAGCGGCTCATCAAGCACGATTACCCATTCGCCGCGGCTGTCGGCGACGGCTTCGGCGATGGTTTTTCCGTTGTCGATCAGGCGGATGATGGCGCCGGGCTCGGCGCGGCCGGCGGCAACCGTCTGGCCGTCACGCTCTACGCGGACAATGTCGAAACTGGGGAGAATTGGCTCAGCTTCCGCCGGGTCGGTTGCGTCGGGAGATGCATCCGCGGTGGTTTCCGCGGCGGGGGTTTCAGCCTGCTGCGCCGCATCTTCATTGCCGGAAAACAGCAGAAACCAGCCAAGAACGAGAACGGCAATGGCAGCAGCAACGCCGCCGATGATGACGATTGAGCGCGACATGTCGCGGCCTCCCTTATTGCGTCCGAAAATTCGGACACCCCCTTGCGGACAGATGGCTTAGCCTGAAAATAAGGCATCTGCGCGACGCCGTCCGCTTCTATCCGCAAAATGCGTTAATTACAGCCCTGAATCGGCAGCCCGACATAGCCAGAACATGACCCAGAATATGACCCAGAATATCGGTGCGATAACTGCTTTTTGTGGCAGTGCAGCAGGATCAAGCCCGGCCTATGCCCAGGCTGCCGAGGCGCTGGGCATCTGGCTCGCCCAATCCGAGATCAAACTTGTTTATGGCGGCGGCGGCATCGGTCTGATGGGCATTCTCGCCCGCGCCGTCGCCGATCATGGTGGCGAGGTTGAGGGCATCATCCCCGGCTTCCTGACCCAGCCCGAAGTGATGGCGGATGCGCCCGGCAGCCATGAAATCACCAACGACCTGCATGACCGGATGCAGATGATGGCTGCCAAGGCCGACGCCTTCGTGGTGCTGCCCGGCGGCATCGGCACGATTGCGGAGCTGGTCGATATACTGACGTGGAAGCAGCTCGGCAGGCATGACAAGCCGATCGTCATTCTGGATATCGACGGCTACTGGGCACCGCTTGCGGAGCTGCTCGGCCATATTGTCGAGCAAGGTTTCGCGCATGGTGCGCTTAAAGACATGTTCCGCATCGTGACGAGTGTCGATGCGTTGCCGCAAGCCATTGAAGCACAACTTCAGCCGGCCTGACGACGCCATGCATCCCATGCAAAGAGAGCCAGCCCCGACCAGATGCCGACGAATGTCAGTGCATTGGCGAGCGCAAACGGCTCTCCGAAGGCAAAGACTGCCAGCACAAACATGATGCTGGGGGCGAGGAACTGCAGCAGGCCGAGCGTGGCCAGGTGAATGCGGCGGGCACCGGCGCTGAACAGCAGCAGCGGGATCGCTGTGAACGGGCCTGTCAGCAGCAACAAAAGACCCGTCAGCACATCGAACTGGCCAAAGCCCAGTAGCGGGCCGCCTGCCCATAGCAGATAGGCGATCATCAGCGGTGCCAGCGCCGCCATCTCCACCAGCAGCCCGTCAAGGCTTTCAACGCCGACGGTTTTCCGCAGGTAGCCATAGGCGGCAAAAGACGTTGCCAGAAACAGCGCGATCCACGGCACGTCACCGATGAGAATGATTTCGTTCAATACGCCGAGCGCCGCAAGCGCGATGGCCACCTGCTGCAGCCTGTTCATCCGCTCGCCAAGCAGCACTACGCCCAGTGCCACACTCACCATGGGATTGATGAAATAGCCAAGGCTGGTTTCCAGCACACGCCCGGCGCCGATGGCATAGATGAACCCACCCCAGTTGCCCGCGATCAGCAGGCCGGTGATGACCAGAATTATCAGTGTACGGCGATTGGTAACCGCGGCGATGACATGAGGCCAGCGCCTGAGCACAGTGACCAAGATCATCAAAAAGACCAGCGCCCACAGACCACGATGCGCCAGCACATACAGGACCGGGACGTGGCCCAGCACCTTGTAGAAGAGCGGCAGCACGCCCCACAGCGCAAAGGCGCTGCCCGCCAGCAGCACGCCACGGGAGGCAGCGCTGTCCGTCGATGTCACCTTACCGCTTCGGCACAGCCGCCGGCGCACCGTCGCGCAGCAGCTTGTAGGTGATGGAATCCATCAATGCCTGGAATGATGCGTCCACAATGTTGGGTGACACGCCGACCGTGGACCAGCGCGCGCCGTCGCCATCGACGCTTTCGATCATCACGCGGGTGACGGCTTCCGTGCCGCTTGTCAGGATACGGACCTTGAAGTCCGCCAGCCGCAAATCCTCAAGCCATGAGGAATATTTTCCGAGGTCCTTACGCAATGCCTGATCGAGCGCGTTGACCGGGCCGTTGCCCTCGCCTGCGCTCATGATCGAGACACCGTCGACGGACACCTTCACGGTGGCTTCCGAGATCGTCACAAGCTCGCCCAGCGCATTGTGGCGGCGCTCCACCATCACGCGGAAACCCTGCACGTCAAAATAATGCGGCACCTCGCCCAGTGCGCGGCGGGCCAGCAATTCAAACGAGGCTTCCGCGCCATCATATGCGTAGCCGAGGAACTCGCGCTCCTTCACTTCGTCCACTAGCCGCTTGATGCGCGGGTCCTGCGCGTCCACTTCAATGCCCGCACCTTCAAGCTGCGCCAGCACGTTGGAGCGGCCCGCCTGATCGGACACAAGAATGCGCCGCTTGTTGCCGACGGATTCCGGCGGCACATGCTCGTAAGTCGCCGGGTCCTTTTGCACAGCGGACACATGCAGCCCGCCTTTATGTGCAAAGGCCGATGCGCCCACATAGGGCTGATGCTTGTTGGGCGTGCGGTTGAGGATTTCGTCGAGCAAACGGCTCACATGGGTCAGCTGCGCAAGGTTCTCCATGCTGACACCGGTTTCAAACCGGTCTGCGTATTCAGGCTTCAGCATCAGGGTCGGCAGTAGCGACACCATATTGGCATTGCCGCAGCGCTCTCCCAGACCATTCAGTGTGCCCTGCACCTGGCGCACACCTGCGCGGATTGCGGCAAGCGTATTGGCCACCGCATTATCAGTGTCGTTGTGGGTATGAATGCCAAGATGATCACCGGGAATGTGCTCTGCCACCGCCAGCACAATCGCCTCAATCTCGTGGGGCAAGGTGCCGCCATTGGTGTCACACAGCACCACCCAGCGCGCGCCCGCTTCCAGTGCGGCCTTGGCGCAGGAGATCGCGTAGTCCGGGTTGGCCTTGTAGCCATCGAAAAAATGCTCGCAGTCGATCATCGGCTCGCGATCATGCTTCGTGATCGCCTTCACGCTTTCGCGGATCGCATCAAGGTTCTCGTCCAGCGAGCAACCCAGCGCCAAGGTCACCTGATGGTCCCATGTCTTGGCGACCAGACATACGGCATCGGACTCCGCATCAAACAAAGCTGCAAGCCCCGGATCATTATCCGCCGAGCGCCCCACCCGCTTGGTCATGCCGAACGCTGTCATGCGCGCGGATTTCAGCCCGCGCTTTTCACTGAAAAATGCCGTGTCCGTGGGGTTCGCCCCCGGCCAGCCGCCTTCCACGTAATCAATTCCGAGCGTGTCCAGCGTTTCGGCAATACGGATCTTGTCCTCGACACCAAAATCGACACCCTGCGTCTGCGCGCCATCGCGCAGCGTCGTGTCGAACAGGTAGAGACGTTCTTTTTTGCTCATTGTCGTCGTCCCTTATGTCGCAACCGACCAGGTGGTGCCGTCCGGCCCATCCATGATCACTATGCCCATGCCGTCCAGCTCATCACGGATACGATCAGCTTCAGCAAAATCCTTGGCTTTGCGCGCCGCAACGCGCGCTTCAATCAGCGCGTCAACCTGCGCGTCATCAATGGTGGAGGTCGCAGGTCGCCATGCGGCCCATTCGTCCGCAGTCTGACCGAGGATGCCAATCAACTGCCCCGCAGCCTTGAGCGCGCGTGCCGCATCGGCATCGCCCTTTTGTGCATCACCCTGCAACTTATGCAGAGCCGCTAGCGCCTGCGGTGTGTTGAGGTCATCCAGCAGAGCCGACATCACACTGTCGGGCACATCATCGGCGCTCACCTCGCCCACATCGGCGGTAACTGCGTACCAGCGATCGAGAATGCCTTTTGCCTCGCGCACGCCGTCCACTGTCCAGTTCAAAGGCTGGCGGTAATGGGTCATGAACAGATGCAAGCGCAACGCCTCGCCGGGCCAATCGCCCAGCAGGTCATGCACCACCAGAAAATTGCCGAGCGATTTCGACATCTTCTCGCCTTCAACCTGCAAGAAGCCGCCATGCATCCAATAGTTGGCGAGCTTCGCCCCATCATGCGCGCAGGTGGATTGCGCCACCTCGTTTTCATGATGCGGGAAAGCCAGATCGATGCCGCCACCGTGGATATCGAACGTGTCACCCAGCAGCGCCTCGCACATCACCGAGCACTCGGTATGCCAGCCTGGGCGGCCGGTGCTCCAAGGGCTTTCCCAGCCGGGCATGCCCTCCTCGCTTGGCTTCCACAGCACAAAGTCCGTCGCGTTGCGCTTGTAGGGCGCCACTTCCACGCGCGCACCGGCAATCATGTCGTCCAGCGAGCGGCCAGACAGGCTGCCGTAGTTCTTGTCGGACGACACATCAAACAGCACATGGCCTTCCGCTTCATAGGCGTGGCCCTTGGCGATCAGGTCCGAGATCATCGCAATCATGCCGTCCACATAGTCCGTCGCGCGCGGCTCATGGGTCGGTGGCAGCGCGCCAAGCCCTGCCATATCGTCCTGATAGACCTTGGTCGTCTTGTCCGTCAGTTCACGGATCGTGACATTGTCGCGCACGGCGCGGGCCATGATCTTGTCGTCGATGTCGGTGATGTTGCGCACATAGGTCACGTGCTCCGCGCCATAGATATGGCGCAGCACCCGGAACAGCAGGTCAAACGTCACCGCCGTGCGGCCATTGCCGATATGGGCAAAGTCATAGACCGTGGGTCCGCACGCGTAGAGCCGCACATTGGCCGCATCAATGGGCTCGAACACCCGCTTCTTGCGGGCCGAGGTGTCATAAAGTGTCAGGGTCACGTCACGAGACATGCGAAGTCCTTGAAGGCCTGCTGGCCTCGGGGCTTACGTCTGATTTCTGATAGTCAGGGAGTTGACGAACGGCCGCGAGCCAGCGAGTTGCACTAGCTAATAATAATGGAGGTGCAAATGCACCAGATGGTGGCGGTGTTGTTCATAGGGCGGGACTTTGAGGCCAAGACCTTAAAAAATCAACCCACGACATTCCGGCGGACCATTAAGCCGCAGCCCCGGGCTTGACCCGGGGCCTACTCGCATAAGCCCCCATGCACAGCTGCTGCGAGTGGACTCCGGGTCAAGCCCGGAGATACGGGACCTAAGCTTTGTTGCCCGCAAGTCGCGCCAATGCCTTCTCACGACCGATAAGCGGCAGAAGTACTTTTAACTCCGGCCCATGACCCAGCCCGGTCAGCGCCAGACGCAGCGGCATGAACAGGGCCTTGCCCTTGGCTCCGGTCTCGGCCTTCACGGCGTCGGTCCAGGCTTTCCAGGTCGTTTCGTCCCATGGTTCAGGCGGCAGCAGACCCGCAGCCGTTGAGGCAAATCCTGTGTCCTCAATCGCCGGCGTGATGTCACCCTGTACCACATCTGCCCACAGGGCCGCATCCGCAAGCGTCTCAAGATTGGCGCGCATGGCCAGCCACAAGGTTTCATCCATGCTGATGCCAAGCGCTGCAAGCCGCCCCGCCACATCCGCGAATGCTGCCCCGTGCAGCCAGTCCGTGTTGAGGCGTTTGAGCTCCGCCAGATCGTAATGCGCGGGCGCACGGCCGAACTTTGAAAAGCTGAACCCTTCAACCAGCGCATCCAGGCTGAGGGGTGCAATATCGTCCGAGGTGCCCAGATGCGCGAGATAGCTTGTCAGCGCCTCTGGCTCCAGCCCGGCGTCGCGCACCTCGGCAACGCTCGAGCCGCCTTCGCGCTTGGACAGTTTTGCGCCACCCGGTGCCACCAGCAGCGGGAAATGCGCAAAATACGGCAGCTCCGCGCCGATGGCGTTGAGCAGTTCAATCTGCGCTGCTGTATTGGTCACATGGTCCTCGCCGCGCAGCACATAGGTCACGCCCATATCCGCGTCGTCGGCAGCAGATGGCAGCATATAGGTGTAGGTGCCGTCCTCACGGATCAAAACCGGATCAGAGACAGAACCCGTCTCGATGGATTGCGGCCCGCGCACCTGATCGTTCCACGTCACTGTGGTGCCGGAGAGCTTGAACCGCCAATGCGGCTTGCGGCCTTCGGCTTCCAGCTTCGCCCTGTCTTCGTGGCTCAGCTCCAGCGCAGCGCGGTCATAGACCGGCGGCTTGCCCTGGTTCATCTGGCGCTTGCGGCGGCGGTCGAGTTCGCCGGGCGTTTCATAGCAAGGGTAAAGCAGGCCGCGCTCTTTCAGCTTCGCGGCGGCTGCATCATAGATCGCGATACGGTCGGACTGGCGGGCTGTCTCGTCAAACGTCAGCCCTGCCCAAGCAAGGTCGTCGGCAATTGCATCGGCAAATTCGCGGGTCGAGCGGGCAGTGTCCGTATCGTCAAACCGCAGAATGATGCTGCCGCCCATCTTGCGGGCATAAAGCCAGTTGAGCAGTGCCGGGCGCATATTGCCCACATGCAAGGTGCCGGTGGGGCTTGGCGCAAACCGGGTGCGCACAGTTTTACTGGGCATCGCGGAAGCCATTTGTAATCGGATAACGCCGGTCACGGCCGAAGTTCTTGAGGCCAATCTTGACGCCGGGGGCCGACTGGCGGCGTTTGTATTCAGCAATATAGAGCAGGTGCTCGATGCGTTTCACAACGTCGGCATCATGTCCGCGCGCGATGGTTTCCTCGGCGCTGCGCTCATGTTCCACGAGGCTTTCGAGAATATCGTCGAGGACGGGATAAGGCGGCAGCGAATCTTCGTCCTTCTGGTCCTCGCGCAATTCAGCTGACGGCGGCTTGGAAATGATCCGCTGCGGGATCACGCGGCCCTTGGGGCCAAGCGCTGTTGCCGGATGATGCTGGTTGCGCCATTCGCACAGCGCGAAGACCTGCATCTTGTAGAGGTCCTTGATCGGGTTGAAGCCGCCATTCATGTCGCCATAGAGCGTGGCATACCCCACCGACATTTCAGACTTGTTGCCGGTGGTCACCACCATGTCGCCGAACTTGTTGGACAGCGCCATCAGCAGCAGCCCGCGGGCACGCGACTGGATGTTCTCTTCGGTGATGTCCGGCTTGCGGCCTTCAAACAGCGGCGCAAGCGCTGCTTCGATCGCGTTGACGCTGTTGCTGATCCCCACAGTATCAAGTCCGGTACCAATGAGCTTGGCGCACTCTTCAGCGTCGTCGAGGCTTTCCTGACTGGTGTATTGCGACGGCAGCATCACGCAGCGCACTTTGTCGGGCCCCAGCGCATCGGCGGCCATGGCCGCGCAGATGGCGCTGTCGATGCCGCCTGAAAGGCCAAGCACGACGCCGGGAAAGCGGTTCTTGGTGACGTAATCGCGCAGGCCCAGCACACAGGCCATGTAAATCGCCTCAAGCCCTTCGGGCTCGGCAGCGCGGGGGCCTGCCGCACAGGTCCAGCTACTTTTGTCTTTGGTCCAGCGGGTCATCGCGCTGGCCTCTTCAAACGCAGGCAGGCTTAAGGGCACGGTCATATCGGTGTTGAGCACGAAGGATGCGCCGTCGAACACCAGCTCGTCCTGCCCGCCGACCTGATTGACATAGGCTATCGGCAGACCGCTTTCGCCGACGCGGGCGCGCACATGACTCATCCGCGCGCCGTGCTTGGTGGCTTCAAAGGGCGAACCGTTGGGCACGATCAGCAATTCAGCGCCCTGCGCCTTCAGCCCGGCCACCACATGCTCATGCCAGATGTCTTCGCATACGGGCACGCCCACAGAGACACCCTTGAACATCATCGGCTTGGGGTCTGGGCCCGCAGCAAAGACGCGCATTTCGTCGAACACGCCATAATTCGGCAGCATCTGCTTGTGGCGAACTTCGGCAACCTTGCCGCCTTCAAGCAGCGCCACTGAGTTGTGCAGCAGCCCTGCGTCCCGCAGCGGCACGCCGATCAGGACGGCGGGACCACCATCGGCCGTGTCCTTGGCAAAGTCCTCGAGCACTTCGCGCGCCGCATCCTGAAACGCCGGCTTCAGCACAAGATCCTCGGGCGGATAGCCGGAGACGAACAGCTCGGTGAAGACGATGATATCCGCACCCTGCGCGGCAGCACGGGCGCGCTCCTCGCGGGCGCGGGCGATATTGCCTTCCACATGGCCGACAATCGGGTTCAGCTGTGCAAGCCAGATGTTGAGTGAATCCGTCATATCTCAGACCTAAGCCCTGTGTGCCCTATTGCCAAGCATCATGCAGGCTCTTCGCGCGTGACTGTGCCCATGGCGGTATCGATTGCCAGCGCCGTGGCCAGCGCCCGGCGGGCATCCTCGCCCGAGACGCGCGGGCGTGCGCCGGTTGCCACCGCATTGACGAAGCCGCCGATTTCTTCCGCCAGCGGGTCTTGCGCCACCAGTTCGTCGATCACCGGCAGGCCTTCGACTTCGGACGGGTCCATGATGCGGCGTGCGCCGCCTGCGCCCTTGCCGTCGGGAAATTCGGTGAGCTCAAACTTGCGGTTGGCGAAATCGATCATGATCTCGCGGTCGCTGCAGATGATCCGCACTGAGCGTTCCAGCTTGTCGCCGACGCGGCTGGCAAACATGCGTACCGTCTTGCCGTCCGCTGTCGTTACCACCGCATCAATTTCATCCGCATGCTCACCATGCACCGCGCGCGCCGTGGCGCTCACTTGCTCGGGCTTGTAGCGCAAAATCTGATGCGAGATGTCGAGGTCGTGGATCATCAGATCGAGGATCGCGCTCACATCCACATTGCGGCCGGTGAACGGCCCTGCCCGGCGACAGATCACTTCATGGGGTTCCGACACCAGCGACGGCAAATCAAAGCGCGAGAACACGTAGCGCTCCTGATGGCCAACCTGGATCACCACCTGCTTTTCGCGCGCCAGCTTGATGAGGGTGTCGGCATCTTCAAGGCTGGTCGCAATTGGCTTTTCGATCAGCACGTGGATGCCCTGCTCGAGAAACTTCTTTGCCAGCGGAAAATGCTGGGTGGCCGGGGCGACGATCGAGACCGCATCCACCTTGCCGAAGAAATCCTCCAGCGATCCCATCACCGCGCAGCCGAACTCATCAGCCACCTCTTTGGCGCGCTCGGCATTGAGGTCAAACACGCCCACAAGGTCTGATCCGGGGATGCTGGCGTATTTGCTCACATGCAGGCGGCCGAAATAGCCGGTGCCAACGACACCTGTACGCACGCGGGAGAGTTTCGGGCGGTTATAGGGCATAAAGCTGACGCAGGGCTCCGGTCTCGACCATATTGGCGGCCATGATGGCCTACAGGCGCGCGAAGCTAAGCGAAGTGAGGCTCCGGGCCAAGGCCCCCAAGGCTTTAGACCGGGAATAGCACCCTTGCCAGTCCCGCCCCTGAGCCCCGGGCACCGGCCCCACTCCCGGTTTTGTTAACTTTCTCCGCCCGTGTTACCTCTGCCGGCCAGCCGCAACGCAACAGGAGCCCCCCTTGCCCGCCACCCAGACACGCGAAATTACCCTGACGGACACACCGCGCGGCAAGCTGGACGCCGGCAATTTTGCGGTCCGGACCGTCGATATACCCGTTCCGGGCGACGGCGAGGTGCTGCTGCGGGTGCTTTACATCTCAATTGACGCCGCAAACCGTGCCTGGATGCAGGGCCGCACCTATCGCGAGCAGGTGCTGCCGGGCGCCAAAATGGCCGGTGGCTCGCTGGCCGAGGTCGTTTCGTCCAATGACCCCCAGTTCAAGCCGGGCGAAATCGTCGAGGCGGATACCGGCTGGTGCGATTATGTGGTGTTGCCGGGCAAAGACCTCCAGAAGCGCACCCGGCGCGGACCGCTGACGCATCTGCTCTCCATTTTGGGCATCACCGGCAAGACGGCCTATTTCGGCATGCTGGACATTGGCAAACCGCAAAAAGGCGAAACGGTCGTGGTGTCCGCCGCCGCAGGTGCCGTCGGCTCCATTGCCGGCCAGCTTGCGAAGTCGCACGGCGCGCGGGTCGTCGGCATTGTCGGGTCGGACGCCAAATGCGCATGGCTGATCCAGGAACTCGGCTTCGACGCCGCCATCAACTACCGCCAGGAAAACGTCATGAAGGCGCTCAAGCGCGACGCCCCTAACGGGGTGGACGTGTTCTTCGACAATGTCGGCGGCGACATTTTTGAAGGCGTGCTTTTCCGCATGAACACCCATGGCCGTATCGTGTGCTGTGGTGCCGTTTCACAATATGATACGGATACCCCCACCCACGGGCCGCGCGGCGTTCCCGGACTGTTCGTCACAAAGCGCCTCAAGGTTGAAGGCTTCATCGTGACGGATTTCTTTGATAAATCCGCACAGGCGGAAGCTGAACTCGCGGGCTTCGCCGCGCAGGGCAAGATCAAAGTGGCTGAAGACATTATCGAGGGGCTTGAAAATGCCCCCAAGGCCCTTGTCGGCCTGCTGAGCGGCGAGAATGTCGGCAAACGCCTCGTCCATGTGGCCGACCCTCAAGGTTGAAGCCACACCACACACTTTCTATCTGCACACCGACGAAACAACACCCAATACTCAACACTCAGGGAGAGTATAAATGTCCAACGTGGTTTCAAAAGAGGTCCGGCTGGCAAAGCGCCCTGTCGGCATGCCGAAGCTCGAAGATTTCGAGATCGGCGAAGCACAGATTGCCGCCCCCGGTGACGGCGAAGTGCTGGTGCGCAATATCTGGATGTCGGTTGACCCCTACATGCGTGGCCGCATGTATGACCGCGAAAGCTACGTGCCGCCGTTCCAGATCGGCAAGCCGCTTGAGGGCGGTGCCATCGGTCAGGTGGTTGCCTCCAACTCGGACAAAGTGGCCGTCGGCGACTACGTGCAGTCAATGATGGGCTGGCGCGAATATTTCGTCGCCAAAGGTGACACGGTTCAAAAGGTCGATGAGAAAGCCGCTCCCGTTCAGGCTTATCTGGGCATTCTGGGCATGCCAGGCATGACCGCTTATGCGGGCCTGCTTCGCGTCGGCGAACTCAAGGACGGCGAGACGGTGTTTGTGTCTGCGGCTTCAGGTGCTGTTGGCTCCGTCGTCTGCCAGATTGCCAAAGCCAAGGGCTGCTTCGTGGTCGGCACTGCCGGGTCCGATGAAAAATGCACATGGCTTGAAGAGACTGCCGGTATCGACAAGGCGATCAACTACAAGACCTGTGGCGATCTTACCAAGGCCGTGCATGACGCAGCCCCCAAGGGCGTTGACGTCTACTTTGAAAATGTCGGCGGCGAACATCTGGTGGCAGCACTTGAAAACATGCGGCCGTTCGGTCGTCTGGCAATGTGTGGCATGATTTCGCAATACAACGACACGACACCCGCAGCAGGCCCGAGCAACCTCATCTACATGGTTGGCAAGAGCCTCAAGATGCAGGGCTTCATCGTCTCCAACCATTTTGACCTGCTGCCGGACTTCATCCGCGACATGTCCAAGTGGATCGGCGAAGGCAAGATCAAGTGGGAAGAAACCGTCGAGGACGGCATAGAGCGTGCGCCTAACGCGTTCCTCAACCTCTTCACTGGCGGCAATTTCGGCAAGATGCTGGTCAAGATCGGCCCCGATAAAGCCATCTAGTACCCTGCCCTCATGCGTCACCTCGCGACATGTTCGCGGGGTGACGCTTCGGCAGCGGTTTAAGCCTTTACGCCACTGATGCGTAGAACCCCATCATCCACGACGTGCCTAACAGCAATGCACATCCAACTGTCAGCGCCACAAGCGGGCGATTGATATTGGTGTTGACGCCGCCACGCATCAGCGTGAGCCCGAGGGCAATAAGCCCGACACCAAACAGCCCGAGTGCGACCCAAGGCAGAACCAACAACCATCCGTTTTCAGTGGGAAGGCCAAGCGCCAGCATAGCCGGCGTCAGCCCCGCACCGGCATCTGCAACGGCCAGAGTCAGCACTGCAAAGAATACAATCAGGACCGAACCACACAGAGTGGACAGGGCTGCAGCCCCAACGGCTGTTGCTGTCGGCAACCGCCCACGCTCACGCCGCAGGAGACCGGTGATCGTCCAGACAAACGCACCCAGCGTTACCAGCAACCCGACACCAAGCGTCACCATGAAGAACGGGCTTTGCATCTGCAAAACGCCGCCTGCAAACGGCAGCACGCCGCGCGACAACGCGACATCGGTCACGAATGGAATGGGATCAACATCGGCCACGCACTCGTCGGCCACAAGCTCACGTGGATTATCCAGAAAACTCGCCGTCAGGCCGCGCACGCAGGCCTGAGAGCGATCAACCCCGTGGCCCGTATGCAGCACATGCACATATTGCCCGGCGGGAAAGCGGCGGAAGCTTGCCAGCGTATTTTCCGGCGGCGTTATCGGATCATTCGCCCCGGAATAAAAGATGGCGGGTACCGGCGAGGAGACAGGCTCATTGAATGACGCGTCGGTAAATTCCGGCGCCCATTCGGGACACAGAAAATCTTCGGTATCAAAGAATGTCAGGCTGCGGCGCAAGAAGCGCTCAAGACGGCTCATGTTGTGCAGGGTACGCCCCGGCACCAGCCAGCGCTCGCGGCATTCAACGGAAAGCCGTGCTGCCAGGTCAATGCCTTGCACCCGTGGTCCCAGTGCAGCGAGCAACCCTGAAAGCGCTTGGCCGTTGCCGCGGGCAGCCAGATCAATGACCTTGGGCACCAGCGAGATCGTCTCCTTTTGATAAAGCATCTGATGGACGATCAAAGTGAGATCCTGCGGGTTCAGATAATAGACGCCCGTCGGCACAAGACTGCGGTCATCCACCGGGATTTCCAACGGCTCGCGCCCAAGTGCAATCAGGGTTGCCAGATAGGATGTCTCGAGACCGGGATAAGCGTGCCGGCAAGCATGGTCCCTGCGGCAATCCGCATAAAGCTGCTCAAGCGCGCGCACAAAATTGCGGGCGACACTGTCACCGCCCGACGCATATGAGGGTGGATACACGCTGTCCAGCACCAGCGCGCGGGTGCGCTCAGGGTGACGGCGTACATAGTCCAGTGCGACTGTGGTGCCGTAGGAGACCCCCATCACATTCCAGCTATCAATGCCAAGTGCCTCGCGCAGCACTTCCATGTCGCCGACGGTTTGCGTCGTGCCGTACCCGTTGAGGTCAGCACCTTCATTTATCATTTGATTGTGGCATTGGCTTTCAATGTTCGCCTGCGCCGCCGTTGCGTCGTGTGCGTTGAGATCGGCTGCCAGTGAACTCAGATACTCTTGCGGTGCGCGCAGACAGTCCAGCGGCAGAGACGCGCCTGAACCGCGTTGGTCAAATAGTATGACCGTACGCGTTGCATTCATGGGATGTTGTGCGAAATCACGGACTGCAGACACCACCGCGCCGCCCGGCCCACCATGCGCGAAGATCACAGGCTCTTTGTTCGCATCCGGCGTAACTGCCGAGATGACTGCAACCGCCAGCGACAGGTCGCGGCCCTGCGGTGTCTCTTTGACATCAAGATAGCCACATGTGGTGCGCGGATGAGTGTAGCCGATTACATCTTTGCAGGGTGCTGTGTGATAGGGCGATGTGGCTGCGGCAGGCGTCTGTGCAACGGCCTGCGGTAGTGGGCCTGCCATCAAGGCTGCCAGAAAAACGGCGCTGCTTGCCGCAATACTCAGTGCAACTGCTTTTATTTTCGGTATCACGCGCGGGCTCCCCTTCTCGTACACACGCATGGTAGCGTCGCATGAGCAGGGGAGCCACGCATTTTGTCGGACTATCAGCCTGCGGCTGTGTGCCGCTCGCGTTCCTGACGTTCGGTCTTAAGACCCTCGGCGATCAAGAAGGCAAGCTCAAGTGCCTGATTGGCGTTGAGGCGTGGATCGCAATGCGTGTGATAGCGATCGGAGAGGCTGTCTTCCGTCACCTCAATGGCACCGCCAAGGCATTCGGTCACATCCGAGCCGGTCATTTCAAAATGCACGCCACCCGCATGGGTTCCTTCGGCACGATGAACCGCCATAAAGTCCTGCACCTCTTTGAGGATGCGATCGACGGGGCGGGTCTTGTAGCCGTTGGACGCCTTGATGGTGTTGCCGTGCATCGGATCGCAGGACCACACAACCTTTTTGCCCTCACGCTCAATGGCGCGAATCAGCGGCGGCAGGCCGTCGCCGACTTTCTCCGAGCCGAAGCGCGCAATCAGTGTCAGGCGACCGGGCTCATTCTCCGGGTTCAGCACATCACACAAACGCACCAGTTCATCGGGATCAAGCGTCGGGCCGCATTTCATGGCGATGGGGTTTTTGATGCCCCGCATGAATTCCACATGCGCCTCATCCAGCGCGCGGGTGCGGTCACCGATCCACAGCATGTGGGCGGAGGTGTCGTACCAGTCGCCGGTCGTTGAATCGACGCGGGTCATTGCCTGCTCGTAGCCAAGCAGCAATGCCTCATGGCTGGTGTAAAAATCCGTCTGCTGAAGCTGCGGCGTTGAATTGGCATTGATGCCGCAGGCCTTCATGAAGTCCAGCGTCTCGGAGATGCGTGTTGCAAGCTCCTCGTAGCGATGGCCTTCAGGGCTGTCGGCAACAAAGCCCATGTTCCAGCGGTGCACGAAGTTGAGGTCGGCGTAGCCGCCCTGGGCGAAAGCGCGCAGCAGGTTCAGCGTGGACGCCGCCTGCGCATAGGCGCGCAACTGGCGCTCGGGATCAGGCACGCGCACTGCAGCGTCGAACTCGATGCCGTTGATGTTGTCGCCGTAGTAGCTGGGCAGCGACACGCCGTCCTTGGTTTCAATATCAGACGAGCGCGGCTTGGCGAACTGGCCGGCAATGCGGCCCACTTTCACCACGGGCGAGCCGGCAGCGAAGGTCAGCACAACCGCCATCTGCAGCAGCACACGGAAAGTGTCGCGGATATTGTCCGGGTGGAATTCGGCAAAGCTCTCAGCGCAATCGCCGCCCTGCAGCAGGAAAGCACGGCCTTCCGCCACCTCAGCCAGATCAGCCTTCAGCGCGCGTGCTTCACCTGCAAAAACCAGCGGCGGATATGCCGACAGGGTCTTTTCAGTCGCCGCCAGCTTCTCGGCGTCCGGGTAAACCGGGATGTGCTTGGCGGGCTTGTCCCGCCAGGACTTGGGCGTCCAGGTACTGCTCATCTTATCCACTCACTCTTACAACCCCGGAAAACTGCCATTTTTCCCGCCAATTTTGACTGCCAGCCGCGTAAGGCGTGCCGTCATGCTGAGCGCAAAAATGACCCGGGGACTGGCGCTTATATACGCCCGGTCAGCGGCTGATTCTACCCCTTGGGGCGCAGGGCTGAGTGGCTACTGCCCGATACTGGTTAATCGGTGACTAGGCGTCTGGCTGAGGTTCGGGTGTTTTCATGGTCACCAGTTCCTCGGCGGCGGTTGGATGCACGGCTATCGTCGCATCAAACTGTGCCTTGGTGGCGCCCATCTGCACCGCAATTCCGACGGCCTGCACCAGTTCGCCTGAGGCCGGGCCGATCATGTGGACGCCCAGGACAATGTCCGTCGCCGGATCGACGATGATCTTCATCATGGTCTTTTCATCGCGGCCCGACAGCGTGTGCTTCATCGCCCGGAACGTGGACTTGTAGACATCCACCCGCCCGATTTTTTCGCGCGCGGCCGCCTCGCTGATGCCGACAGTGCCGATTTCCGGTGTCGAGAACACAGCCGTCGGTATGCAGGAGTGATCGACCGCCATCGGATTGTTGTTGAACACGGTCTCCACGAAGGCCGCGCCCTCGCGGATAGCGACCGGCGTCAGATTGGCGCGATTGGTGACGTCGCCCACCGCATAGATATTGTCGATGCTGGTCTTGGAATAGGCATCGACCTTGATGGCGCCATTGGGCAGCACGTCCACGCCCGCCTCCTCAAGCCCCAGCCCTTTCGAATTGGGGTTGCGGCCGATCGCGAACATGACGGCATCTGTTTCAATTACCGAGCCATCGTTCAGTGTCGCATTGATGTGGCCGTCAGTCTTGTCGAGCCGGTCAAACACCGTGTTGGTGATGATCTTGATGCCCTTCTTTTCCATTTCCGCATGCAGCGTCGTGCGCAGATCATCATCAAAACCGCGCAAAATTTCTTCGCCGCGATAAAGCAGCGTTGTCTCGACGCCGAGCCCGTTGAAGATGCCGGCGAATTCGACCGAGATATAGCCACCACCTGCAACGATGATGCGCTTGGGCAGGTCTTCGAGGTGGAATGCCTCATTCGAGGTGATGGCGAGTTCGTGGCCGGGCACTTCATGGACATTCGGCGTCGCGCCGGTGGCGATGAGAATATATTTTGCCGTCACGTCGCGGTTCTGGTTCACCAGATGGATCGTGTGCCTGTCCTTGATGACCGCACGGTCCTCGATGATCTCGACGCCTGAATTATCCAGATTACGGATATAGATTCCGTTCAGCCGGTCGATTTCCTTGTCCTTGTTGGCGACAAGTGTCTTCCAGTCGAATTTTGCGTTTTCCACCGTCCAACCGAAGCCTTGGGCGTCCTCGATTTCCTCATGCACATGGCTGGCATAGACGAACAGCTTCTTGGGGACGCAGCCACGGATCACGCAGGTGCCGCCGACGCGGTATTCTTCTGCTACGGCCACCTTGGCGCCATAGGACGCCGCCATGCGCGATGCGCGCACGCCGCCTGAGCCCGCGCCAATCGTGAAGAGGTCATAATCATATTCAGCCATAAGACGGGCCCTTCCCTGTGAGACCCGACCTAGATGGCACGCAGCCGTGCCAATCCCAAGGTGTCATCACGATAGCTTGAATGTCAGCGATTGAGTGTTTCGACTGAGCCGTCGGCTTTGCCGATGACGGCTGAATGCGCCATGCCCAGAAACAGGCCGTGCTCAACGACACCGGGCAGGCGGGACAGATACTCACCCAGCCCATCCGGGTCCGGGATTTCACCCAGCGCCCAATCAAAGATCAGATTGCTGCTGTCGGTGAGAAAAGGTTCGCCGTATTCATCGACCCGCAGGGCGATAGCGCCCTCGCAGCCATAAAGCTTGCCGGCTTCGAGAATACGCCCGCCCGTTGCGCGGGCACCGAAAGGTACGACTTCGACCGGCAGCGGGAAATTTCCCAGATGCGGCACCACCTTGCTTTCATCTGCAATCACCAGCATCCGCGTTGAGGCGAAAGCCACAATCTTTTCGCGCAGCAATGCGCCGCCGCCGCCCTTGATGAGGGTCAATCGGGGCCCGATCTCGTCGGCGCCGTCAATTGTCAGATCCAGATGCGGCACTTCATCGAGGCTTGTCACTTTAAGCCCCACTTCACGCGCCAGAGATGCGGTGGCTTCAGATGTCGGCACGCACAAGAAGTCGAGACCTTCACGCCGCGCCTTGGCGCCCAGCGCCGAGACGAAATGCGCCGCCGTGGACCCGGTCCCCAGACCCAGCTTCATGCCGTTTTCCACATGCTCCAGCGCCGCCTCGGCGGCAACACGCTTTTGTTCGTCCGCCGTCAACACTGTGTCGCTCATCAGGCATCGCCTCCGTCCAGACCACCAAAGGTCATATATTTCGGCTCGAGAAATTCCTCGATGCCCCATTTACCACCTTCGCGGCCGATACCGGACTCTTTGACGCCGCCAAAGGGCGCAACTTCGACCGACAACAGCGCCTCGTTGATGCCGAC
>Ga0307929_1000364_pt1 | contig 46459 bp, 42 predicted proteins | sample AceLakmetage1330_FD_203160 | JGI IMG/M metagenome (GOLD analysis project Ga0307929, IMG submission 203160) | Saline water microbial communities from Ace Lake, Antarctica - #1330 | ecosystem: Environmental > Aquatic > Non-marine Saline and Alkaline > Saline | place: Antarctica: Ace Lake... | reverse complement strand
TGCGCTTGCTGGATGTCGGCGGCGACAAGAATCTTCCGTACCTAAGATTGCCGACCGAAAGCAATCCATTCCTGGGTCGACGTGGTGTACGCCTACTCTTGGATTATCCCGAATTGCTTCGTACACAACTCAGAGCTCTGCTATCGCAGAGTGAACACCATGACTTGAGCATCCTCGTGCCGATGGTGACCTTGACTGAGGATATGAAGCAGGTTCGCGCGATCCTAGAGACTTTGGCCACTGAATCAGGAATCGATCCCCCGCCTTTGGGTGCGATGATCGAAACACCCGCCTCGGCGTTCAGTGCAGCTGCGATCTCAGAATACTCCGATTTCATCAGTGTCGGCACAAATGATCTCACGCAGTACACGCTGGCGGCAGACAGAGGGAACCCTCTCGTGAGTCGTTACTACCAGGAAGATCACGAGTCGATAATGAAAATGCTGAAAATGATTACTGAAGAGGTGAGCCCCATGACGGTAGCAATTTGCGGGGTAATGGCAAGCCGCGAGCCCGCCATTCCCAAGCTACTTCAGGCGGGCGTCCGAGCTCTCAGCGTAGCCGCACCTCTGGTTCCCGTAGTGAAGGAAACCATACGCAACGCGTACGCGGTACCCGGAGCGCGTATGCCCACATCTGTTTGCTCGTCTAATGCGAAAGTTCATTAGCGGACGCCCGGAGATGTTCTAGCGGAGTCATAGTATGTCGAAGCATCGGAAGAAAATTGGATTAGTCCTTGGTGGTGGGGGTGCCCGCGGATGGGCACACATTGGGGTGATCAGAGCCATCCAGGAGGCACGCATCCCGATTCACTGCGTAGCCGGCACAAGTATGGGTGCTCTCGTCGGAGGCGCTTTTGTTTGCGGCAAGATCGACCTGCTTCAGAAAGTAGCGATCGATCTCGATTGGAAGCATGTTTTTCACTATGTCATTGAATTTTCGCCACACCGATCTGGACTGATTGATGGATCCAAAATCGTCAAATTCGTTCGTCGACATATAACGTCCACCAACATCGAAGATGCGTCTATTCCACTTCAGGTGGTTGCCACGAATATCCAAACGGGCCAGGAAGTTGTCATATCCCAAGGGGATATAATCGACGCCATTCGCGCCAGTGTTTCTATTCCCGGCATCTTCACCCCCGTCGTGAAACGGGATCTGGTACTCGTTGACGGCGGACTCGTGAACCCTGTTCCGGTCAGCGTGGTCAAAGCCATGGGTGCTGATTTTGTCATCGCCGTTGATGTCAACAGGGGCCTGACAGAACACACCGCAGCCATCAAAAGGGGAACGATCCACACCAGACCCAATGTCAATCCGCACCAGACGGAGGCAGGGACGCACAAGATAATTGATCGCATCAACGAGAGAATCAACCATGCCCACCTGCGATCGCTGAGTCCTGTACGTCGGTGGATCTCAAGGCGATCCACACCGAATGTCTTCGACATCATGGGAAACACGATTCGCATTATCGAAACGGAGTTGTCTGCAATGCTGCTGGAAAAGACGCCTCCAGACATTCTCATTCAACCACAAGTCGGCCAGATCAACTTCATGGAATTCCATAGGGCACAGGAAGCCATCGACGCTGGCTACGAAGCGGCTCACCAACTGCTCGCAAACATTTCGGAAGCGGCAGAAAATGGAAAACAAAACACACGAGAATCCAATGCCACATAAACTCAACATCAAGCTATGCTTGGGAAGTTCCTGCTTTTCGCGCGGCAACCAAAGCGTGTTAAAACAATTACAGGCCTATATCAAAGACCACGAACTCGCTAATCGTGTTGAGATCAGTGGCAGCCTGTGTGAAGGGCTCTGCAAAACCGGCCCACATTTGTTCTTTAACGATACGCATTACGAAGCCGTAGATCCCAGTACCGTGCTGGACCTTCTGAAATTCCATTTGGAAACCGGTCCCGATGAACAGAAACTCTCGCACGGCGAGCAGGAGGAATAAAAACACATGGACTTTGTACAACCCATATACACCGAATTGACGGAATGTCAGGATTGCTACAAGTGCCTTCGGCAGTGCCCGGTCAAGGCCATCAAAATTCACGAAGGACACGCCTGCATCGAACCCGAGCTCTGCGTCATGTGCGGCCACTGCGTACAGGTCTGCCCCGTCGGGGCCAAGATGGTCCGCAGCGATCTGGAACGCGCCAAGATCCTGCTAAAAATAAAGCCACAGGTTTTCGTGTCGCTGGCACCAAGCTATGTCACTGAATTTGACAACCTGAGCCCAACGCAAATCATTCAGGGCTTGAAGCAGCTAGGGTTCCATGGCGTTTCTGAAACCGCCCTTGGCGCCCAGGAGCTTTCGGCGACCGTCACCGACAAAATGGCCAAAGGCGAACGCAAGATCTATATCTCCTCTGCGTGCCCCACGGTCGTTGAACTCATCAAAAAGTACCATCCCGACTGTGCTCCGTATGTTACTGACATGCACTCCCCCGTATTGGTACACACGAAACTGCTCAGACAAGAATATGGCCAGGACATTGGCATCGTGTTCATTGGCCCCTGCGTATCAAAAAAAGCCGAAGCCGATCTCTACAGCGAGCAGCTAAACGTTGCCCTGACCTTTGAAGAGCTCCGGCAGTGGTGGCAGGATATGAACATTATCCCGGAAGAACTGTCCCCGGTTCAGACGGAGACCTTTGTTCCGTATGCGGCAGAAGAAGGAGCCATGTATCCAATTGATGGCGGGATGGTCGCGGGCGTCAAGGCCAACTGCACCATCAACGATATCCAGTACATGTCATTTTTGGGAATCAACAATATCCAAGAAGTCCTTATGGATCTTGATAAGATTCCCCTTCAGGGCCCTCTGTTTATCGAGCTTTTGGCCTGTGAAGGCGGCTGTGTCAATGGCCCGAAAACGTCAACGAAGGGCAAAACCACAGCCAAACGCTACAAAATCATTCAGGAGACTGATTACGCTGAAACCCATTTCCCGCGCAAGCCAACCGTTGACGCAACCGCTCAGTGGCACATCGAGCCCATTGCCAAAAAGCACCATGATGAATCAGAGATCCGTAACGCACTGGCACTCACGGGAAAACATTGTACGCAAGATGAACTAAACTGCGGGGGCTGCGGCTATGATTCTTGCCGTGAGTTTGCCGCAGCCATGATCGAAGGTCGTGCCGAAGCAAGCATGTGCGTCGGATATATGAGAAAACTGGCTCACAAAAAAGCCGCCGCACTCCTGCGCACGATCCCCTCGGGAGTAGTCATCGTTGGGGAGGACCTCCGGATTGTCGAATGCAATCAACGCTTCACGGATATTATGGGGCCGAACAGCGTGCTTGCCTATGAAGCAAAACCAGGAATGGAAGGTGCCTATCTCCGCAAGGTCGTGCCTTTTTACGAGATGTTCTCCGATGTCTTGAACACCGGCATTGAGGCCGTGGAAAAAGATGTAAAGCTGAAGACGGCAATCCTGAATGTCACTGTATTCACCATCGAACCGCATCGTATTGTGGGCGGCATCATCCGCGACATTACCGAGCCGGCAGTACAGAAGGAACGGATCATTGAAAAGGCCAAGCAGGTCATTGAGCAAAACCTATCCACGGTTCAGCAGATCGCCTACCTGCTGGGCGAAAACGCGGCAGAGTCCGAAGTTATATTGAATTCTATCGTCAATTCCTTTTCCGTCGAACCGGCGGTGGAGCCGGAGGAATAATGGGCGCAAACAGAACTTTTGTAGAGGTCGATTATTGCCAAAGCAGCAAGAACCAGCAGTCTGTCGCTGGGGATATCTTCCTATCGCACCGGATCCCCGACCAAGAACGCACCATATGCATTCTGGCGGACGGACTGGGCAGCGGGATCAAGGCCAATGTACTGGCGACCCTGACCGCCACCATGACGATGAGATACATCTTGGATGATATCGACATCCGCCGGGCTTCTGAGATTATTATGTCAACACTACCCGTCTGCAAAGAACGCAAAATTGGATATTCGACCTTCACGATCTTAGATATCAAACACGATGGCATGGTCAACATGATTGAGTATGACAACCCTCCATGCGTCCTGATGCGGGGCCAACGGAGACTCGATGTCCAGAAGAATCGGGTTACCGTCAAATCAGACAACATCGGCGTGCGCGACATCTGGCACAGCCGTTTTCGGGCCAAGGAAAACGATCGTGCCGTACTTTTCTCCGACGGTGTCACGCAATCAGGCATGGGCACCGCAACAATGCCACTGGGTTGGACCGACGAGAAAGCCGCCCAACATATCGCCGAAATATGCACCCGATTCCCCGACATTTCCGCCCGTGATTTATCAAGAAACATCGTTGCGGTTGCGCGCAAAAATGATGAATTCCACAACAAAGATGATATCACATGTAGCGTCATCTATTTTCGGCGTCCACGCAAAACGCTAATCGTTACCGGTCCCCCCATCGATAAGCAACGCGATGTCAGACTCGCGGCCATCGTCCGGGAGTTCCCCGGCAAGAAAATTGTCTGCGGAGGAACCACCGCTACTCTCATCGCTCGCGAACTGAACGATACGATCTCTGTCAATCTCGACGGCTACTACTTTGATGTCCCGCCTGCATCGAAAATGGAGCATGTTGATTTGGTTACAGAAGGCATTCTGACCCTCACCCGTTGCGTTGACATTCTCGAAAAGAAGCTAGCCCCCGAAACACTCCCCAACGATGCGGCGGTTCAACTTGTGAAAATACTTTTGGACAGCGACATCATACAGTTCGTCGTTGGCACAAAGATAAATGACGCCCATCAGGACCCAAATCTGCCGGTGGAACTTGATATTAGAAGAAATCTCATTAAGAGATTCGTTGCCCTTCTCAATGACAAATACTTGAAGGAAGCAAGTTTCAAACTGATCTGAAAGGAACGGACCCATGAAAACTGTGAATGTCGTTATTTGTACCGGAACCACCTGTTATGTAATGGGGGCCGGACACCTGCTCGGACTGAAGGAACATCTCGATGAGTCCATCGCGCAACGGGTCAACATCACCGGAGCCAGCTGCCTGACGCTCTGTAAAAATGACGAATACGGCAAGGCCCCATTCGTACGCGTCAATGACAAGCTGATCACGGAAGCCACGATTCCCAAGATCATCGAGGAAATTCAACGACAGTTGCAGAACAATCCCGCAACTGAATGACGAGGGAGGTCGTACCACATCATGAACTACGACAACAATGCCAATAGAATACGAAAGCAACTCCTGATCCGTATCGCACGTCTTGCACTACAGGACCGATTGCTAGATGAAATCGACCGCCTGCCGGCCACGCTCTTTCCGCGTCACCAATCAGGCCTGAGATGCTGCGTCTACAAAGACCGGGCCATAACCAAATATCGGCTGATGGCCATCCTGGGCCATGCTATCGAGGACGAGAGCGACGAACTCACACCGCTGCGTCACTACGCCCAAGAGGCTCTGAACCGAGACGAGGTCACCGATCCGATCTTAACCGTTTTGGATGAGGCCTGTAGCGCATGCCTGAAAGCCCGGCATTTCGTTACGAATGTCTGCCGCGGATGCGTTGCCCGGCCCTGTGTCATCAACTGCCCCAAAGACGCCATCCAGATTATCGACGGCCAAGCCAAGATCGACAGCGACAAGTGTATCGATTGCGGAAAATGTCTCAAAGTCTGCCCCTACCATGCCATTGTTCATGTGCCAATCCCCTGCGAGAACGCCTGCCCCGTCAATGCCATTTCGAAAGACGAGTACGGGCGCGAACACATTGATTACGACAAATGCATCTTCTGCGGAAAATGTATAACCGCCTGTCCCTTTGGCGCCATCATGGAACGCTCACAGATCATCGACGTGATCACCAAAATCAAGCGGGGCAAGAACGTCGTGGCCCTACTCGCACCCGCAATGGCCGGACAATTCCCCGAAGATTTTCAAAAAGTTGCCGCAGCGGTCAAAAAGGCAGGATTCAGCCACGTGGTCGAAGTCGCCTTCGGTGCGGAACGTACCGCTGAGCACGAAGCGAAAGAGCTTGCCGATGCCATCAAGGCCAATCAAAAATTCATGACCTCCAGCTGCTGTCCGGCCTATGTCGAGGCGACCAAGAAACACATGCCCGAAATTGCGCCTTTTGTCTCGGCCACCCCCTCCCCCATGCATTATGCCGCTGAAGGGGTCAAGGAAGAAAACGCGGATGCGGTAACGGTTTTCATCGGACCGTGTGTCGCCAAAAGGGAGGAAGCCTTGCACGATCCCACGGTGGATTACGTCCTGACCACAGAAGAGATTGGGGCCCTACTAGTAGCTGCCGACATTGAGATTGCAGACTGCGAACCCCTCGCGTTTGATCGCCCCGCCCATGCCGAGGCTCGAGGATTTGCGGTTTCGGGTGGTGTGACCCATGCGGTGCTCGCGGAAGGAACGACCGATGCCGTCAAAGCCACAACCATCGATGGACTGGACAAGAAGAGCATCAGACTGCTGCAAAGCTATGCCAAAGGTAAATGCGACTTTAACTTCATTGAAGTCATGTGCTGCGAGGGAGGATGCGTGGGTGGCCCCTGCAATATCAGCACACCGAAAAGTGCGGGGAAGCGAGTTGCTGAATTTGTCCGCAACAGCAAAGAACACGCCGGTGGCTAAGCAACCTGGCCTTTCCCTATGGTATGTCGAAGCATCGGAAGAGAATTGGCTTAGTCCTTGGTGGTGAAGGTGCCCGCGGGTGGGCTCTAGCGAACATTTTAACAGGACCGAGGGATACGCCCGGCTTCAAGGAAGCTGACTCGTCCCTGCAGCCTTCGCCCTCAGCGCGCCAGTCCAGGAAGCAACGCTACAAGTCCATGCGTGATGAACTCGACGCCTATGGCCGCAAGAATGAGGCCCATAATTCGCGTAATGATGTTCATTCCGGTTTTTCCGAGCAACCTTGCAATGTAAGGAGCGGCATTCAGGCAGAGCCATACAAGCAGTGCCACGGTCAAAATTTCAGCCCCCAATAGAAGTTTGTGTACCATGGAAGATGCATGGTGGGAATAGACAATGATCGTACTCATCGCGCCTGGACCCGCCAGCAAGGGAATGCCCATAGGTACGATGGCCACGGAATCCCTATCGGCGGCGTCAAGGCTCTCTTCCTTCGTATGTTTCACCCTGCTCACCTGACCGTGAACCATCGAGATGGCCATCAAGAGAATGATAATACCTCCTGCGGTCTTAAACGAAGCCACGGTAATCCCGAAGAAAGCCAGAAGCGGGTCGCCAGCGACAAGAATGACGAGCAAAATACAGGTGAACGCCAGCGTGGTTCGTAACGCGATTTTCCGACGCTGACTCAGCACCTCGTCAGAAGTAAGCGTGATGAACACTGGAATCGCACCGATGGGATTCGCTATCGACACCAGCGCCACCAGGAACTTCACGTATTCCGTCCAGTCATTCATGGGAAGCCCTATTAGATCGTCCGTCGCAAGCGTCGGCATCCCTCCGCATCTGCCGTCTTAAGTGCCGCGAATACCATATCCGAGGTCACGGGAATCGGTTCATTGTGTATGGTTTCACCTTCCGCACAGGCTGCCTCGGCAACCTTCATCAGATCCGCATCCGTTACTTCGGCTAAGCCGATGGCTGCCAACGTCGTCGGAAGTCCAACACCCTCACAGAATGTGTAGACCTCGTCGATGATGTCGCTTGGCTTGTCGGTCAAAAACAGAGAGACGAGGGTCCCGAAGGCAACCTTTTCGCCGTGGTAATACCCATGGGTTTGATCGAGCACGGTCAGTCCATTATGAATCGCGTGTGAGGCCGCCAGTCCGCCGCTTTCGAAACCCAGGCCACTGAGGAGCGTGTTGGCTTCGACAATATGCTCCAATGCTGGCGTCACAACGTGAGCACTGCAAGCAGTCTTGGCAGTCAGTCCGTATTGCAGCAGCGTGTCGTAGCACAGTTTAGCCAAGGCATAGGCAGACATGGATCCTACGTCGCCAGTCATGTTGCCTGCATATTTCTTCATGCACGATTCCGTCTCGAACCAAGTTGCCAGCGCGTCACCCATTCCCGAAACAAGCAGTCGCACCGGGGCGTCGGCCACAATCTGTGTGTCAACCAGTACAAGATCCGGATTTCGGGGAAGCACCAAGTAGCGTTTGAACGCGCCTTCGGCTGTATAGATCACCGCGAGTGCACTGCAGGGAGCATCCGTAGCCGCGATCGTCGGGACAACGGCAACCGGCAACCCCGCTTGATACGCAGTCGCTTTGGCCGTGTCGAGTGTCTTACCGCCACCCAGTCCAACAAGAAAACAGGAATCCGCCTGCGTAACCTGTTTTGCCAGGCGCCCAATTTCTTCGTCCGAACACTCGCCGCCGAACTTCTCGATAATGACGTCTACGCCGTCGCGGATGTAGGGCTCAAACTCCGCAAGCATCGTCTCGTAGACAAACGCATCACAGATGACAAAACCCTTCTTTCCGTAGCGCGACAACTCCTTGCCCAACCGTTGCCGTGCGTCTTTGCCCTGAACATAGCGGCCCGGGAAAATCGTAGTGCTGATCATAATGTTGCCTCCTTAGTGGGTTACGTTGAACCTGCTTCACGGCATACGTATATGCAAGCCCCGTGCCAGTCGCGACGATTCATCGCAAGTGATTGCCAGTGAGACAGAAAGCCAACCCACAATGCGTTCAAGGCGTCAGGTAGATAGGCGTGAGAAACGTCCCGTTCAGGCCAGCTGTGTTGCTCGTAACACGCTCACTATCAGCCGGTTGGACGGAGAACGACAGGCGTCCGATCCGTGACGGATGTCACCGTCTCTCTTGCAGATCTCACACAGCACACACGCCCCCGTGACCCTGAGTGACATTCGTCCGCATGGTGACGGCGGGCATTCAAGGTGAAATGCTTGGGGGGCTATGCCGTTACGCCACCTTCCCGCTTAGCCAACATGACACGCTTCACGCCCATCGCGAGCACCCAAATCAAAGCGATTCCATTCGTAGAGACCTTCTTTACAGTCAGTTTCGCTGTTTAATGCACGTTGGCGCGAGATCTGCTTAACAATTACGGCGTAGAAATTGCCCTGCCGGAATCAAGACGTGCGGGAATGATAGGAGAAACAAAAAATGAACAAGCGAAGCTCCAGAGTAGCTATATGCATAAACTAATTCTACTACGGCACGGTCAGAGCGAGTGGAACCTGCAGAATCGTTTCACAGGATGGGCGGATGTTGACTTAAGTGAACACGGCATCCAAGAAGCCAGGAATGCGGGAAAGCTATTGCAAGAGGGAGGCTACGAATTCGACCTGGTTTATACATCTCTCCTGAAGCGTGCTATTCGAACGATGTGGGATGTGCTTGATGAATTAGACCAGATGTGGGTGCCCGTTGTGCGACATTGGCGTTTGAATGAGCGGCACTACGGGGCACTACAAGGTTTCAAGAAGGCGGCAACGACGCACAAGTACGGCGCAGAGCAGGTGAAGATATGGCGCCGCTCTTACGCGACCCCACCACCCGCGCTTATTGAAAGTGACGACAGGTATCCCGGCCGGGATCGACGCTATGCCGACCTTTCTGCAGAGGAAATCCCACTGGCGGAGAGTCTCAAAGACACAGTAACCCGCTTCATTCCCTACTGGCTGAACACGATTGCGCCACAGATCAAGAGTGGTAAGCGCATACTCATTGTCGCGCACGGCAACAGCCTCCGCGCCTTAATCAAACATCTCGATCGTCTTTCAGAGGAGGATATTGTCGAATTGAATATACCCACCGGCATTCCCCTGTGCTATGACTTGGACGACGATCTCAAGCCCCTTCGCAAGACTTATCTGGGGGATCCCGAAGTCGCGAAGAAGGCCGCAGCGGCCGTCGCCAACCAAGCCGTCGCCGTAGAAGACAAAAGCGTGGCTGAGCAAAGGGGGTAACGTTTCCTCACTCAAGGATTCTCGGCTCCATATACCGGCGATACGAACCGTCTGGAGATTATTAACTTGGGCCTTCCCTGTGATGGGACGGCCGACGCATAGCAAAAGGAGATCGTATTATGGACAACTCAATTATCAAATTACACGCCCGCGAAATTTTGGACTCTCGAGGCAACCCCACAGTGGAAGTTGAATGTACCCTCGCCTGCAGCGTCAAGGCCAGAGCATCCGTGCCGTCAGGGGCCTCCACTGGCATCCATGAGGCGATCGAATTGCGCGACGGTGACTCCAAGCGTTTCGGAGGCAAGGGGGTTCAAAAAGCCGTGGCGTACGTAAACGAAACAATTGCACCGCGGCTCATGGGTCAGGATGCCCGTGCGCAGGCTGGCATTGACGCGGCAATGATCGCCTTGGACGGCACGCCCAATAAGGCAAAACTCGGGGCCAACGCCATCCTGGGGGTCTCACTGGCCGTGGCCCGGGCAGCGGCAACAGCTTCTGACCTGCCGCTGTTCCATTATCTGGGCGGCCCCAATGCCGTCCGTCTCCCCGTGCCCAATATGAATATCTTAAATGGCGGGGTCCACGCCCGCTGGCAAGGTGCTGACTTCCAGGAATTCATGGTCGCACCTTATGGCGCTTCCAGCTTTCGAGAGGCTCTGGAGTGGGGAAGTGAGATCTACCACGCTTTGCGCACCGTTCTGATGGACAAAGGGCACCGGGTCGGAGTCGGCGACGAGGGGGGATTTGCGCCGGAGGTGTCCTCAAACGAGGAACCTTTGGAACTTATCGTGCAGGCTATCGAAAAGGCGGGCCTCAAACCAGGCGCCGATGTAGGCATTGCAATAGACCCAGCCTCAAGTGCGTTTTTTGAGGATGGCAATTATCACCTACGCACCGAGAAGCGCACAATCTCTGCCGGGGAGATGGTGGACTACTACGAAAAACTCATCAATGCCTATCCCGTGGTGCTCCTGGAAGACGGACTGGCCGAGGACGACTGGGAGGGCTGGAAAATACTCAATACCCGCCTCGGTGGCATCATCGAACTGGTGGGAGACGACCTCTTTGTGACCAATGTGGAGCGTATCAGCCGGGGGATTCGTGAGGACGTTGCCAATGCCGCCCTGATCAAGCTCAACCAGATCGGGACCCTGACCGAAACCATCGCCGCAGTCCGGATGTGTAAAAAGGCCGGTTGGGGGGCCTTTGTGTCCCACCGCAGCGGTGAAACCGTGGACAGCTTCATCGCTGACATGACGGTCGCCCTGGATACCGGGCATTTGAAAAGCGGCGCACCGGCCCGAGGCGAACGGATCGAAAAGTATAATCAACTCATGCGCATCGAGGAAGACCTGGGCGATGCCGCCTGCTATGCGGGCAAAGACGCCTATGTGAGACCGGTGCGATTCTAAAAGAAATAGCTGTTGAGGTGTGACAAAGCTTCGTACGATGAACTATATTTTGTCCCCGAACTGGTCGAGATGCCGCAGGCAGGTGTGATCCAAAGGCGAGAATGACAATTTGATAGAGGGGTTAGCTGTACACAATAAAACAGATCACGCGAAAAGAGCGGATTCAGGGTTCATTGGCTAACCTTTTTTTTTGGTAATATAAAAATCCGTAACAAACGACAAAGGAATATCATATGCGAAATATTGATGTATTAGTCATCGGAGGCGGAGCCTCAGGCTTACAAGCGGCAATAACGACAAAGTCCACATATCCGGAAAAAGAGGTCGTGTTAGTCAGACAGGAGAATAGCGCGTTAATTCCCTGCGGGATTCCCTATATCTTCGGCACTCTTGAAAGCAGCGATAAGGATATTCTTCCAGACAAAGCGCTTACAAGCCTGGGAGTGGAGATCATTATTGACAAGATGACTGAAATGCACCCTGACGAACATGCCTGCAGTTTTGAAAGCGGTGTGAAATTCTACTATGAAAAACTGATCATGGCCACGGGTTCTATCCCTACAAAACCAGGCTGGCTGAAAGGCGGGGACTTGGAAAATGTATACATGATCCCCAAGAACAAGGTCTATCTGGACCAGATGGTAAAAACCCTTAAACCGATGAAAAATATCATTGTTGTCGGTGCAGGATTTATCGGAGTTGAAGTCTCAGACGAAATGAACAAGAAGGGATATAACGTTACTCTCGTTGAACTGGAATCGACCATCCTCAACAGAGCCTTTGATCCTGAGTTTGGAAAGATTGCAGAAGATCACCTCATTGAACGAGGAGTCAACCTCATTACCGGCAAGGGAATCAAAGAGATCAACGGTAAAGAGAAAGTTGAAAGCATCACGCTGACCAGCGGTGAAAAACTTGATGCAGATGCAGTCATCCTCTCTATGGGGTATGCACCGAATACCAAAATTGCACAGGAAGCAGGCATCGAAATCAATAAACTGGGTTTTATCAAAACCTGTGAATATATGAGAGTCATGCCCTGCACCACGGATATTGTAGCCGTCGGTGACTGCGCTGAGAAGAGAGATTTCATCACAAGAAAGCTTGATGCGACAATGCTCGCTTCAACAGCCTGTGCTGAGGCTCGTGTTGCCGCGATGAACCTCTACACCTTGAGTCCATGCAAACCCTTTACAGGCACCATTGCAATCTACGCAACGGCAATCGGCAAACATGCCTTTGGTACCGCAGGAATCACCGAAACCCGGGCAAAAAGTGAAGACTTTGACATCATAAGTGGAAGTTTTACCGGCATGGATACCCATCCCGGCAACCTTCCCCACTCACATCAACAGACTGTCAAACTGATCGTAGCAAACGACTGCGGTATGATTCTAGGGGGTGAAGTCTACGGAGGCTACAGTACCGGAGAGTTGACCAATGCAATCGGATTCCTTATTCAGAACAGAGTCACGGTAAAGGTCCTGCTCACCATGCAGATTGGCACCCAGCCGCTGTTAACCGGATCACCAGCAGGTTATCCGCTGATCAAAGCCGCTGAAGTCATCGTGAAGAAGATGAGAAAATAGGGCTCTTCACGAATGCCGTTCCTGTTTCCGCCCCAGATTGGACGAAGCGAAGGGGTGTTGTTGATGATGTTGAGACTTGACCCCATCCCGCAATGTAAATACTGCTATATTTTGTGTTGGCAGAATCTAGAGGAGATAAATGAAAAACGATCCAAAAAAGATCAAAGAATGGAAAGATCATCTCGTACGACAAGATGAAATTGACCGATACTTAGATAACGGCAAAGATTTTATTGATGACAATGCAATTGAAGCTGAAATTGCTGTGAACAAAGAAGCTTCACCAGAGCGCATTCGTGCCATTCTAAAAAAAGCACATGAAATTAACTTAATGCCCTCAAAAGATGTTGCAGCTCTTGTAAACGTTACCGACCCCGCATTACGCAAAGAAGTGTATATCGCTGCTTGCGAAATAAAAAAACATGTTTATGACAACCGCCTTGTAACATTTGCCCCACTCTACTGCGGAAGTAAATGTGTAAACTGCTGTAAGTATTGCGGATTTCGCAGTGATAATAATGATATGAAACGCCGTGTCCTTTCCATGGACGAAATCAAAAAAGAAGCAGAAGTATTAGCTGGAAAAATCGGACACAAACGACTTGTCATGGTTTACGGTGAGCATCCAGAAACAGATGCACAGTACATTGCTGACAGTATGAAAGCCGTTTACAGTGTAAAAGTACCGACGAAACATGGATTTGGACAAATTCGCCGTGTAAATATAAACGCCGCTCCACTACCAATTGATGACTTCAAACTTCTTAAAGAAGCCGGAATTGGAACCTACCAAGTATTTCAAGAAACCTATCATAAAAAAACATATAAAGACGTCCACCCAGAAGGAACGCTTAAAGGAAATTACCTGTGGCGTTTATATTCCCTACATCGCTCAATGGATGCAGAAATTGATGACGTTGCAGTAGGGGTTTTGTTTGGTTTGTATGACTGGAAATTTGAAGTAATGGGACTTGTTGCTCATTCTGCAGATCTTGAAAAACGCTATGGAATCGGCCCCCACTCCGTTTCTGCTCCTCGTCTTGAACCCGCAGAAGGCACTGATTTTTCTTGGGTAAAACACTGGGTAAGCGATGATGACTTCAAATATCTCGTTGCAGTTTTACGAGTTGCAATTCCTTATGCAGGTTTAATCATAACAAACCGTGAAAAACCTGAAATGCTCGATTCAATAATTGATATGATTACACAACGTGATGCTGACTCTCGCCTCGGAATTGGTGCATATGCTGATGCTTTTCCGAATGAAGAAACTATTTCTGACGGACACCAAGAAAGCGAGAGACAGCAGTTTGTACTTGGTGATATGAGAAGCTTGGATGCCGTTGTACAAGACAGTATAAAACGGGGGCATATCATCTCGTTCTGTACAGCTGGCTATCGTTGCGGTCGTACTGGCAACAAAATCATGACATTGCTCAAAACGGGGAAAGAAGGCCACTTCTGTAAAATGAATGCGATCATAACCCTTCAAGAATACCTTGATGACTTTGCTAGCCCTGAGACAAAAAAAATGGGTAACGAACTTATTTGCAAAGAGCTTGGTGAAATTGAAGATCGCCCTGCAGACTTTACAGCTGCACAAGTTATTGAACTTAAAAAAGCTCGCAAACGTATTCAAAACGGCGAACGCGACATTTACTTTTAGGAAACAATCCAGTCCTATTTTCAAATGGGTGGAAGAATTGGGTCGGGATGCTGGGTCGACGCTGGATCGGAAAGAGGATTGATCAATGAAAAAATGGCTGGGGTATATTGTATTAGGCGGTTCGTTGGTTGCATGTTCTGCAAGTTTTTATCTGCTCCACTATTTTCTCTTTCACGATGCTCATCATATTTTTGTTTATCTGGTTGGTGATATCGCCTTTGTCTTTATCGAAGTGCTGCTGGTGAGTGTGATCATCCATCGCCTGCTCGGTGAGCACGAAAAACAGGCGCGGTTGGAAAAGCTCAACATGATTATCGGTGTCTTTTTCAGCGAGGTCGGAATGCAGCTTTTAAAACTCCTGTCCGCGCACGATCCACAAATTGAAAAGATTCAACCCCATCCGTCCGCCGCCAATGAGTCCACCCAGCAGAAGTTTACTCGCATTTTTCGTTTTCTGAAGCGACATCATTATAACCTTGAAACTAAGGAAATGGATTGGGACGTCGCTGGAGATTTTTTATGTTCAAAAAAAGATTTTCTCCTGCGTTTGCTCGAAAACACCAGCTTGCACGAACACGAATCGTTCGCCGAAGTCCTGCGCTCCGTTTTTCATCTGACCGAAGAGCTGGAAGCCCGCGAGTCGCTTCAGAACCTGTCGGACGCGGATTGCGAGCATCTCGCCGGTGATGTTAAACGGGTTTACGGGCAGCTGACCCTCCAGTGGATGAGCTACATGAAATATCTCGAACGGAGCTATCCCTACCTATTTTCGCTCTCGCAACGGATGAATCCGTTCGATCGTACCGCTACCCCTGTCGTGCAAAAACCTATAGCATAACGGGGTAAACAAGAGTCTTTTGAAATGCGAGAAAGATCAATATCAAAGGATTGCCTTTTTTTTCTGGAGTCCAGCAACATGCATATTGAAGTTGACAGCCATACCCATACCATCGCCAGCGGCCATGCCTACAGCACCCTTGCCGAAAATGTCGCCGTAGCCGCAGACAGGGGCATCAAACTACTTGCCATAACCGACCATGGACCCGCAATGCCAGGAGGGCCGCACTCTTGGTTTTTTATGAATATGCGGGTCATTCCTCGAATCATCGGCGGAGTGGGTGTCCTGCGCGGTGCAGAAGCCAATATTATGGATAGGCACGGAGAACTGGATATAAATGTCGATATACAGCAACAGTTGGACATCGTTCTTGGAAGCCTACATGCACCCATATTCACACCCCAAAATAGAACTATCCACACGGATGCTGTGATCAAAACAATGGCATCTGGACAGATTGATGTTTTTGCGCATGGTGGAAACCCGGCTTTTCCAATCGATCCAGACGAGGTGGCAAAAGCGGCTACCGAGTATCGAGTCCTGGTTGAAATTAACAACTCCTCTTTTACCACGTCCCAGCGAGGCAGTGAGCCAAACTGTAGGGCTCTCGCAGAAGCGGTTGCAATACATGGCGGCCAACTGGCCTTTGGTACAGATGCACATATTGCAAGCCAAGTCGGTTTGTTTGATCAATGCGTCACCTTCGCTCAAAGTATTGATTTTCCAGAGGAGCAGATTCTCAGTCGCAGCGGCCTCGAGTTTTTAAATTTTCTTTTCTCAAAAAACAGACAATCAGATCTTTCAGAACTAAGTTCGTTATTTGATCTATAGGTGTGCACAAGGTATTGTCATAAATAGTTCAATGGTTGCTCCATTTCTTGAGTTTAACCACCAAAGGAAAAACGGAAGCGCTTTGTTGATCGGGTTCCGCTCTTTTGAAATTCACAGGATCAACTGAAAGTCGTTATGAAAAATAGTCTTTGGAAACACATTCTCGCTGTTCGTGCCCACGCCCCGCTAGTGCACAACATCACCAACCATGTGGTCATGAACAATACCGCCAATGCTTTGCTGGCGATCGGCGCTTCGCCAATCATGGCCCATGCCCGGCAGGAGATGGACCAGATGGTCGCACTCAGCAATGTCTTGGTGGTGAACATCGGAACACTGGACGACGTGTGGGTCGACGCCATGCTGCAGGCAGCCCGCCAAGCGCAGACGCTCAACAAGCCTTGGGTATTGGATCCCGTCGGCGCAGGAGCTACCTCCTATCGGGATCAGGTCTTGACGCAGCTCATCGCGTTGCACCCAACGGCCATCCGCGGCAACGCCTCCGAGATTTTGGCGCTGGCCCATTCCAATCAGAACCAGACAAAGGGCGTCGACAGTACCGCACAAAGTCAGGAAGCCCTGACGGCTGCACGAGCCCTGCACGAACTGACCGGAGCGGATATCGGCATTTCCGGCGCAACGGATTTCATCGTGTCGGACCAGCCCATCGTGCAAGTGCATAACGACACGCCCCTGATGACGCGCGTCACAGGACTCGGTTGCACCGCAACTGCCCTGATTGGCGCGTTTCTGGCTGTGGTCAAAAACAAAACCGAAGCAATGGTTGCGGCCACGGCCCTACTCAGCGTTGCCGGCGAGCTCGCCGAAAAAACAAGCAGCGGGCCCGGCAGTCTGCAGATGAACCTGCTGGACAAGCTTTACAACCTAACCGCCGCCGAATTTGAAAACACCCTGCGGATCGAGTTCTAGCCATGTCTAGCCCGTTCCCTTATCGCTTGTATTTGGTGATCTCGGAGGCGGACTGCGCGGGGCGCGATTTCGTCAGCGTCGCCGAGCAAGCCGTGCGGGGTGGCGTCGATCTGATTCAACTGCGCGAAAAACAGGCCACACCCGATGAATTCCTCCGAAAAGCCGCACGCTTGCAGGCGATGCTCCAGACTTATCAGGTCCCGTTGATCATCAACGACAATCTGGATGTAGCCATTCAATCGTGTGCATTCGGGATTCACGTTGGCCGCAGCGACTGCTCCCCGGCCCACGTCCGCTCTGTTTGGAAAAACTGCCGTTTGCTCGGCTATTCCATCGAGCACCTCGACCAGCTCCAAACGCAGGACGTGCAGCGCTCCGACTGCCTCGGCATCAGTCCGGTGTTCAGGACGTCGACCAAAACCGATACCGTCACCGAATGGGGACTGGATGGAATCCAGACCATCCGCCAGTGCACCAACAAACCGCTGGTCGCCATCGGCCACATCAACGCCGCCAATGCCGGCGACGTCATCCGAGCAGGCGCGGATTGTCTGGCTGTCGTTTCCGCAATTTGTCAGGCACCAGACCCGCAGCAAGCCGCACGCGAAATCCGCAACCAAATCAACCGGGCCTTGCATCCGGACGGCAGGTAAAGAATCTTCCAAACAGAAATTTACTCGCGCGCTTACTCCCACACTTGAACCCAACTCTTCGTCGAGTACCCTTAATCCAACCGACTCGTCGCTGGACGATAGAGTTCGGCAGATTCTTTGATGATAAATGAATCATCCCAATCGTTGTTTGCCTGCTTGGGATTGAAGTGATTCGATGCGTTTTTTTGAGTCCTCTGCGGCAGTAACCTTCCGCAACGTTCAGGTGGATGGAGTCAACGGAAGCCATTCGAGGACGCGCTGGATCTGCCGGTCCCAGTAGGCCCAGTTATGGGTTTCATCGGCGTGCTCTTCATAGGTGAGGTCGAGGCCTGCCTGTTTGGCGCAGGTTTTAAAGGTCTGGTTTTCCTGGTAAAGGAAATCGCCAGTTCCACAGCACTGGTAGAATTTCGTTTTTCCAGATATTGGAAAGTTTTTTGTCAGAGCGAGCAGGTCGTTCTTGCTTCCGGGGACCTGATCCGCCGGTCCGAAAACATCTTCGAAGACACACATTTCAGTACGTTTGGCGAAGGAGGTTGCAATGTCGAGGGAACCTGAGAGGCTAGCGACGGCGGCGTAGCGGTCGGGGTGGGTAAGGCCGAGTTTAAATGCGCCGTAGCCGCCCATCGAGAGCCCAGCGACGAACGTTTTTTTTAAATCATTGGAAACATTGAAGAAGGAATGAACAAGCTGCGGGAGTTCTTCGCTAATAAAGGTCCAGTAGGCGGCATCGGCGATGTCGGTGTAAAAGCTGCGGTTGACTGCTGGCATCACCACGGCCAACGGATAGTCGGCCACGTAGCGTTCGATGGAGGTGCGGCGCAGCCAGATGGAGTGGTCGTCGGAAAGGCCATGCAGCAGGTAGAGCACGGCGGGCGGCTCTTCGCTCGTGCTGCCGCCCATACCGATTTGTCCCGTGCAGGATTGCGGCAGAATGACGTTCATGGAGGCGGAAATCCGCAGACTTTCAGAAAAGAAGGAGCATTGCAGCAGAGCCATAGGAATCCTTTCTGGGACGCGGAGTCTAGTCTTAACATTCCAACATTACATATGCCGAAACAATTCGACCGCTCCGCCCCGAAACATCGAGGGTCAAACAAAAGTCTCACGAGCGTCTTTGACGCCTATTTTTAGTTATTTTCAACAGTTTTTCTCTGGGTGCGTTTCCCCGCACGGGAATCTTTCTACACCATTTTTCAACCCCTTGCAAACGATGAGCCAAAAAGCTTCCAATGATGGCCATCGGCCAGTACTGCGATCAGAGTAAACGCATGATGGCGCCTTCCAGAAATACGCTACGCAGGATGACCAGGAAGTAGCGCAGCGGATTGGTATAGGTGAGAAGCTGCAGGTACTCCGGCATGTTGGCGAGGGGCGTCGAGAAGCCGGAAAGGATGATGGCCGGGCCAGATTCAGACTATATGACCGGACAGGCGTCAATCATTGATGGGGGGATCGTGTATCGCTGATGTTGTACTGATGATCGCCAACCATAGCCCGAGAGGCAGAATGGAGTGCTCAAGGTGATGCCGATGCTTTCATGCGTCGCCACAGCGTGGTCGGACTGATGCCCAGAATGCGGGCGGCCTGTGTGCGATTGTCTCCGACCGAGGCCAGCACCTTGCGGATATGCTTGCGCTCCACGGCCATCAGCGTCTGGTTCAGCGAAACGGGATCCGCAACTGGGTGAAGCAACACCGCAGGCAGGTCTTCAGGGTGGATGGATGCGTCCGGAGAGAGTACGGCGGCACGCTCAATTGCATTCTCAAGTTCGCGAGCATTGCCGGGCCAGTGATAGGAGAGCAACGGATCAATACAGGTCGCCTCCAGACGCAGCTTCGGCATCCGCAACTTTGTCGCCAGACGCCCTACGAAGTGACGCGCAAGGGGAAGAATGTCTTCCGGTCGTTCGCGCAAGGGCGGGACCTGGATTTCGATAACCCCCAAACGGTAGTAAAGATCTTGACGAAAATCACCGGCGATAATGGCGTCAGCTAGATTGCGGTTTGTGGCGGCAACCACACGGATGTCTACCACTCGCGACTTACTCTCCCCCACCCTCGTAATCTCGCGTTCCTGAAGAACGCGCAGTAACCGTAACTGCATTCCCGCCGAGATGTCTCCAATCTCATCGAGGAAAATGGTGCCGCCCTGCGATTGTTCAAAGAGTCCAACCCGGTCTTCGTTGGCGCCTGTGAAAGCACCACGGCGGTGTCCAAACAGTTCACTTTCCAGCAGCGTCTCAGGAAGAGCGCTACAGTTAACCCCCACAAAAGGGCCATCACTCCTGGGGGAGAGTCGATGAATCTCACTGGCCACAATCTCCTTTCCCACACCGCTCTCACCGGTAATCAAGACTGAAGAATCATACAGCGCCACGCGCTCGGCAATATCCATAACATGCCGGAACGATTTGCTGGGCAGCTCGGCCCGCGACGCACGCTTCTCTGAGTCGTCCTTGCCAAGTGCGGGAGTGTGGATTTCCCGCACGCGATTGCGCGACCGCAATGCTTTGGAGAGATGAAGGATCCGACCATGAATATCATCCGCTCCAAAGTATGCCAGATGCGGTCGAATCGCATCGCCCCACTCTTCCCGTGTTTGACCAAGGGCCATACAGTAGTCATCCCCGGCTGCTCGACATTTTTGCTCCATAAAGTAGACATCCTTGCCAAGGCAAAACGTCGCGTAGCCACTCGCATAGCCGACCAACATTGAGCAAACCGAATCCACACTAGGGCCGAACTCCAGCAAATGCTCCTCGGCCTCGTCCGATCCCCGCCAGATAACTTTCATTTGGAGTGTACCCTCGCTATCATCCAAGTGCAGGGTCTCTATCTCAACCTGCGCCACCCCCTGCAGCTCAGTCAATCGCGCTCCCGCCAACAGCCATTCGCGTGTCGACTCCCATTTGAATATCCGCTTCATAGCTGCGGCATCCGCCTGCCCCCAATAAAACCCGAACCGTGTCAATATGCGACGCGCTTCGTGAGGCCCCATCGATTCGATAAACTCTCGGCGAAAGTGCGCAAATGCATGCAACGGATGCAACACCAGCCGCCGTCCTTGCAAATCCAATGCGCCTTGGCCAAAATTCACGAGTTCTTCGATCTGAATGTCGGATGCTTTCATAACGAAACCTTTCATAATGAAATAACTGTTGTTTCAACATGAAATACTAAAGTCCAAACGTCAACCAAAACCCACGCCAACTCGATACTCCATTGGTTTAGCGCCTCAGCACCATCAACATACGCAACTCATTACCACACAGACTGATACAACAAAACCAGCATTGCACAACGCACCAAACCCTAAACAAAGTTCCAGCATTTCTACAATATGGCACTGGTCTTGCGATAGGAGAGGCGTTTGATAGAAACAAAACACTAACAACAACACCCTAAAAGGATGCCATTCTATGATCGCAAAAAATCCGACTAAAGACGGAGGCCTACAGGCCCTTCTCGAACCTTCTTCTATCGCCGTTATCGGCGCATCCCGCAATCCTCGCAAGGTGGGACACAAGATTTTACGCAACCTGTTGAACAGTCACTATCCGGGAGAAATCGTCCCCGTCAACCCTTCCGGCGGGGAGATTCTTGGTGTACGCGGATACACAAGCTTAGAGAGTTACGGCAAGCCTATTGAACACTGCGTGATCGTGGTTCCGCGAGCAGCAGTCAAAGAAGCGACGACGCTCTGCCTGAAAGCGGGCACAAAAGCCCTTACCGTTATTACAGCAGGTTTTAAAGAGCAGGATGCTATCGGCGCGGAAATGGAAAAGGAACTCCAAGCCGTCTGTCACAAAGCGGGAGTACGGCTTCTGGGGCCCAACTGTCTTGGCCTGCTCAATACACAATACCCGTTTGATGCTTCGTTTGGAAAAAAATGGCCGGTTAAAGGCAATATGGCCTTCATTTCACAGTCCGGCGCGTTGTGCTCAGCCATTCTCGACAGAGCCGTTGAGCGAGGTTTTGGGCTGTCAAAAATGATTAGCATCGGAAACAAATCGGATGTGGGTGAAAACGATCTTATGACCTACCTGGCCGACGACGCAGACACAGATGTCATCGTCGCCTACCTTGAGGGGATCGACGATGGGCCAACCTTCCTCAAGTCCGCAGAAGCCGCCTCGCGCCAAAAGCCTATCATTGTTTTCAAATCAGGCGTGACAGCAGGCGGATCGAAAGCAGCCTCCTCACATACGGGAAGTCTTGCGGGGGCTGACGCCGCCTACAAAGCCGCTTTTCAGCGTTGCGGTATCACCCGGGCTCAAACGTATGAATCCATGTTTGAATACGCGATTGGCTTTGCATCCCAGCCTTTGCCAAAGGGACGTCGTGTGGCGGTTATCACAAATGCAGGGGGCGTTGGCATCATGGCAACCGATGCAATTGAGCTTTCCGGCCTAACCATGGCGAAGCTCACCCAGAAGACGAAGGACCGCTTGAGCGAGCTATTGCCAGCTGCCGCCAGTGTTCGCAACCCCGTCGACGTCCTCGGTGATGCACAAGCTGAGCCGTATTCCCAAGCCATGACCGCCGTGATGGCAGATCCAGAAGTTGACGCAATTGTGGTGTTGCTAACCCCACAGGCGGTGACAGATCCGCTGGACACAGCCAAGGAGCTATGCCGCTGCATGGATGGCAGCAAGCCTGTTCTGGCCTCATTCCTCGGAGGTGAAGATGTCAATCCCGCCCGACGGTACATGATTGAAAATCAACTTCCCGACTACCGCTCTCCCGAAAAAGCCGTACACGTGCTGAAGGCGATGCGAGACTACGCAGAGTGGCGCGAGCGCCCAGCGCGGAAAGAGGCATGCTTTGCCGCCGACAAAGATACGGTTCGGGCCGTCATTGACCTCTACCGCCAAAGAGGCGAAATTCAGATCTCTGAACCTGATGCAAAGCTCATTCTAGCGGCCTATGGAATTCCGACACCGGCCGGCGCATGCGTTGCATCTGCCGAGGCGGCTGAAAAAGTTTCGGCATCATTGGAATTCCCACTGGCAATGAAAATTGTGTCCGCTGATGTCGTGCACAAATCTGATGCCGGCGGAGTTGCGTTGAACCTGAAAAACCCGACTGAGGTCAAACAGGCCTACGAAGACATGATGGACAGAGTGAAACAGGCGGTCCCCGCTGCCCGCATCCGCGGCGTGTATATCGAGCACATGTGCAACCCACAAAGTCGTGAGGTGATTATAGGCATGAAGCGGGATCCACAATTCGGGCCGCTTCTGATGTTCGGTTTGGGGGGCATCTTCGTGGAAGTGCTCAAAGACGTTACATTCCGTATTGCACCGGTGACAGAGCAGGAAGCCATCGAAATGATTCGGGAAATTCGCACTTACGCACTTCTGGCGGGTGTGCGCGGCGAGCCGGGCGTCTGCATCCCTGCACTCGTTCAAGGCATCCAACGCATGGGGCAACTGGTAACCGATTTTGAAGAAATCGCAGAACTGGACATCAACCCGTTCATGGCCCATCCGAAAAGTGAATTTTCATTGGCAGCGGACGCGAGAATAACGCTAAGCTAAGTCTATGACATGGGCGCGAAGGCGCAGCTATTACGGCAGTTCCTGCTAGTCATGGGGATCACGGCCCACCGACAGCACTCTGCGAAGGCAGCGCAAGCGCACCTTCGCATTCATCACGAGTAGCGTTTTCGCTACTTGAGTGAATGCCGAATGGAAAAGGAATGTGCATATTTCGCACACCGTGTCGCTTTGTTTAGGCATGTCACAACCTACTCGAGAATCGTGCGAGCCGTTAAGCATATGATTGGCATGGAGAATGCTAAAGACAATACTATGCGATAATGCGGTCGATTCCGTGGGCCTTGGAATGCCTACGGATGTTCACCAACAGAAGAGAAAATCGTAAACAACAAACAGAAGAGGTAGTGATTATGATACCTGAGACAGTGAAGCAAGCGTGGACCAAACGAGAAGGTTCAGTCATTCTGGCGACAGTAAACAGCGATGGTGTCCCGAACATCATCTACGTTGCATGCGTCAGTCTCTATGGCGATGACCGGCTTGTAGTAGCCGACAACTACTTTGACAAAACCCGACAAAACATTAAGTCTGGCTCCAAGGGAGCGGCATTGTTCATAACCGATGACAACAAAGCCTATCAGCTCAAGGGAACACTCGAATATCACGAATCGGGCCCAATCTTCGAAGATATGAAAAAGTGGAATCCTCCCACCCTTCCGGGGCACGGAGCAACCGCTCTGGTTGTAAGCGAAGTCTTTTCCGGAGCTGAACGTGTGACCTCATAACGTCCGCGCAAGAGCGACCTGAAAGGAATACCTCACGGACGACGTGCCTGAAGCGCCCCGGCGTGTTGGACGTGAGGTAACCATTCCTCGCCACCTCAAATCTCGCGCTATTCTGTCGCGGAGACTTAAAAAAGAGCGGAAGCGGATGTACGCATGCGCTTAGATAAGACGGTTTGTTGCGTCGAGAAGGATTTCGAGAAAGAGGCGTTTATGGACAGGGCGAATGCGTGACAGATCATAGCAAACAGGCTCGCTTAGGAAGAGAAGGCGCGTTCCTTTCAATAGGTTTCCGAATCAAGCGTAAGCTGACACAATACCTCACTACGATGAGTCCAGAGGGGCGGCGTAGACGATCAGAGTGGCTCACGTGTAGCGGTGTTGAATTCCTGCGTGCAGCGGGCATTGATTACGGCAACACGGTGATTGATTTCGGATGCGGCACGGGAACCTACAGCATTCCCGCCGCGGTACTCGTTGGAAACGGGGGGCGGGTTGTGTCAGTAGACACTAACGCTCGAAAGCTCAGACGGTTGATGCGCAGCGCCTCCGCTGCAGGGCTCGAAAATATTCACGCGGTGCAACACTTCGCCGAGATAGCACCCGTTCTCGATGGCCAACTTTGCCAGACCGCTCTCCTCTACGACGTTCTTCATTTTATGGACACAAACGCAAGAAAATCAATTTACCAGACCCTTCATCAATTCTTGGAGCCAGAGGGTTCTCTCTCCGTCTTCCCAAAACATCATAGCGTAGACAGCCCGGCTCGGTACTTCCGAAACATAACCATTGAAGACGTCGTAAAGGAGATCGAAGAGACGGGCTTTCGCCTGTCCCGAAGAGAAACGGTCGATCTATGGCACCATGTATCCCGAGAGCAAGGCACGCTGCTAACCTTCCACAAGGCATCCCAAATATGAAAACAGCATTAGAGTGTATTCCCTGTTTTGTTCGTCAGGCGTCAGAAGCGGTCGACATGACCGATGGCGACGACCTGCTCAAAGAGCGGCTTCTTCGTCGTCTGCTTCAAGACATTGCCAACGCCGACTGGGCCGTTACGCCGGTTACGATCGCACAACACATTCAACGCACCGTGCGCGAAGACACCGGACAGGCAGACCCCTATCGCGCGCTCAAGGACAGGATGAACCAAATCGCCCTCGATCTGTTGCCCACATTGGCCAACACCATACGCAGCCAGCCGGACCGGCATGAAGCCATCGTGCGCGTGGCAATTGCCGGCAACCTCCTGGATGCCGGGTCCAAGCTCCGGCTCGCTCCGGAAGACTTGGCTAACCGTCTCAATACGATCTGGGATATGCCGCTTACCGGAAACGTCGAAGACTTGTTCAGGGCTGCCAACGACGCGAACCACATCCTCTATCTGGCCGACAATGCCGGTGAGATCGTTTTTGACCGCCTACTCCTTGAAGCACTTCCGATCGGGAAAATCACAGTCGCGGTCCGGGGAGCTCCGGTCATCAACGACGCCACCATGGAGGATGCGAAAATAGCGGGTATTATAAAAATTGTCCCCGTCATCTCAAACGGGTCCGATGCGCCCGGCTCGGTGGTAGAGGAATGTTCTCAAGAGTTCCGCGATTGCTTCAATCGCGCCGACTTGATCATCTCTAAGGGACAAGGCAACTACGAGACGTTATCGGACGCTCACAAGCACATCTTTTTCCTACTCTCGGTTAAGTGCCCCATGATCGCAGCTGATATTGGCGCGCCAGAGGGGGCATTGGTTGTGAAACAATCACAGTGCCAATTAAAGAACGAGTCGCGAAAGATATTTTCCACAGCCGCCCGCAACGTGTAATCTTCAATCTGGGTACCGAGAATCCGGCTCTAGCCGAGCGTCTTCAGATGGCCGGCATAGAGCCGCTGATAGCCTGTACATTGGTTTTTCTGAAAACCGGCCAATTTCAATTGTGAACGGGGGAAACAACATAATGATGCCTGACGCACAGAAACAAAGTTTGGGGGGCGGAAACATATCCAAAACCATAGCAAAGCACATCAGATGTTCTGAATGTGATACACCCACTTCCGAAGAAGATATTTTCGTGATCGACAACGCTCCAATTTGCCGTTGCTGCCTTTTCGGCGAGACTGAACCCATTCAGATCTATCCGATAGGGTTCGTGTCAAACGCACAAGAACGAGACGATAGCGATTTTGGCCTCAAAAACCATGCCGACACATCCCAAATCAAGCTGCATCCCTCACAGAAGCCCTTCATGTACAAACTGGAAGAGGAAGCACATCTCACGATTGTCTACTACTTGCACAAAGCTCGCCCGATTCGATCGCGGTTCAAGCGAGGACTGGACGGAAAAGAAGTCGGGGTTTTCGCGTCACGCACGCCGGATCGGCTTTCGCCAATCGGCATCCAGAAAGTACAGCTTGTGCAGATTAAGGGAACAACGCTGATCGTCGAGGGACTTGACGCCATCGACGGCACACCCGTGCTGGACATCAAGATGTGCTGGCACACTTGAAAGGGTTACCAAACGACAAAAAAATCTGGTGGCGCAATGCAAGGCGCTGTGCAGCGAGGGAACAAGATAAACGAGGGCAACATTCCGACATCCACCTTAATTTTCTTTCCGCAGTAAAGTTGCAAGAGCAGGAGATCTTAATCGAGAATATTGTCATCCTCTTCCGCACCATCCCGATCAATCTTAGGCGGGTTGCATACCTGCTACCCTGTTCATTACCGTTGGTGCGAAGGCGCTACCGACGGCATCGCACCTTTCCTTATGATACAATCTATAACCTATTTTCAGCATGTAAGTTATGCATCTAGATAATGCATATCAACCGTTTGGCACGCGGAATGCGCTAAAACAAGGTGAGATAAGATGGTCAATGACATCGTTCAGAAGGCCCGAGACAAGACGATTTGTTGCATCGAGCAGGATTTCGAGAATGCGGTGTTAATGGACGGGGAAAATGTGTAACAGAGCATAGCAAAGAGTTTGGTGGCAGGAGCAAGAGCGCGATCCTTTCGGTAAACACCCCGCGCCCACCTCGGGTATTAGATCGCCAACGAGGGCATGAGTTGTAAAATGACCACAGTACAAATCAAAGGAATATCACAATGAATGTCGCAATCGTTGGTGCCAGCAACAAGCCCAACCGCTATGGTTACAAAGCGGTCATGTTGCTCAAGGAGAAAGGCCACACCCCCTATCCCGTCCATCCCGCGATCTCGTCGATCGAAGGCATTCCTGCGTTCGCTTCACTACGCCAGATTCCTGTACCGCTAGATGTGGTAACGCTCTACTTGGCTCCCGCCAATCAAGAGCGAGTCGCGGAGGATATTATCCACAGCCACCCGAAACGCGTAATCTTCAATCCGGGTACGGAGAATCCGGCTCTAGTCGAGCGTCTCCATACAGCTGGTATCGAGCCTCTGGAAGCCTGCACATTGGTGCTCCTTAAAACCGGGCAATTCTAAAAACAAACAACGCATGAACAGTCGTAGTTTGACGATCATGCACACATGGAGAAAACACAATGACAGAGAAAACGACGATACTTCTCGTAGACGATGACCTTGATTTTCTGGAATCGCAAAAACAACTTCTGGTAGCTGCTGGGTATGACGTTCATACAGCCTGTACCGGTAAAGAGGGTGTGGAAAAAGCAAAGTCCCTCCATCCCCACTTGATCCTTCTCGACGTGATGATGAACACACAAACAGAGGGATTCGCCGCAAATCAAGAGATTCGTAGCACGCCAGAACTTAGCGATATACCCGTCATTATGTTATCGGGAATCAATACAGAACTCGATCTTCCTCACCGTTTTGACGTTGCCGAAGGCTGGCCGTGCGTAGCCTTTATCGAGAAACCGGTTCTCCCCGAGATACTACTGGCAAAAGTCCGAGAATACGCCCGATGAAAGAGGTGTTCCTTCACGTCTTCGCGACATGGAACGAATAGAAGAGAGGTTTTCGTTAGTGACCTATTTGCAATTGTCCAATGCCAAAGCGCAGTTTGAACGCTATGTGGGGAGCTTTACCGTTGACGGAGGTGAGCTCCCTCCGTTGCTGCTTCTCAAAGCCGACCATTGCCAACGCGTCGCCGCTGAAACTCGAGGATTGAGTTCTGACCTAGGGTGGTCTCTGCCCGAACAGAATTCAGCCGAAGCGATCGGACTGTTGCACGACATCGGCAGATTCTCACAATTCGCCGAGTTCAGCACATTTTCCGATTCTGCATCCATAGATCATGGTCAACGCGGAGCCACGGTGATCGAGCAAGCAGGCTGGCTTATGGTATTACAGACCGAAGAACGCCTCGCCATTCTGAACGGCATTCGATACCACAATTGCCTGACGATTCCTGGTAATATTGACGAACGCCATCTTGCGCTCCTCCATCTTGTGAGGGACGCAGATAAGCTGGATATTTTTCGGATTGTTCTGGATGCGGTGGAACGCGACGGCTTCCGCGATTTGCCGTCAATGCTTCCCCATATCTCGCTGGAGCGCACGCCATCACCGCAACTCCTTGATGAAATTATCCTCAAGAAACGCGCATCTCTGAACAAAGTGAGGACCTTAGCGGACTTCCTCCTGATGCAGCTGGCATGGGCATACGATCTGAATTATGCTCCCTCGTGTCGCCGATTTCACGATCGTTGCATTCGTGCCAAGATTCTGAAGCATATTAAGGGGGATCCCCGCATTCAAGCTTTTGGACAAGAAGTTGATCGCTTTATCTCGAATCGCATCAGTAGATGAGAAATACGCACCGACTAAGCAGTTCGATTAAGCGTAGCCGACTAAGGGTGGGGACTAAGGGTGCGACGAAGTGTATACGCTTCGCACTCTTCCTACACTTAATCCCACACTTCATCACACTTTTAGTCGGTTACACTTCGTCGAACCACTTAGTTGACTTCCAGTGGGGCCGCAATGTCAATCTACCCACAGATTCTGCGGAAGACCCCCTTTATTTCAGTTGCATTCACGCTACCCTTCCCCGCTCTACCATTGCTCTATCGCCACCATACCAAACGACATTCCCTTTGGCAGATAGTATGTAACCAACTGATTACCTATGCGTTACATATTTACAGTCGCGCTTCCATTCGGCTGGCACGGAGAATGCGTAAAGACAACAGTATAAGTAAAGAAGAGAAAGCCATAAGGGAGATGGAGAGCAGTAGTCAGTCTGGGATTTCACAGACAACACGGATGGAGACACAAACAGCAAAGAGGTATGTCATGCCACGAGGAGATGGAACAGGACCAGTGGGCGGAGGAGGTCCCGGAACGGGACGCGGCAGGGGGATGGGCTCAGCCACAAACGACACAAGCGGGCGCGTCGGCCAAAGCTCAGGGCGGGGCCGGATGGGCGGTTTTGCAATGGGTTCGGGTGGAAATTGCGTATGCCCGAGTTGTGGCAAGACCGTAGGCCACGGGCGAGGCACCGCCTGCAATCAGATCAAATGCCCCGCCTGCGGCACAACGATGACGAGGGCACAATAACCATGTCAGACTATAAATATTTATTCGGGCCAGTGCCTTCGCGGCGATTTGGACGCTCACTGGGAGTCGATCTGACGCCACACAAAACCTGTAGCTTTGACTGCATTTTCTGTCAGCTCGGGCGAACGACTAACAAAACCATCACGAGGGCGGAGTACGTCCCTACGTCAGCGGTGATCAAGGAACTCCGCGACTGGATTGAGACTGATGGTCAAGCGGATTACATTTCATTGGCCGGGTCGGGGGAACCGACGCTTCACTCCGCTTTTGGCAAAATCATAGATTTCGTCAGATCAGCCACAACCGTTCCCGTTGCGCTTTTAACGAATGGCTCAATGCTCAAAGACGAGACTGTCCGTCAGGCAGCAGCTCACGCGAACGTTGTCAAAGTATCCCTGAGCGCATGGGATCAGCACTCTCTCGGGTATATCAATCGTCCACATCCCGACATCGTATTGAAGGACATTATCGAGGGTGCACGAAAGCTACGCAAAATATTGGAAGGCGAATTGTGGATTGAGGTATTTGTCGCTTGGGGAATGAATTCCGTGCCAAAAGATGTCGCCAAGATTGCCGACCTTGTCAGAGCACTTGAACCGGATCGCGTTCAATTGAACACAGCCGTGCGGCCACCGGCAGAGGATTTCGTTCAGGCAGTACCACAAGAACATCTGATAAAGCTCGCAGAGTTGTTCGATCCGACCGCCGAGGTAATTGCAGAATTTCGCTCGGATGGTGATCCCTCTATCCAGGCCAACGAGAAGAACATCCTTGCCATGCTGGCGCGCCGACCCTGCACGGCAGAACAAATCACGAAGGTGTTTGGTATGCACGAAAACGAGGTCTCCAAGTATATTGGAAAACTGACACGAAACGGTCTGATCCGTATGGAACGTAAGGCATCGGGTGCCTACTTCATGGTCATGGAGAAATCCACCGTATGATGGGATTGGGTATAGGACCACGATGGGGTGCTCCGTGCATCGCGTACGGGGTCACGGCCGTGCTGCTGACGCATCGCTTCCCGGATGTATTCATGTTTTCGCATAGAGCAGACGCCGCATTGGGGGCAGCAGGAGCATTGCTGCTCACAGTGGGGCTGGCCATCTACTTGATAACGGTTGGTTGGTTCCTTTCTGCACACAGAAACGGCGCGCTGGCAACAACAGGGCCCTTCAGGATTGTTCGTCACCCGCTGTATGCGACATGGCTATGGCTGATTTTCCCTGGAATCGCCCTGCTGTGCCGTTCCTGGCTCGTGCTAGGCGTTGTCCCGGTGGGGTACGCAACCTTTAGGGCTTTTATCAGACATGAAGAAGACGAGTTGGAGCGTAGGTTTGGTCGCGAATATGAGACGTATCGTTGGAACGTGAATCAGATTATTCCACGGATTTTCTCTGCATCTTCGAGTCGACATACACAGGGCGAAGATGATAAAAACCGGCACCGTAAACCACCATCAGGAACCGGGAACAGCTGCCGTTGAATAAGAATATTGGAGGGGGACAAAATGAACAAGAAAAAGACAGACGACCCGTTGACGCCTTATGGCAACCGCCCGATGGTTACCCCCATCGTTCATGCCGTTAACTATGAATACCTCGATTTCGAGGTTCTTCGCCAGATTACAGATGGGGAGGTTGATGGCTATACCTACCATCGTGACGACAACCCGACCGTCCGGAAAGTCGAGCAAGACATCGCCGCCATGGAACAGGCCGAGGACTGCGTAGTCTGCACAACCGGCATGGCCGCTTGCACCATGGTCTACATGTCATATCTTCATGCAGGGGACAATCTGCTCCTATTCCATGACATCTACGGTGCTCACTACAAGGTATCGCTCATGCTCGAGCGTTTTGGCATTGATGTGACATGGATCAATGCGGATGAAGGGCATAATGTGGGCGCCTACCTGAAGCCCAACACGCGCATGATCTTCATGGAGTCCCCAACCAATCCGCTCTGCAAGATCATTGACATCGCGAAGACAAAAGCCCTCGCCGACAAGGTGGGTGCTATGCTCATTGTCGACAACACATTTGCGACCCCATGGCATCAAAACCCCTTGGCTCTCGGTGCAGATCTGGTTGTACACAGTGCCACGAAAGCCCTTGGCGGACACAACGATCTCATGGCGGGAGCCATTGCGGGGTCGAAGGAGCACTATGACACGCTCTGGTTCACGCGCCAAGCAATGGGAACGACGCTTGATGCCTATTCGGCATCGTTGCTTGAACGTGGACTCAAAACCTTCAACCTGCGGGCCGACCGTATGGCGACCAACGCCATGGCAGTTGCTACTTACCTTAGCGGTCACCCGAAGGTGTCGCGGATACGGTATCCTGGGCTAACAACGGATGCGGGACACGCAATCGCAGCCAAGCAGATGCACGACGGCTTTGGCGGGGTGATGGCTTTCGACGTCGGCGAAACGGGAGAAGACGCCAAGGCATTCATCAGTTCACTTGACCTAATGTACCATGCCGTCAGTCTGGGCTCAACCGAGACGCTAATCTGCATTCCCTACTTAACCACAATGCTATACCTGCCCCCTGAGCGACGAACCACATTTGGCGTTTCACAGAATACGGTCAGGCTCTCACTCGGCATCGAACCGCCCGAGGCCCTTATTCGCGATCTGGAACAAGCGTTGAAACAAATCTAAAAGTCGCAAAGCCATATCCTGATAGCATGCTTGTTACGTAGCGTATCATAAACACGGCGAAATTTATAACGGTTGCGGTTTTGCAACTCTATTCAATTTTCCGGTAGCCCTATTGCCATCACTCCCAAGAAAAATCCCTCGTTCATATACATTGTAAACAACTCACACCCTAGGCGTTATGCATCCACGGGCACGACTTTACTCGGTTGGCACGAAGAATGCGAATGAACAAAGGCGTGAGAAGAAGGAAAAAGCCATCAGCATGAACACGATCATAGCCATTCCGGTGTGGGAAGACCAAGTGTCAACGACATTTGACTTTGCACGTAAGCTTCTGATCGTAGAAGCGGAGGGTGCACGAGAGATCTCCCGAAGCGAAGTGATCCTCAGCGAGGAACCTGTGGCTAGAATGGCACGGCAACTACGTGATTTGACAGTGCAAGTTGTGCTCTGCGGAGCCATCTCACAACCGCTGGCACGCGCGATGTCTCGAGCGGGAATTCAAGTCATCCCCTATATTTCAGGCGAAGTGGACCCCGTGTTGGCCGCATACCTATGCGGTCAACTTTCTGAACCTCGCTTTCTGCAACCGGGATGTCAGTCTGGGGCGAGGCGACGATGGCGACAGCGCGGTGGGTTTTGCGGGGGATGCGAAATATCGAGCGAAACGCATTCACCGAAGGAGAACACATTATGAAGACTTACGATGAGTGTTTATCCTGTTTTGAACGCCAGGCATCCGAGGCCTGCGCGCTCTGCGATATGACCCCGGAGAAAACCGCCGAGGTCGTTGATACTGTGCGTGCCAAAACGGCGGAATTTTCCCGCTCGCGCTCACCCGTCGAAATGGCCGTTGATATTCATGCGTTAGTCCATGCGGCAGCTGGGAACGAAGATCCCTATGCGGCAATTAAGCAAGCGAGCAATCAAGCATGCCGAGATTCCATGCCAGTGCTAACGGAGTATGCGACGTTATCGACTCATCCCTATAAAACGGCAGTAAAACTTGCCATCGCAGGCAACCTGATTGATTTCGGCGCCTATAAGCCCGTCACGCTTTCCGACGGACATATCCTCCGTACCGTGCAGGAAACGCTCGAACAACCCCTCTCAGGAGATTCCATTGAGGATCTAATAGCGCTCATAGACAGCGCGGAGAACATCCTTTTTGTTGGTGACAACGCAGGAGAGTGTTTTCTCGACACCTTCCTACTGGATCAGATGCCTTGTGAGCGCGTGACATACGCCGTCCGTGGGAAGCCGGTTTTGAACGATGCCACGATGGCCGACGCAGAGGCAGCCGGTGTTCACAAACGGTGCCGGGTAATCGACACCGGAGATGGCACCCCCGGCGTGATTCTCGACCACTGCTCAGAAACATTTATGACAACCTTTAACGAAGCCGACTTGGTTATCGCCAAAGGTCAGGGGAATTATGAATCCCTAAGCGAAATCCCCAGCAAAACGCGAGCTTTTCTCACAAAGGTTAAATGCCCCGTGATCGCAAGAGATATTGGGCACCCCGCCGGTAGCAATGTAATCCAAATCGTAAAACATAACTAAAGGAATGAACAAAATGATCATAACCGTGGCAAGCGGAAAAGGCGGAACGGGCAAGACGACATTTTCGGTGAATCTTGCGTATGCATTGGCAAAACAGGGTAAGAAAGTCCGACTTCTGGACTGTGACGTTGAAGAGCCGAACGATCATCTTTTTGTGAAGCCTGAATTCAAGGAAGATACAGTGGTGACGGTTCTCAAACCGATCTGGGATGCGGAAAAATGTACGGGCTGCGGAAAGTGTGCAGAAGCATGCAACTACAACGCTATTGCGGTCGTAAAAGGCAAGGTGCTCATTTTCAATGAGCTCTGCCATTCGTGTGGAGCTTGCGCTTATGTCTGCCCCGAAGATGCGCTGCATGAGGAATCCGCATGTATCGGAAAAGTTCAGGACGCTCCAAACAACAGCCCCTTCTTCTTCGCACATGGACTTCTCAACATCGGCGAGGCGCTCGCTCCCAATGTTGTGCGTGGGGTCAAAGCCCATATCGCACCCGATGCCATAAACATTCTCGATGCATGCCCAGGAACAGCCTGCCCCGTAGTCGAGGCCTTGGAGGGTTCAGATGTTGCAGTGCTACTCACCGAGCCAACACCGTTCGGACTAAACGACCTGAAGCTCGCAACGGCGATGACACTTAAGATGGGAATTCCCACCGGCATCGTAGTGAACCGCTCAGACGGCGAAGATGCGATCATCGCGGATTGGGCGAAATCCGTCGACGTTCCTATCGTGGGTAGAATTCCATTCGAACGAAAATATGCCGAGACATATTCATCAGGAGATATTCTTGTCGAGCGGCATGAGGAGTTGCGTGAGAATCTGTTGAGCATCTACGAAACGCTCACAACATTGCAGGGAACTCCTGTTGCAGCCCCCCCTGTCATGGAGAGCATCAAGGCAACCCACAAAGAAATACAGCCCTTCCCAATCGGCAATTCACCAGACCACAAAGAAGTCACCATCATCAGTGGAAAAGGGGGCACGGGCAAGACGACGGTGACCGCATCGTTTGCCGCACTCTCTTCCAACCAAGTATTGGCCGACAACGATGTAGATGCGGCGGATCTGCATCTGCTACTTACACCTGAAGTTCGCGAGGCGTATCCCTTTGTTGGCGGAACCAAAGCCACTGTGGATTCAACGAAATGCATAGGCTGCGGCAGATGTGCCGAGGCCTGCCATTTTGACGCATTCCGCTTTGATGGCCCCGCCAACGACATTGTCGGAAAGACGTGGCGAATTGATCCCGTGGCATGCGAAGGCTGTGGCCTCTGCCCTCGGGTCTGTCCGGTAGAGGCTATCCAATCCGCCCCATCCGTCACGGGAAGATGGTTCGTATCCGGGACTGACTACGGACCCATGATTCATGCTCGCCTCGGGGTTGCCGAAGAGAACTCAGGCAAACTTGTCGCACAGGTACGCAACCGAGCCGGTGAGCTTGCGGCAGAGCTACGCGTTGAACGCATCCTGGGCGATGGTCCTCCGGGAACCGGGTGTCCGGTTATTGCTTCAGTCTCAGGTTGTGACTTGGTGCTGATTGTTACCGAGCCCACAGTATCCGGCGTCCACGACATGGAACGCGTTCTGGACCTTGCCACTCACTTCGGTGTTCCAGCACGTGTAATCATCAACAAAGCCGATCTCAACACCGAACAAGTCGCACGCATCGAAGCCATTGCCAATCAAAAGGGATCCAGTGTCATCGCACACATCCCGTTTGACCAGGCAGTCAACGACGCACTCATGGCAGGCAAAACCGTTGTTCAATATGGCGAAAGCGTAGCCGCTGATGCAATCAAAGACGCATGGGACAAGGTGCAAACCGCGTTACAAGAAATCAAGTAAAGTAATCACAAAATAAAGTAATCACAAAAACGAAAGGCTGAAAAAAATGAAAATAGCAGTAACATCAAGAGGAACAACGCTGGATGCCGCAGTCGACCCACGGTTTGGGCGTTGCGCCAATTTCGTCATTGTCGAAACAGATGACATGTCTTTTGAAGTCGTCGCCAACGAAAACATATCAGCAAGCGGAGGCGCGGGTATTCAGTCGGCTCAATGCGTGGCCGAGCAAGACGTGGCAGTCGTCCTCACGGGCAACTGCGGGCCAAATGCATTTCGGACACTGGATGCGGCGGGGATCAAAGTTGTCATTGGGACTTCAGGAACAGTCCAAGAAGCCGTTGAGGCATACAAGACCGGCAATATCGAGACGACTGGGGGTCCGAATGTTGGCAGCCACGCGGGGATGAAGTCATAGAATGAAGACCCTTAGACTGACAGTGCTTGTTGAGAATACGGCGCGGCGCCACGGGTTGCTAGCGGAGCATGGACTCGCGTTTTGGATCGAGATTGGATCCCGCCGTATTCTCTTTGATACCGGACAGAGTGGAGTCATACGCCACAACGCACGTCAACTCGATGTCAATCTGGGGGCCGTCGACGCGATCGTGCTCAGTCACGGTCACTATGATCATACAAGTGGTCTTTCCGCTATCCCTTTGACTGAAGGAAGCAGACGTGCATGCCTTAACGGGGACAAAAAACAGAGGGTCCCACCGCTTCGAGTGTTTGCACATCCAGAGGCGCTCACGGACAAATATGCGTGGAACGCCGACGGCACGAGCCGTTATATCGGCATGCCTGCATCTGTTCAGGCGGTACTACAGTCGCAAACAGACCTCGTGCATACAGAAGGCCCGACCGAAGTAGGCGATGGATTCTCGGTCACGGGTCCCATACCTCGGCTCAATGACTTTGAAGACACAGGCGGGGCGTTCTTCAAAGATCCTTTGTGTGAGCAACCAGACACTTTGATCGACGATCAAACGGCGTTCATAGAAACGGAAGACGGCATTATCGTTATCCTCGGCTGTGCACATGCTGGAGTGATCAACACGCTTCGGTATATCAAGACGCTTGTACCGAATAGCCCCATACGCACCGTTATTGGAGGCATGCATCTCGCGGCAGCCAACGAGACGCGCATGGCAAACACCGTGGACGCCTTTCGCGAATTCGATATTAAACAGTTATACCCTTTACACTGCACAGGGTTTAAGGCAGCAGCCCGACTCTGGAACGAGTTCCCCGGACGCGTTTCAATGTGCCCGGCGGGGACGCGATTGAAGATGCGCGCATGATAAAGCACAAACGGTAACGCAAGGAGAGCGAATCGGAATGATGAAGTTTGGTTCACGACTTGACATGCTGTTTCCAAACGCAGATGTTGCAATTCAGGTGAGACTCGGACAGAAAGTCAAAGCCGGTGAGACCATTATAGGCAAAACAACATACAACAATAGAAGATGAGTGAGATATGATGACAGCAGAACAGAAACAGAAAACCGCTGATGAAGAAGCGGACATCCAGATTCGGATGAACCAAATTAAACACAAGGTCCTTGTGCTGTCTGGAAAAGGGGGCGTAGGCAAGAGCACAGTGGCAGCCAATCTGGCCATATCACTGGCTGCTCAGGGGAAAAAGGTAGGAATCCTTGATGTCGACATCCACGGCCCCAGTATACCCCAATTGCTTGGCGTTACCGCCACGAGCGCAGACCTTGTACACCCAGATGGGGACCCCTCCCACCTAATGCCTGTCTCTTTCAATGACAACTTGAGCGTGATGTCCACAGCATTCTTGGTTGAGGATCGGGATTCTGCAATTATCTGGCGGGGCCCAATGAAGTACGGTGCCATCAAACAGTTCCTGAAAGATATCGAATGGGGACAACTCGACTACTTGATCATCGACTCCCCCCCCGGAACCGGTGATGAACCCCTCTCCGTCGCACAGTTGGTCGGAGATGGCGCTGGTGCCATTATCGTGACAACCCCCCAAGACCTAGCAATTTCTGATGTTCGACGGTGTGTCACATTCTGCCGGAAGTTGGCGCTACCCGTCCTCGGCGTTGTTGAAAACATGAGTGGATTTGTGTGCCCGAAGTGCGGTGAAACGATCGACATCTTCAAGTCCGGCGGGGGTCAGAAAATGGCAGACGAGATGGACATTCCATTCCTCAGCCGTATCCCAATCGACCCTACCATCGTCACGGGTGGAGATAGCGGCACCTTACATCTGGGGCGTACGGCAGACACCGAGACGGCTCGGGCATTCAAAACTGTAGTTGACGCTGTGATAAAGATAACAGAAGCAACAAACGAAGAAATGCCCACGAACAATCAAGGAGATAAAATGAAAATAGCAATACCGGTAACCGAAGGAAAACTGTCCGCCCATTTCGGACACTGCGAGCAATTCGCATTGGTTGACGTGAATACAGAGGCCAAAACCATAACAGCAACAGAGATGGCTACGCCCCCTGGACACGAACCTGGTCTTTTGCCTCGTTGGCTTTCCGAAAAAGGCGCTAACATGATTATCGCTGGAGGCATGGGCAGTCGTGCCAAAGGACTCTTCGAACAGAATAACATCAAAGTCATTGTCGGCGCACCCACCGATATTCCGCAGAACATCGCCAATGCCTACTTAGAGGGAGCATTGGAAACCGGCGAAAATATATGTGACCACTGAGGGTGAATCATCGTGGTAAACATTCTTGCATTTTTCTGTAGCATCTGCCCGTTCTGTATATGCGCGAGACGCTGGCCCAACAGCAGGTTCGCTCGCATGCTGGCAGTAGTCGAGAAACAGTGCCCTGCTTGCAAGGCGTACAGGACGCTGCATACAAACACCAAGGCACCGGACAAGAAGCATGTCATCAATGCGTTTCGCCTAAAGTTCAAGCCCAACTACATTAAGCAATATGATGAAGAGGCGATCTTTCGCGCAGCGTTCAAGAGCAAGATTCCCTTGATCGTCAAGGGGCCAACGGGATGTGGCAAAACGCGCTTTATTGAGCATATGGCCTATGCCCTCGGCCTCCCGCTCGTTACGGTCTCCTGCCATGAAGACCTCACGGCAGCGGACCTGGTGGGACGTTTTCTGTTCAAGGACAACGAGACCGTCTGGCAGGATGGTCCGCTCACCCTGGCCGTGAGGCACGGAGGCATTTGCTACTTGGACGAAATCGTTGAGGCGCGCAAAGACACAACGGTCATCATCCACGCCCTAACCGATGACCGTCGTCTCCTGTATATTGACAAGACTGGCGATGTCATTCGGGCGCACCCACAGTTCATGATGGTGCTCAGCTACAACCCTGGATACCAGAGCATCATAAAGGATCTAAAGGAGTCTACAAAACAGCGTTTTGCCAGCCTTGTGTTCGGCAACCCTCCTGTCGATGTCGAAACTCGGATCATACAAACCGAATCTGGCCTGCCCGAGGACGATAGCCGCAAGCTGGCAGAGATGGGCTCGAAGATCCGGGAACTGAAGGGCTTTGGGCTTGACGAAGGGGTGAGTTCACGCTTGTTGGTCTATGTCGGACGCCTCATCAAGGAAGGGCTCACGCCCGTCGAAGCGTGTACCTGCGCCATCAGCCATACGCTTACAGATGAAGCTGAAGTGGTGGGATCCATCCAGAATATCGTGAAGCTCTATTTCGGGAATCTGATGGAGAATGAGCAGTAACGCAGAACAACGCGTGGAAGCAATGGGGGAGCGTCTATATGGCTTCTCCTTGCGGGATGTTTGCTGGGGATACCGAAATATTTTCGCGCAAGTGATCGAGGGCCTCTTCAAAGAAGGGCTGCTTGGCGCTGAACATGAACAGTCAAGCAGACACTTCTTCGACCTCCTCAAGCAGGCGAGCCAAAGCGGCTTCGATCATGTGCTCAAGGAGTTTGTCTCCGCCATCAATCCGAAAACGCGCTGGATCATGAATCTACCCGGAGTGTTTGCGGAGGTCGTCACCCTCGGACGTAAATTCGCCGAGGGCAAGCTGTGCGATGGCGTCACCTTTTTCAAGATATGGGGTGAAGGTGGATTCGGAGATACCCCCAGCGAAGTCAGAGCGTTAATCAGCCGAATCCTTCGGCTACGAGAAGTCGACAACAACCTCGCGATGGCATTCCTGCGCGGCTACAGTACGCTGCGAAAACGACTCCGGAACAAGGAGATCGACCTCTACATCAATGAAGGACTGCGTCTCCATCACGGCAATCCACAACATGCTCAGTCCTTCATGGAGGGTACCACCAAGAGTGCAGAGAATATCATTCGCTCCATCACTCGCGAGTGCCGACTTGACGACATTCACCGGGAACTTACGCCCCTCTTGCGAGCCCTGATTGGGTACGACATTGAAATCGACAACCTCGGCCAACTGGACAGTGATGATCTGATCGAACGCGGCACGTCCATCGTCTGCATGTATCGCTGGCTTTACGTTCCCATCGTCTTTCGACATTTCGACAATGCAGAGAAGAACCGTGCCTGGTATCTGCTGATCGCTGTCATTGCGGCCGGCATGCTGGCGGAGAACAGTTTTCCAAGCATTCACGGGCATCCGCAGTACCGGACCTGCGCCGATCTGGTCGGCAACGATGTGGTAAAGCTGAATCTTCTGCAGGTCGTGGAGTATGTGCGCGTAATCGAGCGGGTCCGGGCGCGTTGGCCAGGCGCTACGAAGCTGTTGGAACTCGGCATAGAGACCGAATTTGCCAACCGACCCGCCAGCACACAGGAGGAACGGTTGCTTGAGGAATGCTTGACCTCGGCGTCATCCTATTCTGCCGCAGCAGAGGCGTTGCTGCAACTTTCCAGCCAATCCGTCAACATTTTCGACACCGCGTCTCTTCTCGACGATCAGGAGATTGAGTTCCTGCGACGATTGTGTCCAGGCATAGGCAACCGGATTCTTCGCCCATTCAGCTTCCTGCCGGACTTTCTCTTTCCTGGAAAAGTCAGCAGCCCGCCTCAGGACAAGCTCGTTGCCGACCTGCGTGAGAAAGCGTCACGTCAAAACGACCTTTCGTCCAATACGAATACCGAACGCACGAAGGTCACCAGCTCCACTACCAAATCCACCGATCAGACCGAGGAAGGCGAATCGGAAGGCGAGCCGAGTGCTCGGGCATGCTTTATGTATGACGAATGGTGCCAGGCTGAGAACGACTACTATCGAGATCACTGCTTGCTGCATGAACGGCTGATGAAACCGCGTACAGGCATGACACGGCCGAAAGACATCGGTGAGGACGTGCGCCAAGTCCGGCAAACATTCGAGCGACTCAAACCACAGTTGGTAAAGAGGGAAAAGCGGTTGCAGGAAGGCGATGAAATCAACGCCGAGAGGCTACTCGACTTTCTCGTTGCGAAACAAAGAGAACCCTCGCCGCGCGTTGATTTCTATGAAAGGCCTCTGACTTCCCGCAGAGATCTCGCTGTCTTGGTTTTACTCGATGTCAGTGGCTCCACCGGCAATATGGAGGGACAACAGAAGATCATCGAGATTGAGAAGCGCACAGCCCTCATCTTCGGAGAAGGACTGGCTTCACTTGGAGACGCATTTGCAATCTGTGGGTTCAGCAGCAACGGCAGGGAGAAGTGCGATTACTACATCTACAAAGATTTCGAAATGCCATGGAATCAGACGGCGATTGATACGTTGCTGTCTGCCTTTCCGTCGTGTTCCACGCGTATCGGCCCAGCACTGCGCCACTCCGGGGAGAAGTTGTCCCGGCGCGAGAACCGGCAACGTCTAATCATTCTCGTAACAGACGGGAAGCCCATGGACAGTGGGTACGATTCGAATACAAGATACGCACAGTACGACGTGCGCAAGGCATGCCAGGAAAATATCAGGCGAGGTGTTCATACGTTTGCCTTTTCAACCGAGGAGAATACGCGTGACGACATGGAGATCATGTTTCCTCATGGCAGGTTTGTCATTTTGCCCGGCATGCAACGGCTCCCTGCTATTCTGCCGAAACTCTATCTGAAGATTACGACATAACAACAACGGGAGAGACCAATGAAAGAGGCCAACAGCGATCCCCACTTCGGAAGGATGAACGACCCGACCAGTGCCGCATCAATCTGTGGTCCATGCGGTGACGAGATGGAATTCTATCTGGTGATTCGAGATGATGTTATTGAGGACGTGAGGTACTACACAACCGGCTGCGGTAACACGCTCTCATGCGGGACCGCCGTCGCGCGGCGTGCAAAGGGCAAGAGCATAACCGAAGCCTTGTCTATCAGCGCCGGCGAACTCATCACCTCCAAAGCCTGCCTACCCGAAGAGGGCCGCCACTGCGCCATCCTCGCGGTAAGCACTCTGTATCGGGCAATTGCGGATTACCTACTGAAACCCTGAACCCCGAAGCCTACTCCCTGCTGACGCGATTACTGGAGAAACACGACAAGTAGGCACACATTCCCGAGGTGTAGCCCCAAACTGCGTCGGCCTTTCGGGCCTTCAGCCTGACCCGCCTGACAGGCGGGAATACGTCATGCAATGACGCACTACAACTGGTATGCATCCCCGCCACCCCCTACCGGGGTTCTCAACTCGGAGATAGATGGCCTCAGGAAGCCAGTAGGCGAAACTCCCGTACGGGCTTTGAACAGCCGGCACCCCAGGAGTGCAAAAGAAAAGCCACGTCACCTCGAAGCACCGATCCAGATTGTGTCGATATATGACATTTTTTCGACATTGACCATGGGTATATCATTGTTTATAAACCACTTATCCTCAATACTTAACTTTGTCAGATATTTGATATTTTACTCACAAACAAGAATCCTCAGAAGGGATACAACATGACCAAGCGCGAAATCATCAAATCACTGCTTGCAAAAGAGATCCCGGAGCGCGTCGGCCTTAACGAATCTTTTTGGCCATTCATCATTGAAAACGCTTGGGGCAAGCAAGGCATTGAACCAAGAACCAATTTTGAAAACCGCTTCGATCTCGACCTCCAGAGCATCTCCTGGTTCGGAGTGCCTGGACCACGACCAGACCTGGAGTGCGTTGTAGAAGAGTCAGAAGAGTGGATCGTCAATCGCAACAGCTGGGGGGCTTCTTTCAAAACCTGGAAGCACAAAGCTGGCACCCCCGAACATGTCGCATTCATGGTATCAAACCCGGATATATGGAAGAATGACTTTCGCGATGCACTCGAGTCCATTGATGTGCGTGACCACGTGGACCTGAACGCCCTGAAGCACGACTATACCGAAGCCATGGCTGGCGAGCGGTTTGTGACCTACTCTGGACTCTTCGTCTTTGAGGATCTGCGCCGAATCCTCGGTGATGTAACCATGCTGGAATCGCTTCTGCTGGAACCGGAATGGATCCACGACTTCTGCTCTCTCGTCACTCGCAAATACATTGAGCATTTCGAACTGCTCTTCAACGAAGTGGGACTGCCCGACGGCCTCCATATTTACGAAGACCTAGGCTACACGGCAGCCCCCTTCGCCTCGCCCACCTGCCATCGCGAAATGATCCTTCCCTATCACAAGCAGCTCTTCGGATTTTTCAAAGATCACAACCTACCCATCATCCTGCACACTTGCGGTGAATTCCGTCCGCACATCGATAGCATCATCGAAACCGGCGTCGACTGCATCCAGGCCATAGAAGCCAAAACTGGAATGGATGTGGTACAGATGGCGGAGACCTATAAAGACAAGCTCTGCTTCATGGGCAACATCGACATCCGCGCCCTCGAAAGTGGAAATCGTGACAAGATCAAAGACGAATGCCTCACCAAACTAAACGGCATGAAAGCGCTTCGCGCCCCCTACGTCTATATGTCCGATCACTCCATCCCTCCCAGCGTCACCGTGGAAGACTACGAATATATGCTCGAACTCTTCTGGGACAACTGCAAGTACTGAGGGCGGAAGAACAGAGATCGGACGGCGGAGATCAGACGGAAGAGGGCAGAAAACGGGGACGTTTTCATCGGCCCGTCCTGAAATAGGTTGTCACTAATGATGTATATAATCCTCCACGGGACGTTGTTGAATACATATTCATACATCATGGTGTTGAATACACAAAGAAACCAAATACCGGAGGACTAACCTTGCGTTTCCCACAACACGACATTGACATTCTTCGTGGCCTCGCCGGACGTTGCCGCGAGATCACAGATAACGAAACCAATCTTGTACGCAAAAAACGATGGACCGACCTGAATGATCTCAAACACTCCGGGCCGCCCTTGTTGCTTACCTCACCCGAAGGAGCGTGGCGTGAAATCATTCCGACATTCCCCGTCGAGTGTGATGACTCACAAGCGCGTCAATGGGAGTGCAGCCTAAGACAGTGCATCTACCAGCACGACGTCATCCAGGATGACGCCACCTTCGATCCAATTTTCACGGTTGGACGTACCATCAGCGAGAGCAACTTTGGCATTCCTTTCAAACAGACTCGCAGCAACGAGACCCAGGGCGCATACCATGATGAACCGGTGCTGACGAATCTGAACGAGGACTTGGACAAACTTCACTTCCGCACCATCACCGCCGACCGTGCAAAATCAGAAGCAACCTTCGATCTGGCATCGGAGACATTAGGCGACCTGCTGGATGTTCAGTTCCAGTCTACATACTGGTGGACCTGCGGCCTAACGTGGACCGCCATCAGACTGTGGGGACTTGAGAACCTGATGATGTCGATGTACGACAACCCGGAAGGATTGCACCGACTCATGAAATTCCTCTCCGACGAAATGCTAAACTACATCACATGCTTCGAGCGCGAGGCGTTGCTGGGCTATAACGCCAACGGAGGCGTTGGCTCAGGCGGCCTGGGTTTCACCACACAGCTTCCTTCACGCGACAAGCCGGCGGATGGCCCGGTGAAGCTCTCGCAGATGTGGGGCTTCGCCGAATCACAGGAAACGGTGGGCGTCTCACCCGACATGTTCGGTGAGTTCATCTACCCCTACCAGAAACCGCTACAGGAGAAGTTTGGCCTCAACTACTACGGATGCTGCGAAGCAAGCGAAGGGCGATGGAAATATATCAGCCAAACGCCCAATCTGCGCAGCATCTCCGTGGCGCCGTGGAGCGACCAGGCAGTCTGTGCCGAGATGTTCGGCCGCGACTATGTCTACTGCCGCAAGCCGAACCCCTCCCCCGTATGCATCAACTTCAACGAGGACGAGATCCGCAAGGAGTTCAGAGAGACCCTCACCCACGCCGGAGAACTCAACACGGCTATGATCCTCAAAGACACGCACACGGTAGAAAACGAACCCGACCGCTTCGCACGCTGGGTCGCAATCGGGCGGGAAGAACTTGGCTGCTAGCAGCCTGTCGGACTTAAAAAGACTACGCGATTAACTGATTTCACGGTTCGTCCTCATCATATTGCTTCTACCTTGTGCAAACAGGCTGCTAATAAGGGCTCTGCAGTTGGCGAAGCCAACAGTGGTGAAACTTGATTCACGACAAGTTGGCACACATTCCCAGTTGTAGCCCCAGACTGCGTCTGGTCTTCAGGGCCTTTGGCCCGGCCCGCCTGAGGGGCGGGAATACGTCATCCAATGACGCACTACATTCCGCGTCCCACTAATCAAGCGGATTCAGATCGGCGTCGCGCCATGGTTTCCAGTCAGCATTTGCAACAGGATTGATGGCGTTGACCTCATCCTGCCACGCATGGAGTTCTGCTAGCAGCGACTGAACTTTTTCCGGATGCCGCTCTGCGAGATTCCGGGTCTCACCGATGTCATCCTTAAGATTGTAGAGCTCAAGCTCGCCTTCAAACAATGCGATCAGTTTCCAATCCCCATTACGAATAGAGCACCCCGGGCAACCGCCCTGATTGGCATAGTGGGGGAAATGCCAAAAGACACTACCACGCTCGAACGGTGAGCCCTCCAGCACCGGCAGAAAACTCGTTCCATCCACATGCTGTTCTGGAACCAGAGGCAGCCCGCACGCCTCCAGCAGCGTTGGATAGAAGTCGGGACTCGTGATCACGGCATCGGTCTGACACCCCGCAGCCACTTTTGCAGGCCAGCGAAGTAGCATGGGCTCCCGCACCCCACCTTCGTACATCCAGCCTTTACCTTCTAACAATGGCGCATTGCATGTGGATGATCCCTCAGCAGTGCTGAGTCCGCCGTTGTCCGAGGTGAAGATTACGATCGTGTCGTCGGCAATACCTTTCGTATCGAGGGCATCGAGAATTTTCCCCACATTCTCATCAAGACTCTCAATCATCGCGGCATAAACGGGATCGGACTGCACGACCCGCCGCTGAATTCGATGCCTCATCTTATGCTCAGCAGGAAAGAAATCGCCTTCAACAATAGCGTCGACCTTATCCAGACCGAGGTCACGCGCTTTTTGCTCATACTTCGCGATCTTCTCAGGCTTGGCTTGAACCGGCGTATGGACGGAGTAGAACCACATGTTCATGAAGAATGGCGTTCCGTCACTCTCCCGAATCAAGCGTGCGGCTTCATCGCCAAAGCGATCTGTGAGATAGCCATCGCCCTCCCGCTGTTCAAGTGTCGGAATCTCCCACGGAGGAAAGTAGTGCCCCTTGCCTGAAGGATGCCCCATGTGACAGCCCCCCAGATTAAGATCAAAACCGTGCTTGTCCGGCCAGTAATTCTCCCGGCCAAGATGCCATTTACCAAGATGCCAGGTCGCATAACCATTGCGCTTGAATGCAGATGCCATCGACATCTCTTCCGTTGAGAGAAATGGAACATAGGGAG
>Ga0307929_1000363_pt1 | contig 46472 bp, 41 predicted proteins | sample AceLakmetage1330_FD_203160 | JGI IMG/M metagenome (GOLD analysis project Ga0307929, IMG submission 203160) | Saline water microbial communities from Ace Lake, Antarctica - #1330 | ecosystem: Environmental > Aquatic > Non-marine Saline and Alkaline > Saline | place: Antarctica: Ace Lake... | reverse complement strand
CCAGAACGCTTCGTGAGAGGCATCCCACAGCCCCCCAAAATCCCCAAGGCGGCCTGGATCAACAAACCACAGGAAAAGGCAGCTTAGAAAATGTACGAATGTGTCTCACTTTTATTGACAAGTTCCGAAGGAGGGGACGTTTATTGTTGTGAACTGCGCGGGGCTGGCGGATTCACTGATCAATAGCCAACTTTTTGGTCACAAAAAAGGGTCATTCACGGATGCCGTGAGCGATCAGAAGGGTGTTTTTGAGGCTGCCGACGGTGGTACCATTTTATTGGATGAGATCGGTGATATTCCGATGAATACCCAGACGCGTATTCTGCGGGCTTTGGAACAACGCGAGATTGTTAGGGTGGGGGAGACAAAACCTCGCAAGGTGAATATTCGCATTTTGGCGGCTACAAATAAGAATCTTGAGACCGAAGTGAAGAAAGGTGATTTTCGATTGGATTTGCTCTATCGGATTCGAATTGCACGGGTGACGCTGCCTCCGTTGCGGGAGCGGCGCGATGATGTACCCTTATTGGTAGAGGCATTCACGCACGACATTTGCCTGGAGTATGGTTTGGAGGTTCCCCGTATTGAGCGTGACGTATTGAGCTCCATGATTGCATATCGTTGGCCTGGCAATGTGCGGGAGTTGCGCAATGCTATTGAGTTTGCCTTGATTCGATGCAAGGAGGGGACACTTCGGTTAGGGGACTTGCCCCCTGAGCTTACGGCTGCCAAGTCTATTCGATCTGGAGACCCCGACGCTGCCGAGTCCGATAAAAACCGTATCTTGAGCGCGTTGCAAGCAAGCAATGGTCGCCGCGCCGATGCGGCAAAACTCCTAGGCATTAGCAGAGCAACCCTTTATCGCCGGATGAAGGCCTGCTGCCTAGGCGATGATGTGCTCTGAGTCTGAGACCCTAAACCTTTAAACGGCTTCCCCATGAATATGTCTCCCTTGATCTTGGCATCTGCATCCCCGCGCCGGGCGAAAATCCTAAAATCCATGGGGATGGTTTTTGATGTTGTCGTTCCGGTTGTTGACGAGGTGCACTGGGGTGACGACCCGGAGGGTACCGTTAGGGAAAATGCGGCCCGCAAGTGTTCTTGGGCTTGCTTGCAGCATCCAGCCGCTACGATCATCGCAGCGGATACCGTTGTTGTTCTTGATGGCAAGTGCATCGGCAAACCGAAGTCACGAGATGAGGCGGTCGCGATGCTTCACAATGCATCTGGGCGCACGCAACGCGTGTTTACCGGTATGGCCATGGGGTGTCTGGATGACCAACGGCTGGAGCAGCACACGGAGATGTCTCGCGTACATTTCTGCGAGCTCACGGATGTCGTGATTGAGCAGTATCTTCAGCATGTAAATCCTCTTGATAAAGCGGGTGGATACGATATTGATCAGAAGGCTAATTTGATTATTCGTGGCTACGAAGGCTCGTGGACAAACATCATGGGGTTGCCGCAGGAAGTGTTAGAGCGATGGTTGACATGCAAATAGGTTCTATCAAAACGCAAACGCCCTTTTTTTTGGCGCCGATGGCGGGCTATACAGATGCTGCATTTCGCTCCGTGTGCAGCGACTTTGGGTGTGCGCTGAGCTATACGGAAGTAGCCGTTGCACAGGGGTTGATCCGCCACTCAAAACCCTCTTGGCATTTGCTGGAGACGGCGGAGGGGGAGCGGCCTGTTGCAGCGCACATCTACGGATCAGATCCAGAGGTGCTGGCAATCACGGCGTCCATGATTGAGGCATCCGGGCGGTTTGATCTGATTGATATCAATTGCGGGTGTCCGGTACGCAAGATTGTGGCTAAGGGAGCTGGGGCGGCCTTGATCAAAACACCCGAACGCATAGGCGAGATCGTGCGGGCTGTATGCGCCGCCGTTGCAATGCCCGTTATGGTCAAAACGCGTATAGGTTTTCATCCGGATCAGGTTCAGATTTATGAGATTCTGCAACGGGTTGAAGACGCTGGTGCTCAGGCGCTTGCTATCCACGGGCGCTTTGCATTATCTCATCATAAGGGCGATGTGGATTGGGATCTGATCGCCGGCGTGAAGGAAAAAGCTCACATTCCCGTGATTGGAAATGGTGGAGTCTTTTCTGCTGAAGAGGCGCTTCGGCGGATGCGCGAAAGTGGTGTTGATGGCATCATGATTGCGCGTGGGGCGGTTGGGCAGCCTTGGATTTTTGATGACATCGCGCATTTGCTGCGGGGTGAAGCGCTGCCCGTGCGTACGCTCTCAGAGTTGCGTGAGGTGATTGAGCGGCACGCAATGCGATTGGTCGCGCTGAAGGAGAAGGAGGCGCTCTACCGCCGAAAAGGAACGTTTCAAGTCGACAAGGGTGCCGCCGCCCACTTTCGTTGCCATCTTATTCAGTACCTCAGCTGCCTTTTAGATTGGGCGGATATTCGACGTCGATTCAACCACTTGAATTCGACGACAGACATTATGAATGTTGTCGATGATGTGTTTGCGCGGCAGGCTACAGAAACGCTTCCGAGACGGTAATGCCTTGTCATTGAATTGCGTTTATATTGTCTCGACTGTCATGTCGAGCTTGCCGAGACATCTCTTACACGACTTACCTCCTCCGCCTCTGGGAAGGCCGTAAGCGAGAGGAATAGTTGAGCCATGGCAATCCGGATTCCATCTCGACTTCTCCAATCTATGGGAAAACCTAGTCAGCCGTCCTTGAGATCCCGCGTTCCTCGGGATGACCGCACAGATCGTTCTGCAAGCCCATTTACAATACAGGACATTAGCGTATACCGCCCTTGCTTATCCGAATTCTGTAGAGATCTTTTTTCCGAGCTTTAGATGGAATCCGCAGGCCACACAGAGAACAGCCCCGTCCGCGAGACCATTCCCGCATTCTGGACAGCTGTTTTCTGTGGATGCGGCTTCGGGGGATGTGACTTGAACATTCGGGAGATTGGGAAGAACAAGCGCGTCTTCCTGGACGGACTTCGGAATGCTAATCTCGACCTCACATGAGGGGCATTCGATTGTCTCTCCAGCCATTTCTTCAGGCGCTTCCAAAACCTGCCCGCACGCGGGGCAGTTGAACTCAATATCGGCCATGACTTCACCCTCCAATATGATCAACAAATCAGCCTAAGACGTGGGGTATGATAAGGCTAAATTGGAAAACCCGCAAGACCAGATTGTTAGTAGCGGGAGAACCGTAGCGTCTTGCGTTTGTAGAAGCACTCTGTCAGAATTTAGGGGATGATTGTGCTGTTGGCGATGGGGTTTCGATTGTGACATATGTGGCAGAATCTCCGGAGGGTTAAATAATGATGATCTCGACACGGATTCTGACGCTGCTTCTATCTGTCGGCCTGCTTTGGCAATCGCTACCTACGGGGGCATTTGCTGCTGCGGACACCTCGGAGGTGAAACTTGCTGAACTTCAGGCGCGTTATCCCAATGCCCGTGTGTGTCGTGTTACGGAGGAACAGTTTCGTAGCATCGAGCCGCATCTTCGGAAAGGCGTTGGCGATACATACCTGCTTGCCCAAACTAATATTTGCCCAATGGTTGTCCTTGCCGATTATTCTGAAAGACCAAATGGAGGTGATGGAAAGAAACACAAGAAACCCAAAAACCTAGGTTCTGGTTCGGTGAGAATGAATGCAGGCATCTTTGATTTTCTTGGTGATCTCGGAGGAGTGGATGGTGATGCCGCTATCGTGATCTTTGTTGTTGTTGGCGTCCTTGTCGTCGCGGCGGTTGTTGTCTATTCCGGCGTATTTCTGTATCGAGCACTGACAGGCGTGGGTGACTATAGTTACTGGTGGGATGCAGAATTGCATTCATCGACACTTGTTGGAGGAGGAGACAGCGGCTTTGCGGCTGCCTTGCGATTGAGCTCTGGTGTGGACTTAGACGAAGCACGTTTGGGTATGGTTGTAGAGGGAGGATACCTGTCTGCTACCATCACGCTTAAAGATGCTCCAAATTCTGTGGCCGTTGAGGGCGGGTACGTGATGGGAGGTGCTGGCGTACGTTGGCCGGTGGGAGGGATGCCTGAGAATCGCTCCTTCTTTGGGGTGGAGATGCTTGCAGGAAACGTATGGGATACAGATGTTGATCTGATGAGTGTGGCGCGCACTACGCTGAGCCTTGGAATTGGTGCACACACGCGTCTAGGGTTCTCCCTGGGTGCGCTCTATCTCGGCTTGGATACAGACGACAGCAGCCTTGTGGAAGAGGGGAATAACTTCACCTCCATGTTGGGTGTCGAGGTCGGTGTGCGATTCTGATTCTGTGTCATCGGTTGAGGAGCGATGCGTCGATTTTGACGACAACTTTCTTGACGGGGGATGGCGTGCCAGTTGTCTGTAGGCCAGGCATGTGTGCATCTTCTGGAAAGAATACCGCAAAGCGCCCCGGAATGAGTATAAGAGGAATGCTGGGTGAGTCGGGTTGATCATAGAAGGCAATATTGCCGTCGGGCGCAAAGGGCTGGTTGACCGTCAACCCTCGCGTAGGCCACCAGTCAATACGCTCTGTTCCAGATAGCAGCATCTGAATGTCAACATACGTTCGGTGAGATTCGGGACGCGCAAGATCGGGTTGTTTCGTTTCATAGCTTTCTACCATGGCAAAGATGGCATCATCCTGAAGGTGATAGCGTTGTTCTGCTGCATCAGCTGTGAGTGAATTCAGAAAATTGAAAGCCACGTTCCATGCGTGTCCGTATGGGTATTGCTGCTGTTGTTCAATCTGATCAATAATCATGGTATTCCCATTTTGCCCTGTTTGGCGCATACGACTTGAGTCCAAGCATGATGGCTGGAAAAGCCCGCTGTTACAAGAATAGTGCGCTTTATGCATTCTGCTTGCGTTAACTCTCAAACGGATTACCCTGCAATCTGGCAGGGGGTGATCCCAGAACACAGAACCTTAACCCCCTTAGCGTCGACATTTAACCTATTGACGGTGTGTTGCCCAAATCGAAAGAGCGCCTTCCTCCTTCGCACTTCGTGCTACGGCGGACAAGTCGGCGAGATGCTTCGGCAAGTTCAGCATGACAGCTCCTTAGGAACCCCGCAAACTCCGCGGGTGTCATCCTGAGCAAAGTCGAGGGATCTCGATTTAGGAAACACGCCGTTGAAATCTACGAATAAGTGCTTGGTTGGACTATTTTTTGCGCTTACACTCTACGAAATTAACAGTAATACATCATGGGGGTTGAGGGCTATGGAAAAGCGGCGGATTGGATTTGTTTCGACACGTTTGTCAGGTACTGATGGCGTTTCTCTAGAGACGCAGAAGTGGGCCCATGTCTTTGAACAAGACGGTCATCAATGTTTTTTCATGGCGGGGGAACTCGACACCCCCGAAGCGCGTTCCCGGTTGGTCCCGGATTGCCATTTTCGCAATAAGCGCGTGTGGGACATCTATTTGGGATGTTTCGGTCGTGAGACGCGAGATCCTGCCACCACTCTGGCTGTGGAGGATGTGAAGCACGGTCTTAAGGTCGAATTGAAAGCTTTTGTGGATGAGTTTGATCTGGATGTGTTGATACCAGAGAATGCCATGGCGATTCCGTTCAACATCCCTTTGGCACTTGCCCTAACAGAGTTTATTATGGAAACGGGTATTCCCGTGATTGCGCATCACCATGATTTCTTCTGGGAGCGGAAGCGCTTTTTGCGAAATGCGTGCTGGGACTATCTGAGCACGGCATTTCCACCAAATTTGTCAATGATGCAACATGTGGTTCTGAACTCTTCTCAGCGCCATCAGGTCAGTTTGCGACGTGGGGTGCCGGCAACCATCATCCCGAATGTTATGGATTTCCATCATGCCCCCCCGCCTCCCGATGGCTATGCCGATGATTTGCGGGAGCAGCTTGGCATTGCCCCTGATGAAAAGCTGATTCTACAGCCAACACGTATTGTTCAACGCAAGGGAATTGAGCATGCCATTGAACTGCTCAATCGCCTTGATGAACCCGCTGCACTTGTAATCTCCCATGCTTCGGGTGATGAGGGGCATGAGTATTTCCATCGCTTGCGTGAGTATTCGAAGCTGATGGGCGTGAAGACGATCTATTGTTCGGATAACGTTGCCGAACAGCGCGGCAAGCTTGCGGACGGTCGTAAAATCTACACCCTTGCGGATTTGTATCATCAAGCCGATCTAGTGACGTACCCCTCTGTTTTTGAGGGGTTTGGCAATGCGTTTCTGGAGGCCCTCTACTATCGAAAACCCATCGTGGTCAACGACTATTCTGTCTACAGCGTGGACATAAAGCCGAAAGGGTTCCAGACCATTGAGATTGGTGGTTATGTGACAGAGGGGGCGGTTGCGCATGCGCGTCAGGTCTTGCATGATCCAGCACTCGCGAAGCGCATGGTTGACCACAATCATACATTGGCGACACGATTTTTCTCATATGATGTACTTCGTCAAAACCTAAGCACGCTCATGAGTCACTTCTTTGGAGTATAAAAGGGTAACCATGGCAGCAAAATTGAAGCGAGAGCTCACTCTGCTGAATGTGTTTTGCACGGCAACGGGTGCCATGATTAGCTCAGGGTTGTTTGTACTTCCCGGGCTAGCTCACGCAAAGGCGGGTCCCGCAGTTATCATCTCTTACTTGCTGGCCGGTTTGCTGGCCATGACCGGGATGCTGAGTCAGGCCGAACTCATTTCTGCGATGCCTAAAGCGGGGGGGGACTATTTTTTTGTTATGCGTTCAATGGGGCCCGCTATCGGCACGGTAAATGGGCTGATCATATGGTTAAGCCTCTCGCTGAAGACCGCATTTGCGCTGGTGGGTATGGCTGCATTTACGGCGATGGTGACCAGCCTGGATATACGGCTTATTGCCGTTGTGCTTTGTTTGATTTTTCTGGCGGTCAATTTAGTGGGTGTCAAAGAGGCCGGGCGGCTTCAGGTTGCCCTTGTTTTCGGCTTATTGGTGATTCTGGCGGGATACATCTTTCGGGGGCTGCCAATGGTTGAGGTGCTGCACTTTAAGCCTTTTGCGCCATATGGGTTTCGCCCGGTATTGGCAACGGCGGGTTTTGTATTCGTTTCGTATGGGGGGTTGCTTGGCGTTTCTGCGGTTGCCGAGGAAGTTAAAAATCCGGCTCGAACGCTACCTTTAGGGATGATGCTCTCTCTGCTCACGGTGATGCTGTTTTATACATTGGCGGTTTTTGTGACCTCGGGGGTAACGGATGCCTCCGAGCTGGATGCGTCGTTGACACCACTCTCTCTTGGTGCGGGATCGTTTATGGGCAGAACGGGTGTCATTGTGCTGAGTGTTGCTGCCATTTTGGCTTTTGTGTCGACGGCGAATGCGGGTTTGATGGCGGCCTCTCGCTACCCGTTGGCACTGGCCCGCGATGATTTATTGCCGCCTGCGTTCAAGCGCATTAATTCGCGTTTTCATACCCCTCATGTTTCGCTGATGGTTACCACCGGTTTTATTGCGGTGGTGCTGTTTCTCAAGCTCGACATGTTGGTGAAGGTCGCCTCGGGCGTTCTCATGTTGACATTTCTCTTTTCGTGTCTCTGCGTCATCATCATGCGTGAGAGTCGGCTTCAGAATTATCGTCCCCCGTTTAGATCCCCCCTCTATCCCTGGATTCAGATTGCAGGCATTATCGGATGTAGTGTTTTGCTTTACAGTATTGGTTTTGAAGCCCTGCTCGCGTGTGCGGGCCTCATTGCGTTTGGGCTCTTTATGTATTGGTTCTTTGGTCGCATTCGTGCAACACGTGAATATGCGCTTATGCATCTCGTTGAGCGTATGACGTCTCGGGCATTGACGGATCACGTGCTTGAGACAGAGCTGAAGGAAATTATCCAGGAACGCGATGAGATTACCAAAGACCGCTTTGATGTCCTCGTGGAGGGCTGTGAGGTGTTAGATCTTGAGGGGACAATGGAGGCAGATGATTTTTTTAAGGTGATTTCCAACGCGATGGCCCCGCGATTAGATATAAGGCCGGAAGCGTTTCTGAAACTAATGCGGCAGCGTGAAACCGAGAGCAGCACGGTCCTTGGCCCTCATCTTGCCATTCCGCATATTGTCATAGAGGGTGCCGACAGGTTTGCAATATTGCTGGCACGCTGTAGCAAAGGGATACGCTTTTCTGCTAATGCTCCGAGCGTGAATGCCGTCTTTGTTTTAACGGGATCAAAAGACGAGCGCAATTTTCATCTGCGAGCCCTTTCGGCAATTGCCCAGATTACGCAGACCCTCGATTTTCAAAAGCGTTGGCTAGAGGCAAAGAGTCTTGAGGGCCTTCGTGATGTTGTGTTGTTGGGGGAACGCAGACGGCATGTCCCCCCGGTGTAGCGTTACTATTACCCATAAGGATGCGTACACCAGTGCAGAACGCCCCCCTTTGTCTGTGCCTTAATCTTTGCCCTCGTCTTTGCACAACCGCGTTGGGATGCTACGGCCCACCGAGTTGCAAAGCGTAAGCTGACTGCAAGGTGGACGTCGGCCTCCGGACGGCGTTGAACAAGAGAGCGCCCGTGATGCTTTGCGGAGAGACACGCGCTCCTGAAATACAGGGAAGCACGTCCTACAAGGCTGCCATGCAACCTAATCGAACAACTGCGCTATTCGCGTTGACCGAGATACTTCTCAACGTCGATGGCGGCCATGCAACCGTGTCCTGCCGCAAGAACGGCTTGCTTGTATTTCGGATCGCGCACATCCCCACAGGCAAACACGCCGGGTGTTGATGTTAAGGTTGTCCCTGCTTCTGCAATAATGAAGCCTTCGTCATCGCATTCAACAAGATTTTGGAATGGCTCTGTCTTGGGGTCGTGCCCGATGGCAACGAAGATGCCATGGCAGACAACTTCTTTCATCTCCCCGGTATCGCTATTTTTCAGGACAGCCCCTGTGAGGCCGGTGGCATCACCAAGGGCTTCTTCGATGACCCAGGGAATTAACCAATCAATTTTGTCGTTGGCTTTGCATTTTTCGATCTCAATCGGAGCGGCTCGTAGGTAGTCTCGTCGGTGGATAATCGTGACCTTCTTTGCAAATTTGGTGAGGAACATGGCGTCTTCCATTGCGGTGTTTCCGCCGCCGACAACCAGGACATCCTGATTGCGGAAGAAGGCACCATCACACGTCGCGCAGCCGGAGATTCCTTTGCCGTAGAACTGTGGTTCAGAGGCGATAGGGAGTCGGCGGGCTTCGGCTCCTGTCGCGATGATCACCGTTTCGGTTTCGACAATGCCGTGATCGGTTTCGAGTTTGATGATGTCACCCTCTTTTGTGGCATTCTGTACGGCTGACAGTTGCATCCTAGAACCGAAACGTTCGGCCTGCTCGCGAAAGCGTTGCATAAGTTCAGCTCCGGAAATGGTTTCGGGAAACCCGGGGTAGTTCTCGACTTCATGGGAGACGATGAGTTGTCCTCCGGGAGCGGGTCCTTCAAGGACGAGAGGATTGAGGTTGGCACGTGCGGTGTAGATGGCAGCGGTGAGTCCGGCAGGACCGGTTCCTGCAATAACAACTTTTTCCATGACGTATCGTCCTATTCTGTTGGAGGACCCTCAGTATTTGAGGATTCTTCTGATGTGGTTTCAGGGGTTGAAGATGGGATGGATGAAGAAAGGGGATATTCTTCAAAGAGGGACATCAAAAGGCGTGCTGGAATGGAGGCCATCTGGGTGATAACGTCTTTTCCTCCCCACGCGGTGTTTCCCATAACCATGATACCCGTCTTCCAATTCTGAATGGTAAGGGCGCAAGAGGGATTCTTGCCTCCAGGGGCCATAAGCGTATTGAGCATGCGGGTTGTGGCAGGATGCTTTTCAGCACCTGCAAGGGCTTTTCTGATTTTGGCTTCGTGAACTTGCTTGAGAACCTTGCCCATTATCGGGCTCATATAGACGATACCGTTATTCACCATGGAAAGCCCTTGGAACGCATTCCGAAATTCGGGTCGCGAGATGAGTCCGTTCTTGTGGCGATAAGCAAGCAGCGCATTGGCAACAATATCAGGGGAAGAGCCGAGAATAAAGAAGCCGGCTTCAGATGCATAGGCGGGTTGTAGGGGAATTGGAAATGGGACACTGCTAACGGTGCTTCGCATGATCACGTCACCGACCTGTGACTCGGCTAGAGATATGTTGTGCTTGGCAACCTTTGCTTCGAAAATACCTCGCAGGATATCGTTGTTAATACCAACGATTATAAGAAAAGAGGGTGTGGGTATCGAAATCAGCCCATTCTTCGTTGGGATGATGCTCTCTGTTGTCTCCGAGAGCTCAACGGCCACAAGCACTTCATCACGAAGGCTGCTGAGCACATCTTCCAACGGCAACCCCAAGGTGTCGTTGATGACGTTGTGCCACGTTTCAAAGTGTGTGCGTAACGGTTCGGTGGCGACCTCGTCAATGGCTGAGCGAACGACTTGCCATAAAGCGGTCAACTCGGGGGTTCCCGCACGTACCATCGCAGTATTTGCAGGCATGAAATCTAGGCTCAACAGGCGTCTGGGTTGCCAGCCAACGAGGCCGCGCCACAGAGGGAGGCCCGACGCTGTAAAGTCGCGGCTGATGAACAATTTTGACGTATGCTGCCCATCTTTGCAGGGCATGAGGCTCAGGCCAATGCCGTGGAGCGAGGAAAACCCGTTGCGGTGCACAAAGGCACGAAATCGCTCGATGGTTTCGCGGATCTCTCTCTCGTTAGGATCCTCTGTTGGCATTTCATCACCATCGGCCATTGCAGCGGCGATCGTCTGATCTATGATGGTGTCCGTATTAGCCACCAGTAGCAGATCGCCGCCCAAGTCGAGCCTGGATGCGATTTCCTGAAACTGCTGCCGACTGAGGGTGGTAGGCTCTTCCCCGTAAACGGTTGTCATTAAGGGGTTCCCTGCAAGACAGCTCAGAATTAGTATCCGCTCAAGCCATTGTCGGTAGTGATGTTTCATGTGGATCTCCAGAAATGATATTGAGTTCTGCCAAACTTCTCGTTTATTTTCCTACCCTTTCGGCGAACGATAACGGGCGACGATAACGGTGGACCCTCCGTCGCGCTTCGCGCTATGGAGGGCAAGCTGATGGGATGCTCTCTACTCGTTATTCGTTCTCGTCGCCCGTTCTCGTCAACCGATTCCCCTTTTCGTACTTTTCATAAACTGTTGACAGTTCCTGATGTTGTCCCACTGGAGAGGACAAGGGGCGCCAGAAGCCAGTTCGGGAATGCTAAACAGCACGTGCCAATCTTGCAAGGTGTAAGATTGCACGGCAGTATTGGCGCATGATTCTGTCTGAGACATGGAGCCTGTTGAGTGGGTGAGTAAAAATCCACATGGCAACTGTAGCTATGGTGATTCTGTGTGCGGCGGAGCGGAGCACATTTGCAACCCCGTGGTTGTCTCTCGATGTCTTTGAGGGCAACCGCGCCAGCACGTCATAGCGCTTCGATCAGGGGCCGCATGCGCCGGAACGCCATTGGTCGCTAGAGGAATATAGAGGGACAGCCCATGGAGAAGAATCCCTGATTTCTCAAGTGGCTTCGAGCGATGAAGTGGCCCTGTATTCGCTTGGGGTCGAGCCGGTCTGAGAACGAAAGACCTTACTGAAGTAGGCGGCGCCGCCAAAGCCAACCCGATAGCTGATCTCCGCAATGTCCAGGGATGTTGAGCGTAGCAGAATCTGGGCACGAGCAATCTGGACGGCTTGGACGTAGTGAAGCGGGGTGAGTCCGTAGGTCGCGCGGAATACGCGACACATGTGCTCATAGCTGTGGTTGAGATCTTTCAGAGTGTCTGGCAATGACGCATGTAGCGTGTCCTGGTGCGCCGCGCGATCAAGCTGTCGGCGGATGCGACTGGCCAGTCCCGCCCGGGTGTTGCCCATGGTCGCGGGGGTGGATGTAGATGAGAGCAGCGCAATTAAAACCTGCAACAACACAACACGCGCCTCGAGCCGTCCCGTCTCCGTATCCCCTGTCACCAGCGAGGTAATCCGCTGCATTCGCTCCCGTGTACTCCCCAAGTTGGGAGTTTGACCGTTCAGCGGACATGGCGGAACATATTCCGGAGCGGGGCGGCACAGATGGTAATCGGCCTTGCCGGGCGCAAAGGTCACCACTGGGGTTCGATTATAATCCGGCTGATAGTCCCAGTCAAAATGACACCAGTGTCGCCGACCGGGATGCCCGCCGATATTGCGCTCCACATGCAGACGTCCCGGCGGGATCACAATGAACGAACCGGGCACGCACCTGATCCCCTGTCCCCCTTCGAACTCGACCGCAAACGTGCTCCCTTCGTATACGATCAACTCGTGGTCGTAGATCATGCGCAACGGCTCAAGGTATTCGGCCTCTGCTTTATTCGCTCCTGAATAGCGAACAAGCCCCCTATGCGTGCTCCCTGCCCGCGGGCGGGGGGCGATCTTCTCAAGCCAGTGTGTCATTCCTTCTATGTATCAAATTCGTTATAGAATAATCAATAGTGTAATGTTGTTTAGGCTATTCATGTATTGCTATCATATCAAAACACTTGTGATGAAGAGCCGATGACATTGCGGCGATTGAATTGAAGAACAAACGAACGGATCTAGGAGGTGACCTATGGAAGCTATGGCGTTGATTTGTGATGAAAAGATGGCGTTTTCGCTGGAGTCGGTGATTTTGCCTGAGCTGGGGGACAAGGATATCCTAGTGAAGACGGCCTATTCCGGTGTTAGCATCGGAACAGAGTTCGCTCTCATTCGTAACAAGATCTCATGGGGGCCATATCCCCTCGTTACGGGTTACATGGCCACCGGCGTTGTGGAGGCCATTGGAAACGAGGTTGGGGATGTGCGGGTTGGTGACCGTGTCTTCGTGCGGGGAAACAGCGCGATGACGTTGGCGGACGGGACATCGATCAGTCGGGTATCCGGTACGCATTGTTCACACATTGTCACGCAGGCGGGGGGCACGCATGGACTGGGTATCTTGCCGGACGGTGCGCCCATGGAGGCGGCGAGCATGTTTGTGATGCCGGCGGTGGGCTACAACGGTGTCAACATGTCGGACCCCGGTCTTGGAGACCATGTCGTCGTCTTCGGCAGCGGATTGATTGGACTGGGCGTGGTGGCCGCGGCTTCGCTGCGCGGCTGCAAGGTTATCGCTCTGGATATTGCGGATCGTCAGTTGGAGATGGCGCGCGAGCTAGGGGCTGACGTCACAATCAATTCGGCCACGCAGGATGCGGGCGAGGCCGTGGCCGCGATCTGCCCTGACGGCCCCGACGCCGTGTTTGAGTGTACGGGCGAACCCGCACTGATCGATCAGGCCATGGCGCTGTGTCGTCCTGATGGTAAATTTATCTGGCAGGGCCACTATGGGGATACGTCCGCGTTCACTTTCTCGCTTGCACACGGTAAGCGCTTAAAGACGTTCTATCCCTGTGACGATGGTTACATGCCCTGCCGGCAGGCGGTGCTCAAACATATGACTCAAGGCATCTTGCCGTGGGAAAAGACCATTACGCATCACATCAAGGCCAACGAGGCCGTAGCCATGTATGAGCGTATCAACCAGGGCGACAAAGATATCGTGGGCGTCACGATCCAGTGGTCATAATCAACACGAAGGAGATCTGAACATGTCGACTATTCTACTTACCGGTGCCAGCGGGTTCCTGGGGTCCGCTCTGCTGGCCGAACTTTCGCAGCGCCACCAGGTTATCACGATTGGACGGAAAGCGTTGCCGGAAGCGCCCAACCAGACGCACTATCAGGGGCTTTTCTCTGAGTTTGAGGATTTGCGTCAATTGGATATGCATGCTGTTGATACTGTCGTTCACCTTGCCGCCGTGACGGGTGGGTGTTTGGAGCGTGAAGGTATACTTGTGAATGTAGAAGGTACGCGTGTCCTGATGCGTTACCTGATTGACCAGGACTGCCGCAAGTTCGTGATGGCCAGCTCGACGGCCATCGTGGGTTTTGAGAATCCAAAATTTCAGCCGCTCCAACTCCCGATTCCGGATGAGCACCCCTGTCTCGATCGTGATGGTTACGGTTTGTCGAAATACCTGATGGAAGAAGTGACGCGTTACTATGTGCGCCAGAATCCAGAACTTGATGTCGTCAATCTGCGATTCGCGTCGATCAGCCCGGACGAAGGCATGCCGCCACGTTCTGGCATAGTGCCGGCAGGAAACTGGGCTGTCGGTGCCATTACCAAGATGCCGCGCAGCGAGGCTATCCGCATCTTGTCTCTAGTGGTCGAAGCGCTGCCCAAGCCTGGTGTTCGTATCATGAATGCGGTCAGCTCAGAGGCGTGGGTCTCAGTTCCCACGGTGGACGTGCTGCGCAACTGGTGGGGAGACGATGTCGATCTCTCCTATTTCGAGCAACCTGGGAATGAACAGGCCTCGGTCTTCGATCCCAGCTACGCCAAGCGCGAGTTTGGCTTCGATGCATGATTGAACTACCGCGATGATTTCTGCTCTATTTGTGTCCCTATTCTCCTCAAGGGTCTCCAGTAGCCAGTTCGGGAATGCTAAATAGCACTTGCCAATCTTGCAAGGTGTAAGATTGCGTGGCAGTATTCGCGCATGATTCTGTCTGAGACATGGAGCCTGTTGAGAGGGCGTGGGAAACACCACGTGGCAACCGCTGTGATGGTGTTTCTGTGTGCGTCGGGGCGGAGCACATTTGCGACACCGTGGGTATCTCTCAATGCCTTCGAGGGCGACCGCGCAAGCATGGCATGGCGCTCTGATCAGGGGCCGAAGGTGCGAGCGCAGAGTCGCGTGATGGGTCACTATCCCGGCATTCGGTTGTTGTGTCCCATGGGGATGATCGAGGATCGTTGTTACTGGGATGCTGAGATGCACTTGGATCTTTCCGGGGCAACCGAGATTGCAATCTCAATTTGTACCACGCAGCCCTCTGCAATCTCACGCTGTTCAATACACTTTCGAAGTGGTAATGGGTGGTATGGGGGCTGGTTTAAGATCGAGGGGTCTGATTGGCAAACCATCACTCTTCCCCGTCGCGACTTTGGGGTTGAGGGAGAGCCGGTGGGGTGGGACGTAATAGAGGGGGTGCGTTTCTCGGCCTGGAAAGGGGGGGGGCAGTATGCAATCGTCTCTCTGGCTAATATGCGGAGTCGTTGTGATGATGTCATTGTTCTGCGCAACAGCAACGCGATGCAATCCCTGCCTGATGAGATTCCCGCAATTAACCGCGCGGTGGATCGTGTCAGCCTTTGGTTCGAAGAGGGTGGACTCTCTGTAGGGCAACTTAACGATCATGACGTCAAAGAGGGCATCCCCACAGGGGCTCGTATAGCGGTATTGCCATACAACCCCGACGTGCCGGAAACTACCGTGTCGGCATTGACAACGTTTGTTGCTCAGGGGGGGCGTGTTATTGCCGCATACAACTTGCCATCGGGCTTAGCTTCTGTGCTGGGGCTGGAGAGAACAACGTGGGCGAAAGCGGGCCCCATAGAGCAGTTCTCGTCGATACGATTGGATGCGGGGCAAAACGATGGCTTTCCTCCCGTGATCCGTCAGAATTCCTGGAATGCAAATATTCCGATACTCAAGGATGCTGAGGTCATTGGGTATTGGCAGAATGGGGCCGGCGTCACCAGCGCCATCCCTGCGGTCACCATCAATACGAACGGCGCTTTTATTGGGCATGTACTCACGAATACAGGCCGCGAGCGAAAGACGCAGTTTCTGGTGGCGCTTGCTGCCAAGCTGCAACCCCAAATGAAGGACGTCATTTTTGAGGGGATGATGGATCGTGCTCAACGGCTGTCTGGGTTTTCTGATGGTTCTGCGACGCGCGCCTTTATTCGGGAGCGGGCTGAGGGCGCAGAAGCACGTGCTCAAGCCGAATCTCGGTTAAAGCGCGTTGAGCTTATTTGTGACGCATCGTCAGGTGCCCCCACAAATAATGTCACACTGGGAGCGCTCCTGTTGCGTGCAGATGAAGTGAGAACGTTGACGCGGGAGGCTTACTTTAATGCCGTGTCGAATCGTGGCGTGACGAATGAGTTTCGGGGAGTGTGGTGTCATGCGGCAGAGGGAGTCGTGGGCATGCGGTGGGATGACACGGTGGTGGCTCTGAAGCACGCGGGCTTCAATGCGCTTTTTGCTAATATGCTGTGGGCGGGAAAAGCGTACTACCCCTCTTTGGTTGTTCCTGTTGCGAAGGAGGTGCGGGAGCAGGGGGATTTGCTGGCGCAGTGTCTTTCGGCTTGCCGCAAAAATAAGGTAGAGCTCCATGTTTGGAAGGTCTGCTGGAACCTGCTTCAGGCGTCGCCAGCGTTTGTTGAGGAAATGCGCGCCACGGGGCGGCTTCAGCAGAAAGCAGATGGCACAACCCGGAATTGGCTGTGTCCCTCGGATCCCCGCAATCGAGATCTGGAGTTGAGTGCGGTCGTGGAGGTGGCGCGCAACTATAACGTTGCGGGGATTCATTTAGACTATATTCGCTACCCGGATGCGGACGGCTGTTATTGTGAAGGATGTCAGAAGCGTTTTGTAGAGGATACGGGAATAACGGTCAGAAACTGGCCTGGGGATGTGATATCAGGGTCTGGAAAGAATGCCTTTCTTGCGTGGAGACGCGATCAGATCACAACGTTTGTCGCGCAGGCATCAGAGGCAATCAAAAGCGTTCGTGATACGATTAAGGTTTCTGCGGCGGTCTTTCCATCGTGGCCGTCTTGTCGGGAGTCGCTGGGGCAGGACTGGGTATCGTGGACAATGCGCGGAATTGTTGATTTCGTCTGTCCCATGAACTATGAGGGCGATGCTGCGAAAGTGGCTAGGTTGACGGCCAACCAGCTCACCGTAGCGGCGCGAGACGTTCCGGTCTATCCGGGGGTGGGGCCTTCGGCAAAAGGGCTCACACCGGACCAGATTGTGCATCAGGTCGATCTCATCCGGGAGGCGGGGGCTAAAGGTTTTGTACTTTTCGAGTTGGATCAGGATCTCCTCGATATTCACCTGCCCACGTTGCGAATCCGCGCCACCGCAGATTGATGTAGTATCCTGTTTCTCAAATGAACTTGTATTATTCACTTGTCATTCCGAGCGAAGTCGAGGGATCTCTACCTTGCGAACGGACGAGATTCCTCGACTTCGCTCGGAATGACAGGCTTTTTCATATTTAATTAATGTAATTCTGATACATGACACTAGCAACCATGGACACCGATGACAAAATGGGTTGAAAATCTGTTGAGGTGGTTTGATGCAAATCGCCGCCCTATGCCGTGGCGGGAGGATCCCAGCCCTTATCGCGTTTGGGTCAGCGAGATCATGTTACAGCAAACACAGGTGGTAACGGTAATTCCCTACTTCGAACGATTCGTGGCTACCTTTCCAACGGTAGCATCTCTTGCGGTGGCTGATGTGCAGGAGGTTCTGAAGATGTGGGAGGGCTTGGGCTACTATTCACGTGCACGCAATTTGCTCAAGGCCGCCCGTATGGTGGTGCAGAATCTTGAGGGATCGTTTCCTACCACGTTTGTTGGGTGGATAGCGCTGCCCGGTGTTGGAGAATATACCGCCGCAGCAGTCTCCAGTATTGCCAATGGTGAGGCCGCCCCCTCGGTTGATGGAAATGTCTTGCGTGTCTTTTCGCGCTTTTGGGGAATAGAGGAAGATGTGAGTTTGCCCGCCACACGCGATGCTGTACGTGAGCGGCTCAGACCGCATATCCGCAAGGCCGATCCGTCCGCATTTAATCAGGCCATGATGGAGCTTGGCGCTCTGGTGTGTCGCCCGCGTTCTCCGGATTGTGCCAATTGCCCGTTATCGTCTCGTTGCGTTGCGCGATGTCGCGGATTGACGGAACTGCTGCCAGTCAAGGCACGGGGAGGCAAGGTTCCGCATTACACAGAGGTGGTGGGGGTGATTCAGCGGCGAGACAAGGTGTTGCTTTGCCGCCGTCACGAGGCGGGACTGCTCGGTGGGCTTTGGGAGTTTCCCGGAGGGCGCCGTCAGGGAAAAGAAGGGCTGCGTCAGTTGCTTGCAAAAAGCGTGTTTAAGCAGACGGGACTGTCGATCAAGGTGCTCCAGAAGCGGGGGAGCGTGACGCATGCGTTCAGCCACTTCAAGCTGACGTTGCAGGTGTATTCGTGTGAAGTGATTGAGGGCAAGGCTGTGGCGCATGAGCATGATGCGGTGCGTTGGGTATCGCCTGTTGCACTACAAGCGCTCCCGCTCTCAACTGCACAGCGCAAGGTGGCGGCGTTGTAGGGTGTGTGTTAGCCCGGTACAACTCCCGAGCGCGCTCGGATTATACAGGGGTGAAACTTGGGAACGAACATCGAACACTCAACATTGGACGTCGAAGTGCTTGCATCTGCTAGCATCCCGAACTCGCCCCGACATTCGTCGGGATGCCGGTTGGGCGTTGAATGTTCGATATTGGACGTTCAAAACGAACGAGCAACGCGAGTGAAATTTTAGCCCAGGGCTTTGAGGCGGCGTGCGTGATCGTGCTCGGACTCTGCGAGGGTTGTGAAGGTGTGTTTTAGGTTGGCAAGGGGGGTGAGCCGTGCTAGCTCCTCATAGAATTGAGCGGTTGCTTCTTCGTGCTCAATTGCATGCTCAAGTAGCGGGCGGTCTGCGCGGGAAACATCGTGGTGGAGCGCTTTGTGTTCGGGCAGGGTGAGCGACTTCGCTTCGGTGCCGAGTTGAAGGGTTTCATGTTCGGAAGAGGCATGCTCTACACGTTCTAGATGCCCGAGCTCTTCTTCGGCGAGTTCTTGGAGTAGCGATTGAAGCGCAGGGTCGGTTGCCTGCTCGGCTAGCGCGTTGTAGTCGCTGGCGGCCGCTTGTTCGAAATCGCCCGCCCACTTCAGAACAACCCCGGCCATCACGCCTGGGGTGCGTGGGGGTGTTGCTACGGGACGTGTGGCGAGCGTCTGGTAGAGAATTAGAATGCCGAACAGAATGAAGAGACCCCCCGCAGTCAGTTTGAGTACGTGCTCGGGAATGAATTTGGTCAGGACATGACCAAACAGCACGGCCACGAGAGTAGATAAGACAAGTGCTATCGAGGCTGCAAAAAAGACGACCCACTTGGCACCTTCCGAGCTTGCTGCTCGCGCCATAGCGGCGAGCTGAGTTTTGTCACCAAGTTCCGCCAAAAAAATCAGAATGAATGTACTCAGAAACAGTTTCCAATTCATGGGGGTGTGCCCTCTCTTTTGTCATCAGCGTGCAACTGTGGCACCCCGTATGGGCCGTCCGCGAGGACGACGACAGTCGCATGGGGGTTGGCCTCCAGTCGGATGTCGAGAGCTCGTTGCACCATGGCGGATGCCGCTGTGGCCGCGTCGTCGACCATGTCCAGTCCTTCCCCGCCGTCAACAGCCGGCACATGGCAATCCGCAAAAATGGCCCCCGTGAGTTGGGGAGCGCAGTAGATTAAGTTCTTTTTACCCCCGAGCGTTCTGAGCGGTTGAGCCCATTTTTGGACCTCCCATTGCTCTGGCATGAATGACCACTCAGGCGCAGTCAACGCGGCATCGATCCTATCCGGCCCCAACGTTGCCAGCAGCGCCAGTCCCTCGCGGTAGTGTGCACTGCCCACAGGATGCCGGTCGGTGTGGTGTGCCGCCAGAATTATGGTGCCACCCGGACGGACGGCCTTTGAAGCCTCGCAAGCGGCCTTCGCTGCCTGGTAGTGGTTAATGCCAGCAAAGCCGGCATGGGTTACCACAATATCGTATTCGTGGTCGATGGGGATCGCGTTGGCGTCTGTTGCGTGCGCACACGCCGCTTCGTGGGCAGCCTCCATGTCGCCGCAGAAAATTCCGGTCAGCCGTCGGTGACGATCTACTGTTGCGTTCACGATGAAATCGCATCCTGCCATGTGGGCGACCTCAAGGGCTTCTTCATGACATGGATTGCCATCAAGGATTAGGCTGTCGGCGCGCGGATCAGCCATCAGTACAGCGCCATGGAAGACATGGGTGGATTCGAGGCCGACAAGTCCGGGACAGATGGATTTTCGCCCGCCACTGAAGCCGGCCATGAAGTGTGGCTCAACCAGGCCGGTCAGAATCTTAATGTCAGCATCGAGATAGGTGGTGTTCACCCAGGCTTCTGTTCCGCGGGAGGTGGTCCCGATGTTGCGCAGGGATGCATCGTTGGTGCAGACATGATTAATGATACGAACGTCATCCTGGAACGCGGAGGGAGGCAGCAGCGTCTTGAGCTCGGAATTGTCCAGTGCCCGATGTGTTCCGGTTGCTACCAGGATAGTCGTTCGCGCTACTCCAGATCCGCGTAGAACCTCAAGAATGGGATCAATGATGCCGTCCTCACCTTTGTATGGAACGGGACGTGTATTATCGCTGACCACAATAACCGCATGGGTGTCAACGCGCTCAGCGCAGGCACGTTGTGCCATCACGCGAAGCGACTCGTTTCCAATTGGGTTCGCTAGGGCCAAGCGAATCGCGCATGCAGGATTCTTAAGTGCCGCAACATCGGGGAGTGACAGCACATCGGCACGTTCTGGCACCCGGAGACCGAAGGAGACAGAACCAAATTCAATATCGACGTGCTTCATGAAATTTATATCTCCAATACGTTGCCCCGGTTGAGAAGAAACTCTGGATCCACCGCGGCTTTGCAGGCTTTGATCTGTTCCACAACTGCAGAGCCATAACAGCGCAGGAAGTCCTTGCGCTTGCGTCTGCCTGTACCGTGCTCACCGGAGTAGACACCGCCTAGCTCTGCCGACTTTGCTACAATGGCATCATAGGTCTCGACCCCTGCCTCAAGCTGATGTTTCTCGGGCAGTACGGCAATAATATTCGTACTCACGTCAGCGGCTCCTCAATAATCTGCCAAGTGCTTGTTATTATCCTCAGTCTCTTATTGTTGCTCGATGGCTTCTGGGAAGATACAGCCGTTGCCGATGTGTAGCAAGGCCTTTGCCGCCCTCTTGCTTTATCAAGTCCTCTGCGGTTGCGTTGAATATAAGATCCTGCTGTAACTCAAAACGTATAGGTGCCCCCAATCGTTTTCACGCAAGGAGGCTGGAGCATTCTTCGATTGCTGGGGGCGATATTGTCCTCTCGCGCAGGGAACCCCCTAATGCTAGAATACGAATAGTGGAAGGCTGAATAGACTGGCCGCCCCATGCTATTCTTGTATGCATAAATAGGAGTTCTGGAAATGTTTGAGTTTGATCTTATCGTGATCGGACTGGGGCCGGCTGGAATGGCTGTCTCAATTATGGGTTCCGAAATGGGACTAAAAGTCTGCGGCATTGAAAAAAATAAAATTGGCGGTGAATGCATGAACGTTGGCTGCATTCCCAGTAAATCGCTGCTTCGCATGGCTCAGATTCGACACGGAGTTTCTAATGCCGCCGGTATGGCTCTTGGCGAAACACCACCGCCTACAGTTGGCGATATCTTCCCAAAAATACAGTCGTTCCTTGACTACATTAACAGCAATAAAACACGCAAGATGTTCGACAAGGTGCATCTCGTAATCGGAGAGGGCGAAGCTACATTTGTTGATGGTCATACCGTTAGCGTCGGTAAAAAACGCTATTCAGCTAAAACTGTTTTTGTCTGCACAGGATCGCACCCGGCTGTCCCGCCAATTCCTGGAATTGAAACCGTTGACATCATGACCAATGAGAATGTCTTTTCACAGACGGATATTCCGGAAAGCTTGACGATCATAGGAGGTGGCGCCATTGGATGCGAACTGGCTCAGGCATTCTCCAGGCTTGGAACCCAGCAGGTGACGATCGTTCACATGGATCCGAATCTACTTCCCTTTGGCGATGCCGATATTGGACTTTTTCTTGAAGACGTTTTTAAGCGGGACGGCATTGCCGTCCTGAACGGACGGCAGATAACCGGCGTTGAGAACGACAACGGTATGATCGCGCTTACCACAGATAAGGGTGAACGCATTGTTTCGCAGCGTCTGCTTGTTGCTGCCGGAAGACGGTGGGATCTGGACGGACTTCAGCTCGGAAATGCGGGTATTAAATTCGGTCGCAATGGCATTCAGGTTAACAGTCGGCTACAGACAACCTGTCTTTCCGTTTACGCGCCGGGAGATGGAAACGGTCACGTGTTGCTTTCACATGCTGCGATGCATCAGGGAATGCTGGCGTTGATGAACTGTATGATCCCCCGCCCCTTTGGCTTTAATTTTAAAAAATATGTTGTTCCATGGACCGTATTCACGGATCCGCAGGTCTCGGCTGTTGGCATGTGTGAAACGCAACTGCAGAAACAGGGAAAACGCTATGAGACGGTGGTCAGTAATTACGGGGATTACGGCGCCGCCATTGCTGAGGGAATAGGGGAAGGCTGGGTGAAAGCATTCATTCACCCCCTTACAGGGAGAATCTATGGCGCTCGCATTGTTGGTGAGGGTTCTGGCGAGATGATTGGCGAATGGGCATTGGCAATTCAGAAAAAAATACGGATATGGGACATTATGTTCCTGCAACATTCGTTCCCAACCATGTCCTTTCTTACCAAGCGGGTGGCTGAAACCTGGATGATGAATCGTATGCCCAAGCTTCAGGGTATTTGTCGATTTATTTTCGGCAGCGTCTTGCGCAAAGGTCCTGCGCAGAAAAATGTGCAGTAATGATCGACGGAGGTTTAAATGCGAATTGAAGCCGTTTGCATAGGTTGCGCGGCACTTGTCATGGGGTGTGCTCAAGGCAATGGAAATCTTGAGCCTGCTGCGGATGATGGGTCAAAAGGAGGTGTTGCGGTGAGTGGTGTTGCGGATAAGCAAGACGGTGGCGCGATTCCGGTGGAATTCATTACGTTAGGTGCGGGCTGTTTCTGGTGTACGGAAGCGGCATATCAGTTGATTGATGGTGTTACGGATGTGCAGGTGGGGTATATGGGCGGAAGTGTTGTCAACCCCACTTACAAACAGGTTTGTACGGGCTCCACGGGGCATGCGGAAGTGGCTCGGATTACCTTTGACCCCTCGCGAACGAGCCTTGATGCTATTCTTGATGTGTTCTGGATTGTTCATAATCCCACAACCCCCAACAAGCAGGGGGCGGATGTAGGTTCACAGTACCGATCGGGGATTTATTATCATCAGGCGTCTCAGAAGCCAGTGATCGAATTCTCTCTCAAGCGTGCACAGAACGCTTTTACGAGTAAAATTGTTACAGAGGTATTACCCGCGAAGGTGTTCTATCTCGCAGAGAACTATCATCAGGATTACTACGACAACAACCCTGACGCCGGGTATTGTCGTGCTGTTATTGCCCCTAAGATTAAAAAGGTGAAGAAACACATTGGGGAGTGAGGGGGGGAGAAAAGCTGAAATTTGGAAAGCTGAAATGGGGATGGAGTACAAGGGTTCTGGGCTTGCCCGCCTATGGTTGTGTCATATGGTATCTCTGAGTAGGAAAAGCCCGCGTGATGTGTCATCCCGAGCTTGTCGAGGGATCTCAGGCCGCCAGTAATGCTAGAGATTCCTCGGCAAGTTCGGAATAACAAAAGCCTACTATAATATGATCCGCGAGCGTGGGGGCTACAACTCCATGAGTATGCCGAGGCGGATGGCGGTTTCTCCTCCGCCTTCCATTTCTACGTAACATTTTGTGTTTGCGAGATTGAGGCCGATTCCACCGTAGCCTATTACGGGGTCTTGGCGCTCAAATTCAATTTTGAATCTGCTGCTGTTTGCGGAGCCTTTGGCGTCGAGAGCGGTGTCCACCCATGGGAGGACCTTAATGCCGCCGTAGATAAACCAGCGTGGAGCGGTGTAGGAAATGTTGGCTCCTAGCGTGGCGGCAATTTCGGTTAGCGTGGCGTCGTCGCTGTGGTTGGTGATTTCGCGGTTTGTGGCTGTTGTGACGATGTTTGATGTGCCATTGGTAACAACGCTGCTGATGATGGTGAGCACACTCTCGCTGTATTGAAGAGAGAGTTCCTCCTGCTTATAGGATAGCTCTCCGAAGATGCTGGCTTTCCAGCGGCCATCTGTAAGGACGGGGATTTCGATTCCCAGGCCAGCGATCCATCCCGTGCCTTTTACCAGCGTTGCGTTCTGGAAAGTATTACTCGTTCCGTCGACGGTGTTATCCCAGTCCCCCGCAGTGATGAGTCCCAACCTTCCGGTCAAAAGTTTTCTTTTAAATCGAAGCGTTGCAGAGTTCCGCTCCATCTTTTCTGCATTGGAAGCGTCGGCGCCATTGAGGCTCCAGTCGTACTCAACCGTGTTAAGAAGGTCGAATTCGAGACTGATGGTGGTGTCTGAAAATACCGAACCCGCTGGCGTGGTGTTGCTGCGGTTTGAGGCAACAGGTGTTGCTTTTGGTGTCTTGATGTCGGTTACTGTAAAAAGGACATCCCCAACGTCAATGATACGACCCGGTAGGAGTTCGTAGACGCCGTATGCCTTATTCGTGTCGGATGCGACGAGTTTAAAGGTTCGGCCTGAGATAATCTTGAGCTGGAAGATGCCGGATTCAATCTTGATGTATGTGTTGGGCTTGAAAGAAAAAGGCCCATATACCTCTTTTGAGCGTACGGCTTGGAGTTTATATGTGGTAGCGTGCATCCATGACACAGAGGCAAGCATAAGGATGGCAATGATCAAGTTGCGGCTCGAAAACATAGCGTCACTCCTTTGTTCAATTGTTGTGTAATGTACACCCTTCTTGACTGCTAAGAAAGGGAAAGATGTTGTCGTTTTTTCTGTTTTTGGAGCTGGCTTCCGATTAAGATTGCCGTGTTGTTCAAGCAAGTTGAGAAATAGAGCTAGGTCACTTTTCAGGAAGGAAACATAACGATGACGCTTTCGCAATTGTCCCATGAGCAGAAGCTTGCGCTTGTTGCGCTTTTAGAATTGCTTACCATGTCGGATGGAACGGTCTCCGATGGGGAGGCGGATCAGATTAATCTGATTGCCGAGGAGCTTGGCGATGAAGTATATCGCGAGCTTCTTAACGAGTCTGAAACTCGGTTTTCGGATGTTGATATGCTCAAAGAGTCGCTAACAACGATTCACGAGCGCGCCGCCCGTGAGCTGATTTACGGTCTGCTCATGGAGGAAGTAATTAATGCGCCTTCCGCGAGTCACCGTCCTGAACTTCTCGATTGGCTGAAAGCGGAGTGGGCAATTGAAGTGAATGAAAGCTAGGGAGCCTGTCGGTCTTCATTCGCAGCACCTCTTTCAGTCGCGTCCATGAGGATTCCGCCGACTACGGCATACTGCCAGCCGAATGAACGATTGGGATTACGAATATGATTTCGATTAGGAGCAATCCCCTACGGGAGTGAAATGCGCCCTGCTCCCAGAGGGTGGGATTCTTGACATGCCCCTCGGGTCTGATACATTCAAAAACGCGAAAAGAGGCGCGAGCAATGCGTTTTGTTATGATGATGTAGGCCGATAACGGGTCTCTGGAATAAGGTTTATTGTTTTCCACTGAACTATTGAGAAGGAGCGAGAAGAAATGGCATCGAAAAAAAAGGTGAAGAAGTCAACGCAGTACGTATACAACTTTGGGGGGAGCAAGAGCGAAGGTAATGCCTCAATGAAGATGCTGCTAGGGGGCAAGGGTGCTAACTTGGCAGAGATGGCCGATCTTGGGCTTCCCGTTCCTCCTGGTTTCACGTTGACCACCGAGGCCTGCGATGCTTACTACAAACTTGGCAAAGCCAAGTTGTTTGCGGCGATTAAAGGGACGGTTGATACGGCGCTTGCACAGATGGAAAAGGATACGGGAAAGACGTTTGGTAAAGGTCCAAACCCACTTCTCTTATCCGTTCGTTCGGGGGCCGCTGTCTCAATGCCCGGCATGATGGATACCGTGTTGAACCTTGGGCTCAATCCGCAGACTGTGCAGGCTATGATCGATTTGACGGGCAATGAGCGCTTTGTGATGGATTCCTATCGCCGTTTTATCCAGATGTTTGGTGATGTGGTCTTGGGAGTTCCCCACCATGATTTTGAAGCGGAACTGGATGCCGTAAAGAAAGCCCAAAAGGTTCAGCTTGATACGGATCTCACCGTCGATGACCTGAAGGACGTGATTGATCGCTACATGACGGTTGTAAAGCGCGACACAGGCAAGGGCTTCCCCATGGATCCGATGGCACAACTTTATGCAGGTGTGGATGCGGTCTTTGGTTCGTGGAATAACCCCCGGGCTATCAAGTATCGTCAGCTCAACGATATTCGGGGATTGCTCGGTACTGCTGTCAACGTGCAAACGATGGTGTTTGGGAATTCGGGACTCAACTCTGCCACAGGTGTGGCTTTCACTCGCGATCCCTCGACGGGTGACAACAAGTACTTCTATGGGGAATACCTCATCAACGCCCAGGGCGAAGACGTGGTGGCGGGCATTCGAACCCCGCAGCAGATTACACTGAAGGGTTCTCGGGAATGGGCAAAGTCACAAGGCGTTTCAGAATCCGATCGCAAAGCAAACTTCCCCTCCCTTCAGGAAGCCATGCCGAAAGTGTTCAAGCAGCTTGATGACATTCGGGTTCAGCTTGAGAAGCACTACACCGACATGCAGGACATTGAGTTCACAATTGAAGACGGCACCCTCTACATGCTTCAGACGCGTAGTGGAAAGCGCACTGCAGCAGCAGCGGTCAAGATTGCAACCGACCTTGTGAAAGAAACGCTTATATCTGAAAAAGAAGCCGTAATGCGTGTAGATCCGGCTTGTTTGGATCAGTTGTTGCACCCTGTCTTTGTGAAAGCAGCGGAAGATAAAGCCCAGAAGCTGACCGTCGGCCTTCCTGCTTCGCCGGGTGCGGCAACAGGACAGATTGTATTCAGTGCTGAAGAGGCTGAACGTTTGGCCGCAGTGACAGATGCGCCGGTGATTCTCTGTCGCATTGAGACCAGTCCGGAAGACATTGGCGGCATGGCTGTGGCAAAGGGCATTCTGACGGCACGTGGAGGGATGACTTCGCACGCCGCCGTTGTGGCACGTGGCATGGGTAAATGCTGTGTTGCTGGTGCTGGAGACGTTAGCATGGACTACAAGGGACGGAAGTTCTCCGTGAATGGGGTCACCATCAAGGCGGGTGACTGGATTTCCCTGAATGGTTCCACCGGCGCCGTTTACAAAGGCTCCGTTGAGACGGTTGATCCCAAGCTTTCCGGGCCTTTTGGTCTCATCATGAAGCTGGCGGATAAGTACCGTACAATGAATGTTCGCACCAATGCAGATACACCGCACGATACGGCGGTTGCCGTGAAGTTTGGTGCTGAGGGAATTGGGTTGTGTCGCACCGAGCACATGTTCTTCGAAGGCGACCGTATCCTCTCCTTCCGCAAACTGATTCTTGTGGCAGATACGGTAAAACGCTTGAAAGACACCTATGGTGCTGCATCGCTAGACGTGGTTGAGGCAAGCTGTAAAAAGGCGGATAAGACGAAGGCAACTGAAGCGGGTTTGGCTGCAATCAAGCAGTATCGCCAAGCTCTCAAAGAGTTGCTGCCGCTGCAGCGTAAGGATTTTGCAGGTATCTTTAGGGCTCTTAAAGGGCGTCCTTGTACCGTGCGATTGCTTGATCCACCGTTGCATGAATTCCTGCCGCATGATGCCGCTGGCCAGAAAGAAATGGCCGAGGCAATGGGCGTGAAGGTTGGCGCGATTAAGAAGTTGGTCGAAGCGTTGCACGAGTTCAATCCTATGTTAGGTCACCGCGGGTGTCGTCTGGGAATGACTTATCCTGAAGTGACCGCAATGCAGACACGGGCATTGTGCGAAGCAGCCTGTATGGTTAAGGGATCAAGGCCGGAAATTATGGTTCCGCTGGTCGGGAACGTGAAGGAGTTGGTCGCACAGAAGCAGATCATCGTGGACACCATTGCTGAGGTGGAGGTGGCCAAAAAGAAGAAGCTCGATGTCATGATTGGCACCATGATTGAGGTGCCGCGTGCCGCCGTCACCGCTGATGAAATTGCCGAAGAGGCTGAGTTCTTTAGTTTTGGAACGAATGACCTGACCCAGATGGGGTGCGGCTTTTCTCGTGACGATGCTGGTAAGTTCCTTGGAGACTACGTGAAGGCCGGAGTCTACGACTACGATCCGTTCCAGGTCCTCGACCAGAAGGGTGTTGGACGGCTTGTGGAGACGGCGGTGAAACTGGGGCGCAAGACGCGCAAGAACATCAAGCTTGGTATTTGTGGTGAGCATGGCGGTGATCCCAAGTCGATTGTGTTTTGTCACAACGTTGGGCTCAACTATGTCTCTTGTAGCCCCTATCGCGTTCCTATTGCTCGCTTGGCAGCAGCACAGGCTGCGTTGTTGGCAAAGTAGATCCGTTAACCGAGATCGAAACTTTATAGGCCCTGCTCAACACGAGCGGGGCCTTTTTTTGTGGGGTTCTCTGACAACTCTATGCCCAATTCAGTGTAAAGTTTGGTATTACCAGCATGGTAACACTCAAGACTGTTCGGTTGGGTGATGTTTACACGCAGTTTGCAGGAACAATATTCTTCTGGTCGGATCGCAATGATATTCTTGGTGTTGACGACTTGCGGGGGAAAACGAATCATGGTTGTTGACCCTTTGTCGTTCGGCGGTTGGCAGATGGGATGGTACGAACTGCATCTTCAAGGTTTGTTCCCGGATAGAGATGTTCAGTTCAGTTTCGCTGGGAAGCACGATGCAGTTGTTTATGCTGTGGAATCGGGCGAAGCGGATGTCGGTAGCGTGCGCAGTGATACACTTGAACGAATGGCTCAGGAGGGGCTGATTAAGCTTTCAAAGAACGTTTGAATGTATTAAGAAGACTCTACTGAAGGAGGCTACGCATGATGATGAGGAAAGCGACTGAGGTGGGATGTTTTGATGATGGGCGCTTGGGTAATCTGAGGCATGGTGGTTTTACACTTGTAGAAATCATGATCGTTGTGGCTATCATCGGTGTGCTGAATATGATAGCAATACCTGCTTTCAGGCAGGCTAGGGTATCCTCGACGGCTACTCAAATCGCGAATGATTTCCGGGTCTATTCTGATGCTTTTACCATGCAGGCTGCTGATTCCGGAAAGTGGTGCCCTGACAGCTACCCCGGAGGGTTTCCTTCGCAAATGGAGGGGTACATAAGAGTGCAACGATTCAAGGCCACAACGAGTATTGGGGGTCGCTGGGACTGGGATGGACCGGGCAGCTACTGGGTGAGAATCGGCAATTACGAAGCGGCTCTGGCGATGTATGGTGTCAGGGGCACCAGCGAAGATGTTCTGAAGAAGGTAGATGACGTTCTTGATGATGGCAATCTGGGTACTGGGCGCATGCAGTTGCGCTATCGAAATCTTTTGACCTATACGCTTGAGTCTTTTGAAAAAAAGAAAAAGGGTGGAGGGGCTAAGAAATGAGCAAGCGCAAAAACGCACCGACAGGTGGTATGAGAACATCCAATGAAACTAATGCATCCAAGTTTTCAGTGTTTGCAACGGGAATAAGCCCGGATCTCAAATCGGCTTCTCCGGAATTTGATCTACAGCATCTGGGCGTCTATAGCTTGGCTGATATGTTGGTGCTGCTGCGCGAACTACAGGGGCTTTTCTGCGACGCTTCGGAGGCAAGCGGGGAGCCAAAGTTGCTCATTCAGGGCCCGAGCAAAACCCATCATATCTGGTTCAGTGCAGAGCGGCTAATCTATGCTGACGATGGTCCTGATGCCAAAAAGGAACCCATTCAGCCCGAGGGTATTTGTGAACGAATTAGTGAATCTGTCGTCGATGTGGTTGTGGTCAAGGAATCCTCCAGAGAAGAGCAGAGTGCCCGTTTCCCATGGCAGCAAGCTGTAGTTGCTGTGATTATCGCCAGCGTGGCCATCCATGTGGGACTATATGCTTTCGGCTACTATAGGTTGACGAAGCCGGTTAAGGTTGAACCGCTGGAGCAGACTTATCGTCTCAATGAGCTGAAGCAGCTTTACACCGGGGTGTTCTGGGCGTCCGAAGGCAAATCACGTACTGTCCTTGCCGTATCACCGCAAGGGGAAGCTCATCTATACCGAGCAGAAGATAATTCTCTTACCGATAAAATTGAGCTCATTGATACCTTTGACTGTTTTTTTGCTCGTGTTCTTGATGTTGATGCGCTCGTGCTGTCGAGTGGTGAAATCATCGACCTAGCCCCTGAACGGGTTTTGGTTTTCAGGGGTATCCCTCTGGTGCCGGTAGAATTGGGAGCTGAGATTAGCATTGCATTGCAGGCGGGAGTGAAAAAATCTGGTGAGTAATTCTGAGCATTATACGCTGCGCTGCGTGGTGGTTGACGATTCGGTTGCCAGTCGTCGTATTCTTGTTAAGATTCTTGAATCAGCTCCGGTTGATGTTGTGGCTGAGGCTGATGATGTTGATTCGGCCGTGGAGTTATGCCGCCGAGAGAAACCGGATATACTGTTCCTTGATGTGGTGATGCCTGGCGGTAGCGGCGTTGATGTGCTTGCTGCATTGCATGATATGATTCCAGGCATCCGCGTCTTGATGGTGACGTCTATCGACGAACGCGATACGATTACAGCATGCCGCAACTTGGGTGCGGTTGGCTACATTCTTAAGCCCTACAGCAGAGACAAGGTACTTGCATATGTACAGCAGGTGTCTCAGGAGATCATTTCCAGACGAGGTGCTCCCAATAGTGGCGGAGAAACGTTATGAATTTATGTCCCGGATGCGGTGAGGAACTCAAGCATGGCGCTATGTTCTGCTGTAAATGTGGGGCCTGTTCGGGTATGCGCTGCATGTGCGGAGCAGTATGTTCGGTTGATGACCATTATTGTGGATCCTGCGGTCGAGGCCTCTATCAAGACGACCAGAAGCCTGATACGCGCAGTCAGTCGCATGAGCCTCTTGCGCCTAACGAGAATCGGTCTCTGAAGGAAGACGCGGAGAGGGATGGTAAACACTTTCGTCTCAGACGGAGCAGACTTGACCAGCACGATATCGATGAGTTTTTTGGAGAAGGGGAGAATGGCTGATGTCACTTTCAACCCCAGGAAAGGAGACGTTTCTTCAGTACCTCTTGTCTTCAGGAAGCATTCGCGCACCTGAGGCACCGCTGCTCGGGCGTGATGCAGTTGATGGATATCCTGAGGACCTAGCTGCGATGGCTGTGAATAAGGGCGTGCTGACAGAGCGCGGTGCCGTAAAGGCCTTGGCCGGTTTCTATGGCAGACCTTATATTGATTTGGATACAACCCTTGTTGCGCAGTCTGCATTGAACAAACTGTCTCCCGAAACGGCACGAGAGCTCGGAATTCTTCCTTTCTTACTCAATGAAGATGAACTTTCTGTAGCTATGCCCTGTGTCGACTTGGAAATAATGGACCGAATTCGTAATGAGACAGGTTGTGATCTGTTGGTTCATCTGTCAGAGCGCACACAGATACTTAGCGCCCTTGAAATTCATTATTGTACGGCGGGGCTGCCAGGGGGGAAGGAGATGGCAGAGCTTGGAACACATCTTGCCGCAGATGGCGATGTGTCCATGGTAAAGGAAGTGTCACTCTCACTGATAATGAATGCGTTACGTCTTCGTGCAAGTGATATTCATATCGAGCCACAAGAGAATGGTCTTAGGGTTCGTATGCGAATCGATGGTGTGCTCCACGAACAGGTAAGGTGTCCGCTCGCACTTAGCGTGCCGTTGACAGCGCGTTATAAAATTATGGCGGAGCTGGATGTTGCCGAGACTCGTCGCCCTCAGGATGGGCGTTTTACGATTAAGACAGAAAGCCGTTCGGTTGACCTGAGGATCTCTTTCGCGCCGTCGGTACATGGAGAAAAAGTCGTCATTAGACTGCTGGAAAGATCTGGAGCAGCAGCGGATCTGCTTTCGATGGAGTTTTCTGAAACCATAGGAAATGATCTAGAAGAGGTCATCACGGCCCCTAACGGCATCATTTTAGTTACAGGTCCCACCGGGAGTGGCAAGTCGACGACCTGTTACGCAGTGCTTGAGTATCTGAACACAATTGACAGAAATATTGTTACGATAGAAGATCCTGTGGAATATTGCCTGGACGGATTGACCCAAAGTCAAGTGCAGCATAATATTGGTCTGGACTTCAGCCTGATCCTCCGTTCTGTTCTGCGCCAAGATCCAGATGTTATTCTTATTGGTGAAATTCGTGACCTAGAGACTGCCAGAGTAGCTGTTCAGGCCGCCTTAACAGGGCATCTTGTGATCTCAACATTGCATACGAACAATGCGATTCAGGCGGTTATGCGTCTTGTTGAAATGGGGGTTGATCCCTTTATGGTCGCTCCGTCTCTGCTTGCAGTGCTGGGGCAGCGCCTGGCAAGGCGTGTGTGTGGACGCTGTCGTATTGATTATGAACCCACTGTAACAGACAGAAAGCTTTTTGAGCCTTACGGCGCAGAGCCGGAGGTGCTTTATCGCGGCGAGGGTTGCGTCGATTGTTCGGGTACGGGTTATCGGGGGCGTTTGGGTCTTCATGAGCTGGTCGTACTCAACGAAACTATCCGTGAGTTGGTCGCGAGGGGAGCATCGTGCGGAGCCCTGCGTTCAGCGGCCGAACTGACGGGCTATCATCCAATGCAATATGACGGACTAAAGAAGGCGTGGCTTGGGTTAACCACTGCTTCGGAGATATCTAGAGTCGCGCCGAGGGGCTAAGGAGAGAAAATATGCAATCGAATCAAATTGATGCCACGGCTACGGCCCACAATGTTATTCGTGGCTATTCGAGGAAATGAACTCCAGTGCTGCTGCCTGATTATGTTGTCTAGCATTCTGTTTCATTCTTCCGCAGGACGCTCTGCGATTCTCGCAGAGAGCCCAAGTTCCTGTGTAGTTCGTCGAACGGAAAGACCTATCCCCCCAGCATGCACTAGCAGTCTGTCGTACTTTAAAAGATTTGAATGTACGAGTAGGTGTAGAAATACGGAAAGAAACTGGGCTTTCTCTTTTTTGTGAATGGGCTTTTGTTACGATACCGGCATCTGAAATGCATTTTCAACAAACGAGGATCGGGAGATTGGTTATGTGTAAGCTTTGGATAGCATTGGTGTTTGCGTCAGCAATGGTTTTCTCTGTCGTGCAAGACTCTGTGGCTGGGGGGCATAGTATTGGCGTCGGTGCACGCTACTGGACGGTTCTTGGTGACATTGAGGGTGACGAAGTAGACGAAAGTGGTTTGGCCTATCTCGTTTCCTATCAATATAGTCCTGCGTTGCTGCTTAAATTTGGCGTTGATGTTGAAAAAATTCCAGAGAACTTTGGAGGTGCAGGCGAAGACGTCTACGCACCACAGTTGTATGTGATTGTTGGCAGCGTGATTTATGCTGGTTTGGGTATTGGCGGCTATTTCACGGATGGTGACTTTGCTGAAGATCCCTTCTACAACGTTCGAGCCGGGATTGATGTCTCGCTGTTCCCCTTCATACACCTAGATATCAATGCGAACTACCGCTTCGAGGAGTGGGGGGATCTCAACACGCTAGAGGACGATGTCAGCGAAGACACGATCACCATTGGTGCAGCCGTTCGATTGCAGCTCTGATATCGTTGAAGTTTTCACGCCTTGCTTGTGCCTCTGCTCTGCGCATGCTATAACTCACATTTTTCTGCCGCAAGCTGCGCTTTAATAGGATGGAATATCACTAGCATGCTCACACAAGGGATAACGTTGATGATTGCCGGGATGGGGACTGTCGTACTCTTTTTGAGTTTGATGGTTTTTGTTATGTATCTCACGGGCACCTATTTTCAGAAGCATGCGGCTCGGTTTTGTGAGCAACCTGAAGCGGTTAGCCGAATCCGGAGAATTTCAAGCGATGATTCTGATGAAATTGCTGTAGTGGTAACAGCTTTGACTGCGTATTTGAAGAAATGAGGTCCTGATGGCGAAGAAGCTTGTTAAGTTCATGTGTACGGCATTCCGTGATGGCTTTCAGTCGGTTTACGGTGCCCGTGTCCTGACTCCAGATTTTCTGCCAGCGGTTGCCGCAGCGCGTGATGCGGGCATTACTTGGATGGAAGCTGGCGGTGGTGCTCGATTCCAATCGTTGTATTTCTACTGCAACGAGGATGCTTTCACGATGATGGATCAGTTTCGTGAAACGGCGGGGCCAGACGCTAATCTTCAGACGCTGGCTCGCGGAACCAATGTTGTGGGGCTGGATTCTCAGTCCAGCGATGTTGTTCAGCTTCATGCAAAACTCTTCAAGAAGCATGGCATCACGACGATCCGAAATTTTGATGCGCTCAATGATGTCAACAATCTCATCTACAGTGGAAAATGTATCCACGAAGCCGGGTTGAAACATCAGGTTTGTGTGACGATGATGGAATTGCCTCCTGGCTGCGAAGGCGCTCATGATCCAGACTTTTATGAATCGGTGCTGAAACGGATCCTCGAAGCCGAGATTCCTTTCGATTCGGTCTGTTTCAAAGATGCATCAGGGACATCGGTTCCATCAAAGGTCTATGAGACGATCAAACGTGCTCGGAAATTGCTTCCCGAAGGTACCCATATCCACTTCCACTCTCACGAAACGTCTGGGATTGGTGTGATTGGTTACAAGGCGGCCTTAGACGCTGGTGCGGACGGAATTGATTTGTCGATGTCTCCGGTTTCCGGTGGTACCTGTCAGCCTGATGTTGCGGTAATGTGGCATGCATTGCGTGGTTCTGATTACGATCTGGGAATTGATATTGATAAGGTGATGGAGGCCGAAAAGGTCTTAAAGGAGTGCATGAAGGATTATTTTCTGCCTCCTGAGGCGACGCGGGTTGAGCCGATGATCCCATGGAGCCCGATGCCGGGTGGTGCGCTTACTGCGAATACGCAGATGCTACGGGATAATGGTATCATGGATAAGTATCCCGATATCATTCATGCGATGGGAGAGGTCGTCCGTCGAGGCGGGTTTGGTACCTCGGTTACCCCTGTTTCGCAATTCTACTTCCAGCAGGCATTTAACAATGTCATGTTTGGTCCGTGGGAAAAGATTGCCGATGGTTATGGCAAGATGGTGCTTGGCTATTTCGGCCGTACGCCTGTCGCACCTGACAAGGAAATTGTTGATATTGCTGCTAAGCAACTCAGTCTTGAGCCTACAACACAGATGCCGATGGAGATCAACGATTCCGATCCGAAAAAGGGGCTTGGGGTTGCCGGCAAGCTGCTTGAAGCGGCGGGTCTTGAAAAGACAGATGAGAATTTGTTCATTGCCGCCACCTGCAAAGATAAGGGGATTGCTTATCTGCTGGGTGAAGCAAAGCTTGGTATTCGCAAAACCATGAAGCATGAGACGCCCGCGACGATCAAGACTAATACCCCGGAAGGCTATACCGTAAACGTGAATGGCAAAACCTATTCGGTATTTCTTGAGGGGTCGCAGGCGGTCATCAATGGCAAGACGTATCAGGTTGATGTCAAAGAGGGTGCAAGCGGTGCAAGTGCCGTACCTTCGGACAAGACTCAGGCGGCGACGGCAGATGCCAAGTCCATCAAGGCCCCCATGCCGGGTACCATTGTTCGGGTTTCCTGCGTTGTTGGCAATAGTGTTGTGTCGGGCGACGAGATTGTGGTTCTGGAAGCCATGAAGATGGAAGCTCCGATCAAAGCTCCCTGTGATGGCACGATTAGCTCTATTGCGGTTGCTCAGGGTGATCAGGTCACGAGCGGACAGATTCTGGCGTATATCAACTAAGTATTGGGTTAGGTTGCCTGTTATGAAATTTTGGGATTTTCTTACGCGCACGCATGCCTCCCTTTGGGTTGGTGTTTTGCTTACCACCATTTTTGTGGCGACATCTGCCATGGCTGGGGAGCCCGTTAAGCAGCATGACTTGGGAGATTCTTTTCGTGAGCTTTATAAGTCGACGGGCGTATATGCGTTTGTGCATGGGGAACCTGATGCGGTTGCCGCCGATGCGCATGAACCTGCTTCGAAAGGGTTTTTACCGGGAGGGCTTGGCCAATTCGTTATGATTGGTGTGGGTTGTCTTTTGATCTATCTCGCCATTGCGAAGAAGTTTGAGCCGCTCCTGCTATTACCCATTGGGTTTGGTGGCATTCTGGCAAACATTCCCTTGGCGGGAATTGCTGCAGAGGGGGGGATGCTGCATTCGATTTACAATTTTGGCATCGTTCCGCCGGGACTTTTTCCGCTTTTGATCTTTATGGGTGTTGGGGCGATGACGGATTTTGGACCTCTGATTGCAAATCCCAAGACGGCGCTTCTGGGTGCCGCCGCCCAGTTTGGCATTTTCTTTTCACTGCTGGGGGCGCTTTATCTTTCACATGTGTTTCCTGCGATCAATTTCTCGCTAAGTGATGCGGCGTCGATCGGCATCATTGGTGGCGCCGACGGTCCTACAGCCATTTTTCTTGCTGGTCGTCTTGCTCCTGATTTACTGGGGGGTATTGCTGTGGCGGCATATTCGTACATGGCCTTGGTTCCAATTATTCAGCCTCCGATTATGAAATTGTTGACATCGGAGCGTGAGCGCAAGATCGAGATGAAGCAGTTGCGGCATGTGTCACGCCTCGAAAAAATCATTTTTTCTTTTATCGTCTTAGGTCTTTGTATTCTTCTGCTTCCCTCTGCGACCCCCCTGATTGGTATGCTGATGTTTGGCAATCTTCTGAAGGAATCAGGAGTTGTGGACCGGTTGTCAAAGACGGCTACTAATGAATTAATTAATATTGTGACGATTTTGTTGGGGCTCGCCGTTGGCTCAAAGCTACAGGCCGACCAGTTCCTTGTTGTAGAAACCCTCGGTATTCTGACATTGGGATTGGTTGCCTTCTGCATCGGCACGGGATCAGGTGTCATGCTTGCGAAGTTGATGAATGTCTTTACCAAAGAGGAGATCAACCCGCTGATTGGTGCCGCAGGGGTTTCGGCTGTTCCGATGGCGGCACGGGTGGTTAATAAAGTGGCTCTGGATGAAAACCCCCAGAACTTTCTGCTCATGCACGCGATGGGCCCCAATGTCGCTGGCGTCATCGGTTCTGCTGTGGCAGCGGGCGTTTTGCTGAAGCTCTGCCAGCTCTATGCAGGATAGTTGATCGCCTACGGTGTCGTGATTATACAGGACAGAAACTTGATTCAGGACAAGTAGGCACACATCTCCGAGGTGTAGCCCCAGACTGCGTCTGGTATTCCGGGCTATGGCTCGGCTTGCCTGACGGGCGGGAATACGTCATGCAATGACGCACTACAACAGGTGTAGCCCCTCTCCCGGCCTTCGGTCTTTGGCAGGGCTGTGCTTTACACGGCGTGCAGCTCGGAGAGTTGCACATACTGGAGATTAGAGAGAGCGATGTTACAAACAGGAGCATCATCATGATTCGAAAAGCATCTGAAATGGTTTCTGAGGTGCGTCCTAAAATGCGCGGGGGCTCTGGATCTGTCACAGTGAAGACAATATTTTCCGCAGAAGAGATCAAGGCAAAGTCACGCTTGTGTGCAAAACTGACGTTGCCGCCTGGTGCCAGTATCGGAGTGCATGAGCATCTAAAAGAGGATGAGGTATATATCATTACTCAGGGGTGCGGTATTTTGGATGATGGGCATACGGAAACGGTTGTTTCTGTCGGGGATGCTGTTCTGACGGGGAATGGCGAGTTACACGCAATCCGCAATGATGGGGATTGTCCTTTGAAGATTGTTGCTGTTATTATGTGTTATTGAAATGTTGGAGGTCGAAATGGTGACGCTTCCCAAGTCTCTTTTGTTTCCGTTGCAGACCCTTTCGGGGCGGGGGTGTGTTGCGCGGTTGATTCCAGAGTGTCTTGCGTTTGGGCGGCGGGGGATGCTTGTTCATGGTCGGTCGCTTGCAAAGTCTGGCGTTCTTAATCGTATCCTTACTGAAGCTCCGGATGATCAAACCCTCTGTACATGGCGTTATCCTGGCGGTGAGCCGACTCTAGATCAACTTGAAGATCTTCTTTCTGCTGTGCGTGTGCATGGTGCGGAGTGGGTTTGTGCGGTTGGTGGCGGTAGTGTTCTGGATGTTGCAAAAGCCGCAGCAGGATTGCTGGAGGCCCCGCTTTCGGCGCAAGCGTATCACGATGGGGAACCCATAGAGGCGAGCCGGATTCCTTTTGTGGCTGTTCCGACAACGGCGGGGACGGGTTCCGAAGCGACGACGGTCTCGGTGCTCACGAATTCTCGGGAGAATTTGAAACGATCCATTCGTCATCCCTCATTCTTGGCTCGGACCGTGATTCTGGATTCCGAACTCCTTAAGGGGTGTCCGCCAGCGGTTATTGCAGGTTCAGGTATGGATGCATTGACTCAAGCTATTGAAGCATTCACAAGTCGGCATGCGACATGGTTGAGTGATGTTCTTGCGCTGAAGGCTGTTGAGATGATTCAGGCTAGCCTGCCTCTTGTATTCGAGGGGGGCGGTGAAGTTGGAGATGCGGCTGATTTACTGTTAGAAGGGAGTTTTCTTGCTGGCGTTGCTCTTTCTAATGCTCGGCTTGGGGTTGTGCATGGTTTAGCGCATCCGCTTGGAGTTCGGTATCACCTTCCGCACGGTGTGGTGTGTTCGGTATGTCTTCTGCCCGCGCTGAAGTTCAACCGTTTGGCTGTGGGAGAAAAGTATGCGCAGTTGAAATCCTGCCTTGGCGGCGATCCTGCTGAGCGTGTTTCGGATTTGGTGAATCAGCTTCAGATTGTGTCGCCCTTTTCCGGACAAGCGATTGTGGATCGGGAGGGCATTATTCGGGAGACGCTCGCTTCGGGATCTGCAGCGGCCAATCCCCGTCCGGTCGAAGCGCGTGATGTAGATGCTCTGTTGAGCGAGATTTTCGCTTAGAAAATTGCCAATCGAAAATGGGCAAGAAAAAAGGCGTGCTTGCGCACGCCTTTTTCCCTAAGTAGCTTTTCATGCGCTTACGCGCATGAGATCGCCTACCAGCGACCACCACCGCCACCACCACCACCACCGCCGCCGCCACGAGGGCGATCATTGCGAGGCTTAGGCTGGGATTCGTTGACCCGCAAGTTGCGGCCCTGGAATTCCTGCTCATTCAGTGCGCCGATCGCAGCATTAGCTTCTGCGGTGTCGGGCATTTCGACAAAACCAAAGCCCTTGGAGCGGCCTGAGAATTTGTCCATGATGACGCGTGCCGAGGTCACGCTGCCGTAAGTTGCGAATAGCTCCTGGAGGCTCTGATCGTCCGTATCATAGGACAGATTTCCGACGTAGATATCCATGATATCTCCTTATTCGTGTCATGCTCATCATTTCCCATTCCAGCATCATGACACTCTATGCGTGCGGCTCGGGGTCGGTCAAATCTTTGACCTGAGGCGGACTATGGTGTCTCTAAGTGCGAAATGCGAGAATTATTTTCCACCTTTGATGTTATTTATAGTTCTTGTTGTGTGACTGCGGCCCAAGGGCGGGCCACCTCCATTATTCCAGCCAAGGCTTCGCAATGGAGTTGGGGCGCCCTCGCCCCGAAGCCATGCGCGTCAACACGTCAACTGGCAATACTTATCCAACTTCTTTGAAAATGGTCTCTCTATTTATGTGTGACACCTAGTTATATTGCAAGATTAGATCATTTTCGGTCGTTGGGATGGTTTCTTTGAAATGTTGCATCGAAACTGAAGGTTAAAATGGCTGTTATAGATCGAGTTATCAAAACGGCATGTCAACTTTCGGTTAAAATAGAGAGATTTTGGTTGATGTTTCGAATTTAGTCTGCAAGAATGCCATCGTTGGTCATAAAAAGACTGCCATGCGGCGACCTATGGGTTCTGTTCTCTGTCTGTATTGTGCAGATAGGACAGATTTAGATTAAGAGGGTGCTCAATATGAGTGAGAAAAAAATGACAGGTGCTGAAGCCTTGGTTCGATGCCTTGAGAACGAGGGTGTAGAGTATATATTTGGATTATCTGGTGGGGCTGCCCTACCAATTCTTGATGCGTTGGTCGGTTCTACGATCAAGCTTGTTCTGGTTCGACATGAACAAGGAGCGACGCATATGGCCGACGGCTATGCACGTGCAACAGGAAGGCCGGGAGTGGTTTTGGTTACCAGCGGGCCGGGCGCAACCAATACCATTACCGGAATCATGACGGCACACATGGATTCCGTGCCGATGGTTGTGATTACGGGGCAAACCATCAGCACGATGCTTGGCAAAGATGCTTTCCAGGAAGCGGATGTGTTTGGTCTCACAATGCCGGTGGTAAAACATAGTTACCTTATTAAGAGTACGGCTGAGATTCCGCGTGTCTTTCGAGAGGCCTTCTTCATTACCAATTCGGGTCGGCCTGGACCGGTGTTAATTGATGTTCCCAAAGATTATAGTGCAGGTGAATTCAGTGGTGATCTCTATCCTGAGATGGAGCTGCCCGGATATCATCCAGATGCTGGCGAGCCAGATCTTGCCGTGGTTATGCAGATTGCCGAAGCGTTGAGTAAGTCTCGCCGCCCCGTCATTCTGGCTGGGCATGGTGCTTTGATTGCCGGCGCAGAAACCGCGTTGCGTACGTTAGCGGAGAAGCTTCAGGCACCTGTGACGAATACGCTGTTAGGAAAAGGAGCCTTTCCGGAATCGCACCCCCTTTCGTTGGGGATGCCTGGGATGCATGGCACGGCGTATGCGAACAAGGCATTGGTTGAATGTGATTTGGTGATGTCCGTAGGCTCCCGGTTTGATGATCGCATTATTGGAAAAGCGTCTCGCTTTTGCCGGGATGCGGTAAAAATTCATATTGATATCGATCCCGCAGAGTTTGGTCGCATGATTGCTTGTGATCACTATTGTAAAGGGGATGCCAAACGCGTTCTGGAGCGTTTGCTTGAGCATGTGGGCGAACTGAATACGAAACCGTGGTTGGCAACGCTGGATGGCTATAAGCGGCGCTATCCGCTTACGTATAAGAAGCGCGGTGGCCTCAAGATGCAGCAGATTCTGGATACGCTCAATACCATGACGAGTGGCGATGCGATCATTGTGACCGATGTAGGACAGCACCAGATGTGGGCAGCGCAGTTTTGCAAGACCGAGAAGCCGAACACATGGCTTAGCTCGGGTGGCGCGGGTACCATGGGATATGGATTTCCTGCCGGTATTGGTGCTGCTTTTGGAAAACCCAAAACTCCGATTTGGGTGATTGCTGGCGACGGCGGCTTCCAGATGACGATGTGTGAATTGGCAACAGCGGCTATCAACAAGATTCCCGTAAAAGTGATTGTCATGAACAACCGTTATCTCGGCATGGTTCGCCAGTGGCAAACCATGTTCTATGATGATCGTAAGAGTGGTGTTGATTTGGAAGGAAATCCGGACTTTGCCAAGCTGGCGGAGGCGTTCCCGGGTGGGAGGGGCTTCACGCTCAAGCGGGCTGGTGACATTCGCAAGGTGTTGGAGAAGGCGATGGCGTACAACGATGGGCCGTGTGTGATTAATGCCATCGTCGAAAAGGCCGAAAATGTGTTTCCGATGATTCCGGCCGGTGCCCCGCTTGAGGGAATGTTGATCAGTGAACCTAAACCGGATCAGAAGCTTGAGAAACCCACGGGCTCAACGTAGAGCGGGATGGAATTTCCGAATGCCAGCCAGAAGACTTTAATGTAAAGGAGTATGACAGCATGAATAATGCAATAACAGACAAGACGGTTCACACGATCAGCGTGTATGTGGCCAACAAGCCCGGTGTATTGGCCCGGATCGCGCAGGTGTTTGCGCGACGGGGGTTCAATATCGACTCTCTGGTGGTTTCGCCCTCCGTGGATGGACGCTATTCGCGAATGACCATTGCTTCACAGGGATCTGTTCAGGGGCTTGAGCAGATTATTCTACAGGTAAGCAAGTTGGTTGACGTAATGCACTGTGTGGATCACATCCTGGACGAATCCATTGTTCGGGAAATGGCATTGGCAAAGTTGCGCCTTACCTCAGAACAGCGAACCGAGGCACTTCAGATTTGTGAGCACTTTGGTTGCAAGACGGTGGACCTAACACCCACGGCGATGACCGTTATGGTGACAGGACACTCAGACAAACTTGATGCGTGTATTGACATGTTGCGTCAGTTTGAAATTATTGAGTTGGTCCGTACGGGCAAGGTGGTTATGGCGCGCGGCGATAAAGTCACGTAGCATTATGGAATAGGGGTGGCGCATATGCCTAAGACTCTGTTTGAAAAAATTTGGGATGCTCATGTGGTAGAGGTGTTCCCGGATGGAACGACCTTGCTTTACATTGATCGGCATCTGGTTCATGAGGTGACAAGCCCACAGGCGTTCGAGGGGCTTCGCATGGCAGATCGCAAGGTGCGGCATCCCGGAAAGACTTTCGCGACAATGGATCACAATGTCCCCACGGATGATCGTGACACCATCAAAGACTCCATTGCCAAAGCGCAGATTGATGCGCTCGCGGAAAATTGTGCCGAGACTGGGGTTACTCTGTTTGGTTTAGACAGCGATAAGCAGGGAATTGTTCATGTCATGGGCCCCGAGCAGGGGCTTACGCTTCCTGGTATGACAATTGTTTGCGGAGATTCGCACACGTCGACACATGGTGCTTTCGGCACGCTGGCTTTTGGTATTGGAACGTCAGAAGTTGAGCATGTACTGGCAACGCAAACGCTTCGTCAAACGCGCCCGAAAACCTGTAGGGTTGAGTTTACGGGGTCGCTTCAAAAGGGGGTCACCGCTAAGGACATGATCCTGAAGCTGATTGGCATAATTGGCACGGCGGGTGGTACGGGGTATGTGTTGGAATATACCGGTGAGGCCGTTCTCGCGTTGAGCATGGAGTCCCGAATGACGCTCTGCAATATGACGATTGAGGGGGGCGCTCGTGCGGGGATGGTTGCACCTGATGAGACGACCATTGCGTACTTTACCTCGGAGGAGCGTTCATTTGCACCTAAAGGTGAGGCACTGGAACGTGCCATCGCGCAGTGGCGTACACTTCCCAGTGATTCGGGGGCACCATTTGATCGGGAGATTGTTGTTGAAGCTGATGCAATTGTGCCTCAGGTGACATGGGGCACGAGCCCTGGCATGGTGACGGACGTGACGGCTTGTGTTCCGGGTCCCTCTGATCTTCCTGAGTACAATCGCATCGACATCGAAAAGGCGCTCGATTACATGGGGTTGACGGCGGGAACGCCAATTACCGAGATAGAGATTGATACCGTATTTCTGGGGAGTTGCACAAACGCACGTATTGAAGATCTTCGCCGTGCAGCAGCCCTGATTGAAGACCGCCATGTGGCCGAGGGTGTACGCATGCTCGTTGTTCCTGGATCGGAACCGGTTCGCAAGCAAGCGGAGGCCGAAGGACTTGACGCTATCTTCAAAGCCGCTGGGGCAGAGTGGCGGTTTGCGGGGTGCAGCATGTGTCTGGCGATGAATCCAGACCAGCTCCAGCCTGGTGAGCGCTGCGCATCAACCTCGAACCGCAACTTTGAGGGGCGACAGGGCAAGGGGGGGCGTACGCACCTTGTTAGTCCAGAGATGGCTGTTGCGGCTGCAGTTGAAGGTCACTTTGTTGATGTCAGAACATTCGTGTAGGAGTTTTGTTATGAGCGGTATTGAAAACCATCGCGGCATCGTCGCAACCTTGGATCGTGCCAACATTGATACGGATCAGATCATCCCGAAGCAGTATCTGAAATCAATCAAGCGCACGGGGTTTGATGAGGGGTTGTTCAGTGATTGGCGTTATCTGTCTGATGGATCCCTGGATCCTGAGTTCGATTTGAACCGTGAGCAGTTTGAGCGTGCAACGGTTTTGGTGACGCGCAATAACTTTGGATGTGGATCCAGTCGTGAGCATGCGGTTTGGGCTATTGTACAGTACGGTTTCAGGGTTGTCATTGCCCCCTGGGTTGACCGCGGAACAGGACGTTTGCCTGCATTTGCCGATATCTTCGCAAACAACTCAGTCAAAAATGGGCTGCTAACCATTACGCTGGCGGAACCTGAAGTTCAGACAATCTTTGATTGTGTGGCGCGGTTTCCAGGGCTTGAGGCAACAGTGGATCTGGTGGAGCAGCGTGTGGTTCTCCACATGGATGAAAAACAATCTTTCCATTTCGATATTAGCCCTGTCGTGAAAGAGCATTTGATTCGCGGTCTTGACGATATCGCCATTACTTTGGAGCATCAGGACGCGATTACCGCCTATGAGGAGAAGTGCTTCGTGGATGTGGGGTGAGGCCACCCCGCTTCCGTGACTTGACAGCACGATACCTTGAGCGGTTTAAACAACACTGTAGCCATCAACACGGGCTCATCGGAATACCGAGGAAGCCCGTCCTACAACATCGCAAGACAACAGAACCCTTGTAGGACGTGCTTCCCCGTATTCGGGGAGCGCGTGCAGACCTGCGCTCAAATCACCAGCTCCCCGATATCCATCTGGAAATCCCATCCTACACGGCTCGTTGTAGGACAAGCGTCCGGAAGAGAACTTGAAAAATGGCCACATCTATACTTAAACCGCGCTTTCACCGCTTGCGGGCGTGGAACTGGTGGGGACGCGCTCTGAGCAGTGCGTCAATGGTGGCGTTCTCCCATCCGGTCAACTCCAGGATGGTTTCGAGCAGCAATGCGCACCCCACGGCATCATATAACGCATCGTGAGCGGCGCGTCCCGGCACGATGGTTTTGATCCTGTCGATCAACTGCAACTGAGTGAGGACGTCGTCCAGTTTGTGAGAGTGCATGCTGGGGTAGGCAATGCGGATGAGCTTTAGTGTGTCGATCCAGGGCCCGGGAGGGTGTAAAGGAAAGGCGCGTGAGAGATAGCGGTTTTCGGTAGCCGCATTGTGCGCCGTTAGCAGTGGGCCCTCAAGCATGGGGCGCAGCGTCGGCCAGAGCATCTGTAGCGTCGGCGCTTTTGTCATTTCTTCCCGCAATTCAGCATGCCGTCCCGGGGCGTAGCGGTTGAAGGGGCGTTCTCCGATTCGCAAAAGGCTTTCAAGGATTGTTTCGGAGCAGAGCTTTCCATTACGAATTTGAACGAGGCCAATCTGCCAGGGCTCATCTGGATACCCTTTGACAGAACCCGTACCTTCGAAGTCAATAACGGTAAAGGTGGCTTGTGAGGCAAGCATGCATTACCCCGCGAGCAGCGTTTGCTCGTGCTTTTCGTAGATATCCATCATCTGGCGTACATAAGCCCGTTTTTGATTATAGCCGCCCGCAAAGAAACTGCCTTTAAATCCTGCAACAACAATGTTTTTAAATTGTGCAGGATTTAGGCAGAGCTGCGTTGCGACTAACTCAAGTTCGCGCGTGACTGTTGTGTTGGAGACGAGACGGTTGTCGGTGCAGATTGAGACGGAGAGATTGTTTTCGATCATCTTGCAGATGGGGTGGTCATTGATGGTCTCGAACTCAGGCACGGTTTGAAGGTTACTGGTAATGCATACCTCCATCGTAATGCGTTGAGATGCAACATAATCAGCCAACGCCTTAATAAAAGCGTCTTTGTCGACGATGTTGGGGTCTTTGATCATGTCGGCCGAGAAGAGGAAAGTCCCATGTCCGATGCGATTGGTGTAGCAGTCGGTGATAGCTTGAAAGATAGATTCGGGGCCGTAGGCCTCTCCGGCGTGAACGGTTTTTCGAAGAAAGTGACTGTGGGCAAATTGGTAAGCCTGGGTGTGATAGGAGGCAGGGTAACCCGCTTCTTCGCCGGCGAGATCAAATCCCACGATAGGGAATCCGTGCGTGTCACGAAGTTCAATTGCGCAGCGTGCCATCTCCATTGAGGCCAAGGTGCAAAGCTCTTTGTGGGGAGTGCCCGCAAGGAGATGAAACAGGCGTTTGTAGTAGGGACTCATGTTCTCATTGATCGAGCGCATGGCGCAGGCGATGATGCCAAACTCGAAAGGAAGATCTTCGCCTTGTTGAACTGCAGGGGAGAGGTTGTGCGCTTTTGCTCCGCGCTCTAATCCTGCGGCAACCGCGCCGACAACATCCTTCATTTGGAGTTCGTCGCGAACATGCAGCTGAGGCGCAAAGCGGACTTCAATATAGCGTACTCCCTCCGCAATGTTGTCTTCGGCCAGTTCGAATGCGACGCGTTCAATGCTTTCGGCATCGCGCAAGACGGCGCAAGTATAGGCAAAGCCTTGGAGGTATTCGCCGAGATCAGCGTAGCAGTCTTTGAAGACCAGTTCCCGCAAACCGGATTCTTCGTAAGATGGCAATTCAACAGCATGGGTTTGAGCAAGCTCAATCAGCGTGCTCAGACGTAGTGAGCCATCCAGATGGACATGCAGATCGCTTTTGGGGATGGCGCGAATGAACTCTGGTGTAATGATGGCATTCATGTTGGTAACAAGTCTAGCAGGCTGGGGTCGTACGCTCAAGTCTGGCGATACCATGTCAGCGGTTCCAAATAGGCGGCAATGCCGGGGGTCTGATCCTGTCGCGAGGAAACGCTCGGAGGATTTGGACAGCAAGAGGAGTCCGGTGCGTATGCATCGGTTGGCGGAACTGGGGTTGTCAATGG